>JADMIO010970498.1_pt1 | contig 79210 bp, 67 predicted proteins | sample 8958161 | NCBI WGS metagenome assembly JADMIO01 (sample SAMN16585339, study PRJNA669376) | soil metagenome | isolation source: Crop rotation soil | place: USA: Cullars Rotation, Alabama | collected 2011 | reverse complement strand
CGACAACTTGTCCACGTGGAATTCTAAGCTTAGGATCCCAATGTGCTGGAAAGATGATGGGGGCCGCCGATGTGGATGCCGAACTCCGCCTCGCGCCGCAGCACCGCCTCGGCGACGCCGGACGAGGCGTGGTCGAGGATTTGGATGCGATTGCGGGGATATCGCGTCGCGTACTCCCGGATGATGTGCGGCAGGTACTGGACTCCGACCGTCGGCACGCACGCGATGGCGACGTCGCCGCGCTGCGCTTCCCCGGTCGTGCGGAGCTCGGTGAGGGCGCCTGCGAGGTCGGCGAGCAGACGCCGGGCTTGCGGCAGGAAGTCGCGGCCGATGCGCGTCAGCGCGACGGAGCGCGTCGTCCGCTCGACGAGCTTCACGTCGAGCAGCGCCTCGAGATTCTGGAGCCGGCGGGTGAGGGCGGTCTGCGTGACGAACAGCTTGTCGGCGGCACGCGAGAACCGGCCCTCGTCGGCGATCGCCACGAGGGCTTCGAGGCCCAGGACGTCGAGTTTCATGCTCACAGCGCATCAATGATGAGAATAAATTCATTTTACTTGCTATCGACCCGCTCGCAAGGTGCGCAGCATGACCACGACGCGCCCGTATTCGACGCTCCATGACCGCCTGCAGTCCGTCCGCCGCCGCCTCGCGCGGCCCCTCACGCTCGCCGAGAAGGTCCTGCTCGGACACCTCGACGACCCCGACGCGGCCGAACTCGAGCCCGGCGCCAGCCATCTCGCGCTGCGGCCCGACCGCGTCGTCTTCCAGGACGTGCTCGGCCAGACCGGGATGCTGCAGTTCATGCAGACCGGACGCGACCGCGTCGCCGTCCCGACCACCATCCACTGCGACCATCTGATCCGCGCCGACGTCGACGGCGTCACCGACCTCCGGACGGCGCTCGGCGAGAACGCGGAGGTCTACGAGTTTTTGCGCTCCGCCGCGGCGCGGTACGGCGCGGGCTTCTGGGAGCCCGGCGCCGGGATCGTGCACCAGGTCGTGCTGGAGAACTACGCCTGTCCCGGCGCCCTGATCATCGGCACCGACTCGCACACGCCGAACGCGGGCGGTCTCGGCGCGTGCGCCGTGGGTGTCGGCGGCGCGGACGCCGTCGAGGTCATCGCGGGTCTGCCCTGGACGCTCCGCTACCCGCGCCGCATCGCGATCGTCCTGACCGGCGCGCTCTCGGGATGGACGGCACCGAAGGACGTCGTCCTGCACGTCGCCGGCGTGCTCGGTGTCGCGGGCGGTACCAACGCGGTCCTGGAGTACATCGGGCCCGGAGCGCGAACGATCAGCGCCACCGGGAAGGCGACGATCACCAACATGGGCGCCGAGCTCGGCGCCACGACGTCGATGTTCCCCGCCGACGAGCGCATGTTCGCCTATCTGCGCGCCACCGGCCGCGGCGACGTCGCGGCGGCGGCCGAGCACCATCGAGCGCTGCTCGTGCCCGACCCCGACGTCGAGGCCGAGCCCGAGCGCTTCTACGATCGCGTCGTCACGATCGACCTCGCGACGCTCGAGCCCCACGTCGTCGGTCCGCACTCGCCCGACCGTGCCCGACCGATCTCGGCGCTCGCCGCCGAGGTTCGGGACCCGCGGAACGGGTTCCACGAGACGATCGCGGCGGCACTGATCGGAAGCTGCACCAACTCGTCATACGAGGACATGACGCGGGCGGCCGACGTCGCGACGCAGGGACGCGCGCACGGGATCGGCGCGGCGTCCGCGCTGCTCGTGACGCCCGGATCGGAGCAGGTGCGGGCGACGCTCGCCCGCGACGGCCAGCTCGACGCGCTCACCGCGGTCGGCGCGGTCGTGTTGGCGAACGCGTGCGGTCCCTGCATCGGCCAGTGGCAGCGGCGCGACGTCGAGGCGCCGAACACGATCGTGACGTCCTACAACCGCAACTTCCCCGGCCGGAACGACGGCCGTCCGACGACGCAGCATTTCATCGCGAGCCCGGAGATCGTGACGGCCTGGGCCCTCGCCGGTCGGCTGTCGTTCAATCCGCTCACCGATCCACTCGTCGGCGCCGGGGGCGAGCTCTTCCTCTTGTCGCCGCCCCGGCCCGCGCCGGACGTCCCCGCCGCCGGCTTCGATCGTGGACGCGCTCGCTACGTCCCACCACCCGAGAACGGAGCGCGTCCCACCGTGGTCATCGACGCCGCGAGCGAGCGCCTGCAACGGATGGAGCCGTGGCCGGCCTGGGACGGTCGCGACCTCCTCGACCTGCCCGTGCTCTTGAAAGCGCGCGGCACGACGACCACCGATCACATCTCGCCCGCGGGTCCGTGGCTACGGTATCGCGGTCATCTCGACAAGTTCAGCGACAACCTCCTGCTGGGAGCGGTGAACGCGTTCACCCGCGAGACCGGACGAACGATCAACGTCGCGACCGGAGCCGCGAGCCAGCTCGTGTCGGCCGTTGCGCGCGACTATCGCGCCCGGGGTCTCCGCTGGGTCGTCGTCGGGGACCGGAACTACGGAGAGGGCAGCAGCCGCGAGCATGCGGCGCTCTCGCCGCGCCTCCTCGGCGGGGCCGCCGTCATCGCGCGGAGCTTCGCCCGCATCCACGAGTCGAATCTGAAGAAGCAGGGCCTGCTCGCGCTCACGTTCCGCGATCCCGCCGACTACGAGCGAATTCGCGAGGACGATCGCGTCAGTCTGGTCGGTCTCGCCGACCTGGCCCCGGCGCGGCCGGTGTCCTGTCGGCTCGCCCACGCGGACGGCACCAGCGAGACGATATGGCTCGAGCATTCCTTCGGCGCGGGTCAGCTCGCGTGGTTTCGCGCGGGCTCCGCTCTGAACTGCTTTGCGGCCTCGTCGTGAGCCTTTCGCGGACCTTGCAAGAGCGAGGCAACGGGTCGAGATAGACGGAGATGCCGCACTACGCCTGCATGGTGCAGGAAGGCCAGGTCGCCGATCGCCGTCGCGACCGGCTGGCCGAGAGGCTCGCGCGTCTGGCCGCGGAGACGTTCGATCAGGATCCGAACGAGGTCGAGATCCGGTGGGTCGTGATCCCGGAGGGGTTCGGGTTCACAGCCGGGAAGCCGAGCACGTCGTCGCTGATCGCGCGCTCGGTGCCGACCGGCTTTCCCGACGAGCAGCGGACCGCGTTCATGCTGCGGGTGAGCGACCTCTGGCGCGAGGTCACCGGGTGTCATCCCGACGAGGTCGTCGTCACGACGCTCGAGGGCCCATTGCCGCTGCTCTGATCGCGGAAGGACAACGCCATGCCGCTCTACCGTTGCATCGTGTCGCCGAACCTCTCGTCCTACGCACAGCGCGCCGAGATCGCCGAGCACGTGACGCGCATCCACTGCGAGGTGACCGGCGGCCTGCCGCTCTTCGTGCACACGTTCTTCGCCGAGGACGCGGCGGGCATGCTGCCGGCGGACAAGCGGGCGCTCATGCTGGGCAGCATCCGGGCGGGCCGGACGGCGGAGCAGAAGGCGCGTCTGATCGCGGAGCTCGAGGCGTCGTTGGCCCGCATCCTCGGTCTCTCCGGCGATCAGGTGTCGGTCGTCACGGTCGACGTGCCTGCGCGCTGGGTGATGGAGGGCGGGGACATCCTGCCCGAGCCCGGCGACGAGGCGGCCTGGATCGCGAAGCACGGCGCCTGACCAGGCCGCGCCTACCGATCGACGATCGCGAGCAGCTCCGCCGTCGCGCGCTCGACGTCGGCGGCTCGCACGAGCGCCGCGATGACGGCGACCGCGTCGGCGCCGGCCGCGAGCACGCCCGGAGCGGTCGCGGCCGTGATGCCACCGATCGCCACGAGCGGTCCCGTCGCGAGCCGGCGCGCCGCCGCGAGACGTTCGCAGCCGAGCACCGGATCGGCGGCGCTCTTGCTGGTCGTCGTGTAGATCGGGCCGAACGCGAGGTAGTCGGCGCCATGACCCTGCGCCTCGGCGAGCTGCGTCTCGCTGTGGGTCGAAAAGCCGATCAGCATGTCGGGTCCGACGATCGCGCGGGCGGCCGCCACCGGCAGATCGTCCTGTCCGAGGTGGACGCCGTCGGCGCGGCAGGCGAGCGCCAGGTCGGCGCGGTCGTTCACGACGAACGTCGCGCCCGCGGCGGCGGTGAGCTCGCGGATCGCCGTGGCGGTCTCGAGCAGCGCGCCGGTCGCGGCGGACTTCGCGCGCAGCTGGAGCAGACGGGCGCCGCCGGCCAGCATGGCGCGGGCGAGTGCGATCGGATCCCGGCCGGTGTCGAGGGGATCGACGATCGCGTAGAGCCGCGACCGCAGCCTCATGACCCGCCGCGCGGGATCGGGATTCCGAGGGCGGTGAGCTTTTTCCGGAGCGTGTTGCGGTTGATGCCGAGGAGGTCCGCGGCGCGCAGCTGGTTGCCGCCGGTCTGCTCCAGGACCAACTCGATGAGCGGCCGTTCCACGGCCGCGACGACGGCGGCGTGCAGCTCCTTGCCCGGACGGTTCGGGTCGTTCACGAGCGCCGCGACCGCGCTCCGCAGCGTCTCGGCGAGGGAGCCCGCGAGCGCCGGCGGCGGCGCCGCCTCCGGGAGCTGCAGATCCGATTCGGTGAGCGTCTGTCCTGGGGCGAGCACGGCGGCGCGCACGAGCGTGTTCTCGAGCTCGCGCACGTTCCCCTGCCAGGGATGACGCACGAGCAGGGCCTCGGCGTCGGGCGTGATGCCACTGATGTCGGTCCCCATCTCGGCGTTGGTCTTGGCGAGGAAATGGCGGATCAGCTGGGGGATGTCGCCGCGCCGCTCGCGCAGCGGCGGCACCGCGATCGGCACGACCTTCAGGCGGAAATAGAGATCCTCGCGGAAACGGCCCTCGCGGACGGCGCGCTCGAGGCCCTGATTGGTGGCGGCGATGATGCGGGCGTCGGCCTTGATCACGGTCGTCGAGCCGACCCGGCTGAACTCGCGCTCCTGCAGCACGCGCAGCAGCTTCACCTGGAGCTCGATCGGCATGTCGCCGACCTCGTCCAGGAACAACGTACCACCGCCGGCGGTCTCGAACCGCCCCACGCGCCGCTCGCTGGCGCCGGTGAACGCGCCGCGCTCGTGGCCGAAGAGCTCGCTCTCGAGGAGATCGCGCGGGATGGCCGAGCAGTTGAGCGCGACGAACGGTCCGCTCCAGCGCGGCGAGTGGACGTGGATGGCACGTGCGATCAGCTCTTTGCCGGTGCCGCTCTCGCCCTCGATCAGCACGGTGGCGTCGCTGTTGGCGAGCCGGCCGATCGTCTTGAAGATCTCCTGCATCGCGACGCTGGTGCCGATGAGCGTGACGCCCGGCTCGTAGCGGCCGACGACCTCGGTGCGGATGCGGCCCACGGTGTCCTTCAGCTTGTGCATCTCCGAGGCGCGCGCGACGAGCGTCCGCACCTCGTCGAGGTCGAAGGGCTTGGTGAGGTAGTTGAAGGCGCCCCGCTTCATCGCCTCGATGGCGTTGGCCATCGTGTTCTGCGCGGTGATGACGATCACGATGACGGGCGTCTCGGTCTCTTTCACCCGTTGCAGGACGTCGAGCCCGCTCATGTCGGGCATGCGGACGTCGAGGATGGCGACGTCGAACGTCCCGCCGATCAGGAGCGCCATGGCCTCGCCGCCGTTGCTGGCCGTCTCGACGTCGTGACCGGATTGAGAAAGAGCGGTCGAGAGGACGAGTCGAATCGACTCTTCGTCGTCGGCGATCAGCACGCGTGCCATCAGCTCGTCTCCCCAGGCGTGGCGACCGGAAGGCTCACACGGAAGCGCGTCCAGCGGCCCGGCTCGCTCTCGACGCGTAGGAGCCCGCCGTGTTGCGTCACGAGGCGATGGCTCACTGCCAGGCCGAGGCCGGTGCCCTTGTTCTTGGTGGTGAAGAACGGCGTGAAGATCCGTTCGTAGTCTTCCGGCTCGATGCCCGGCCCGCTGTCCTCGACCTCGACCGAGAGGTACTGGCGGCTGCGGTCTTGCCCGGCGGCGCGCACGTGGAAGTCGGTCTCCATGCGGGTCGTGATCGTGAGCGTGCCTTTGCGCTCCATGGCTTCGAGCGCGTTCTTCACGAGGTTGAGGAAGACCTGCCGGATCTGCGCCTCGTCGACCCACACGTCGGGCAAGCTCGGGTCGAAGTTGCAGCGCAGCGTGAGCGAGTCGACGATGGCGGCGTGCTCGAGCGTCAGGACGTCCTGCAGCACGCGGTGGACGTTGACCGCCGCGAGTCGGAGGCGCGGTGGGCGCGTGAGCTCGAGCAGCTGCTCGAGAAGCGCCGACACGCGGTCGACCTCGCGCGTGATGAGCGACGTGAACCGGAGGCCCTCGGGGTCGCTCGAAAGCGTGTCCGCGAGAAGCTGCGCCGCTCCCTTGATGCCGCCGAGCGGGTTTTTGATCTCGTGCGCCAGGCCCGCGGCCACGGCGGCGAGCTCCCCGACGCGGCTCCCGCGCTCGCCCGTCTCGGTGAGCGAGCGCGTCGCGATGACGTCGTGAAGGAGCAACATGCTGCCGACGGTCGTGCCCTCGCGGTCGATCACCGGCGACGCCATGAGCCGTACCATGGCGCGCCGACCGAAGGGCGCGGCGAGCTCGCCGCTGTCGCTCACGCGCCGGCCCTCGCCGTGGAGAAACGCCGTGATCCGCTCGGCGAGCCAGTGGTGCGCCGCGAAGATCTGGATCGCCGGCTTGCCGCTCGCGTGCTTCGCCGACACCGCCGTCAGGTCCTCGGCACCCGGGCTCATGAACACGACCCGTCCCGCCGTATCGAGCAGGATGAGGCCGTCCCCCAGGCTCGCGAGGACGTCCTCCGCGTACTTGTTCAAGAACTGCTCGGCAGGGGTGGCGGCGGTCTGCGCGTCGAGGTCGACGTCGCGGTGTCGCGCTGGATCGCTCATGATTCGGAGGCCGCACGCTATCATGGGTCGTGACGCCCTGCACCGTCTCGGGCGGCCGCGACGGGTGATGATTTGACACTGGGGTCCGGTCGCCTCTAGCCTCGCCGGCCGTGTCGGGGTTTCGGATCGGGCAGGGCTACGACATCCATCCGTTGGCCGAAGGGCGACGATTGGTTCTGGGAGGTATCGAGATTCCGCATGGTCGCGGGCTCGCGGGCCATTCCGATGCGGATGCGGTCCTCCATGCCGTCACCGATGCGCTCCTCGGTGCGATCGGCGGCGGGGACATCGGCCGCCACTTCTCCGACCGCGACCCCCGTCACAAGGACCGTCCGAGCCGCGAGTTCGTGTCCGAGACGATGGCGATGGTGCGGGCGCGCGGCTACCGCGTCGGGAACGTCGACGTGACGATCCACGCCGAGGAGCCGAAGCTCGCGCCGCACCTCGACGCCATGCGTGCGGTGGTCGCCGAACTCCTCGGGATCGCGACCGACGCCGCCAACGTCAAGGCGACGCGGGGCGAAGGGCTCGGACCGATCGGCCGCGCCGAAGGCATCGCCGCGCAGGCCGTCGTCCTGCTCGAGCCGGCCTGACGGCGGGCTCAGTCGTCGGCGGATCCCTCGCCGCCGGCGCCGCCGTCGTCGTCGAAGCTGCCGGACGCCATCTCGTCGGCCATCTCGTCGATGTCGCCGGCGCCCCCCGCCTCGTCGCCCATCTCGCGGCTCATCTTCTTCATCCACCGCGCGACGCTCGCGGGGTCGCTCTCGTCGAGCCCGCTCAGGTTCGACGGGTCGGAGAGGGCGTTCATGCGGGCCTCGTCGGACTTGCCCATGGCGAAGCGCGACATCAGCCGTTCGAGCGTGCGCGCCCCGCAATGACTGCAGACCTCGTCGACCGTCTCGCTCGCCCGCAGCGTCAGGATCGTGACGCGCTTCTTGCAGCTCGTGCACCGGTATTCGTAGAGCGGCATCGTCGCCGTCACCTTGCGATGATCGCTCCGCGCGCGCAAGCACCGCGCACGTCGATCGCGCAGCCCGAGTGCCCAGATGTCTCCGTCGAGCGCGAGGGGAGAGTGCCGATCGCGGAGCCCGAGTGCCCAGATCCTCCGCGAGCGCAGCGAGCGGCCGAGCGAAGCGAGCCGGGGGATGAGCTTTCGCGGTACGGACCGGGCAGATGGGTAACACCTCAGACCGGGCACATGGGTAACACCTCAGACCGGGCACATGGGTAACACCTGCGGGCACGGAGGTGCCCATGCCCTGGAAGGAGAGTTGCCCTATGACGGAGCGCGCCCAATTCATCGTCGACTGCGTGCGGGGAGAGCTGTCGATGAGCGCGCTCTGCCGGAAGTACGAGATCAGTCGGAAGACTGGGTACAAGTGGTGGGAGCGGTTCGTGGCCGAGGGGCAGCTGGGCTTGGGCGATCGCAGTCGACGCTGTCAGACGCATCCGAATGCGACCCCCGAAGCGGTCGAGGCGTTGCTGCTCGGGCTCCGCAAGCAGCACCCGACGTGGGGACCACGCAAACTGTGTGCGTGGCTGCAGTGGCATCAGCCGCGGGTGCCGTGTCCGTCGCCGAGCACCGTCGGCGCCTTGCTCGCCCGCGCGGGACTCGTGCGGCGGCGCCGCGCGCGGCACACCGCGCCGGCGTATGCGGCGCCGTTTAGCGCCTGCACCGCGCCGAACGCGGTGTGGTGCGCGGACTTCAAGGGCGGGTTCGCGCTCGGCAATGGGCGGCGCTGTAATCCGCTCACGCTCACCGACGCCCACAGCCGGTATTTGTTGCGCTGCGAAGCCGTAAGCCGCATGGACGAGTCGGCGGTCCGGCCGATCTTCGAATCCGCCTTCGCCGAGTTCGGTCGGCCGCACGCGATCCGCACCGACAATGGGCCGCCCTTCGCCACGATCGCGGCCGGCGGGCTCTCGCGCCTCGCGATCTGGTGGCGCAAGCTCGGCATCCGCCCCGAGCGCATTGCCCCGGGCCAGCCGCAACAGAATGGACGGCACGAGCGCATGCATCGCACGCTCAAGGCGGAAACGACCAAGCCGCCCGCGCGCACGCTCGCCGATCAGCAACGGGTCTTCGATCGCTTTCGCCGCATCTACAACGACGAGCGGCCCCACGAAGCGCTCGGCCTGCGGCCGCCCGCGACCGTCTACGTACCGTCGCGCCGGCCGTATCCCATCGTGGTGCGCGAGCCCGTCTATCCCGCGGCGTTCGCGCGCCGCCGCGTCCGGCACGATGGCCTCGTCAATTGGCAGTCGGCGCTCATCTACCTCGCCGAAACGCTGGCCACCGAAACCGTCGCCTTCGAAACCCTCGGGCCCACCACGTGGAGGCTCTATTTTGCCGACATCGTCCTCGGCACCGTCGAAGGCCGGCGCTTCCGCCGCGCCCCCGGTCCCCGTCGCTCACGGCGTCCCGCTGCCACATCCACCGAACACAAACTGTTACCCATGTGCTCGGTCTAAACTGTTACCCATCTGCCCGCTGGACACGCGGCTTTGCCGCGAAACGCGAAGGGGGAGAGTTCCCCCTTCTCAACTTGACGCCCGCGCAGACCCGCGCATAGCATGCCCGCCGTTGATGCGAGGCGCCGATTGACGAACGACCGCGACGCCGCGCTGGCAGCGTTGCGCGTCGAGCTGACGCGCCGGCGGCTCCTGCAGACGGGTTTCGGTGGTGCGCTCCTGCTCGCGTTCGGCGCGGTGCTGCCGACAGGCTGCACACGCTACTCCGCGACGGAGCAATCGCTGCGTTTCCTCACTCGCAAGGAGTACGCCGTCGTCACGCAGGCCGCCGTCCGGATCCTCGGCTTGCCCGACGACGCACGCGAGGGCCTCGGCGTCTTCATCGACGGCCTTCTCGCCGACCTGCCGCCGACCTCGCAGGACCAGGCGCGTCTCATGCTGCGCGTGGTCGAGCACGGCACGCACCTCTTCGACCTGAAGCCGCGGCGTTTCACGCGGCTCGGCCCGGCGGAGCAGGACGCGTATCTGCGCGGCTGGATGGAAAGCACGCTCGGCGCCCGGCGCGTGATCTTCCGTGCGCTCAAGACGCTCGCAGCGCTCGGCTACTACGCGCAGACGACGTCGTTCGCGAGCATCGGCTACGACGGTCCCTGGCTCGGGCGCGTCGAGGCCGCGTCGAACTTCACGCACGAGGCGCCGGTCGACCTCGCGACGGCGCTCGCCGCGCGCTCGAGCCGATGATCCTCGACAGCCTGACCGTCGACGACGACGTGAGTCTCGATGCCGACGTCGTCGTCGTCGGCTCCGGCGCCGGCGGCGCCGTCGTCGCGTGCGAGCTCGCGGAGGCGGGGAAAACCGTCGTGCTCGTCGAGGATGGCCCGTACCTTCGCAGCGACACCTTCGTGCAGCGCGAGGAGGTGATGTACCCGCGCCTCTACCGCGAGAGCGGAACGAAGGCGACCGCCGACTACACGGCGCTCGTCTCGATGGGTCGGTTGGTCGGCGGCTCGACCGTCCCGAGCTTCTGTCTCTGCGTGCGGCCGCCGCGCCCATTGCTCGGCTACTGGGGACGGCAGCTCGGGATGCCCGGGCTCGAGCACGAGGCGTTGCACCCGTTCTTCCGCAAGGTCGAGAAGCGCATCGGGGCGCAGCGTCTGACTCAGGACCAGGTCAACGCGAACAGCGGCAAGCTGCAACAGGGCAGCGAGAAGCTCGGGTATCGGGGGTTCCTGCCCCTTCACAATCGCACCGACTGTCTCGGGTCGGGCTACTGCGCGCTCGGCTGCACCTACGACCGCAAGAACGACATGCTGACGACGTACGTCCCGGCGGCCTCGCGCGCGGGGGCGCTCATCGTTCCCGATTGCCAGGTGACGAAGGTCGTCACGCAGAAGGGACGGGCCACGGGCATCGTCGGCGCTTTCCAGCGCTCGAAGACGGGCCACGGGCACGCGCTCAACGTTCGCGCCAAGGTGGTCGTATTGGCCGCCGGCGCCATCAACTCGCCGCGCATCTGGCGCCAGAGCCAGCTCCCGGATCCAGCGGACGCCGTGGGCCGCAACCTCCGACTCCAGCCGCAGGTCGTCGTGGCTGCGCTCTATCCCGAGCCGATCGAGGGGTGGAAGGGGATCCCGCAGGGCTACGTCGTCGACGAGTTTCTCACGATCGGCGCCCACTCGGCGGGCTCGGGCTACTTGCTCGTGCCGTCGTTTGCGCATCCGGTGACGGCGGCGAGCATGCTGCCGGGCTACGGTCGGGAGCATCGCGAGCTCATGGCGCTCTATCCGCGCCTCGGCGCGATCTCCGTCTTGCTGCACGATCACACGCGCGGCCGCCTGGAATTCGAGGAGAGCGGTCCGCCGAGCGTCAGCTACCGCCTCGGCGGCAGCGACGAGGATCAGCTCATGGAGGCGCTCGAGAAGGCGAGCGAGATCAGCTTCGCCGCCGGCGCCGAGAAGGTCTTCCTGCCGTACAACGAGGTCGTGACCATCACGAAGCGTGGCGCCTACCAGCCGATCCGCGACCGCGGCGTCCGCGTCAACGATCCGCTCTTCCTGTCGTATCAGCCGCAGGGAACCCTTCGCATGGGCGCCGACCGCAGAAAAGCCGTCGTCGACCCGCACGGCGAGGCGCACGCGGTCGGCGGGCTCTTCGTCACCGACGCGAGCGTGTTCCCGACGAGCGTCGCCGTGCCGGCGCAGCTCACGGTGATGGCGCTCGCGACCCGGACCGCACAGCACATCGTGGAGCACGCGAGCCAGTATTTCTGACGGTGGCGTTCGCGCGACGCGGGTCCGCCACGGCAGACGCCAACGCCGCATCGCGCGCGTGCGCTTCGGCGCGCGCGACGAGTTGCCTCCATAGTGGCACGCTGGCAGCTAGTCCTGCGTGCGCGTGCGGAGCGGGTTTCGGGGCATCGCCGTCGCGGGGGTGCTGATCGCGTTGCTCGGCGCCGTGCGGCCGGCCGGCGCGGACATCGGCGTCTACGCGGACGGCATCGCGAGCGGCTGGCAGGACTGGTCGTGGGGCGGCGTCACCCGGTCGTTCGCGCAGGCGTCACCGGTGCACGCCGGGAGCGCCGCGATCGGCCTCACGTACACCGAGGGCTGGAGCGGGCTCCAGCTCGGCAATCCGTCGTCGGTCGACGTCAGCGGCTACGACAGTCTGCGCTTCTGGGTGCACGGCGGAAGCGCGGGCGGTCAGGGTGTGCAGGTCGTGGTCGGCAGCAATGCCTCGGGACTCTCGGTCACCCAGAACATCATGCCGACGGCAGGCGCGTGGGCGCGGGTCGACGTGCCGCTCGCCGACCTCGGATCCCCGCGCCAGGTCGATTACATCCAGTGGTTCAACGCGACGCCCGGCGCGCAACCGACCTACTCGCTCGACGACGTCGCGTTCGTGGCGGCCGGTCTCGCCACGCCGACGCCCGCACCGCCGGGCGCGGGTCCGCCGCTCGCCGTCGACGCGACCGCCAACCGCCACGCGATCAGTCCCTACATCTATGGAATGAACTTCGCCGACGAAGCGCTCGCCGCCGAGCTCGCGTTGCCGGTGCGGCGCTTCGGTGGCAACGCGACCACCCGCTACAACTGGCAGAACGACACGAGCAATCACGCCGCCGACTGGTATTTCGAGAACGTTCCGAGCGACAACCCGAACCCCGGGGCGCTGCCCGACGGCTCCGACGCGGACGAGTTCGTCGAGCAGGACCGTCGCACGGGAACGGCGACCCTCCTCACGATGCCGCTCATCGGCTGGACGCCGAAGTCCCGCGCGATCTCCTGCGGGTTCGCCGTGTCGAAGTACGGCGCGCAGCAGTCGACCGATCCGTGGCAGCCGAACTGCGGGAACGGCCTCACGATGGGCGGCGCGGAGATCACCGGGAACGACCCGACGGACACCAGTCTCGCGATCGACCCGACGTTCGTACAGGGATGGATCGGGCACTTGAAGGGCAAGTACGGCACGGCGGCCGGCGGGGGCGTCCGCTTCTACGACCTCGACAACGAGCCGATGCTCTGGGGCGACACGCATCGCGACGTCCATCCCGCGCCGACGAGCTACGACGAGATGCGTACGCGCACGTGGGCGTACGCCGCCGCGATCAAAGCGACCGATCCGACCGCGGCGACGCTCGGTCCGGCGGAGTGGGGCTGGACGGGCTATTTCTGGTCCGCGCTCGACGCGGCGCCCGGCGGCGCGTGGTGGAACGATCCACGAGATCGCCTCGCGCACGGCAACGTGCCGTTCACGTCGTGGTACCTGCAGCAGATGCGCGCGTACGAGCAGCAGCACGGGACGCGCATCCTCGACTACCTGGACCTGCACTACTATCCGCAGGCGAACGGCGTGTCGCTGTCGTCGGCGGGCGGGGCGTCGACGCAGGCACTGCGGCTGCGGTCCACGCGCTCGCTCTGGGATCCGACGTACGTCGACGAGAGCTGGATCGGCGAAGCGGTGCGCTTGATTCCGCGCATGCGCGACTGGGTCACGACCGACTACCCCGGCACCAAGACCGCCATCACGGAATACAACTGGGGCGGGCTCGAGCACGTCAACGGCGCGCTCGCGCAGGCCGACGTGCTCGGCATCTTCGGACGCGAGGGCCTCGACCTCGCGACGATGTGGGCGCCGCCGACGACGAGTCAGCCCGGCGCGTACGCGTTCCGCATGTATCGCAACTACGACGGTACCGGCGGTCGTTTCGGTGACACCAGTGTGCAGGCCTCCAGCGGCGACCAGGCGCAGCTCGCGATCTACGCCGCCGAGCGGCAGAGCGACGGCGCGCTGACGGTGGTGGTCGTGAACAAGACGGGCACCGGACTCACGACCGCGGTGTCGCTGGCGGGGTTCCCGGCACCATCGGCGGCGAGCCGCTACCGTTACGGCGCTGCGTCGCCGACGGCGATCGTGCACGAGGCCGACGTCGCCGTGAGCGGCGGCACGATCGCCATTACGTTCCCGGCGTCGTCGATCACGCTGCTCGTCGTGCCGCGCGGAAGCGGCGGCGGGACGCCGACGGCCACGCGGACCTCGACGCCGGCCCCGACCGAGACCCGGACGCCGACGCGTACGCCGACGCCGACCCCGACCCGCACTGCGACGCCGATCGCGACCGGCGCGGCGACGTCGACGGCGAACCCGAGCCCCGTCGCGACGGCGACGCCGGATTCGGGCGGTCGCGCCATCACCGGAACGATCCGCTACGTCGGCACTGCCGAACCCGTGGCCGGGGTCACCGTCCGGCTCGCCGGCGGAGTGTCCGGTGCCGCGACGCTCGGCACCGACGACGGCGGGGCGTTCGGTTTTGCCGGGCTCGGCATCGGCGATTGGCAGCTCTCCGCATCCGGTCCCGCGGCCCCTGCCGACGCGGTCGGCGCCACGGACGCCGCGCGCGCGCTCCGCGTCGCGAAGCGGCTCGCGACCGTCGGCGGCGTGCAGTACCTCGCGTGCGACGTCAGCGCCGACGGCAAGATCTCGACGAAGGACGCGAAGCTGCTGCTGGCCTTTCGTGTCGGCCTCGCGTCGACGTTCGCCGCGAGCACTCGCTGCGGCACGTCGTGGCTCTTCGACCCGCAGCCGGCGCCGGTCGCGGGCGCCTCGATCACGCAGCCGGCCTACGGTCGCGGCGGCTGCATGGCCGGCGCGATCGCCTATGCCGCGCTCGGCACCGCGGCCGCGGGCCAGGATTTCGGGGCGGCCGTCATCGGCGACTGCGCCGCTGACTGGAGTCATTCGGGTCCGACGAGTGTGCCAGGCGGGACCGTCACACTCGGGCAGCCGATCGCGGCTGGCAGCAGGATCCGACTGCCGCTGAACGTCTCCGTCCCCACCGACTTCACGAGCTTGGATGCGGTGGTGCTCTACGACCCCACGGAGCTCGAACGTCCGAAGGCGCGCAAAACCGAGGTCGGCCGGCGCGCCACGATCGCGGCCAATGCCGCGATCCCGGGACGCTTCGTCATCGCCGTCGCCGCCGCCCAACCGATGCCGAGCGGAACCGTAGCGTTCGTCGAGCTTCGTCGCGTCGGTGCGGAGCCCATGCCGACGGCCACGCTCGAGTCGGCGATCGTCGGGCGGTAGCGGCTACTTCAGCGGCTATTTCAGCGGCTATTTCAGCGGCTACTTCAGCGTTTTGGCCGAGAAGCCGCGGTCGTTGAAGGTCAGCAACGTCTTCTTGCCCGCGAGGACCGTTTCGATCACGACCTCACGGCCCCACAGACGATAGACGTACGCGAGGGTCTTCTCGGCATTCTCCAGCTGCAGATCGCGTCCATCGTGGTCGTGGCTGAGGTAGAGCGTGCGCTTGTTGCCGAAGTCCGCGTCCTCGATGCGGATGACCGGTATGCCGCCCATGCCGACGCCCTTGATGAGCTGCTCCTTCACGGCGCGCCATCCCTGGTCGTCGGCGACCTTGCTGATCACGAGGTCGTCGCCTTTCGGCTCGTACTCGAAGAGGTCCATCTCGCGCATCAGCTCCTCGGTGAGGAAGCGGCGCAGGAAGGACTGATCACGGTCGGTCTCGCGCACCTCGAGCATCTTCTGCATGCCGGTCTTGTTCGGCTGCCCGTGCTCGCGGATCTCCTCGCGGGTCGGCTCGTCGAAGCGCCGCTTCAGATCCGTCCAGATCTTGAGACCGAGGTGGTACGGGTTGATGCCGCCGGGGGTGGGCCGCACGACCTGGTTGTGGCGGACCAGGAACTCGAGGTGGAGCTCCTGCGGCAGCTCGATCGCGTTCATGATCTCGCGGTGGACCCAGGAGGCCCAGCCCTCGTTCATGATCTTCGTCTCGATCTGCGGGATGAAGTAGCGCGCCTCCTCGTCGACGATCGTGAGGAGATCACGCTCCCAGTTGGCGAGGTAGGGATTGTGATCGCGGATGAAGAGCAGGATGTCCGGCTCCGGCGACAGCGGGACCTTCTGCAGATCCGGCTCCACGTAATCGGGGCGGCGGTGGACGCTCTTGAACGGATCGTTGGCCGGTTGCGCGTTGCTGAGGAGCTGCTGCCGCTCTTCTTCCGGCGTCAGCTTCTTCACGGCGAGATTGCGGCGGCGCTGCAGCGACAACGCGTGCGCGGCGTCGAGGATGTTCTCCACTTTGTCGGCGCCGATCGAGGGATCTTCCATGTAGGAGCGGACGCGCTCGGCGTGCGCTTTGAAAGTCCCGATCGTGAACTCCGCGCGGGTCGACTTGAACGTGAAGTTGTTCTTGAAGAAATCGTTGTGTCCGTAGACGTGCGCGATGGTCAGCACGTGGAGGCAGAGCGAGTTGTCCCGCATGAGGTAGGCGAGGGCGGGGTTCGAGTTGATGACCATCTCGTACGGCAGCCCGTTCAGGCCGTAGTCGTAGAGGGTCTTCAACTTCTCGAACGACTTGCCGTAGGACCAGTGCGGGTAGTGCGACGGGATGCCGGAGTACGCCATGTACGCCAGCATGTCGTTGTGGTTGCAGAGCTCGAACTCCTGCGGGTAGCAGTCGAGTCCGAGCAGGTCGACCTGCTCGCGGATCTTGGCGTCCCAATGGGCGAGATCGTCGAGGGTCCAGGTGGCCATCGTCGTCAGTCCTGCTCTTTGTCTTTGGCGAGGAAGGCTTTGAAGCTCGGCCAGATGTCTTCCTTGCGCTCGATCAAGACCGTCTGGAAGTTGTCGGCGTCGAGGCGGCGGAAGATGTTGAGCATCGAGCTCTCGTAGTAGCGCGAGCCGAGGGGCTTGATCTCGCCGTAGCCGAAGAGGTTGCAGATCTCGGCGAGCTCGTGCGCGGCCTTCAACGCCGCCGTGTTGTCGGAGTCGAAGTTGTCGCCGTCCGAGCAGTGGAACGCGTACACGTTCCAGAGCGACGGGTGGTAGCGCTCGGCGATGATGTCGAGCGCCTTCTGGTAGCCCGACGAGATGAACGTGCCGCCGGACTCGCCCTTGTGGAAGAACTCGTCCTCACTGACCTCGTTCGCCTCGGTGTGATGGCTGATGAAGACGATCTCGACGCTCCGATACTTGGTGCAAATGAATTGGTACAGCAGGAAGAAGAAGCTCCGGGCGAGGTACTTCTTCATCGTGTCCATCGACCCAGACGTGTCCATGATGCAGACGACGACCGCGTTCGACTCGCGGCGCATCTGGGTCGTGACGTGGCGATACACGAGGTCGTCGGTATGGAACGGGAAGCGGCGCGTGACCGGTGGGACCGGCGCGACCGGGTTGCCGTCCTCGTCGAGGACGGGAGCGTCGAGCGCGACGGTTTCGGCGGCCTCGAAGGCGACGTCGCGCGCGACGTCGATCGGGTTGGTCTCGTCCGCTGCGTCGGCCGCTCGCCGCCGACGCTCGGCGGAGAACTTGCGCTTGATGCGCGAGCGGACGGTGCGGAGCTTGTCGAGCCGGATGCGGATACCGACCTGGCGGTATCCGCGCCGCTTGGACGACCGCGGGGCCTCGAGCTGCCGCAGCGCCTTTCGCTCCAGATCGGGGAGGTCGAGATCCTCGAACATGATGTCGATGAGCTCTTCGAGGGTGACGTCGGTCTCGTAGTAATCGACCCCGGCCTTGTCGCCCGCCTTCTCGGTGCCCTGACCCTGGCCTTCCTGTCCTGACTTCCCGACGATCTGGCCGGGCTGCGAGTTGCCGTCACCCTGGCCGACGCCGGGCGTGTTGTCGCCGTAGACGAAACGGTACTCGCGGATGCCGCGGATCGGGACCTTGATCACCCGGTCCCGGCTTTTTCCAATGATCGACTCTTCCGCGATGATGTCCGCGATGTTCTCGCGGATGGACTCACGGATCTTTTGCCGGTGCCGGAGCCGGTCACCGGCGCTGCGGTCGCTGCGCTCGGCTTCCGAGCTCCGGAACGGGCGAAAGATCGTGTCGACCATGAGTCGCTAGACTAATCCTTCCAGAGGTTGTTGGCCGCGTACTTGAGCACGACGTCCACGCAACTCTCGCAGTAGCCGTTGTCGAGGAGGTTGCGGACCATCGCGTTGTACTTCGTGGTCTGCTCCTCGTCGCGCGTCCGCGCCGTCGTGATGATGCGGGAGAGCTCGCGCACGGACTCCGTCAACTTCTTCTCGATCGCTTCCTTCAACGGCTCGTAGCTCTTGTAGGTGATGCGCTCCCCACGACGCGAGAGCGCCCAGAGGTACGCGATGACCTCTTGACGGAAGCCTTCCGCCGCCGAGCCGATGATCGCGATCTGCTCCTCGATCGACTTGAGGAAGGCTTCGTCGGGCTGGAGCTCCTCGCGCGTGTTGCGATCCTTCACCCGCGTCTTGTTCACGAAGGCCTCCGCGTGGTCGAGGTAGTTCTGGAAGAGCGCCTCGGCCTGCTCGGAGTAGGCGTAGACGAAGCCCTTGGTGATCTCCTTCCGGAGCACGTCGAGGTACTCCTTGTGGAGCGTGTCCTGCAGGAACTCGAGATGCGCCTTCCGGGTGTCGTCGGCGATGTCGGCTTCCTTCACCATGGCAATGAGCGACTCGCGGACGTTGATCGGATTGATGCAGTTGCCGTCGATGTTGTCGGAGAGGGCGTTGTCGAGGGCCTTCATGATGAAGCGCGTCGAGATGCCGCTCATGCCCTCGCGCTTGGTGTCCTCGCGCAGCTCCTGCACGTCGATCTTCTTGGTCTTGCCCTTCTCGACGACCTCCTCGCCGTTGTAGAGCTTGAGCTTCGTCATCAGGTCGCACTTGTTGTTGGGCTCGAGCCGCGAGAGGATCGCGAACATCGACGCCACTTCGAGCGTGTGCGGCGCGACATGGGCCCGGAAGTCCGAGTTGCGGATGATCTTCTGGTAGATCTTCACTTCCTCGGACAGGCGGAGGTTGTACGGCACCTTGACGACCACGATGCGGTCGAGGATCGCCTCGTTGGTGTGGTCGGCGCGGAACTTCTGCCATTCCGCCTCGTTCGAGTGCGCGGCGATGACGGCGTCGACGTACACGAGGCCGTGTCGTCCCGGCGCCGGAATCACCTTCTCCTGAGTCGCCGTGATCATGGCGTGGAGATATTCGGTCTCGTTCTTGAAGACCTCGATGAACTCGGCCATGCCGCGATTGCCGACGTTGAGGGCGCCGTTCAGATCGAGCACACGCGGATCGCCCTCCGAGTAGACGTCGAGCTTGGAGATGTCCTCGCTGCCGATCAGAACCGAGGTGTCCTGATTGTTGGGATCGACCGGAGGCACGACGCCGATGCCGACGCGATTGCGCTTCGAGAAGTTCTTGCTGACGATCGGCACGTCCTCGTAGCGGCCGCCGAACTCGTCCTTCAGGCGGAAGCGGCACACGGGGCAGAGGTCACCCTCGATGTGCGTTCCGAGCATCTTCTCGAACTCTTTCCGGAGGTGGCGCGGCAGCAGATGGAGCGGCTCCTCGAACATCGGGCAGCCGTCGATCGCGTAGATGGGATCGCTCGACTCGAGGCCGCGTTGCAGCTTCTCGACGAGCGAGCTCTTGCCGGAGCCGACGGGGCCCATCAGATAAAGGACCTGACGGCTTTCCTCGCCCTTCAGCGACGCGGCGTGGAAGTAGCGCACGATCTGCGAGATGGTCTTCTCGATGCCGAAGAACTCCTCGCGGAAAAAGCCGTACGACTTGAGCGCCTCATCCTTGTACAGGCGCTTGACCCGGGGATCGTCGGTGTCGTGCACGTCCGTGGTTCCCCACCGCATGATGATGTCGTACACGCGGGAGTGCGCGAGCTTCGGGATCGTCGGATCCTCGCGCACGCGTTCGAGATACTCGAGAAAGGTGCCGCGCCATGTCTTCTGCTCGTGGACGGCGCGGTCGTCTTTGATCAGCTTCTCGAAAACGCTCTTCCCGTCTTCCATAGAGGCTCCTTCCTGGACGATCCAGGAGCTCGGGTGGCCCGCACGGCGTGCATCGCACGCGAGACGTGCGAACGATCAGAGCTGCAGCGAAAGTATAGTGAGCGGTATCCGCAGTGGGAAGCCCGATCACGGACGGCCGGGATCGCGGCAACGGTGACGAGTGACGCGTGGCGACGAGAAGGCACGGAGGCGATGAAGTCGTCGGAGGAGGAAGCGGAGCCGGTCGGAGCGGATGCCGCATCGGCACGCCATTGCCTCGACCTCTCGTCCGCCGGCCATCGTATGGCCATGCTCACCCCGCCCCGAAAAAAGGGTAGCACCGGCCTTCTGGAAGTGTCAACGCGAATCCCGGTCCTGCGCGCGTCACGACCTTGACCCGGCGGGAGTTTCGGCACACACAGACCGCGATGAACGCGACCGAGGCGCTCCGCCGTGCCGCGCGCCGCTGGCCAGAGCGCGAAGCGCTGCGCGACGGGAACGGGGACGTCTCCTTCGGGGCGCTCGATGCGCGCGTCAACCGGCTGGCGCATCACCTCGGAGGGCTGGGCGTCGCGGCCGGCGACCGCGTCGCTACTTTTCTCCCGAACTCGATCGCACACGTGGTCGCTCAACAGGCGATCCTCCGTCTCGGTGCGGTGTGGGTCGGCATCAACCGCCGTCTGGCGCCGCCTGAAGTGTCCTTCATGCTCGAGCACGGAGGCGTGCGGATCGTGCTCGCCGACGCGGACGGGATCGGCGCGGCGCGGCAGTGCGATTCGGTACGGGCCGTGCTCGACGTCAGCGGTGGTGACGTCGCACTCGAGCGGCAGCTCGCACGTGCGTCGTCGGCGGAGCCGCAGGGGTCGCCGACCGAGGGCGACGTCGCCCGACTCCGGTACACGTCCGGCACGACGGGTCGTCCGAAAGCGGCGGTGCTCACGCACGGCTGCGCGCTCGCGTCGCTACGGAACCTGCTCGCGGAGCTCCACGAGCTCGGACCCGCCGACACGGTCGCGCACGTGGCACCGCTCACGCACGCGAGCGAGGCGTTGCTGCAGCCGGCCTTCTGGCGGGGCGCTCGCAGCATCCTCTGCGCCGACTTCGAGCCGAACGCGTTTCGCGAGCTCATCGAACGGGAGCGGGTCACCATGCTCTTCCTCGTGCCGACGATGATCGCCTCGCTGATCGCCGACGCGAGCCGGCGCGAGGCATTCGCCAGCCTCCGCACCGTCGTGTACGGCGCCGCGCCGATGCCGGATGACGTCATGACGCACGCGCTCGACGTCCTCGGGCCGGTCTTGCTGCAAATCTATGGCCTCAGCGAGTGTCCGTTCCCCATCACGACCCTGCGGAAGGAAGACCACCTCGATCCGGCTCGCCGCGGCAGCTGCGGCCTGCCGACGGCTCTCAACGAGATACGCGTGTTGGACGGTGACGGCCAGATTCGTCCGCCGGGCGAGGTCGGGACGATCGCCGTCCGCGGTCCGCAGCTCATGCGCGAGTATTGGAACGACCCCGAGGCGACGGCCGCCGCGCTCGTCGACGGCTGGCTTCGGACCGGCGATCTCGGTCGCATCGACGACGCCGGCTTCCTGACGCTCGTCGACCGCAGCGACGACGTCATCATCAGCGGCGGCTTCAACGTCTACCCGCGTGAGGTCGAGGTCGTGCTCGAGGCGCATCCGGCCGTCGCGGAAGCGGCCGTCGTCGGCATTCCGCACGAGCGCTGGGGACGCGGCGTCGCGGCCTGGGTCGTACGGAGGGCCGGCGGCTCCGCCAGTGAGCAGGAGCTCATCGACTTCTGCCGCACGCGTCTCGCCGGCTACAAGAAGCCGCTGCAGGTGACCTTCGTCGCGTCCTTACCCAAGAGCTCGACGGGCAAATTGCTGCGCCGCGCCCTCCGCGTGGCGATTCCTTGAAGCGGCCTCAGTCCGGCCGAGCGAGCCTCAGGACTGGACGGAGAGCCTCCGAGGCCAGAGCCGTTATTGAAGGACGATCACGAACGCAGCGCCGCGTGCCGATGGCACGAAATCGATCGTGCCGCCGTGCGCAGCGAGCAGCGAGCGGGCGATCGTCAGGCCGAGACCCGTTCCGCCGTCGTCACGCGCGGTCGTGAAGAATGGGTCGAAGATCTTCGCGGAGTTCGCCGGCGAGATGCCGTCGCCGTCGTCGGCCACACGGATCGTCGCGCCCGACGCCGAGGTGTCCAGCGTGATCGTGGCGCGGGCGTTCGCGCCGCCGTGCTGCCGCGCATTGTCGAGCAGGCTAGAGAGCACCGATTCCAATATCTCGCCGGTGATCGCGGCGCGTCGATCGCCGATCGATCCACGGAGGTCGACCGCCAAGCCGCTCGCGCGATAGCGATCGGCGACCGCGGCCACGATCGCCTCGACGTGCGCGTCTTCGCCGGCGGGCTGCAGCACGTCGGCACGCGCGAGCTCCAGCAGCCGGCGAACGAGCCGCTCGAGGCGCTCGGCGTCCGCGGCGACGTTGGCGAGGAATCGCGTGCGTTTCTCCGCCGGCATCGTCGTGTCGTGCGTGCGCAGGAGCTCGACCGCGCCCTGGATCGCCGTCAACGGTGTCTTGAACTCGTGGGAGACGTGCGACGCAAAGCCGCGGATGTAGTCCGCCCGCTCCTCCAAGCTGCGCGCCATGGCAGCGACCGCTTCGGAGAGCCGAGCGACCTCTCGTGTGATGGGACGCTGGAGCGCGACGACGGCGCCGCGCTCGCCGCGTGCCGCGCGCTCGGTCTGCTCGACGACGGCCGCGAGCGGCCGGGCGACGGCGCGCGACGTGAAGAGCGCCATGACGAGCACGAGCCCGAGCAGCAGCACGGTGCCGCCCAGCAGGAGATAGCGTTTGCCGTACAGCGTCTGGCCGATGCTCCGCGGCGAGCGCGACAAGAGCACCGCGCCGACGATCGCACCGCTGTCGACGACCGGCTCGGCGACGAACACGCGAACCTGCGAGCCGCGACTCGCCGATGCGAGCGGCGGCGGTGGCTCGTCCGAGATGCGCTCGCGAAGCAGGCTGACGGTTTCGCCGCGGAGCGCACGCGCCACCTCGTCGCGCTCCACGAGCGTCGCGCCGAGCTCCTCGCCGGTGGTCGCTACGACGGTGCCGTTCGGATCGACGACGCGGATCGCAGCCAACGTGACGAGCTGCGCGTCGTGCATCAGCCCCATGACCTCGCTCCCGGCGGCGCGCGCCGCGGGCTCGACGGCGGTGGTGCTGGGCGGCGCGACCGACGGACGCGGCTGCACGGTGTCGACCGCGAGATCGAGCGTCGCGGACCGCGGCCGCCAGCGCTCGCCGGCCGGCGTCGGCTCCGGCGCGGGTGCCTCGTGCCGCTCGCGGCGGAGCGCCTGGCGATACGCGGCGGAGAGAAACGCCGCTTGGCCGAGCAACTCGGACTCGGTCTGGCGAACGAGCGCGCTTTCGTAGAGGCGTAGCGCCCAGAGCCCGCCGACCGGCAGTGCCAGCACGAGCACGTTGACGGCGAGCAACAGCGTGCGGAGACTCGGGCGCTTCAACACGGTCCCAGCCGGTACCCGGCGCCGTGCACGGTCTCGATCGGATCGCCGCCGAGCGCCTTCAGCTTCGCCCGCACGCGGCGCACGTGGCTGTCGATCGTGCGGTCCGCGACGACGGTCGTTTCGTCGTAGGTGCGGTCCATGAGCTCGTCGCGCGAGAAGACCTTGCCGGGGCGGCGGATGAGCGTCCGCAGCACCCCGAGCTCGGTCACGGTGAGCGGCGCTTCCCGTCCCTCCCAACCGACGACGTAGCGGTCGAGGTCGAGCGCGAGCCGGCCGTGGCGGAGCACAAGCTCCTCGCTCGACGCCAGGGCGCCCGGCGGGCTCGCGCGTCGCAGCACGGTACGCACGCGGGCGACGAGCTCGCGCGGGCTGAAGGGTTTCGCCAGATAGTCGTCGCCGCCGAGCTCGAGTCCGAGGATGCGGTCGACTTCCTCGTCGCGCGACGTCAAGAAAACGATCGGCACGCTCGAGCGAGCACGAACGCGCCGGCAGACCTCGGTGCCGTCGATCTCGGGCATGACGATGTCGAGCACGACGAGATCGGGGTGGTCGTGCTCGAAGGAAGAGAGCGCCTGCTCGCCGTTCGCGGCCTCGATCGTCGCGAACCCGGCCTCGCCGAGCGCGAACACGATGATCTCGCGAATGTGCGCGTCGTCGTCGACGACCAGGATCTTCTGTGGCACGGCCATCGCCCCGGATCGTAGACGAACCGCCGCCCGGGAAGGAACCGAGCTGCGCGATTTGCACGATCTTTCCTCATGTCCGCCATTCGGGCTGCACGGGGTGTCGCTAGTCCAAGCGCCGAACCGAAACCCAAAGGAGGCTTCCCATGTCGGCAACCCCGAAAGCCCACTGGACCGAGCTCGTCGATCCCACGTTCCGGAAAGTGCTGTTCGTCGCATTCCTCATTGTGATGCTGCTCCTGCCGATCTCGAGGATTCGCGCTCTCGTCAGCGAGCGCGAAGCGCGCCAAGGAGAGGTCAAGCGCGAGGTCACGAAGACCTGGGGCGGCACCCAGATGCTCGCCGGGCCGGTCCTGATCGTGCCGTTTCGCGAGCACTGGAAGAGCGGCGAAGGCGAGGACCAGACGCGCACCTGCTGGGCGTCGTTCCTGCCCGAAGAGCTGGTGATCGTCGGCGCGGCGGAGCCCGAGCGGCGGTCGCGAGGCATCTTCGATGTGGTCCTCTATCGAACGAGGCTCGTGATCTCGGGTCGGTTCGCGCGTCCGAGCTTCACGCCGTGGAAGATCGCGGAGTCGGATGTGGTCTGGGACGACGCCCGCCTGGCGATCGGCATCCCGGACCTGCGTGGTGTCGAGAGCGACCCGAAGGTCACGTGGGACGAGAAGCCGCTCGGCTACGAGCCGGGCGTCGGCGTGGCGGACGCGTTCCACTCGGGAATGCAGAGCGCGATCGTCGGGCTCGGCGCCCCCGAGTCGACGAGCCACGTGTTCTCGATCGAGATCGGCCTCGCGGGCAGCGACGAGCTGCGCTTCGTCCCGACCGGCAAGCAGACCGAGGTCCGGCTCGCCTCGTCGTGGCCGGATCCGAGCTTCGTCGGGGCCTACCTCCCGACGAGCCGCGAGGTCGATGCGAAGGGCTTCCGCGCAAGCTGGCGGGTGTCGTACTTCGCGCGGTCGTTCCCGCAACAGTGGCGCCGCGGCGAGGAGGCCGTCCACGGGCTCGATACGGCGTTCGCGAGCGCGAGCTTCGGCGTTCGCATGATCGACCCGATCGACTTCTACCGACTCTCCGATCGCGCCGTGAAATACGCGGCGCTGTTCGTCGTGCTGACGTTTCTCACGTTCTCGCTGTTCGAGCTTCTCGCGGGCCTGCGCATTCATCCGGTGCAGTATCTGCTCGTCGGGCTCGCGATCTGCCTCTTCTACCTGATGCTACTCTCGATGTCGGAGCAGATCGGCTTTGGCGCCGCGTACGCGACTGGCACTGCCGCAACCGTCGGATTGATCGGCGCCTACACGCGAAAGCTGCTCGGGGCGAGGGGCCGCGCGCTCACGGTCTCGGGTTCGCTCGCGGCGCTCTACGGCTACCTCTACGTGCTCTTGCAGATCGAGGACTACGCGCTCCTGCTGGGCACCGCGGGCCTCTTCGCTATCCTCGCAACGGTGATGTACGTGACGCGCAACCTCGACTGGTACGCGCTCGGCCGTCAGTCGGCGACGGAGGGCGCGTGAGCCCCCTCCACGTCGCGACGTCTGGAGGACGGCGACTCCTGATGCCAGGAGCGCCGCCTCGATTGCCCGCCCTCAGAACGCCGTCGAGAACCCGCCGTCCGGCATGTCGAGCGCGCTACGGTCGCCGCTCACGATCGCGCCGACCTTCGCGTGGACGGCCGGGAGCACGAAGTTCACGAAGTGCTTCGCCGCCATCACTTTGCCGCTGTAGAAGTCGACCTCGTTCTGATTCGGCTCGTCCTCGTCGCTCGCGCGCTTCTCGTCGGCGACGACCGCCGCGCCGAGCAGCAGGTGCGCGATCGTCACGTCCGCCATCACCTCGAGGAACGGGTTTGCGACCAGCGTCACCTGATCGATCTTGCCGCTCATGAAGTACTCCATGAGCGCGCCCGCGCCGCGTTGCAACGCCGTCGTCGCCTCGCCGAGCGCCCGCACCTCGGCGCCGAGCCCGGGCTTCTCGGAATGCGCCGCGACGAACTCGGAGATCTCGGTGAGGAAGGCAGTGAAGTTCTCGCCCCCGTGCTGCTGCAGCTTGCGGGCGACCAGGTCGAGCGCCTGGATGTGATTGGTGCCCTCGTAGATCGAGAAGATCTTGGCGTCGCGGCAGTATTGCTCGACCGGGTTGTCCTGCACGTAGCCGGCGCCGCCGTACGTCTGGATCGCCAGCTCGGCCACGCGGAACGCCTGATCCGAGCAGTACGCCTTCACGATCGGCGTCAGCAGATCGACCTGACCTTGATGGTAGATCGCCTTCGACTCGTCGACCTTGTGGAGTGCGTGCGCGAGGTCGGCGTGGAGCGCGAGCTTGATGCAGAGCGTCCGCATGCCCTCGACCTTGGCCTTCATCTCGAGGAGCATGCGACGGACGTCGGAGTGCTCGATGATCGGGACGCGCGGCGCGTTCGGATCCTTGAAGTGACGCACGGACGAGCCCTGCAGACGCTCGCGCGCGTAGTGGAGCGCGTTCAGGTACGCCGACGACGCCACCGAAAGGCCCTGCACGCCGACCGCGATGCGGGCGCCGTTCATCATGCGGAACATCTGCTTCATGCCCATGTGCGGCTTCCCGCCGACGAGGATGCCGCGGCAGCCGTCGTTCTCGCCGAAGCTCAACACGGCGGTCGCCGAGGCGCGGATGCCGAGCTTGTGCTCGATCGACGCGGTCTGCACGTCGTTCGGTTTTCCGAGCGAGCCGTCCTCGTTGACCCAGATCTTCGGGACGATGAAGAGCGAGATGCCCTGCGTGCCCGGGGGCGCGCCCTCGATACGGGCGAGCACGAGGTGGACGATGTTCTCGGCGAGGTCGTGATCGCCCGCCGAGATCCAGCACTTTGTACCTTTGATGGAGTAAATGTTGCCTTCGAGGTGCTTAGCGCGCGTCTTGGCGGCGCCGACGTCGGAGCCCGCGTGCGGCTCGGAGAGGCACATCGTGCCGGCGAAGCGCCCGGCGACCATCGGCGGCAGGAAGCGCTCCCGGTCCTCGGGTAGTCCGAAGCTCGAGATCACGTCCGCGGCGCCGTGCGTCAGGCCGGGGTACATGTTGAAGGCGCAGTTGGCCCCGCTTTGCAGCTCCTCGAGCACGACGGCGATCGCGTGCGGGCCGCCGAGCCCACCATCGTCCACCGGCATCGGAAACCCCATGAGGCCGAGCTCGAACAGCTTCTTCCACGCGTCCTTGAAGCCCTTCGGCGTCACCACCTGGCCGCCCTCGATCGTGCAGCCGGCGCGGTCCGCCGTGCCGTTGATCGGGCCCGTCACCTCGTTCACGAACCGATGGCATTGCTCGATGATCGCGTCGCACTCCTCCCGCGAGACGTGGGAGAACGCTTCGACCTCGAACACCTGCTGCACCTTCAAGTGCTCGTACAGGGTGAACTGGATCGCGCGCAGGTCGGCCTTGTAATGATTGACCGGAGCTTCGGACATAGGGGTGTTTCCTCCTCGAGTTCGTGAGCCCCCGTCGGTCTCGCTGGACGTCGGAACGTTCGGCGCGCGGGTGGCCTCCCGGTGGGGCGGGTCGCGAGAAGCTGCCCTAAAATCCGAGGAAGTCAAGTTTTCCCCGGTTTTGGAGGCGCACGAGGACCCCGCGGTGCGAGCGACGCCGCGCCGCTCGTGCGACCGTGCAGCGTCCGGCGCGCTTGCGGCCCCGCGTGCGCTCAGGCATGGGGTTCGCAGCGTGCCGATGCGGCACGAGGGTTGCTCTGGGGAGGTGGTCATGGGAACGGGACTCCGCATACGCGCGCGCCACGGCCTACGGGTCGTCGCCGTCGCCGGCCTGCTCCTCGCGTCGGCACCGGCGCGGGCCGAGGCCGACGTGTGGTGTTGGCTGTTCGGCAGCGGATGCGGCGGCGGAGCCGGTGCGACGACGACGCAAGGGTCGCCGGAGCGCGCTACTCCCGAGATCGATCCCAACGCTCTCGCCTGCGCGATCGCGCTGACTGCCGGTGGGGCGGCGTTGCTCGGCGATCGCGTCCGTCGCCGGCGGTAGGCCTTCGTCCTACTGCCGGCAGGCGGAACAGTCGCCCGCCGACCTTCGACGAGTCCCCTGCGGCACGCTAGGATCGCCGCCCATGGCCGAGCGTAGCGCCGACGCGCCGTCGCACTTCATTCGCGACATCATCGAGGACGACCTCCGTACCGCGAAGCACGACGGCCGGGTCGTCACGCGATTTCCTCCCGAGCCCAACGGCTATCTCCACATCGGCCACGCCAAGAGCATCTGCCTCAACTTCGGTCTCGCCGGACAGTACGGCGGCGTGTGTCATCTGCGCTTCGACGACACCAATCCCGCGAAGGAAGACGTCGAGTACGTCGACGCCATCATGGAGGACGTACGCTGGCTCGGGTTCGACTGGGCCGACAAGCTCTTCTACGCGTCCGACTATTTCGAGCAGCTCTACGACTTCGCGGTTCGCCTGATCGACGCCGGCAAAGCCTACGTCGACAGTCTCTCGGCCGACCAGATCCGCGCGTACCGGGGGACGTTCACCGAGCCCGGACGCAACAGCCCGTACCGGGACCGCACGCCGGCGGAGAACCGCGATCTGTTCGCGCGCATGCGCGCCGGGGAGTTCGAGGACGGGGCGCACGTGTTGCGGGCCAAGATCGACATGACGTCGTCGAACCTGAACATGCGCGACCCGACGCTCTACCGCATCCGCAAGACGTCGCATCACCGCACGGGCGACCGCTGGTGCATCTATCCTCTGTACGACTTCACGCATTGCCTGTCGGATTCGCTCGAGGGCATCACGCACTCCATCTGCACGCTCGAGTTCGAGAACCATCGGCCCCTCTACGACTGGGTCCTCGACGAGCTCGCGACGCCCTGTCATCCGCAGCAGATCGAGTTCGCGCGTCTCAACCTCAGCTACACCGTGATGAGCAAGCGGAAGCTGCTGGAGCTCGTGAGCGCGGGTCACGTCCGCGGCTGGGACGACCCCCGCATGCCGACCATCTCGGGGTTCCGCCGCCGCGGTTACACCCCCGAGGCGATCCGCGACTTCTGCGAGAGCGTCGGCGTCGCGAAGCGCGACAGCACGGTCGACGTCGCCATGCTCGAGCACAGCATCCGAGAGGACCTGAACCGGCGTGCTCCCCGCGTCATGGCGGTGCTGCGGCCGTTGAAGGTCGTCATCGAGAACTTCCCGGAAGGCCGCGTCGAAGAGATGGAGGCGGTGAACAACCCGGAGGATCCCGTCGCCGGAACGCGAACGCTGCCGTTCGCGCGCGAGCTCTACATCGAGCACGACGACTTCATGGAGGAGCCCCCGAGCAAGTTTTTCCGTCTCGCGCCGGGACGCGAGGTCCGGCTCCGCTACGCGTACATCATCAAGTGCGAGCGGGTCGTGAAGGACCCCGTCACGGGCGCGGTCGTCGAGCTTCGGTGCACGTACGATCCCGAGACGCGCAGCGGCTCGGCCAGCCAACGCAAGGTGAAGGCGACGCTCCATTGGGTCTCCGCGCGACACGCGATCGGCGCCGAGGTGCGGCTCTACGACCGCTTGTTCACCGTCGAGGATCCCGACGGCGCGAAGGACGGCAACTGGCTCGCGACGCTCAACCCCGACGCGCTCATCAGCACGACGGATTGCAAGCTGGAGCCGAGCCTCGCGGCGGCCACCCCCGGTGCCCGTTTCCAGTTCGAGCGCCAGGGCTACTTCTGCGTCGATCCCGACTCGGCGCCCGGCGCGCTCGTGTTCAATCGCACGGTGACGTTGCGCGATACCTGGGCGAAGATCCAAGCCGGCCCCGGGCGCTGACGCGCCGGATCCAGCCTTTCTCGCGGACGCTGTGTCGCATCCCGTGTCATCGGGACGCATCGCCGCGTGACGATTCGTTGTTCTCGCTGCCGAGGGTGCGGGCTACCCTCGGGGTCATGGCGGGGGTGCTGGGGCCACATCCATCGGGACTGCCAGGGCTGTCGTACCATCTGCACGGCGGCGGCCACGAGCTCCGATTTCACACGATCGAGGACTCGCGGAGCATCAACGAGCAGCTCGACGCGCGGCTCGTTCCGGCCGATCGCAGTCTCTTCGAGGTGGCGATCCGCCGCTCGCTCGGCAACTGGATTTTCTTCGTACCGGCGACGATCGCGGTGTTGTGGCTGTCGACGGTGATCGTCGACCTGGCCCTCGTCACCAGCGTGCTGCTGAGCGTGCTCGTGCTCGGCTCCGCGCTTCCGTCGGCCGTCGCCGTGGCCCTCGCCGCACCGAAGATCGTCTTCCGCCCGCTCACGCGACGCGGTCGGAAGGGCTACGTGTGGTTCGTCGCGACGACGCTCATGGAAGTGCTCGATTGCGGGGTGTACGCCACGTGTCTGTTTTTGTTGGCGCGAGCCGGCGGCTTCGCACACGTCCTGCCGTTGTGACGAGACACGGGCCCGGTAGGCTCGGCACCGCCGATCACGCTATAGAACAGGCGTGATCCTGCCCCCGCCCCGCGGTGTCCGCCGCGGCGCCCTCGTCCCGATCGTCGTGACGCTGCTGCACGTGTCGGCTCTTCGCGCCGCAGCGGTCAGCACGTGTACGACCGATTGCGCGCAGACCGCGTGCACGGTCGGCTGCGACGAGGGCGAGCTGCGCGATGCCGTCGCCAAGGCCAACAACTGCACCGGCAACAATGCGTGGAAGGGCCGCACGATCACCGTCGACGCCGGCACCCCCGCCTGCACGATCACGATGATGAACGACGTTGCCGCCGCGAACGCGTACCCCAATAGCTCGTGCGCGAACGACCCGGAGTCGTACTCGGTCTGCCTGAAGAACACCGGCATCCGCATCCGCGGCGGCGACGCGACCTTCGTGTACGGCGGCACGGCGCAATGCCGCCAGTGCACCGACGAATGTCCGCCGCCGCAGCCGGCCCTCTTCACGCTCAAAGGGCAGGGCAATGCGCTCGAGGATTTCACGTACCGCTATTTCCCCGAGGGCCTCCACATTCGCGAGGGGACGGGACACACCATCGCGCGCGTCACCAACGACCGCATCTGCGAGGACGCGGTCACGGTCGACATCGGCGCCGGCGACGGCCACACGCTCGCGGACTCGACGTTCATCGGCAATCAGCCCGCCGATCCCGGCCGCACGTGCCTGCTCCCGAACGACGCGGTCGGAGCGTGCGGCACCGACAAGGCAATCCAGCTGAACGGCGGCGGCATCACCGTCGTGCACAACACGATCACGAACATCAGCCAACCGGTGCACGCGCAGGCCGGACGGCACGTGCTGCTCGGCAACACGAGCGCCGGCAGCGCCAGCGACGACAACCTCTGCCAGTCCTACACGGTCACGGGCCCTGCGAAGGTCACGATGTCCAGCAACACGATCGATCGCTGCAAGTTCGGCGTCCGCGTCGACGGCCTCGCGTTCGTCCTCGCCGAGGGAAACGTCATCACCAATCCCTGGGTCGCCGCGTTCGACGTGCGTGGCGCCGGCAAGCTGCGCGCCGCCGGCAATCGCTTGAAGACGCGCGCGTCGGGGTTCACCACCCTCTCGAGCGTCCAGGTCGGCCTGGTGGTGGCGCGCAACGACGGCCGCGCCCGCATCGACCTGGGTGGCGGCGATTTCGCCGGCCAGTCGGTCGCGCCCGCGACCGACGACGAGACGCCGGACGAGGATCAAAAGGACCTCGCGCAGTTCGGACCCGACCGCACCGCGTGCGCCAACGGGGGAACGTGCTCCGTCGGCGGCAATCGGTTCTGCTCGAGCGGCGTCGGATCACAGGTCGACGTCTGGAACGTCACCGATTGCCCGTGCCTCAATCAGATGTGCAGCGGCGCGCTCGGCAACTGCACGATTGGCAGCTGCGCCCCGCTCGACGCCGCCGGCAATTGCGAAGGGTCGGGCGGCGCCGGCGCGTCGATCGGCGCGCGCGCGAATTGCTTTCGTTCCGACGGCGGTCCGCTCGCCGTGATCCGCGATCCTGGACCGTCGACGACCGCCACCAACGGCGCCACGGAGTGCGCACCGAGTGCGTGCGACTTCTGAGCGCCGCGTGGTGACGCCGCGCGCGCTGATCGTCGTGGTGCTCGCGAGCGTGACGCTGCTCGCGGGTACGCCACAGCGCGCGGCGGCCGTGTGGTCGACGCACGGGCCGAACGGCGGCGACGTCACGACGCTCGCGATCGATCCGACCGCGCCGACGCATCTGTACGCCGGCACGTCGTTCGACGGCGTCTTTCGCAGCCGCGACGGCGGTCTCACCTGGCAGGCGGCGCGGACCGGCCTCGGCAGCCAAGTGATCTACGCGCTCGCGACCGATCCGCTGACGACCGACGTCGTCTACGCGGCCACCAACGACACCGTCTTCCGCAGCACCGACGGCGCCGCGACCTGGGAAGCCCTGCGGAACGGTTTGACCCGCACCGGCATCACGGCACTCGCCGTCGACCCGAGCTCGCCCGACGTGCTCTACGCCGGCATCGCGGGTACGACGGGCGGGGGCGTGTTTCGCAGCGCCGATGGCGGGACGTCGTGGACGCTCGCGGCGACCGGCCTGCCGCCGAGCGTCACCGTCCGCGCCCTTGCGGTCGATCCCGAGGTCCCGTCGATCGTCTACGCGGGGATCGTCGCCTCCGGCACCCAGCTCGGCGGCGTCTACAAGAGCGTGAACGCGGGGGCGTCGTGGAGCGAGCTCGCGACCGGTCTCGGACGGCAGACCGTTCTCGGCATCGTCGTCGATCCCGCGACACCGTCCACCGTGTACGCCGCGACCCTCGGCGGCCGCGGCGTCTACAAGAGCACGAACGGGGGCACGACGTGGGTCGGCGCCAACACGGGTCTCCCGAGCACGCGCGTGTTCGGCCTGGTGATCGACCCCACGGCGCCGGCGACGCTCTATGCTGCGACGTTCGGCGGGGGCGTCGCGCGTACGGGCAACGGCGCGTCGACGTGGAGCCCGTTCACGACGGGAATCGTCGGCACCAACGTCGGCGCGCTCGCCATCGATCCGCAGTCTCCCGGACGCCTCTTCGCCGGAACGCCGGGCGCGGGTGTGTTCACGACGATCGGCGCGTCCTGGTCGCCCCGGAGTGCCGGGCTCGACGCGACGCGAATCGCGAGCCTGGTGACGATGGACGCCGTCGACGACGCGACGCCGCTCGTCGCGGCCATCGAGGGCGGCGGCATCGCCGCGAGCGACGACGCGGGCGCGAGCTGGGCGACGGCCAACGTCGGCCTGCCGACCACGCGCGTCAGCGTCCTGGCGCGGGATCCCAGCACGTCGGGACGCGTGTATGCCGCGGGCGGCGGCGTGTTCCGTAGCGACGACGGCGGTCACAGCTGGACGACCGTCGCCGCGACGTTCGACGTCGGCCCGGTGGCGCTCGTCGTCGACGCCGCGGATCCCGCGACGCTGTACGCGGGCACGGTGCTCGCGGGCGTCCTGCGCAGCACCGACGGCGGCGCGACCTGGCAACCCGCGAACGACGGTCTCGACCGCGTCGACGTGCTCGCGCTTGCCGCCGATCCCGGCGATTCGAGCGTCCTCTACGCCGGTCTCGATACCGGCGGACTCTACAAGACCGTCGACGGCGCGGCGTCGTGGGGCCCGACCGGGCTCGCCGACGTGAGCGTCCGGTCCGTCGTCGTCGATCCGTCGGAGGCGGGGACGATCTATGCGGCGACCGCGTTCGACGGCGTCTTCAAGAGCACCGATGGCGGCGACAGCTTCGCGCCCGCGAGCGCCGGTTTCGCCACGCTCGAGCTGCACGCGCTCGCGATCGACCCGCAGGCGCCCGCGACGCTGTACGCCGGCACGGCTCGCGACGGCGTGTTCCGATCCGCCGACGGCGGCGGGTCGTGGACGGCATTCGCGATCGGCTTGCCACCCGTGCGCGTGGCGAGCCTCGCGGTCGATCCGGCCGGGACGAGCGTCGTCTACGCCGGCACGCGCGGCGTGTGGACCTTCACGCCCGGCTGCCCCGAGACGTGTGGCGTCTGCGAGCAATGCGACAGCCTCGCCGGATGCGTCGGGCGCCCGCGCCTCGATTGTCGAAAGCCGATCGTCACCAGCGCCGCCGATCTCACGATCGTCAACAAGGCGCGCGACACGAGCGACGCGTTCAGCTGGCGTTGGCAGAAGGGATCCGCGACGCCGGTCACCGCGTTCGGCGATCCGATCACCAAAGACCCCTACTCGCTCTGCGTCTTCGACGAGTCGACGGCGATCCCACGGCTGCTGCTCGGCGTGACGATTCCGCCGGACGGCGTCTGCGGGCGGAAGGCGTGCTGGAGCGGTCTCGGGCGCCCGAAGGGCAGCAAGGGATTCCGCTATGCCGACTCCAGGGGCACCGTGAACGGCATCACCGCCATCACGCTGGCGCCCGGGATCACCGGCAAGGCGAAGATCGCCATCCGCGGGAAAGGGGCGGCGCTCGGTCTTCCGCCGCTCCCGGCACCGGTCCCACTTCGCGTGCAGCTCGGCGCCGCGGGCGGCGCGTGCTTCGACGCGCGCTATGCGGGCGTCGGCGTCCGCAAGAACGACACGTCGCGTTTCCGCGCCAAGTCCGTTCCGTGACGACGCGCGCCGGGTTGCGGGGCGGCGCGGGCCCGATCTAGAAGCGCGGCATGCGCGCCCCCCTGCGTCGTGTCCTCGTGCTCGCGCTGATCCTGATCGTTCCCGTCGTCGCCGGCGCGCGGCCGCTCGAAGTGGCGAACTTCGCCCTCGATGCCGGCGTCGAGGTCGTCGATCCGCGCGTCGCGGCGAATCCCGACGGAACCCTCGTCTTCCTGTGGCAGAGCGCGGGGCTCGTGCGGGCGCAGTGGCATTCGGCGGCGGGCGTCGCGCTCGCTGCGGTCGTGACGATTGCGACCGGGACGCAGCCGCGCATCTCGGCCGACACGCGGGGCGGCTACGTCGTCGCGTACACGCGCGTCGATGCGGGGGTTCGTCACGTGTATGCCCGTCGCCTCGATGCCGCCGGGCAGCCGGTCGGCGGGGAGATCGCGGTCGACCAGATCGCCGACGTCGACGTGCGCTTGCCCGAGGTGGTGGGACTTCCGTCCGGGTTCGTCGTGATCTGGCAGCAGGACATCCATTGTCGCCTGCGGCGCTACGATCCCGACGGCATGCCGCTCGCGAATGCGGAGATCGTCGGCGAGAACGGATTCCTTTTTCGCTTCTCGGCGGCCGCGCTCGACGACGGCGGCTTCGTCGTGGTCTGGCACGATCCCTCGGTGCATACGTCGCTCGGCCGCAGCTACGGCGCGGATGGCTCGACACGCGTCGCACCGACGTTCCTTCCGAGCGTGACGGCCGAGGTCCAAGCGGTGGCGTCGACCCCGAGCGGCGGCTTCGTGACGGTCGGAACGGTGCTGCTCTCGACGCTCCGACTGGTCGAGTACGACGCGAGCCTCGCCGTCGTCCGGCAACGGGACGTCGAGGTTCTTCCCACGGGCGACGTGCCGCTCGCGACACTCGCGCGTGACGGGACCGGGCGCTGGCTGCTCGCGTTTGCCACCGCGCGATACGACGCCGACTACGTCGAGCTGCAGTCGTATCTGCCGCCGCGCGCGCACCCGCTGGCAGCCGATCTGACGCCGCTCGAGCCGAGCTTCGCGCTCGCGGCCGACGGCGTCGCGCGCGTGGCGCCGGCGCTGCTCGCGAGCGGCAGCTTCGTGAACGCATGGGCCACGGCCGCGGCGCCGGGCGATACGCGCGGCTTCGCCAACGTCGTCTCGCTCTGCGGCGCGGACGTCCACGTGTGCGGCGACGGCGCGCTCGATCCGCGCTGCGAGGAGTGCGATGCCGGCGCGGGCAACAGCGACACGCTTCCCGACACCTGCCGCACCTCGTGCCTCCTGCCGACCTGCGGCGACGGCGTCGCCGACGCCGGCGAGACGTGCGACGACGGCACCCCGTCGCCGTGCGACGGGTGCGACGCGACGTGCGAGCCCGTCGCCGGTCTCGCGTGCGGCGACGGCGTCCTCGTCGCGGGCTGTGGCGATCAATGCGACGACGGGAACGCGGTCGCCGGCGACGGCTGCGCGTCGACGTGCACGCTCGAGCGGATCCCCGGCGGCGGGTCGACCAAGACGGACTGCTTGAGCGAGTGGGTCGTGAGGAACCCGACCAATCTGCCGCTCGTGGACGGAAAGGGTCGCATGCGGCGCACGCAGCGCTGTGTCGACGACGACCCGGCGTGCGATCTCGACGGCGGGACGCCCGGTGCGTGCACCTTCCGCGTACAGGCTTGTGCCGGAAACACCGACGGGCCGGGCTGCGCGCCGTCGACGCTGACCTCGTGGGAGCTCACCAAGCCGTCGGCCAAATCGGCGGCCCGGCATGCCGAGCTCGCCGCGGTCCGCGCCGTCTTTGCCGGAGTCCCGGGCGCGCTCGCAGGCGCGACCGACCCGGACACGTGCTCCGTTCCGCTCGACGTCGTCGTCCCGCTTCGCGGCACGGCGCCCTCGTACGGGACCGGAACGGTGACGCTCGGTGCGACGGCCGCTGCCGGGACGGTCCGCGACAAGGACGGCCTGAAGCTGATCTGCGTCCCACACTGAGCCGAGCTCACGATCCCGGCCGGTCGTTACGGAAATCTCACCGATCGCTTGGGACTGCCCCGACGCCGCCGCGACTCGATCGCGCCAGGAGGGGCGATCGAGTGAGCAAGGAGTTCCGAGAGCGGCCGATCTTGTCCGCCGAGCGCGCCTTCGTCGTGTGGTTACGCGCCGACTGTCGCCCCGACGAGCACGACGTGCGCGGCCGGGTCGAGCACGTCCGGAGCGGCGAGCTCGTCCACTTCGAGTCGGTCGCCGAGCTGTCCGTCTTTCTGGCGCGGCTCAGGAGCCCGAACGGCGCCAGGTCGTGAGATGCGCGCGGGGAATCGACGCCGACGGCGGCGAGCACCGACGCCGCCGCGCGCACGTCGGCCTTGCGGCGTCAACGCGCCCGGGGCGCCGTCGCGCTCGAGGGCTCTCGCTCGCGAGGTCGAGCTGGAAGTCGCCGAGGGCGAGAGCGCCCGCGCCGTCCATCGCGCCAGGGATGCGAAGTTCGGGTCGCGCGGTCGAGCGATCGGACCGGCGTGGACTTCACGACCGCTTCGCGAAAGAACCGCGCGATGCCACGCGCAGCTCGCCTCGCCATCGCGCTCGCCATTTCGCTCGCCGTGCGCGCGGCCGACGCCGGCGCGCCGCCGGCGGTTCGAGAGCCGGTCGCGGCGCTCGCGGCGGCCGCACCGGGGCTCGATCCGCACGTGCTCGGACTCGCCCTCGACGCCGCCACCTGTGCCGTGCGGCGCGGGGTCCTGCCGTCGCTCGGCGTGCTGACCGTCATCGACTACACGCGACCGTCGACCGAGCCGCGGTTGTGGGTGCTCGACGTGCCGCACCGGCGCTTGATGTACCACGAGCTCGTGGCGCACGGACGCGGCAGCGGCGACCTGTACGCGACCCGGTTCTCGAACGAGCCCGGCAGCATGGCCTCGAGTCTCGGGCTCTTCGTCACTGCCGACGCGTACGAAGGCGTGCACGGACGATCGCTCCGGCTCTACGGCGTCGAGCCCGGAATCAACGATCATGCGTACGACCGCGCGCTCGTCGTGCACGGCGCCGACTACGTGAGCCTGGAGTTCGCCGCCGGGCAGGGCCGGATCGGCCGCAGTCACGGTTGCCCCGCGTTGCCGCTCGCCTGCGCGACGCGTGTGATCGACGCGATCCAGGGAGGCACGCCGCTCTTCGCCTACTCCTCCGACGCGATCTGGCTTTCGACGTCGTCCTTCCTCGGCGGTTGCACGGCCGCCGCCGCATCGCCCGCGCCGTCGCCACGCGCGTCCGCCGATTGACCACGATACGCGGCGGAACGTAGGTTCGCTGCGACGAGCGATCCCCGCGACTCGTCGGAAGGAGCGTGTGTCGATGCGTCGAGCCCGGTCGGGTGCCCTCTGCGCCGTCGTCGTGTCGCTGCTGACCTTCGCGCTCGCGCAGGTCGCCGTCGCGCAGGGGTATCGGCCGGAGCCGTATCCGGCGCGTCAGATCCGCTGCGAGTCGGAGTCGCACCGCCACACGTACTGTCGCACCTACGCCCACGGCCGCGTGCGGCTCGACCGGCGCCTCAGCAAGGCGCCGTGCCGCGAGTACGATACGTGGGGCGCGGACCGTGACGGGGGCGGTCTCTGGGTGCGCGACGGCTGCCGCGCCGTCTTCACCGTCCTTCCATGGGGGCCGCCGCCCGGCCCGGGGTCCGGGCCCGGATACGGCGGCCCGGGTCGCCCCGACGAGGGCTACCGGATCCGGTGCAAGTCCGACCGCTTCCGTCCCGAGTACTGTCCGCTCCGCCGCTGGGGCCGCGTGCGGCTCGAGAAGCGCATCAGCGACGCGCCCTGCCGCCAATATGACACCTGGGGCGTCGACGGCGGCGGCATCTGGGTCGATCGCGGATGCGAGGCGATCTTTTCGGTACGGTGAGGCTCAACCGCTCCGGCGGCCGTTCAGGCGATCCGCGAGCACGCGGCCGTCCTCGAGGTTCTCGATCTGATCGCTCACGAAGCGGCCGACCTCGTCCGTGATGCGGCGAATCGCGTCGTAGACCATGCCGATCGTGCGCTGTTGTTTCGCGCGCAGTCCGAGCCCGTCCTCGTCGAGGATGCCGGTGCGCTCGAGGGCCTCGAAGGGCAGGTCGGCGATGAACTGATGGATCTGCTCCACCGAGGTGGCGCCGCGATCGATCGCGGACTGCACGAGGTCCTTGACGAGCTCCACGCGTTGCAGGGTTTCCATGTCGAGTCTCCTTCAGGCCGGAAGTGGTGCGGCGCCGTGCGGCTCCGCCGCGCGATCGGGGAGAGCATACACGAAGAGCTTTTTGAGGACGCTGCCGTACTGCTCCCAGAAGCTGCCGGTGTTGTAGGGCAGGCCGAATCTCGCGCAGATCGCCTGCACCCGCGGTGCCATCTCGGCGTAGCGGTGCGCCGGCAGGTCGGGAAACAGGTGATGCTCGATCTGGTGGCTCAGATGGCCCGTCAGCACGTGGAAGAGACGGCCGCCTTCGATGTTGGCCGACCCTTGCAGTTGCCGCAGATACCAATCGCCGCGCGACTCGTCGCGGGTCTCCTCGCGGGTGTAGACGCGCGCACCTTCGGGGAAGTGGCCGCAGAAGATGATGACGTTGGTCCAGACGTTGCGGATCACGTTGGCGGCGAGGTTGCCGACGAACACGCGCGGCGCGTTGCCGAGCGCGAGCAGCGGGAACAGCACGTAGTCCTTCGCGAGCTGGCGCCCGGCCTTGCGGAGGAACGCGCCGCTCTCTTTCCGCATGCGGGCGCGGCCGATCTTGCTCTTGAACGCGCGCGTCGGATCGAGCCCGTGCAAACCCACGCCCCATTGGAAGAGCGTCGCGAGGATCACGTTGGAGATCGGCTGCACGAGGTGCTTCGGGTGCCAGTACTGCTCGCGGCTGACGCGCATCAGACCGTAGCCGACGTCGCGGTCCCGCCCGAGGATGTTCGTGTACGTGTGGTGCTCGTAGTTGTGGTAGCGGCGCCAGTGGCCGGAGTCGCAGACGTTGTCCCACTCGTAGGTCTGCGAATCGAGCGTCGGATCGTTCATCCAGTCGTACTGGCCGTGCATCACGTTGTGACCGATCTCCATGTTCTCGAGGATCTTCGCGGTCGCGAGCGCGCCGACGCCGAGCGTCCAGGTGATCGGGTCGATCCCGAACATGAGAAGGCTCCGGCCGGCGATGGCGCTTCCGCGGGCGATCCGGACGACGCGCCGGATGTGGGCCGCGTCGCGCTCCCCGAGGTCGGCGCGGATCTCGCTCCTGAGCGCGTCGAGCTCGGCGCCGAACGCCTCCGTTTCTGCTGCCGTGAGGTTCATCGCATCTCCTTCGGGGGGTGGTTGTGGGTCAGAGCTCGAGGGTGAGCTCGGTACGGGCGCGGCTGATGCAGAGTTGGATGCGCTCGCCGGGCTCGCTCGAGACCTCACCGGTGAGGACGTTCTCGACGGTGCCGGTCCGCTTCACGCAGCTGCAGGTGTGGCAGATGCCCATGCGGCAGCCGTAGCGCGGCTGAAGACCCGCCTGCTCGGCGGCGACGAGGAGCGGCACGTCCGTCGGGGCGGCGAACACGCGCTCCGAGCGCGCGCACCGGACCTCGAGCGCGTCGGCGGCGCCCTCGCAACCGACGGTGCGCGACGCGCCGAACGATTCCTCGTGCAGCTGCGCCGAGAGCCCGCGTGCGGCGAAATGGGCCCGAATCGTCGCCATGAATCCCGCCGGACCGCACAGCAGCGTCGTGCGCTCGGCGTGGTCCGGCACGAGTGCGGTGAGCGTCGCCCCGTCGAACCGGCCGCGCTCGGCGGAATGATGATGATGCAGGGTCAACCCCGGTCGGGTCGCCGCGAGCTCCGCGAGCTCGGCGGCGAAGATGACGTCTTCCGCGCGACGCGCCACGTGCACGAACACGAGATCGAACGGCGCCGCGCCGTGCGCCACGTCGCGCAGCATCGCCATCAGCGGCGTGATGCCGCTCCCGGCCGACACCATCAGGAGCCGTTCCGGGAGCGGAGCGGGGAGGGTGAAGGCGCCCGCCGGCGGCTCGAGCCCGACGACGTCGCCGGCGCGCACCCGATCATGCAGAAACGAGGAGACCTTGCCGCCCGGCTGACGCTTCACGGTGATCGCGATCACGCGCCGGGCGTTCGGCGCCGACGAAAGACTGTACCGGCGCTGATGCCGGACGCCGTCGATCTCGACCTCGACCCCGACGTGCTGCCCGGCGCGAAAGCCCGGCCAGTTGCGGTTCGGCCGCAGCACGAAGGTCTTGGTGTCCGCGGTCTCGTCGACGACGGCGAGCACACGCGCCTTGATCCTTCCGAGCGACCACGTCGGGTGGACGTGGGCGAGCAGGTCGTCGATCGCGGCCACGTCGTTGAGCGGGCGGAGCCAAGGCGTGGTCCAGAGCGTCGATTGGGTCTGCATGCGTCGGTCTCCTCTCGGTGAACACTTGTTAACCGAGTAACTCCAGTCAGTCAACACTTGTGTACTGAAACGATCTGGCAGAGAATGGGGGAATGGTGATACGCGAGGACATTCAGTGACTTACCGACGCCACAAACGTACGGTGAAACGCGCGCTGAAAGCCGCCGTCCGCGCCGCGACGCCACCGACGGGCGCCGAGTTCTTCGAGGACACGCTGGTCACGCGCGCGGAGCGGAAGCAGCGCACGCGCAATCACCTGCTCGAGTCCGCGCTCCGCTTGATGGAGGAGGGGCGCAGCTTCACGAGCCTCGGGCTCCGCGAGATCACGCGCGCCGCGGGCGTCGTGCCGACCTCGTTCTACCGGCACTTCGAGGACATGGATCAGCTGGCGCTCGCGCTCGTCGAGGAGACCGGCATCACGCTCCGCCGTCTCCTCCGCGAGGCGCGCCAGGCGGGCGTGCCGCCGATCAACATCATTCGGCACTCGGTGCAGATCTACAAGCAATTCGTCGAGGACCACCGCCTGCACATCATGTTCATGGCCGGCGAGCGTTGGGGCGGCTCGCCGCTCATCCGACGCGCGATCCGCTACGAGGTGCAGCACTTCGCGACGGAGATGGCGCAGGATCTCCGCGAGCTGAATCTGCTGCCGGCGCTCTCGATGACGACGCTGCAGATGATCTGCGGGCTCGTCGTCAACACGATGCTGAACGCGGCGAGCGATTTCCTCGACCTGCCGCGCGACCAGCCGCGGGTCGAGCAGGAGCTGGTCGAAAACTTCGTGCTGCAGCTGCGCGTGATCTTCCTCGGCGCGACGCAGTGGCGCGAGCCGGCCTCGAGCTAGCTGGCTCTTCGGCGCGATCCGGTCGCTGGCGGGCGAGTTGCGCTGGCCGCGGCCCTACGCCGGCGGGCGGCGTGCCGCCGTGGCGGCGCGGTCGATCGTGAAGAGGCGGGAGAGGAAGCGGGCGGAGCGGCGGAGGGGCCCCTGGAGGGACACGTCGCGGGTGAGCTTCGCGCCCTCCGGTTGATACTCGAGCGTGAGCTTCCGGCTGTGGAAGGCCTCGAGCTCCGGGCGGTGGCCGACGCTCACGACGGTCGCGTCCGGCAGGCGCTCGCCAACGAGCCGCAGCAGCGCCTCCTGGCTTCCCGGATCGAGCGCCGACGTCGCCTCGTCCATCACCACGACGTCCGGCTTCTGGACCAGCAGGCGCGCGAAGGCGAGGCGCTGCTTCTCGCCGCCCGAGAGGATGCTGCTCCAGGGAGCATCCTCGTCGAGACGCTCGTTCAGGTGGCCGAGCGCGACCGCGTCGAGCGCGTCGCGGAGCGTCGCGTCGTCGACCTCGTCGGGCGACATGGGATAGGTCGCGGCGCGCCGTAGCGTGCCGAGCGGGACGTACGACTGCTGCGGCATCAGGAAGAGCCGCGCGTCCTTCTGCATCAGGATCTCGCCCGCGCCCCACGGCCAGAGGCCGGCGATCGCGCGCACCAGCGTGCTCTTGCCCGTCCCCGACTCGCCGACGACGAGCACCTTTTCGCCCGCGGCGATGTCGACGTCGGTGTCGCCGACGACCGCGTTGCCGTCGTCGAGCGTGACCGACAGGCCGCGGAGTCGGAGTGCCGCACCCTCGGTCTCGCCCCGTACGATGCGGCCGGTGGAGTCCTTCTGCTCGGCGCGGTCGAGCCGGTCGAGCGACGCGAGCAGCGACGCGAACCGCCGCGCCGACCCCGCCCATTCCGACAAGCGCGGGAAATTGTCGACGAGCCAGTTGAACGAGTTCTGCACCGTGACGAACGCGGACGACGCCTGCATCACCTGCCCGAGCGTCATCTCGCCCCAGACGTACTTCGGCGCACAGAGCAGCAGCGGCAGGATCGAGAGGAAGCCCGAGCCGATCTGCGACACCGTGGTCGTCCGCACCCATTGCGCGAGGAGCTCGCGCCAGCGTCCGAGGACGGTGCGGAACTGGCCGTCGAGCCCGAAGCGCTCCTCGCCCTCGCCGCCGAGCAGCGCGATGCTCTCGCCGTTCTCGCGGACGCGCGTGAGGCCGTAGCGATACGCCGCCTCGGCTTGGTTCTTGTTCTCGGACGCGGTCATGAAGCGGCGGCCGATCACCATCATCGAGCCGGTCACCAACACCGAGTAGAGGACGGCCGCGACGACCAGGAACCCCGGAATCGTGATCGACGTCCCGCCGAGCGGGATCGTGAGCGAGCCGCCGATGTACCAGAGCACGCCGACGAAGGTGACCGCCGTCAGCACCGCCGAGAGGATGCCGGACGCGAAGTCGACCGGCGCCTCCACCGCGATGCGGAGGTCCTCGCCGATGCGGTACTCGGGGTTGTCGTGCTCACCGGCGACGAGGTTCAGCTGGTAGTAGCGGCCGCTGCTGAGCCAGCGATCGAGCACGTGCGCGTTCAGCCACGCGCGCCACCGTCGCTGGAGCGTCATGCGATTCCACACCGCGGTCGCGGCGAGCGCGACGTTGGCGAACGTCAGCGGCAGGAAGATCAGTGACTGGCGCAGCACCGCGTCGGGATTCTTCTGATCGAGCGCGTCGAACATCGCGCGGTACCAGACGTTCAAGCGGTACTGGATCCCGAGCCCGATCAGCGCCAGGACCACGACCGTGATCGTGAGCGTCCAGGCGACCGGGCTCGAGCCCCCGCGCCAGAACCCGAGCGCGGCGTCCCAGAAGAGTCCGAGGAGGTAGCGGCGATCGTCTGGCGGGGTGCCGGTGGTCGTTTCGGCCATGGGCTCTCCCCTAGCACCGCAACCGTACGTAGACGGAACGACCGCCTTGACACTTCGAGTGATTACTCTAAGAGTCGCCGCTCATGGCGTACTCGCTTTCGGACGTCGTGCAGCAGTCGGGCGTGCCCGTCGACACCATCCGCTACTACCAGACGATCCGCTTGCTGCCGGGGCCGGGGCGGGAAGGGCGGAACGCCGTCTACGACGAGACGCATCTCGATCGTTTGCGTCTGATTCGCTCGATGGCGGCGCGCGGACTCTCCCTGAAGGTGATCGCGATGCTGCTCGAGAAGGGCGAGCGCGCCGAGTCCGACCGGGCGCTCCTCACCGCGATCGAGGAAGAGTCGACGGCGCCGGGTTGGGACAGCGAAAGCGCCGCCAAGCAGCTCGGCATCCCGCACGCGCTCCTGTCGTCGGTCGAGCGCGCGGGCCTCGCCGAGGCGCAAGAGCAGGCCGACGGTACCCGCCGCTACAGCGACGGCGACCTGCGGGTCGCGCGCGGCGCCCTCAAGATCCTCGGCTACGGATTCCCGCTGACCCGTCTCCTGGCCCTCGCGGTCAAGCACGACCGCGCGATTCGGAAGACGGTCGACGGCGCGATCGACCTCTTCGACCAGTACGTCCGCAAGCGCACGCGCTCGGGTGAGGCCGAGCCCGAGGCCGTGAGCGCGGCATTCAAGGAGATGCTTCCCCTCGTGACCGGGCTCGTCGCGCACCACTTCCAGCGCGTGCTGGTGAACCGCGCGCTCAAGCGTCTCAAGAAGAGCGGCGATCGAGGACCGTTGGAGATCGCGCTCAAGGTCGCCTCCGAAACCCGTCTCGGCGTCCGTTGGCAGTGAGCCCGCGCCGATGACGCTCCCCTCCGAGGGCGACAAGCGCGCGGTCGTCGAAAACGCGTCTCGACGTCCGCTCGCAGTGAGCGCGCGCCGATGACGCTTCCCTCCGACGGCGACAAGCGCGCGGTCGTCGAGGCGATGTTCGACCGCATCGCGCCTCGCTACGACCTCATGAATCGGCTCATGACCTTCGGGGTCGATCGCGGTTGGCGGCGGCGGGCGATCGGCGCCATCGACGTGCGTCCGGGCGAGCGCATCCTCGACCTCGCGTGCGGGTCCGGCGACCTCGCGGCGGTCGCGGCGGAGCGCGGCGCACACGTGGTCGGCCTGGATTTTTCGGCGGGCATGCTGCGCGCCGCAGTACGCCGGGGCGTACCCTGCGGACTGGTCCGCGGCGACGCGCTGGCGTTGCCGTTCGCTGACGGCGCGCTCGACGCGGTCGTGTCGGGCTTCGCGCTCCGCAATTTCGTCGACGTCGACGCGGCGCTCGCCGAGAGTGCGCGCGTGCTGCGGCACGGCGGCCGGCTCGCGCTCCTCGAGGTGGATCGGCCGGCGAGCGCGCTCCTCCGCCTCGGTCACGGGGTGTACTTCCGCCGCGTCGTCCCGATTCTCGGCGCGCTGCTCTCCGAGCGCGCGGCGTACGCGTACCTGCCGGAGTCGACGGCCTATCTGCCCGCCGAGCCGGCGCTGCGCGCGTCGCTCCGCGCCGCTGGCTTCACCGCGGTCGCGAAGCGGTCGTTCCTCGGAGGAGCGGCCCAACTGGTGACCGCCGCCCGAGCGCTCCATGCCTGAGATCGGGATGCTCCGCGCGCGCACCTACGCGTGCGACGACCCCGGCGACCTGCTGGCCCGCGCCGCCGCGGCCGCGGGACCGTTCACGTACTGGGAGCATCCGGCGGGAGGGCGGGCGCTCCTGGCGCTCGGCGTCGCGCGCGAGATCCGCACGCGCGGTCAAGCGCGCTTCGCGACGGCGTCGGCGGCGGTCGAGCGCATGCTAGCCACGATCGACGTCGCGGCCGCCGTTCGCCGCGACGTGCGGGTGGTCGCCGGCTTCGGCTTTTCGGCGCACGGCCGCGCGGACGACGTCGGCGAGGCCTATCCTCCGGCCCGCGTCGTCCTGCCGCGGCGGCTCTGGATCCGCGAAGGCGCGGACGCGCGGTTGACCGAGATCGTGGAGACGGGCGCGCCGCGCCATCCATCGCCGCTCGCTCCGGCACGACGCGCGACCGAGCCGTGGCTCGTGATGTCGCCGGTGCGCGCGGACGAGCGCGAGCGCTGGCGCGCGCGCGTCGAGCGGGCACGCGGTCTGATCGCGGCGGGCACGGTCCGGAAAGTCGTGCTCGCGCGGCGGCGGACGCTCGAGGCTGCGGCGGCGATCGACCCCGCGCTCCTCGTGGCCAGTGCCCGCGCCGCGCGTCCGGGATGCTTCACGGTGTGGGTGCGCGCGCGCGACGGGTCGAGCTTCGTCGCGTCGACGCCGGAGCTGCTCGTCCGCCGGACCGGACTCACCGTCGCGGCGAGCGCGCTCGCGGGAACCGCGCCGCGCGCGGCGGACGCGGTCGAGGACGCGCGGCTCGCGGCGGCGTTGCTCGCGTGTCCGAAGAACGCGCGCGAGCACGCGCTCGTCGTGGCGGCGGTGCGCGACGCGCTCGCCGCCGTGGCCGTCGACGTCACGACCTCGGCGACGCCCGCGATCCTGCGCCTCCCCGAGGTCCAGCATCTCGCGACCGCCGTCGTCGGACGGCTCCGCATCCCGATGTCGGTCCTGGCGCTCGGCGGTCTCCTTCATCCGACGCCGGCCGTCTGTGGGACGCCCCACGACGTCGCGCGCGCGATCATCGAGCGCGAGGAGCCGGAGCGCGGATGGTATGCCGGCGCGCTCGGCTGGATGGACGCCGAGGGCGACGGCGAGCTGGTGGTGGCGCTCCGCAGCGCGCTCGTCGCGGAACGCCGCCTCACGCTCTGGGCCGGGGCAGGCATCGTCGAGGGCTCCGACGCCGACGCCGAGCTCGCCGAGACCGAGGCAAAGATGCGTGCGCTCGTGGCCCCGTTCCTCGCCGCCGCCGGAGCCGCATGGTCGTCATCGGCCGCACCGGATGCCGTGGCGACGGCGGACGGCGCGCCATGACCGCAGCCGCCAATCCCAATGCGCGCGCCATGCACGGGTTCGCGGCGGCGCTCGCACGCGCCGGCGTCCGCGACGCGTGCATCTCGCCGGGCTCGCGCTCGACGGCGGCGGCGTTGGCGCTGGTGCAGACGGGACTCACGCCATGGGTGATCACCGACGAGCGCGCCGCGGGCTTCTTCGCGCTCGGGCTCGCGCGCGCGGCGCGCCGGCCCGTCGCGCTGCTCTGCACCTCCGGCACCGCGGCGGCGAATTATCTCCCCGCCGTCGTCGAGGCGTCGTTGTCCGCGATCCCGCTCGTCGTGCTGACTGCCGACCGCCCACCCGAGCTCCGCGACTGCCACGCGGCGCAAACGATCGATCAAGTGCGGCTCTACGGATCGCACGTGCGCTGGAGCGTCGACGCGGCTACGCCGAGCCCCGGCGTCGACCTCGACGCGTACTTCGCGACGCTCGCATCCCGCGCCGTCGCCGCCGCGACCGAGCGGCCCGCCGGTCCCGTGCACGTGAATCTGCCGATGCGCGAGCCGCTGCTCGACGTCGCGGAGGAGCAGCGCGCCGCGAGCGCGTCGATCGTCACCGCTCCGACCGCGGTGCGCGTTCATGCGGCGAGCGGTGCGCCGTCGGCCGCCGCCGTCGCCGACCTCGCCGCGCGGCTCGCGGCCGGCGCGCGCGGTCTGCTCGTGTGCGGCCCGGGCGCCGCCGGAGGGCCGGATGACGCGGCGGCGATCGCCTGCCTCGCGGCGCGCCTCGACTGGCCGATGATCGCCGACCCGCTTTCCGGGCTACGCTTCGGCCGTCACGACCGTTCGCGCGTCGTGGACGCCTACGACGCCGTGCTGCAGGGATGCGGGCCTGTCGCGCTCGCCGCGCCCGATGCCATCGTCCAGCTCGGAAGGCCGCTCGTGTCGGCGCGTCTCCACCGGCTGCTGGCGGCGGCGCGTCCGGAGCTGCACGTGCTGGTCGCGCCGCCCGGCCGCTGGCCGGATCCCTCGCACGGCGCGACCGACGTCGTGCGCGCCGATCCGGCGGCGCTCGCGGCGGCACTCGTCGCCGCGCTGCCGCCCGCGCCCGCGGCCGCGCAACGGTGGCTCCAGAGCTGGCGCGAGCCGGCGGCGACCGTGCGTGCGGCGCTCGACGCTCGCCTCGACGAGGAGCCGTCGCTGTTCGAGGGTACCCTGCTCGCCGACGTCGTGACGCGCCTCGACGACGGCACGACGCTGCACGTCGGCAACAGCCTGCCGGTGCGCGCGCTCGATGCGTTCGTCGGCGGTCGTCCGACGACCCTCCGGGTCGCGTGCAACCGGGGCGCCAACGGCATCGACGGCGTCGTGGCGACCGCGCTCGGCGCGGCCGCGGACGGTGCGCCGGCGGTCCTCGTCGTCGGCGACCTGAGCTTCCTGCACGACGTCGGCGCGTTGCAGATCGCGGCGCGCCACCGCCTGCCGCTGCTCGTGGTCGTCGTCAACAACGACGGCGGCGGGATCTTCTCGTTCCTCCCGCACGCCGAGCTCGGCGCCGTCTTCGATACGCTGTTCACGACGCCGCACGGCCTGTCGCTGGAAGGCAGCGTCGCGATGTGCGGCGGTCGCTACGTGTCGGCGCGGAGCCGCGGCGTTCTCGGGGCCGCGATCGACGCCTGGCGGGCAGCGCCCACGTTCACCGTGATCGAGGTGCCCGTCGACCGTGAGGCGTCGCGCGCCCTGCACGTGCGTCTCGTCGAGGATGCGTGTCGGGTCACGAGCCGCGACGAACGCCGTCACGCGGAGGCGCGATGATCCGCGGGATCAGGGTCGCGGCCGGGACCGTCGCGGTCAGCGACGAGCGGCCGCCGGGTGGGGCGCGTCGCTCGGCGCCGCCGCTCGTCCTGCTGCACGGATTCACCGGTCGCGCCGCGAGCTGGGCGACGATCCGCGCCGCCTTCCGCCCCACGCGGCGCGTGATCGCGCTCGATCTTCCGGGTCACGGCGCGACGACGGTGGAGCGGCGCTTCGACTGGTCGCTCGCCGCGACCGCCGATCTCGTCGCCGAGACGCTCGCGGCGCTACGCATCCCCTCGGCCGACGTCGTCGGCTACTCGATGGGCGGGCGCGTCGCATTGCAACTCGCGGTCGCGCACGGCGCCGCCGTCAACCGGCTCGTGCTCGAAAGCGCGTCCGCCGGGCTCGCGACGGACGCGGCGCGCGCGCGCCGGCGCGCCGCCGATGCCCAACTCGCGGCGGCGATCGCGCGCGACGGCATCGCCGCGTTCGTGCGGCGCTGGGAGGCGCTCCCGCTCTTCCGCTCGCTCGCGCGCCAACCGCCGAGCGTTCGGGACGAGCTGCGGCGACATCGGCTCGCATGCGATCCCGCGGGTCTCGCCGCGAGCCTCCGAGGCGCCGGGCTCGGGTCGCAACCCTGGCTCGGCGACCGTCTCGCCGCGCTCGCGATGCCCGTGCTGCTCGTGACCGGCGAGCACGACGCCAAGTTCACCCGCACCGCGATCCGGCTCCTGCCGCGCTTCGCGGATGCTCGTCACGAGGTCGTGGCGGGCGCGGGCCATCTGCCCCATCTCGAGCAACCCGCGAGCTTCGTACGTGCCGTCCGGACGTTTCTGAGCGGCGGCGCGCGGCGCCGCGTCCCATCACGACGAGGAGGAGAAGCATGACGATCGAATGGCGCACCGTGCGTGCGTACGAGGACATCACCTACCAGCAGGCCGAGGGCATCGCGCGGATCGCGATCAACCGTCCCGAGGTGCGAAACGCCTTCCGGCCGCAGACCGTGCTCGAGCTGATCGACGCGTTCAGCCGGGTCCGCGAGGACGCGTCCGTCGGCGTCGTCATCCTGACCGGCACCGGCAACCAGGCGTTCTGCAGCGGCGGCGATCAACGGGTGCGCGGGTCGCAGGGCTACGTCGGCGGCGACGGGGTCCCGCGTCTGAACGTGCTCGACTTGCAGCGCATGATCCGGAGCTTGCCGAAGCCCGTGGTCGCGATGGTCGCGGGCTACGCGATCGGCGGCGGCCACGTGCTGCACCTCGTGTGCGACCTCACGATCGCCGCCGACAACGCCGTCTTCGGGCAGACCGGGCCGCGCGTGGGCAGCTTCGATGCCGGCTTCGGCGCCTCCTACCTTGCGCGTCTCGTCGGCCCGAAGAAGGCGCGCGAGATCTGGTTCCTCTGCCGCCAGTACTCCGCCGAGAAGGCGCTCGCGATGGGGCTCGTGAACGAGGTCGTGCCGCTCGCCGAGCTCGAGGCGACGACCGTCCAGTGGTGCCGCGAGATGCTCGCGCTCTCGCCGATGGCGCTGCGCTGCATGAAGGCCGCCTTCAACGCGGAGACCGACGGGATGGCGGGCATCCAGGAGCTCGCCGGGAACACGACGCTGCTCTTCTACATGACCGAGGAGGCGCAGGAGGGCCGCGATGCCTTCAAGGAGCGGCGCCCACCCGACTTCTCGCGCTTTCCGCGGCTGCCGTGAGCCAGTCCGCCTTCGAGCCGGCGGTCGCGTCGCCGACGGCGACCGCAGCGGGAGCGCGGCATGCGTGGACGCGGCCGCTGCCGTGGGTCGCCGCCGCGCGACCCAGGACGCTGCCGGCCGCGATCGTGCCGGTCGTCGTCGGGCTCGCGCTCGCGGCGCGCGCGGGCTCGCTCGCGATCGGCGTCGGGGCCGCCACGCTCGCGGCTGCGATCCTCATCCAGATCGGCACCAACCTCGCGAACGACTATTACGATTTCGTCGCCGGCGCCGACACGAGCGAGCGGCTCGGTCCGCGCCGCATCACGCAAGCGGGGCTCGCGGCGCCGACGACCGTGCGGAGCGCGGCGTTCGGCGTCCTTGCGGCCGCGGGTCTCGTGGGCTGCTACCTGGTGGCGGTCGGCGGATGGCCGATCCTGCTCATCGGCGTGGCGTCGTTGGTGGCGGCGGTCGCGTACACGGGTGGTCCGTGGCCGCTCGCGTATCACGGCCTCGGCGACGTGTTCGTGTTCGTCTTCTTCGGCGTCGTGGCGGTCAGCGGCACCGTGCTCCTGCAGACGGGCGCGATCAGCGGCCTGGCGGTCCTCGCGTCGCTCCCGGTCGCGTGCCTCGCGACCGCGATCCTGGTCGTGAACAACCTCCGCGACCTCGCGACCGACGCGCGCGCGGGCAAGCGGACGCTCGCGGTCCGGATCGGCGCAGCGGCGACGCGCCGGCAGTACGCCGCGCTCGTGGCGGCGCCGTTCGCCGTCCTCGCGGCGCTCGCCGTACCGCTCGGACCGGCGGTGCTGATCGCGCTCGCGGCGCTTCCGCTCGCCGTCGCCGAGGTGCGGGCGCTCGGTCGGCGCACGGGCGCCGAGCTGAACGCGAGCCTCGCGGGCACGGCGCGCCTGCACCTCGTGTTCGGGGCGCTCTTCGCGCTCGGGATCGCGGTATGAGGATCGTCACGGCCGAGGTCGTCCCGCTCGTATTGACGCTGCGGCGACCGCTCGCGACGGCCCAGGGCACGATCGACGCACGTCACGGCTTCCTGCTGCGCCTGCACGGCGAGGACGGGACCGTCGGGGTCGGCGAGGCGAGCCCCGCGTACTGGATCGGTGAGAGCTCGCTCGCGCGCACCGCCGCCGACCTCGACCGGATCGTGCGGCTCGCACGTACGCGCCCTTCGCTCGCGGCCCTGCGGTGCGTCGTGGACGACGACGCGACGCTGACGCCCGCGGCGGCCTGCGCGCTCGACGGCGCCTTGCTCGCGCTCGCCGCCGAGGCGCAAGGCGTCGCGGCCGCGACGCTGCTCGGGTCCGACGCTCTCGGTCCCGTGCCGATCGCGGCACTGATCGGCGGCGCGCGGCCCGATGCGCTCGCGGCGGACGCCGCCGAAGCCACGGCGCGGGGACACGCCACGCTGAAGCTCAAGGTCGGTGTGGCGGACCTCGCGACGGATCGCGCGCGCCTCGCCGCCGTCCGCGGACGCGTGGGGACCGGCGTCGCGCTCCGGCTCGACGCCAATCAGTCGTGGAGCTTCGCCGACGCCGAGCGCGCGCTCGCGGCCTTCGCGCCGTTCGACCCGGAGTACGTCGAGGAGCCGCTGCGCGGCGGCACGCCGGAGCGTCTCGCCGCGCTCGCGCGCGCGACGCCGACGGCGCTCGCGGTCGACGAGTCGATCGCGACCGTCGCCGATCTCGACGCGATCCTTGCGGCCGGCGCGCGCGTCCACGTCGTGCTGAAGACGTCGCGGGTCGGCGGGCCGACCCGGCTCGTGGCGCTCGCGCGCCGCGCCGCCGCCGCGCGGCTTCGGGTCGTCGTGACCGACGCGATCGAGAGCGCGGTCGGGATGCGGGCCGCGGTCCATGCCGCCGCGGCGGTCGCCGCCGGCGCGGCCGTCGGGCTCGGCGGAGCTCAGCTCGCGACCGAGCACGCGATCCTGCGGACGCCGTGGCTCGTGCCCTCCGGTCCGGGGTTCGCCGTGACCACGCCCGCGCCGACGGCCGAGGAGCGCGCGCATGCCTGAGCCGTTGCCGTCCGGCGCGGCGCCCTGGCTCGTCGAACGCGCGCGGCGCGATCCAGACAGGCTCGCACTGCGTGCCGACGGGATGCGCATCACCTGGGAAGAGCTCGCCCACCGCGTCGACACGCTGGCGGGGCGGCTCGCGGCGCTCGGACTCGCGCGCGGCGATCGCGTCGCGCTGCTCATGGAGCCTTCGGCGCGTTTCGTCGAGCTGGTGCATGCGGCGCAACGCCTCGGGCTGACGCTCGTCCTCCTGAACACGCGCGCGGCGGCGCCGGAGCTCGCGGCGCTGCTCGCCCACGCCGAGCCGGCGCTCGTGCTGTACGACGACGCGCTCGGCGGCGGGCTCGCGGGAGCAGCGGTCCGGACGTGCGAAGCCGCGGCGGCCCTCGACGCCGTCGCGCCCGCCCCGCCGCGGCCTTCGGTACCGGTCGATCTCGATGCCGTCGCGACCATCCTCTACACCTCGGGCACCACCGGCCGCGCGAAAGGCGTGATGCTCACGCACGGCAACCACCGCGCGAGCGCGGCGGCGTCGCGGGCGCGGCTCGGCGCGCTGCCCGAGGACCGCTGGCTCTGTCCGCTGCCGCTCTTCCACGTCGGCGGCCTCTCGATCGTGCTGCGGAGCGTGCTCGACGGCACGCCGCTCGTGCTCCATCCCCGCTTCGACGCGGGCGTGGTCTGGGCGGCGCTCGCGACCGACCGCATCACGCTGCTCTCGCTCGTACCGACCATGGTGCACCGTCTGCTCGCCGAGGCCGAGCGCGCGCCGGAAGCGTCCGCGCACGTCCTCCGCTGCGTGCTGGTCGGCGGCGCAGCCTGTGACGGCGCGCTCCACGCGCGGGCGCGCGCGCATGGTCTCCCGGTGGTGGCGACCTACGGGCTGACGGAGGCGGCGTCCCAGGTCGCGACGGCGGCGCCGAGCGATCCCCACGAGCTCGTGGGAACGCCCGTCCCGGGCACGGCCGTACGCATCGCCGAGCCGGACGCGCACGGACGCGGCGAGATCGTCGTCGCCGGACCGACCGTGATGGCGGGGTACTTCCGCGATCCGGACGCGACCGCGAGCGCGCTCCGCGACGGCTGGCTGTACACGGGGGACGTGGGCCGACTCGACGACGCCGGCCGCCTCGAGGTCGTCGACCGCCGCACCGACGTCGTCATCACCGGCGGCGAGAACGTCTACCCGACCGAGGTGGAGAGCGTGCTGCGCGCGCACCCCGACGTCGCGGACGCCGCCGTGTTCGGCGTGCGCGACGCGGAGTGGGGACGGTGCGTGCACGCCGCGGTCGTGCCGCGCCCCGACGCCGTGTTCGACGAGGCGGCGCTGCGCCGCTGGTGCCGCGACCGGCTCGCCGGGTTCAAGACACCGCGCACGATCGTGATGGTCGACGCGCTGCCGCGGACGGCGTCGGGGAAGCTCCGCCGCTCCGTTCTCGCGCGCCGACCAATGCCGACACGGACAACCGCGCCACCGATTCCGCCAAAGCCATCGCGCCCCGTTCCGTGAAGGCGCCGCGCGCTCTATCGACGTGCGCAGGAGGACGTGACGCATGAAGCTCTCGATGGTGATCTTCGACGGTGTGACCTCGCTCGACGCGATCGGCGGCTACGAGGTGCTCTCGCGCATCCCGGGCATGGAGGTGGAGTGGATCGGGCCGCGGCGCGGCGTCGTTGCGGCCGACACGCGCGCGCTCGGGCTGGTCGCCTTCCGCTCCCTCGCCGAGGTCGAGTCGACGGACATCCTGTACGTGCCGGGCGGCCCGGGCGGCGTGCCGCTCGAGATCGACGAGGAGTTCCTCGGCCACCTGCGTCGGCTCGACGCGACGTCGACGTGGACGGTCGGCGCCTGCAACGGCAGCGTGACGCTCGCCGCCGCCGGGCTCTTGAAAGGGCGGAAGGCGACCAGCAACTGGTTCTACCAGCACCGGCTCGCCGAGTTCGGCGCCGAGTTCGTCGCCGAGCGCTACCACCGTGACGGCAAGTACGTCACCGCCGCCGGCGTGTCGGCCAGCATCGATGCCGCGCTCTTCCTCACGCAGCTGATCGGCGGCGAGATGCTGGCGAAGACGATCCAGCTCGGCGTCGAGTACTACCCGGCGCCGCCGTTCCCGGAGCAGAAGCCGACCGACGCGCCGACCGAGGCGTACGAGCTCGTGACGACGTTCGAGAGCACGATGGGCCCCGCGCTGCTCGCGCTGACGCCGGCATTCTCGGGAACGTTCGAGGTGCTGGCGGCGCCCGTCCGCTGAGCTCGGTCGCCCGTCGCGCGTTCGTCCGCGGCGACGTCGGCGCGCGCTAGAGCAACCCCGGATACGTGCCGCCGTCGACCGAGAGATTTTGCCCCGACACGAACCCGGCCTGCGCGCTGCAGAGATAGACGCACGCCGCCGCGAACTCTTCCGGGGTGCCGAGGCGGTTCGCGGCGATCGAGGCGGCCATCTCCGCATACGCCTGCTCGACCGTGATCCCGCGTCCGGCCGCCTGCAGGCCGGCCATGAAGCGCTGCCGATCGGTGTCGATGCGCTCGGGCAGCAGATTGTTGATGGTGACGTTGTCGCGGGCGACCTCGCGCGAGAGGCCCTTGCAGACCGCCGTGAGTGCGCTCCGCGACGCGGTCGACAATCCCATCATCGGATGCGGCGCCTTCACCATCGCGGAGGTGACGTTGACGATGCGGCCGAAGCGGCGCGCGCGCATGCCGCCGATCACCGCGCGGATGAGGAGCGCTGGGGCGAGGAGGTTCTGCTCGAGCGCGGCGAGCCACGTCGCGTGGTCGCAGTCCTCGAAGCGGGCAGGCATCGGGCCGCCGTTGTTGGTGACGAGGATGTCCGGATCGGGACACGCGGCGACGAGTCGGGCGCGGCCCTCCTCGGTGCAGAGGTCGGCGACGACGGCGACCACGCCGGCACCGCTCGCGGCGCGGATCTCGGCGGCGGTGGCGTCGAGCCGCTCGGCGTCGCGGCCGTTCACCACGACGGCGGCGCCTTCGCGCGCGAGCGCCGCGGCGCAGGCCTTGCCGAGGCCGCGGCTCGAGGCGCAGACGATCGCTTTCTTGCCGGCGATTCCGGTTTCCATGGGGGTTCCTTTCAGGCGGCGGCGCCGGCGGCGCGGTCGAGGACGCGGTCGAGCGCGCGCGCCAACGCGGCGGCCGTCGCCGATTGATCGCCGGCGCCGTGCTCGGCGCGCCAGGCGACGTGTTGATCGGGCCGCACGAGGATCGCACCGGCGGGGGCGAGGGCGAGGAGCCGCGTCCACGCGCCGTCCGCGTCGTCGACGTCCCGACCGACCGACACGACCGCGACCTCGGGATGCCGCGCGGCCGCGTCGGCCCACGCGCGTCCTCCGGGACCGACGATCAACGTGAAGCGGTCGTATCCCGCGACGTCGAGCGCGGAGATGCGTGCGCCGCTCCGGCGCAGCCACGCGTGCGGCAGGCGCGCACCGGGAAGCGCGCTCGGGACGTAGGTGCGCACGGACGAAGGCGCCGCCGTGGCACCGCCGTCGTCGAGCGCGCCCGACGGATAGGCGAAGCCGAGCTGGAGCCCGAGCATGTCGAAGTGCTCCGCCTGATTCGCGATCGCCGTCCGAAGCGCGTCGTCGATCGGGATGGTTCCGGCGGCGCGCGCCGCGGGGTCGACGTCGGCCAGCGCCTGATAGACCTCCATGAGCCGCATCGCGTTCTGCAGGCTCACGTCGGCGTTCCGCTGCGCGACCGGACGGCGCTCGTGCTCGTAGGTGTCGAGCAGCGCGGCGGCGGCGCGCCCCGCGTCGACGGCCGCGAGCTTCCACACGAGGTTGTGCGCGTCCTGCACGCCGGTGTTGAGGCCGAGCCCGCCGGTCGGCGGGAAGCGGTGCGCGGCGTCGCCGACGAGGAAGATGCGGCCCTCCCGGTAGCGCTCCGCGACCTGCGCCGTCATCGTCCACGCGCGGACCGTCCGGATGGTGAACGGGTGCACGCTCGATCCGAGCGCGCGGGCCACGATCGCGCGGCAGCGCGCCTCGTCGTAGTCGCGGAGCGACTCCTGGCCCGGATCGAAGGGGTGCATGTAGACCCAGGTGCGGTCGATGTCGTGCGCGACGAACGTGCCGGTCGCGTCCGGGGCCGTCGTCCAATAAAGGACGCCGGGCCGGTCGCCGACGAGGGCGCGGAAGCTCGCGTCGAGGTGGATCATGACGAAGCTCTGCAGCTGATCGGGTCCGACGGGCGCGATGCCGAGCGCGCGCCGGATCGGGCTCGCGGCGCCGTCCGCGGCCAGCAGCCAGCGGCTGCGGATCTCGTGGGTGGCACCGCTCGCGTGGTCGCGGATGCAGGAGGTGACGCCGTCGGCGTCCTGCGTGGCGGTCTCCCAGGCGTGACCGTAGACGAGGTCGACGTTCGGCATGGCGCGGAGCGTGTCGGCGAGGATCGGCTCGAGGCGATGCTGGGAGAGGTTGCGGAGCGGCGTCGGCGTGAGCCCGAGCACGTCGTCGCCCTGACGCTCGTACGGGAGACGGCCGAGCTCCTGTCCCGCGAGCGTCGTCATCCAATAGACGGTGCCCGCGTCCGCCGGATCCTGCGACGCGGCCGCGATCGCGCCCATGTCGACGCCGGCCCCCCGGAGGATCTCGAGCGTCCGCGCGTTCACGACGTGCGCCGCGGGAGCCGGCTGCGGGGTGGCGCGGCGCTCGACGACGCGGCAGGCGATGCCGAGCCGCGCGAGCAGGAGGGCCGCCGTCATGCCCGCCGGCCCGGCACCGACCACGAGCACCGGCGTGTCGATGCGCGTCGCCGTCACCGCAGGCTCGCCTGGTCGGCGACGATTCGCGCCGCGACCTCGGCACGCCACTCCTCGTACGGACGCCAGTCGCCGGTCGCGCGACAGAGCTCCTCGGTCTGCCGCAGGATCTCGTCGTCGGAGAGCGCGAGGTCGAGGTACGCGCCGCTCGGCTGGTGGACGAACCAGGGACTGTCGACGACGAGCTCGAGCGCGTTGCCCTCGGGGTCGCGGGTGTAGATCGACCACGAGTTGCCGTGGTTGAGCGGCACGAAGTTGGTGTTGCCCTCGGCGACGAGCTTCTCCTGCACGCGGCGGAGCGTCTGCAGATCCTCCAGGCGAAACGTCAGCTGAAAGATGATCGAGCCGAAGCTGCCGCCGGGGACGGGGCCGTCGAGCACGGTGCCTTCGGTGCGTCCCGACGCGAGCACCAGCTGGTGGTGCTCCGACGGGTCCGTGGTGAGAAAGACCAGCGTCGCGAAGCCGCCCGGCAGCTCGCCGCGGTCGGTGACGGTCATGCCGAGGACACGGGTGTAGAAGTCCTCCATCGTCGCGAGGTCGAAGCAGCTGATGCCGAGATGGCTGAGCGTGAGCTTTCTCCCGGCAACGGGCGCGTGGGGTGTCGTCATCGAGGCCTCCTCCGTAACGAGTTAGTCGACTGCATAACCAGACGCTCGCTGGTTAGTCAAGGGACTAATTCGTCCAGGCGCTGCCTCCGCTCGCCGATGGGCGCACCGCCGGCGGCGGCGCCACGGTGGCCATCCCGACGGAGCGGGGTGCGGAAGACGTGCCGACGCCGCGGGCGGCGGCACCCACGACGTGCGTACTGAGCGGCGCGCTAGCGGATGTGGACGGGCGCGGCCGGGCAGGCGGCCATGCTCTTCAACAGCTCGCGCAGCGATGCTTCGAAGGGCGCCAGCGCGACGCTCGCCACGATGCCGAAGAGCAACATCACGCCGAGGGCCGCTCCGATCGGCGCATACGCGCTTCCGAATGCTTTCGCCATGCTGCGAGCCTAGTGCGCCGGACGCCGGTGACAAGCGTCCGGCGACGGCGCGCCGCGATCGTCGCGCGATCGTCACGCCGCGGTAACATCCGTACGTCACTGCCGCCGTTGACAGCCCACCCGCGGACGTGGAGCATGCCGCCCGACCTCATGAGCCTACGCTCCGCGCCGAAAACCCGCCGGGCTCCCGCCCCCGAGCCGCATGCCCCGCTGATCCTCGAAGGCGCCCACGAGCGGTTTTTGAACCGCGAGCTCAGCTGGCTCGAGTTCAATCGCCGCGTGCTCGCGGAAGCCGTCAACCCGGCAAATCCTCCGCTCGAGCGTTGCCGCTTCCTCTCGATCTTCGAGTCGAACCTCGACGAGTTCTACATGGTGCGCGTGTCGGGGCTGGTCGAGCAGATCGAAGGCGGAGTCGTCGAGACGTCGCCGGACGGGCTCGGGCCGGGCGAGCAGCTGGCGCGCATCGCCGAGATCGTCGGGCCGATGCGGCGGCTCGCGAGCGATCTCTGGACGCGCGAGCTCTCGCCGTTGCTCGCGGAGTCCGGCGTCGAGATCCTGCCCTGGAGCGCGTTGACCGCACGGCGGCAATCGCGTCTCCGGCGCTGGTTCGAGCGTGAGGTGTTCCCGGTCTGCACGCCGCTCGTGCTCGACCCGGCCCCGTCGGTACCGTTCATCTCGAACCGCAGCCTGAACCTCGCGGTGCTGATCGAGGACGGTAACGAAGGCAGCAAGCTCGCGCGGGTCAAGATTCCGAGCGTGCTGCCGCGCGCCGTGTCCATCGGACGGCGCGGCCACAGCTTCGTGCTCCTCGAGGACGTCATCCGCCACCACCTCGACTATCTGTTCCCGGACGTGCCGCTCGCCGGCGCCTATCGCTTCCGGGTCGTGCGCGACGCCGACATCGAGATCCGCGAGCTCGAGGCCGGTGACTTGATCGACATGATCCAGGAAACGATCCGCCGCCGGCGCTTCGGCGATCCGGTCCGGCTCGACGTCGACGCCGACATGCCCGACGACGTGCGGACGCGTCTCACGCGGCTCCTCGACGTCGACGGCCGCAACGTGTTCCGCGTCGAGGGTCTGCTCGGCTTCGACGTCTTGGAGGAGCTCGCAAACCTCCCGGTGCCGGCTCTGCGCTGGCCGGCGTACAAGCCGTACGCGGCCGAGCCGCTCGGCCGCAGCGAGGAGTTCTTCCAGACGCTGCGCGCCGGTGACGTGCTCACGCACCAGCCTTTCGACAGCTTCCAGTCCGTCGAGACCATGGTGAGCGCCGCCGTGTCGGATCCCGCCGTGATCGGGATCAAGCAGACGCTGTATCGGGTCGGCGAGCGCTCGCCGATCGTCGAGGCGCTCCTCGAGGCGGCGGAAGCGGGCAAGCAGGTCGCCGTCATGGTGGAGCTGAAGGCGCGCTTCGACGAGAGCAAGAATCTCGTCTGGGCCCGCGCCTTGGAGCGCGCCGGCGCGCACGTGACCTACGGCTTCACCGAGCTGAAGGTGCACGCGAAGCTCTGCTTGGTCGTGCGCCGCGAGCCGGGCGGGCTTCGGACCTACGCCCACGTCGCCACCGGCAACTACAACCCGATGACGGCGCGCTCCTACACGGACCTCGGTCTCTTCACCGCCGACCCGGAGATCACCCAGGACCTGCTCGAGCTCTTCAATTTCCTGACCGGCGTGTCGCGGCAACGGAGCTACCGGAAGCTCCTGGTCGCCCCGCTCAATCTCCGCAGCGAGATGCTGCGGCGCATCCGCCGCGAGCGCGAGCACGCGCGCGCCGGGCGACCGGCGCGCCTCGTCTTCAAGCTGAACTCCTTCACGGATCCCGAGCTCATCGACGCGATCTACGACGTCGCGGCCGCGGGCGTGCGCGTCGACCTCCTGGTGCGCGGCATCTGCTGTCTCCGTCCCGGCGTGCCGGGTCTGAGCGACCACGTTCGCGTGACGTCGGTGGTCGGCCGCTTCCTCGAGCACAGCCGGATCTTCTGGTTCGAGAACGGCGGCGAGGCGGAAGCGCTGATCGGCAGCGCCGACCTCATGGGCCGGAACCTCGATCGCCGCATCGAGACGCTCGTGCCGATCACGCGGCCGGCACTCGTTCGCCACCTCTACGAGGGCATTTTGCGTCCATACCTCGACGATTCGGTGAACGCCTGGGACATGCAGCCCGACGGCTCCTATCGCCGCCGCGCGCCGGTCGAAGGCGCGAAACCGTTCGCCGCGCAGGACTGGTTGTTGTCGCATCCGAGCACCGCGGCCGTCGGCTTTGCGCCGCGCGGCGCCTGAGCGGCGCTCAGGATCGGAACGCCGGCAGCACCTCGGCTCCGAGCAGACGCAGCGACTCGCGCAGCACGTCCCGCGGCGTGTCGAACGATCCGGGCACGACGTGGACGAAGTCGAGGCCGAGTGCCACGAGTCGCTCGAGCCGCTCGCGGACGAGCGCCACGGGTCCGGCAACCCCGTACCAATCGACGAAGGCATCCTCGATCTCGCGCGTGTGCGCGCCGCCGGCCTGGGTGTGCTCCCGCATGTCGTAGTGGGCGCGCATCGCCGCCGCCGCGTCGCGGAGGAGGGGCGGCAGGTGATCGAGCGGCGCGCCGCCGAAGGACGAGAAGCGCGCGAACGTCGCGACGGTTCCGCGCATCGCGGCCCGCGCCGTCGCGCGATCGGGATGCACGACGCAATTCACGAACGCGCCGAGGCGGATCGCCGCGGGGTCGCGACCCGCGGCGCGAGCGGCCGCGCGGGCGGTGTCGACGGCCCACGACAGGTGGCCGGGATCGGCGCCGACGGCGAATCCGATGCGCTCGGCGTGGCGCGCGGCGAGCGCGATCACCTTGGGTCCGGTCGCGGCGATCTCGAGCGGCACCTTCGGCACGTCGTTCGCCCGCAGCCATTCGAGGCGGCTCGCGAAACCGTCGCGGTCGACGCTGGCGCCGCCGAGATAACCCTGCAGCCGCTCGACGTAGCGCTCGAACGCCGCGAGCCGCATCGTCGGTTGCCCGATGCGTTGCACCGCCGAGTCGCCGCGGCCGAGGCCGAGGATCGCGCGACCGCCGCTCTCGAGCTGCAACGTCGCCGCGGCCGACGCGGTCACCGCGACGTCGCGCGTCACCGGGTTGGTGACGCCCGGACCGATGCGGAGGCGCGTCGTCGCTTGCGCGGCGAGCGCGAGTTGCTGCCACACCTCCGGGGCGAGGTTCTGGCTGTCCGGGAGGAGGAGCGTCGCGAAGCCGAGCGCCTCGAAAGTGCGCGCGAGCTCGGCCGCGCGTCGCGGCGGTGCCGCCGTCTCGAGTCCGATGTCCATGTTGGGGCTCTCTAGCGCAGGCCATGGCTCCCGGTGAACCGGCGCGGCTCGCGTCGTTCCCGGCGGCCGTGCTATCGCAGCCGTCGCTTCGGCCGGCGGTACGAAAGGGTCACATGGGCGCTCTGGATTTGAATGGACTGACCGTCGTGCGCGCGGCGCAGGCGATTCGCACGCGCGAGGTGTCACCGCTCGAGCTCACCGAGGCGTACCTCGACCGCATCGCGCGGCTGAACCCGCAGGTGAACGCCTACGTCACCGTGACCGCGGAGCGTGCGCGCGCCGATGCGCGGCGCGCCACCGACGAGCTCGATGCTGGCAAGGGGCGCGGACCGCTCCATGGCGTCCCGGTCGCGCTGAAGGACCTCTACGAGACCGCCGGCATCCGCACGACCGGCGGCGCGAAGATCCACGCCGACTACGTCCCCGCGGCGGACTGCACCGTCGCTCGTCGCCTCCGCGACGCGGGCACGATCCTCCTCGGCAAGCTCAACACGCACGAGTACGCGTACGGCGTCACCACCACGAACCCGCACTTCGGCGCGACGCGGAACCCGTGGAACCTCGAGCACATTCCGGCGGGGTCGAGCGGCGGATCCGGCGCCGCGATCGCGGCGGGGCTCGCGACCGCGACGACCGGCACCGATACCGGCGGTAGCATCCGCATGCCGGCGTCGGTCTGCGGCGTGGTCGGCCTGAAGCCCACCTACGGCCGGGTCAGCAAGGCCGGCGTCATCCCGCTGTCGTATCTCTTCGACCATGCCGGCCCGATCACGCGCACGGTCGAGGACGCGGCGGTGATGCTGAACGTACTCGCGGGCTACGACCCGGCCGACGCGACCAGCGTCCGCACGCCCGTCGACGACTACACGGCGGACATCGACGGCGGCGTGCGCGGACTCCGGATCGGCGTCCCGCGCGCGTTCTTCTTCACGCAGCTCGATGACGAGGTCGCGGCGGCGGTCGAGCGGGCGCTCGAAGAGCTCCGGCGGCTCGGCGCGGAGGTGCGCGACGTCGAGATCGACGGCGTGGAGCCGGGCGTCGGGGCGACGTTCGGCCTCGTGCTCGCCGAGGCCCAGGAGATCCATGCCCAGTCGCTCCGCACGCGGCCCGACGACTTCGGCGCGGACGTGCGCGCCATTCTCACGACCCCGGCCCCGGACTCGCAGACACTGATGCTGGCGCTTCGCGCGCGCGACGCGCTCACCGTCTCGACCCGCTGCGCGCTCGAGTCGGTCGACCTGCTGGTCACGCCGACGACGCCGATTCCCGCGGCCCGCATCGGCGAGGAGATCGTGCGCTACGGGGGCGTCGAGGAGTCGATCCTCCTCGCGATGATCCGCTGCACGGCCCCATTCAACGCAACCGGTCTTCCCGCCCTGTCGCTCCCGTGCGGCTTCACGCGTGCCGGCTTGCCGATTGGGTTGCAGCTCGTCGGACGGTCCTTCGACGAGCGGACGGTGCTGCGCGCGGGGCACGCGTACGAGCGCGCGACCGAGTGGCACGCGCGGACGCCGCCGCTCGCGGGCTGATCGAGTCGGGAGCCGCTACGACGAGAGGTGCGGTCGGCGATCCGTCGTCGACGACACGAATGCCGAGCGCCACATGCTCGGGGCGAGCTCCCGTTCGCGACGCTCGCGCTCGATGCACGCGATCGGCTCGTTGAACCAGCGGAGAGCGCGATGGCGGACGATGCGGAGCCGCCGCTGCAGCGCGGCGGGTCCGCCGGCCAGGGAGCGGAGCGGAGAACGCGAGGCCGCCTCGCGGCGGAGCATTGCGATCAGTGGGGCGGTGACACGGCACATCATGACGCCCTCCTTCGGTTGCGCGAGACGCCTCAGCGCCTCGCGTTCGTCCGTTTCGCTATGGCGAGCATTACGCTCGGTCCATGACGGGCGTCAAGGGAAAAATGAGGAGTTGTCTGCATCGATACAGGGCATCTTCCCTAGGGAACATGCTCGATCTAGCTGATCTGTCTACATTTGCGATGGACCGACAGTACCGCGGAACATCGGCGATATAGGGAATTGTGGCAGTCGGAACGGCGCGCATCGCCACGACGACGTCGCCGTCCCACCGCGTATCCGAGCGCCGACGGAGCGCCCGAGGTCGCGCTGCCGGCACCGTATCCTGCGATTGGCCAGGTGAAGCCGACAAACGCGCGTCTTCTCGCGAATCCGCACGAGCGCCTGAGCGAATCCTTCCTGACACCGCCTCGCAAACGCTCGGCTTGGCGGATGCCATGCGTTTCGAGTTGGTGGCCGCCTTATTGCTCCAACAAACCCTGTGTTGCCCCCTACGCGGCCTCACGAGGCCGTCGGGGAATCCCACCCCATAGGAGCGTTTCCCCATGTCCAAACTCATCGTTGGGTTCTTCGCCGTCATAGTGTTCACCGCCACCGGAGCACATCTGGTCTCCGCTGGCCCGGGGGATCCCCTGGACGACACCAATCAGCTCTCCGGATTCGCCCCGCCGACCCAAGGCGGCCTGTCGTGCACGCGCTACATGAACAAGCGCGTCGTCGTGATGCCCCTCAAGTGCACGATGGCGTGTGCGGTGAACTTCGCCGGAGCCGTCAGCAAGGGGCTCACCTACGACTACGACTATTGTGAAAAGAACTGGCCCCAATTTTCGTGTCAAAACCGGTATTCGATTTCGTTACAGAAGTTGGATCAAGGGACCTGCATGAATTGCCTCGACGCGACCGCCCGGGAGGGCCTGTACCCCACGTACAGCGCCGTCGTCGCCGCGGCGCGCGATCAGATCTATTGCGACAACAACCCCGCGAACACGCCATTTCCCGACGGCCACGGTTTCGTTTCCGCGCAGCGCGACGTGGTGAACTGTCAGAACAAGGTGATGCGCAACCTGATGAAGGCCGCGAAGTGCCTCAATTCGCATTGTCATGCGAAGCTCGCGGATCTCAAGTATTGGGACAAGCCGATTCGCACCACCAATGCCCAATGCGAGGACGCGGACGCGACGAAGTCCTGCAAAGCGCACTTCGACTCGGCGAACTCCAAGCTCAGCGGCTGCCCGGCCTGCGTCGACATGGACGCGGTATGGACGAGCTTCCAGACGGCCCTCGATCTCCACAACGGCGACATCTACTGCTCCGACGCACCGTGAGCGGGAGGCTGCCCGCCGCCGCCCGCACGGCGGCGGGCAGTCGCGTCGCTCGCCGACGGACGTTTGACGGTCTCTACGGGCAGGGCGGTCGCGCAACGCTCCCGTGATGGACTCGACGGTCCCGCGCGTGTCAGGTTCCGCGCGAACGCCCGACGAGGAGGTCCCGATGTCCACGGCGCCCGCATGGCCGCGAAAAACGCGCGAGATCCACAGCCACCATTTCGACTCGACGGCCTGGAACGATCTCGTCTACCGCGACGACGACATCGTCATCGCGACGTACGCGAAGAGCGGCACGACCTGGGTGCAGCAGATCGTCGCCCAGCTCCTCTTCGGCGGTCGCGAAGACCTTCAGGTCGCGGAGATGTCGCCGTGGGTCGATCTGCGCGTCCCGCCGAAGGCCGAGAAGCTTCCCAAGATCGAGGCGCAGACGCACCGCCGGTTCTTGAAGACGCATCTCCCCGTCGACGCGTTCGTCTACGCGCCGAAGGCGAAGTACATCTACATCGCGCGTGACGGCCGCGACGTGGTGTGGAGCATGTACAACCATCACGCCAACGCCAACCAGAGCTGGTACGACGCGTTGAACCTGACGCCGGGTCGCGTCGGCCCGCCGATCGAGCGGCCGCCCGACTCGGTCGTCGAGTATTTCCGGGCGTGGCTCGCGAACGACGGCCATCCCTGGTGGCCGTTCTGGGAGAACATCCGCTCGTGGTGGGAGATCCGCGCGCTGCCGAATCTCCTGCTCCTGCACTTCGCGGAGTTGAAGGCCGATCTGCCCGGGCAGATGCGGCGTCTCGCGGCCTTCCTCGACATCCCCATCGACGAGACGCGCTTCGCGGCGCAGGTCCACCACTGCACCTTCGAGTACATGAAGGCCAACGCGACCCCGAGCGTGCCGCTCGGCGGCGCCTTCTGGGACGGCGGCGCCGAGACCTTCATCCACAAGGGCGAGAACGGCCGCTGGCGCGATCTCCTGACGCCCGACGACAGCGCGGCGTACGAAGCGCGGGCGCGCCGAGAGCTCGGCGACGCCTGCGCGCGTTGGCTCGCAACCGGCGAGCGCTGAGGTCGCCGCTTTCGTCAGGCGGATGCGCGCTCCGTTCATTGGACGGGAGCGCGCGATGCCGAACGTGCCGGACGCGGCGGTGAGTCGAATCCCGTTCGAAAAGCGCCCGGTCTCCGACGTCGGCGCCGACTCGACCTTCGTCGTCGCACGACGACCCAGGGTCCGTCCTGGTCGCGATCGGATGGTCCCGCGTAGCGATCAGGGGCAGCCGCCGAGCCCGTTGATCCAGCTCGCGAGGACGTCGTCGCCCAGAGGATCCGGAATCAGCGTCGCGAGCGGCGGCATCTGGTCGTTCCCGTCGCGGATCGCCGCCCGCAGCCACAGCACGGAGTCTTCGGCGCTGCCCGGGCGGACGATGCGGGCGCCCGCGACCCCGAGGTCGCCGTGCTGCGGGATGGCGTCGCAGACGTTCATCGCCGCGAACGGAACCTCGGCGCGGAGATCGATCGTCGTCGGCGCCGCGCCGCCCGGCAGATGGCAGTGCGCGCAATTCGCCTGCAGCCAGCTGCGGGCGCGGCTCGCGATCGGGGCGCTCGTGTCGGCGGGATCCGTGAGCGCGGGAAGCGACGCGGGCCGCGCCGGCAGGCAGCCGCCGAAGAATCCCGCGTGCTCGAGCGCGCGTAGCTGATCGTCGGTGACGGCGCCGTAGTCGAAGGACCGGTTCATCTGCTCGGTGCGGAGGCCGAGCGTGCCGCCGGCGGCGCTCGTGTGGCAGCGGTCGCAGTCGCTGCGGCTCGGGATCACGTGCGAGTGCTGGGTGGCGCCGGTGTGCGGATCGCTCACGGGGAACGTCACCGTCGTGCCGGCGTCGAGCAGGAACGCCTCGGTCTGCTCGTCGTTCCATTGATAGGCGAAGCCGTGCCACCCGTCCGACCGGCGGACCAGGAACCGCGTCTCGAGCGCGCGTGCGGAGGAGGGATCGCCGCGCACGGTGTCGTACGTGAACTCCTTCACGAGGATCGTGCCGACGGGCATGTTCCACGCCCCGCTGGTCGTGAAGCCGATCGTGGTGCCGTTGGGTACCACCATGAAGCGGCGCTTGCCGGCGCCGTCGGACCAGAGCGGCGAACGTACGTCGTAGGGCACGAGCTCCGCCGCGGGCACGCGGTTCGGCACGTCGCTGAAGCACCCGGTCGCCGTCAGCGTCCGCGGGAAGGTGCCCGCCGACTGGCCGGTCGGGCGGCGCAGGCGATCGATCGAGCCATCGAGGCTCACGACGTAGAGCTCGCCGTCGCGATCCTCGCCGAAGGCCGAGATGGAGAGCGTGGTGTCCACGAGCCGCGTCGTGGTCGCGGTCGCGCCGTCCCAGCGGAGCGCCCAGATGTTGCCGCTGCAGTAGTCGCCGTAGACGTAGGCGCCGTAGATCTCGGGCAATCGACTGCCGCGGTAGACGAGCCCGCCGACCACGGCGCAGCCTTGGTCGTGCCCATACGCGGCGAGCGGCCGCGTGAGGGTGCCGGTGTCGCAGTTCGAGCTCGGGTCATAGCAGGCGTTCCCTTCCATGCGCCGCCACCCGTAGTTGGACCCGCGCTCGATGAGGTCGATCTCTTCCCAGCTGCCCTGTCCGACGTCGCCGGCCCACAGCGCGTGGGTCAGGCGGTCGAAGCTCATGCGCCAGGGGTTCCGCATGCCGAGGGCCCAGATCTCGCCGCGCGCGCCGCTCCGACCGACGAACGGGTTGTCGGGCGGGATCGCGTAGCCGAGCCCGGGATCGGCGTGATCGACGTCGATGCGCAGGATCTTGCCGAGCAGCTCGCTCATGTTCTGCGCGCGGTTCTGCGGATCGCCGGCGCTCCCGCCGTCGCCGAGGGAGACGTACAGATAGCCGTCGGGACCGAACGCGAGCTGGCCGCCGTTGTGGTTGGAGTAGGGCTGCGCGATCTCCATCACGATCTGCGCGCTCGTCGGGTCGGCGACGTCGGGATTGCCGCTCACGCGGTAGCGCGCGATCACCGAGCGCCGCGGGTTCGGCGCCGAGTAGTAGACGTAGAAGAAGCCGTTGCTCGTGTAATCGGGATGGAAGGCGAGCCCGAGCAATCCCTCTTCGCCGCCGACCGTGATGCCGGTGAGCGTCAGGAAATCGGTCGCGCTCGCCGGCGAGCCGTTCGGGAACACCCGGATCTTGCCGCCTTGCTCGACGACGAAGACGCGGTCGGTACCGTCCGGCGCGTGGGTCAGCTGGACGGGCTGCGTGAAGCTGAGCGTCGTGAAGACGCGCTCGACCTCGAGGGCGGGGGCGGTGTCGGGCTCGCCATCGAGCTTGCACTGCGAGGCCGATACCCGGCTCGACAGCCCGAACGGCGCGCTGCTCGCGTCGCACGTGCCGCTCGGGGTGCTCGTCGCCGCCGGCGTGGTCGTGGCGGCGGGCGTCGCCGTGCGCGACGGCGTGGACGTGCGCGTCGCAGTCGCGGTTCGCGCCGCGGTCGGGGTCGGCAGCGGCGTCGGTGTGCGCGTGGCGGTGCGGACCGCCGTCGCCGTCCGCGTCGCGGTGACGGTGGCGGAGCGGGCCGGCGTTGCGGTGGCCGTGCGAATGGGCGTTGGCGTCCGCGTCCCCGTCGCCGTGGCGGTGCGAACGGGCGACGTCGTGCGCGTCGGGCTCGCGGTGGCGGTCCGCGCCGCGGTCGGCGTCGCCGAGTGGCTCGGCGCCGGCGTGGCGGTCCTCGTCGAAGCCGGTTCCGCGGTCGCCGCGGCGGTGGCCTCGTCGGTCGGCGTCGCGCGCGGCGCGGGCGTCGCAGGCTCCGTCGTCGCCGTCGCGACGACCGTCGGCGTCGTGGTCGGGTCGCCGCGACAATAGGGCGGGCGCAGCGTCATGCCGACCCGCCCGAAGAGCTCCTCGGCGCGCGGCACGCGGCTCGCGACGTCGTCCGCGGCTTCGCAGCTCATGCGTCGCTGGACGCACGCGAGCCAGTCGTCGACGCTCGAGAGCGTGGAGACGCCGACCTCCGCGCACGACTCGCCGAGCGCGGCGAGGTTCGCGCCCTCGGTGCTCGCGAGGCTCGCGAACGACACGGTGGGCTCGCGGCACAGTCGGCCGACGGCGAGCGGCGCGGACGCCGTCCGCTCGAGGCGGGCGCGACACACGTCCTCCGCGGTCGCGAGGCACGTCGCCTCGTCGTCGACCGACAGCCCGACGCAGCCGAAGATGCTCGCGGCGCAGATCGCGAGCGACTTGGTGTGCGCCTCGAAGGCGCGGCCGCCGTCCCGGAGCGCCGTGGCGAGACAGCGGTCGAGCGGCCGGCCGACGCGGCGCGGATCCGCGACGTGTGCGCCGGTGCCGCCGTAGTCGTCGAGACAGGCGACCGGGCTCGGCGTGACGCCGAGGACGCGCAGGAGCTCACCCGCGCGCGGGACGAAGAGCTCGGTCACGTGCGCGTCGGAGCAGGCAGCCCGCCGCGCGATGCACGTGCCGACGTCGCCGGCATTCTGCAGGGTCGTCCCGTGGCGCTCGGCGCAGACCGCAGCGGTCGCACCGAACGCGAGGCCGCTCGCCGGCATGAGCCCGTCGGCGACGTCGTCGCACGCGCGATCGACGAGCGCCGCCATGCGTTCCTCGTTCTCGGGCGTTCGCGAGGTCAGCAACGCACATTCGCGCGCGGCACCGGTGAGGCAGCCGTCGTCGCCGGGTCGATACTGCCGACAGCGGAACGTCAGGGCGGCGCAGCGCTGCGCGTGCAGCATGCGGTGGCGCCCGAGGGTAGACGACGCTTTGACGATCGCGCTCTGACAGCGCGCGAGCGCATCATTCGAAAGGCTTTCCTCGGCGTTCGCCGATCGCAATGGGAGTCCCGCGAGCGTGCCCGCGAGCGCGATCAGGACCCTCCAGGTGCGCCGGCGCATCGCCGTTCAAAGCAACGCCGATGCCAGCGCGGTCGGTCGACGCTTCACCCGACGCGCGCCGCGTCGACCGGGGCCGCGCGTGCAACTTCGAACTGCACGTCGCGTCTGCGACATTCCGCTGGCGGGTGCGTCAGGGTCGACGTTGTTACATCGCGCGCGGAATTTTTTGCAGTGTCGATGCGGCATGCACGTGGCGCGGGCACGGATCGCGCCGTCGCATGCCGCGCCTCGGCGATGCCCACCGCGCGCGCCGCAATACTCGAGGTCGAACCGCGTGAAGTTTCGGGTGTGCGCTCAGCGATCGCCGCGATCGCCGTAGCCCGGCTTGGTCGTCGTCTTCGCGCGCTTCCGACGGTCGGTCGCGAGCGACTTCCCGACGTCGTCGGATTCTTTGAACGTGCCGCGGGCGCTGCGTTTGACGTACCGTTTGTCCGTGCCGGTCGCGATCAGCTCGCGTTTGCCGGAGCCGCGCTTCTTGGCGCCCGTGCCCTTCGTGGTCGACTTGCTCTCTGTGCGCGTCGTTGCCATGGCCACCTCCTCTCGGTGATGACCGATCGCTAACGTGCCGATCCGCCGGAATCACTCCGGCGAACTACGTGGCAGCGACGGCGCATCATGACGGCGCGCGCGGGACGACCCCGACGGAGAGCGAGTGGGCCTCCTCACGGCAGACGGCCATGTGCCACCAGCGGGCCGGGAGATAGAGGAAGTCGCCGGCGATGAGCCGTGCGGTGTGAACGACCGACGTCTCACTCGGAAAGCGCGCGAACGCGGCCGCGTCGGCGCGGCCGGCGCAGACCGTGTTCGGACGAAAGTAGTAGTCCTTCACGCCCTGCGTCTGGGCGATGAACACGTCCTCGTCGTCGAAATGCCACCCGAATCCGTACGTGCGCGTCGGTGTCACGAAGATCTGCACCTGCGTCGCGCCGAGGTCGCGCTCGAACGCCGCGGCGAGCTCCGCGAGCGCCGCGTCGCCGCGCTCGGCGTGCTGGATGCAGACGCCGACGTCCTCGCGCAGCAGCGTTCGAAGCTCCGGGGCCGACCGGGGGATGGGGCGCGCGACCTCGCGTCCCGCGGCGATCACGAGCACGCGCGCGCGGCCGCTCGCCAACACGCGGTCGAGCACCGCCCAATCGAGCCGCGAGGCTGCGGCGCCGCTCGTCCCGGGACGCGCGAGCGGCACTCGTCCGAGATGGTCGGCGCGGAACGTCGCGGGGGTCATGGGCCGCAGCCATTCCGCGAGCATGGTGCGCCGTACCAACCGCGTCTCTCGGCGACAGCCTCGGGCTTGTCCGTAGCGCCGCCAGGGTAGACCCGAGCGTTGGAGGACGTGATTGCCCGTCGACCGACGCACAGTCGACAATCGGAGCCATGCGTTGCGTGCGAGGGAGCGCCGCGATCCGCACCGGGATGATCGGGCTCGTCCTCGCGACGGCGACGGCGGGGTGCTTTCGCATCCTTCCGTCGCACGGGGCAGGTCAGACGAGCTTTCGGCCGCCGCGCCTCGTGCGCGCGTCCGACGTCGCCGTGCCTGCCGGATACGCGATCGAGGCCGTCGCGACCGGCCTCACGTTCCCGACCGGCGTTGCGTTCGACGGCGACGGACGCGTCTACGTGACCGAGTCCGGCTACTCCTACGGCGAGCGCTGGACGACGCCGCACGTGCTGCGCGTCGAGGCGAACGGCCGCACGAGCGTCGTCGCCGCCGGCGGCCGGAACGGACCGTGGAACGGCCTCACGTTCGCCGACGGCGCGCTGTTCGTCGCCGAGGGCGGCGCGCTCGAAGGCGGCCGCATCCTGCGCGTCGGTCTCGACGGCGGCGTGACGCCGCTCGTCGAGCACCTGCCGAGCCGCGGCGATCATCACACGAACGGTCCGGTGCTCGGCGCCGACGGCTGGCTCTACTTCGGGCAGGGCACCGCCACGAACTCGGGCGTCGTCGGACCGGACAACGCATCGTTCGGATGGCTGCGACGCTTTCCCGACGTGCACGACGTGCCGTGCGCCGACGTCACGCTCGCCGGCGCGCGCTTCGAGTCGGCGAACGTCGCGGCCGGTCCGCGCCACGTCGCCACCGGTGCCTTCGCGGCGTTCGGTACGACGATGCGCGCAGGCCAGGTCGTGCGTGGGGCGCTCCCGTGCAACGGAGCGGTCATGCGCGTGCGTCCGCGCGGTGGTGCGCTCGAGCTCGTCGCGTGGGGCTTCCGCAATCCCTACGGCCTCGCCTTCGCGCCCGACGGCACGCTGTACGTCTCCGACAACGGGTACGACGATCGCGGCAGCCGGCCCGTGCACGGCGCGCCGGATCTCTTGTGGGCCGTGCGGTCCGGACGTTGGTACGGATGGCCGGATTACAGCGGCGGACGTCGCCTCGACGACGGCGACCACTTCGTGCCGCCGGGCGGCGCGCGGCCGCTGCCCGTGCTCGCCTCCGCGCCGGACACGCCACCGACGCCCGCGGCGCGGCTCGGCGTGCACGCCTCGGCCGACGGCTTCGACTTCTCGCGCGGCGCCGCCTTCGGATGGCCGGGCCAGGCCTTCGTCGCCGAGTTCGGCGATCAGGCCCCCGGCGTCGGCAAGGTCACCGGGCCGGTCGGCTCCAAGGTGGTGCGGGTTGACGTCGCGACCGGCGTCGTCGCCGACTTCGCGGTGAACCGCGGCGTGAGCAACGGTCCCGCGTCGTTGCTCGGCGGCGGCGGGCTCGAGCGGCCGATCGCGGCGCGCTTCGATCCGACCGGCACCGCGCTCTACGTCGTCGACTTCGGCGCGCTCATGATGGAGGGCGCAACCTCGGTTCCGCAGGAGGGGACCGGCGTGCTCTGGCGGATCACGCGGACCGGGAGAGGAGCATCGCGATGAGGCCACCGGTCGTCGTGCTCGTCGCGGGAGTCGCGCTCCTGCTCGGCGGCTGCGGGTCGGCCCGACGAAGCGAGCCGTTGACGGGACCCGTCGTGCTGCCGGCGGACGCGGCGCGCGGCGAGGTCGTCTTCATGCGCCACTGCCACGCCTGCCATCCGGGCGGCGAGGCCGGGCTCGGGCCTGCCATCAACAACAAGCCGCTGCCCGGCTTCCTCATTGCGACTCAGGTCCGGCTCGGGCTCGGCGCGATGCCTGCGTTCTCGACGGAGGACATTCCGCCCGCCGACCTGGACGCGCTGCTCGCCTACGTGAAGGCGCGCCGCGCGACTCCGCCGCGCGCTCCGTAGCATCCCCGAGCGCGACGGCGCGTCGCCGCCGTTAGCGTCGGGGGCGAATGGCCTGGATCTGGAGCCTGCTGAAGGACACGTACGCGGAATGGAGCGAGGACCGCGTGCCGCGCCTCGCCGCAGCGCTCGCCTACTACACGACGTTCTCGCTCGCGCCGTTGCTGGTGGTGATCATCGCGCTCGCGGGCGCCGTGTTCGGCGCCGAGGCGGTGCGCGGCCGGCTCGACGATCAGATTCGCGGCCTCCTCGGAGCGGACGCCGCGCGCTCCGTGCAGCAGATGGTGCAGAGCGCGACCGCGCATTCGTCGGCCGGCATCGTCGCGACCACGCTCTCGCTCGTGGCGCTGATCCTCGGCGCAACCGGAGTCTTCGGCGAGCTGCAGGACTCCCTCAATACGATCTGGGAGGTGAAGCCCAAGCCGGGCCGCGGTCTCCGCGGGATCGTGCAGGACCGGTTGCTGAGCTTCGGCATGGTGCTCGCGATCGCGTTTCTGCTCGTCGTGTCGCTCGTCGCGAGCGCGGTCATCGCCGGCATCGGCGCGTTCGTCGGTGGTTGGGTGGGCGCGTTCGAGCCGCTCTGGCACCTCGTCGACGTCGTCGTGTCGATCGCGGTCCTGAGCCTCCTCTTCGGCGCCATCTTCAAGTGGCTGCCCGACGTCGAGATCGCATGGCGCGACGTGTGGGTCGGCGCGGTCGCGACGAGCGTCCTCTTCACCATCGGCAAGCTCCTGCTCGGCTTGTACCTCGGCCGCAGCTCGACCATGTCCGTGTACGGCGCCGCGGGCTCGCTCGTCGTGCTGCTGATCTGGGTGTACTACTCGGCGCAGATCCTATTCTTCGGCGCCGAGCTCACCCAGGTTTGGGCCAATCGCTACGGCCGACGGGTCGTGCCGTCGCCGAACGCCGAGCCCGTCACCGACGAGGCCCGAGCGCAGCAAGGGATGCCGCGCCAGCCGAGCGCCAGTGGCGTGGCCCGCCGCGCGCCGTAGGCGCGGTGCCGCTGCTCGTGCCCGAGCTCCTCTCGCTGCGCACGGTGCACCTCGTGCGCGAGATCGAGGGGACGTTCTCGCGGGGGTGCGAGCGCTCCGAGTTCCGGCTCTTGCACTATTCGCTGCAGGGCAATCCTGCGCATCTCGTCGTCGAGGCGCGGGACCGTCACGCGCTCGGGCGCGGCGTGAAGTCGATCGGCGCGCGGCTCGCGCGGGCGCTGAACCGGGTGGCGGGGCGGAGCGGCGCGGTGCTCGCCGATCGCTATCATGTGCGGCTCCTGCGGACGCCGCGCGAGGTGCGAAAAGCGCTCCGCGACGTGCGTCCTGAACGCGGCACCACGCGATGACCCTGATGACGCGCGTCGAGTCGTCAGGAGCAGGCCGCGCCGGCGCGGTCGGCCGCCGCTGCTTCGTGTTTCCGTTTCATTCACTCACGACGGCGCCCGGATGCGCGCGCGCGAAGACCGCGAGCGCCGCGCCGATCGCCGCGGCGAACGTGATCGCCAGCACCTCGAGCGCCGGCTCGAGTCCGATGCGGTCGACGAGCGCACCGATCGCCGGCCCGCAGGCGACGAAGGCGAGGCGGAAGCCGAGCGCGTTCAACGAGAGCACGCTCGCACGGTCGTCGGCCGGGGCGTCGGCCTGGATCACGGTCGCGAGGATCGGCCCCTGGAGGCCGCGGGTCGTCATGAAGCAGAGGTAGAAGACGACCGCCCATGCGGCGTCGACGAGCGCCAGCGTCGCGTAGCCCGCGACCGCGAGGAGGGCGCAGGCGACGAGGGTCGCGCGGACCCCGCACGCGTCGGCGACGCGCGCGCTCGCAAGCGACACGAAGGCGAGCCACACGTGCGCCGCAGCCCAGAGCGGTCCGAACCAGGCCGGCGCGATGCCGCGACGCTGCATCCACGGCTGGATCAGCCACACCATGACGAAGGTCGACTGCCCGAGCACGACGCTCAACAGCATCGCGCTCCGGAGACGCGGGTGGGAAACGGCGTCGCGGAAGACGCGCCACATGCGCCCGCCGTGACCGGTCGTCACGGCGGCGCGAGTGCGCGTGTCCTCCATCCGCGCCACCGTCGCGACCCCGGCGAGTGCGACGGGTACCTGGAGCCAGATCGGCAAGCGCGGCGCGAGCGCGTAGAGCCAGCCGCCGACCGCCGAGCTCGCGGCTTCGCACGCCTGGCCCGCCGCCCGGACGCGCCCCTCCCAGCGCCGATAGCCAGCGACCTCGTCGGCGCCGGCGAGCGACGAGAAGAGCAGCGCCGCGTCGGCTCCCGAGACGAACGCGTGGCCGGCGCCGAGCACCGTCTCCGCGAGGGCGATGCCGGCGAAGGTGTCGCCGATCGCGTAGAGCACCCAGCCGACCGTCCAGAGGGCGGTGCCGGCGAGCAACGAGGTCCGGTAGCCGACGCGGTCGGCGACGTAGCCGGACGGAAACTCGACGAGCACGGAGGCGGACCCGAAGATCGCCTGCAGCAGCATGATCTCCGTCAACGACAGCCCGATCTGATCCTTCCAGAAGAGCGTGATGATCGGGATCGGGAAGAGGAGGTAGGAGAGTCCGCCGAACGCGACGAGCAGCCGCGGCGTGCGCAGGCGCGAGCTCACGCGGCGTCGACGTCCGAAACAGGCTCCACGGCTCTCCTTAGCATGACGGGCCGCGCCGACCTCAAACGGGGCGGGCGCGGACGATCATCCGGAGTCGCGCCTATGGGTCCCGGCGGACCGCCCTCGTCGGCGGCCATTGCTCGGGTAGCGAAGTTGCCGGCTGCCTCTACAAAGCGCCGCGCCCGTCGCGACGCGCGTGACGAGGCGCGACTCGTCTTCCCTGGCATCGGCATTGCTGCCCGCACTTCACGACGGATCTCTCGGCCGCGTCAGCGGCCATCTACGACTCGCACGACAACGGAGGTGCGCGATGGCAATCGACCTATTGAAGGACCGCGGTGTGCCGCTCGAACGGCAGACGTTCACGTGGCGGGATCTGGTGCAACCGCCGTACAGCAAGCTCGACGACGATGCCTTCACGCGCGTCCGCGTGATCCTGATGAACGGCATCGAGTCCGAGGCGCTGCGCTTTTCGCACGCGTGCGCGCGAATGAACGCCGAGCTGCAGTTGCAGCTCGCGCGCGTCCGCCGCGTCGAGCAGCACCAGCAGACGATGGTGAACTGGCTCAATCCGGCCGACCAGACGCCGCTCGAGACGACGATCGGCTTCGAGCAGGTCGCGATCGAGGTCACCGCGAGCGTCGCCCTCGCCGAGCCCGATCCGTACCTCGCGCAGAACTACCGCTTCGGCCTGCTCGAGGACTTCGACCACCTGTATCGCTATTCCGCGCTGCTCGACCGCCTCGAAGGCAAGGACGCGAACACGCTGGTGCAGAGCTACTCCGACATCGTGCCGGGGCGGCCGACGCTCTTCCATCACCGGCATCCCGACGACAATCTGCGCCGGCCGTACGATCGCCGCGGCGCCCAGCCGCTCACCAAGCTGAACGCGTACACGATCATGGCGGCGGAGCATCAGACGCACGACTACTACATGACCATCGGACCGACCTTCGCGGACCCGACGGCGCGCCAGCTCTATGCCGAGATCGCGTCCGTCGAGGAGCAGCACGTGACGCAGTACGAGTCGACGATCGATCCCGGCGAGAGCTGGCTCGAGAAGTGGCTCCTCCACGAGGCGTGCGAGGCGTACAACTACTATAGCTGCGTCGAGGCCGAGACGAACCCGCGGATTCGCGCCATCTGGGAGCGTTTCCTCGACTACGAGCTCGGCCACGTGCGCCTCGTCGCGGACCTGTTCGAGAAGATGGAGGGTCGCGACGCGGCCGAGGTGCTGCCGCAGGCGTTCCCGCGGCCGATCGAGTACGTGAGCCATCGCGCGTTCGTGCGCGAGACGTTGCGGAACGAGGTCGATCTGCGCGCGGCGGGGACGGAGATCGTGGCGGAGGAGCCGTCCGACAGCCCGTCCCGCGACTATCGCGAGCAGATGAACGCCGACGGCTCGCCGTCGGAGACGGTGGCGGCCGGCTACGTATGGACGCCGGGCGGCGAGCTCGCCGCGAACGGGCATGACGTCGACGACGTATTCGTGGATCGACAGACGACGCACGAAGGAGCCCAGTCATGAAGAGCGAAAGCATCGTCGGAAGCAATCGAACGGGCTGCGCCGTCGCGCCCGAGCTGACGGAAGAGATGATCGCCGGCACGTTGGAGTTTCCGCCGACCTCGGTCGGCGACGCGACCGGTCTCGGCGAGCTGCGCGCGACGTACACGAGCGAGGCGGAGCCCGTCGGCACGATGCCGCCGCCCCCGAGCGCCACGCAGCTCGTGAAGGACGTCGCCAACGCGGTGACGGGCGGCGCCCCGATGCAGCTGCTCGACCTGCTCGGGGAGCGGTTGGCGTTCGAGCGCGCCGGCACCCGGCTCTGGGACGCGCTGGCCGCGAAATTCGACGCCACCGGGGGCTTCTCGAAGGGTCCGACGCGCGACCAGCTCACGCACATCCGCAACGAGGAGCACCGTCACTTCACGATGCTCACCGAGCTGATGGAGCGGCTCGGCGGCGACCCCACGGCCGTGACGCCGGCGGCCGAGGTCGCCGCGGTCGCGAGCATGGGCCTGCCGGCGGTGCTCACGGACCCGCGCACCGAGTTCGTGCAGTGCCTCGAGGCGATCCTGGTCGCCGAGCTCGTGGACAACGATTGCTGGCCGCCGCTCCTCGAGCTGCTCGCCAACGCGGGCTACGAGGACGAGGCCAAGCGATTGCTCTGCGCCGTCCAGAGCGAGCGCGAGCACCTCGAGTCCGTGCGCTCGTGGCTCGCGACCGCCCAGGGCCGCTCGGTCGAGGCGGTCAGCAAGCTCTCGCACGCCGAGACCGACTGCGTGATGTCGATGCCGGCGATTGCGTCCCTGGCGACCGCCCCGGCGGCGCATTGACGGAGACGCGTCCTCGGGCGGCGGTGCTCTCGGCTTCGTCGTGGCGCGGACCCCATTGCTGGACTCGGCAGTGGGTGCCGCGCCGCATGAGGCCGCGCGCGAGGTCACGGCGGCAAGCGCGCTGCCGGTGGTCTACGAGGCGATCTGAGGGTCGACGGCACGGCTAGTGGCCGCCGCGCGCGACACGACGTCGGCGATGCCGATCGTCCGGCTGACGGCAGCGCGATCGCCGCGCTCGGATTCGAGCATTCGATCGCGGCCGCGGCCGTTGCCGCCTTCCCGCCGACTCGACGGTCACGCGGGGTCGGTCGCCAGCGGCGAGCCCTGCGATCGCAGAGACGCGCGCGACCCGCGCGCGCTCGGGGAGCCGCCGCGCCGGAGGTACGCGGCGCCGAGCAGCAGCCCCGCGCCGACGTACACGAGCCCGGCGGGCACCCACATCACGAGCCCTCCGAGCTGCTGGTCCTCGAGCGGCGTCAGCCCGTAGGCCGCCGTCGTCGCTGCGTACGGCGCGTACCACGCGGTCCGTGCGACCGTGAGGAGGGCGCCGAGGATCGCGCCGTGCACGGAGGTCGTGAAGACGACGCCGAAACGCACCAACAGCTCGCGCGCGGCGCGGTTCGGCTCGAGCACGACCCACCAGAACAGCAGCGCCGCGCCGAGGAAGGACGCGTGCTGGAGCGCGTGCACGAGATCGCTGCGCTGGGTCGCGTCGAAGAGCGCCGGCACGTGCCATCCCCAGAGCACGACCGTATGCACGCTCCACGCGACCAGCGGCAGCACGAGCAGCGTCCCGAGACGACGCGGCAGCGGGAGACGGCCGAGCCGCGCGAGCGGCCGACGCGCCGCCGCCGGCATCCCGGCGCGCAGCACGAGGGGCGCGCGGCCGAGCACGATCAGGGGCGCCGCGACCAGCATGAGCAGCTCGTGCTGCACCATGTGCGCGCTGAAGAGGAAGGCGCCGAGCGTGTGGAGCGGCGACACCAACGCGAGCACGACCGTCAGCCACCCGGCGGCGAATGCCGCGAGGGCGGCGTTCGAGAGCCGCGTCGGCTCCGTCGGCGTACGGCGCAGCCGCGCGGCGCCGCGCGCGTAGAGCACGCCGCCGGCGACGAGGGACAGCACGACCGCGGGATCGAGGGTCCAACCGAGCGCGGCGGCCGGCACCGCGTTCGCCTCGTGCGCCCACGCCGGCACGGCGCCCGACGCCGCGACGGCGGTCAGCAGCGCGAGCGCGCGTCTCATTGGCAAGGCGCCAGCAGGGCGGCCCCGAGGGCTTGCGCCACGATCGCGGCGACGAACTGCAGCCCGAGCACGAGCCCGCCGATCGCGAGGAAGCGCGCGCGTGCACGGGCTCGCGCCGGCGTGACGGTCGACGCGTCGACGACGGCGAGTCGCCGGCGCGCGGCCAGCATGCTGGCGAGCACGAGCCCGAGGCCGACGGCGACCATCAGATAGATCGGTCCCCGCGAACGGTCGGCGTCGCAGGCGTACGCCGCGAACCAGTAGACCGCCTGGAGCGTGGTGAGCCACACGAGTGGTGGCCCGAGAAACGCAAAGCCGAGATTCCTCATAGGAGCATCGGTCCAAAGTAGATCGTCGCGTACATCGGCACCCACGACGCCACGACGAAGTACCAATAGAGGCTGTTCACGTTCAGATCGAGGCGGTGCTTCCCGTCGAGCGGGCGGACGAACGTATAGATCGTGAGCACGGCGGTCTCGATGACGGACGCGAGGAGGTGGATCGTGTGCATGCCGAGCATGGTCCAGACGATCGACCCGTACGCGTGGGTGTCCCAGCGGCAGTGCATCGCGCCGAACTCGTAGGCGCGCGGCACGAGCGGCGCCGCGCTCACCACCGTCGCGATGACCAGCATCCACCGGATGACACGGTCGCTGGCGTCGACCGCGAGCCGGTCGGCGAGCCACTGGGGGACGGCGCTCGCGAGCAGCAGCGCCATCGTCAGCGCGCCGGGCATTTCCAGCACAGTGGGATCCGAAGCTTGGAATTCACGTGACTTGAAGTCGCGGCC
>JADMIO010548865.1_pt1 | contig 79211 bp, 79 predicted proteins | sample 8958161 | NCBI WGS metagenome assembly JADMIO01 (sample SAMN16585339, study PRJNA669376) | soil metagenome | isolation source: Crop rotation soil | place: USA: Cullars Rotation, Alabama | collected 2011 | reverse complement strand
GCCGCGACTTCAAGTCACGTGAATTCCAAGCTTCGGATCCCACTGTGCTGGAAAGGTGAGCCGCCCTCGGCATAGACACTGACAATACCGACCTGTCCGTCATAATTATCGGCTTCAATGATCCGCAAGACATTCGGGTGACCGCTGGCCGCCACCCAAATAGAGGCTTCGTGTTTGACGGTCGCCACATCGACCTGAGCATTGAGCGGCAGCTTAATTGCGACCTTGATCGTTGCAAGCTGTGAGCGGTTTTCAGCCAGCCAGACCTCTCCGAAAGCACCCTTTCCGAGTTCGCTGACAAGGATATATTTTCCAATTCGCTGTCCCGGGTTGAACATCGTCCTCATTCCTTTGCCTCAGAAAAATCCCAATTTTCCGAGGCCTTCATCCTTATGATTTTGCACATTGTTTTGAGATTATTATCAAACCGGGATGCCGGTAAATCAAATGCCGTATAGTTCGCCGATAAGCCAGGAAAACTCTTTGATTGCATTCCCGTATCGGAGTTATCCAACAAAATCCGGTTATTGATAATATAAAGCGTCCGATTCCCCGTTTGATGCACCAAAAGATAACGATAAAACCGTCGTCACAAAAGCCTCAATTCCTGAGTCTCCCATTTAGTCCGATCCTCTTGATTAATTGGCAAATCCTACCATGATTAAGTCAGGAGATGGTAATAGAATTTTGTTCAAATATCGAATCTTCAAACCTGCGTATAAAGCACATTTATCCTTGGATAGGAGATGCTCCGGTGTTTTGAACGCCTAAAGAAACAATTTTTGCAGAATGGATTTAGATTTCAGCGTGAAGCGTAACATCCGCTCTAAATTACCCGGTATTAGTTGAATATTCCGGTTGACTTAATGCAAAAAATTAAATGCTAAGCGTCCATTGATTGCTTTTTGGAAATTCGTCGGAGGAAATATCATGTTCGAGTCAATGAAAAGAACCGAAATCATCAATAAAGAATTTTATGTCCGGACTTATGCGATCAGCCTGGCCTTGTTTTTGATACCGCTGCTTTTGCAGGCAGTGCTGGCTTTGATAATGGTTACTGGATCAGTTGGACGGGAAACTTATGAAACTCTCATGAAACTGAGCGGTTATATCGGTGTTTTTACCGTTTTGACGGGATTTACTTTCCTTATCATTATCTACCCGATTTTTCAGCTTATCCTGTTGTTTAAAATGTGGTCGAACATTCAGGATGAAAACGCCCGCACCACTCCCGGAAAAGCTGTCGGATTTCTTTTTATTCCTTTCTTTTCAATCTATTGGGTGTTTAATGTTTGGAGCGGGTTTGCGACGGACTACAATCGGTATATCGAGCGAAATAATCTTTCCTACGCTTCTCGTTTGTCTTCTGCGCTCTATTTTATATTTCCGCTTTTTGCGGTGTTGTCATCTTTTTTGTTGTCGCTGGTCTGGAACTTCGCATTTAGTGTAAGGTACGACCTGCACGTGAAGCTTGCTGTACTCGTCTCCGGTCTGCTTATATTTCTTAACTTTTTCATTTTCCTGGCTCTTATCGCCAAAACCTGCAACGCGTTAAATGTATTGAATAAAGTCGAATAGCGATTTGGTACAACTCATTGCCGGAATATTTATAGTAACGCAAAAAGCCAATGCCCGTTCGTTCTTTCATTGTTTTTAGATCTTTTTTGGAGAGGAATTAATGTTAATGAGAGCTTCTTTGGTGACATTCAGCATTTTGACGGTTTCCGCTTATTTCTTTATTTCGAACGTTATCGTTTACGCTCAGGCTTCGATGACGGGTGAAGAAATCGTTCAGAGTTATAACAATAGTCGATTGAAAATTCCGAAATCGGAAATTCAATACCAGGAATTAGTCGGGCTTGAGAATGAGCGGTTCGGCGAAGCGAAAGAAGCGTTGAGAGAAATATATCAGCAGGACGTCGCAACCTTGGACAAAGAAAAGAGAGGCTGCGGGACTAATTTAAGATGTCTTAAGTATTTTAAGGAAGAAGGCAAAGACCTCGTCAATGATTTTGTCAGAAACGGGCGGAGGCTCAAAGATATTTACGGGCAAAGACGATTGCAGTTGGAAAACGCCCGGAAAAATTTCAGCCGGATCGAAATGAGGGTTGATGATACGCTCGTTCAGCCGAATAGACGTCCTAATCCGCTCAGAATTCACGAGCAAAGAGTTGACGACACGCTAATTAAACGAAATAAAGACCGGTATAAAAACTGACAAAAATTTAAAACTACTAAGATTTCGAAATCTTGCTTTAGGTGTAAGAAATATGAACTTTTGCCGTTGATTTATAATTTTTGCCTTTTGATTGACGATCAGGATAAATTGACGGAATAAGCATTTATGAAAATGAATTTTCCATTCTTCGAAATCGATTTTCGCCGGAATGGCGGGCACTCGGCGCCGACTTTGAAAATATTGACCGGGGCAGGACATTAAATATAGTGTTTTTAGGAGTTTAAGGTATGAGTAATCTGGATCAGACATCTCATCGGGTGGTCATTCCCCGGTATCCAAACGAGGTTTCCATTTTTCATTACATTGAGGACGGCTCTACCGGCGGAAGCAGCACCGAAGCGTTTGCCGTTTTCGACCCGCTCGAACGGGTCATCGCGTTTTATGAAAAGATTTTGGGAGAACCCCGCACAGATCCGGAAACGGGTCAGGCGAGCTGGAGATTGGATGATAATTTTTTAGCCTTTAAAGGTCATAAAAGCATTTCAATTTATCCCGTCTTGCCGGCTCTGGTGTCCTGGTTGGACACCACTCCCATTCCTGAAAACACGCAAGCGATTATTTCTATAAGTTCTTCGCACCGGGAGGATCCGGAAGAAATAAAGCGACAGGATCGGGAAGAAGCCCGCCTTCGAAAAGAAAAAGAAGAAAATTTGAGTCTTGAAATCATAAATGCCGGCAAATTATTAAGCGAGGAGATAAAACAAGGAATATTTCCTCATTACGCGGGGATGAAAAAAGTGGTCAGCAATGCCCGTCATTCAAAATATGTGCGGTCCTGGCGCGAATTCTACGCGGTTGCCGATTCTGTCGAGACCGTTCGGGAGTTTTATGGAAAACATTACGTCAGGCCACGCCGGTTTGATGTCGAACCGACGAGCTGGACAATCAAAAGCGGAACGGAACTTTTCGAATCGACCAGGCGGGTTACCGTTTATGCTGAAATGCCCTTTCTTCTATCGAACAAAGCCGGGTTTTCAGAGACTATTCCCCAAACTATCCGGTCTATTATTGAAACGGAAATTTCTTTTGTCTTTAGGCCGGAACGGGATGCTTCAAAGAAATTTATTAACGAAGGCTTAAGACAGCTTGATAACCTTAACTATGAATATTTTAAAAGTATCAAGCCATTTTCGATAAAAAGGTTGATTATTAATCCATGGGTTGCGCCAATATCCAGACTGATGACTGGAAGGTAAGTTATTTCCGCTAGCTTTGCGAATCGGAGTTTTCAGCTCGAATTGACTATGATTTTAGCAAATCAGGAGGCTCTACCAAGAAATTAATATCAACCTAAAAGTATACAGTTTAAAGCCCTCTGACCGCCAACCACTTTTATGTTAGAATTTCCGAATCTATGCCGACATATTTTTTTTCGCTCACGATTGCGACCCAAAATTTTGAAGACGAAACTCACTTGGCCGAAGCGTTGAGTTTTCATGAAGTTTCCCGCTTTCATACCAGCGAGGAGCGGGCGACGCTCGATGTCCGGGCGAATGTCGAGCAAACTTTGAAAGACGTTTATGCCAATTATCTGCATACCCGGATAGCGCCGGGAAATATTGAGATAAAAGAAGTTTTCGTCGAAATTGCGCCACCGAAGAAATCTGCGGCCTGGCGCGAAAAGATCAATCTGAAATTTCACGTTTTGCAATCCGTGCGCGAAGACGGTTATTTGAATGCTTATGTCCCGGCGCTCGCCATTTCGGTCTTATCAAAAAAAGCGGCCAACTTTGAGGAAAAAATCAAAAAAGAAATCCTATCGGCCTTACGACGCGACAATTATCTGAAGTCTTTAAAATTCCTGCGCTGGCTGGAGCGCATTGAAAGCGTCAAATTGAAAACCGAAGAAATCGCCGTCACCCTTCCGACCACTAAACAACGCGCCGTATCGGAAGAAAAAGACGAGCGGGAAGAAATATCGGTCTTGAAGGAAGTCGGAACCGATTTAACCAAAATACAGCTAAAGACGGCTTACGAAACCGAAAAACAAACGGAAATTTTAGCGGAAATTTTCAAGGCGAAACAAAAAACGAGCATTTTACTGGTCGGCGCGTCGGGCGTCGGCAAAACGGCTGTTTTTCATGAGCTTGTCCGCCAGCGCGAGAAATTCGCCCTCACCGAAAACGAATTCTGGTCAACGAGCGGCGCACGCCTCATTGCCGGGCAATCGGGTTTCGGAATGTGGCAGGAACGCTGTCAGAAATTGATAACGGAAGCGAAAAAGCGTAACGCCGTCATTCATTTGGGAAACTTAATCGAATTACTGGAGGTTGGCAAAAGTATCGCCTCGACACAGGGCATCGCATCCTATTTACGCCCGAAAATTGCCCGCGGCGAAATCGTCGTGGTGGTTGAATGCACGCCCGAACAATTGCCGGTGCTCGAACGCCGCGACCCGAATCTTTTGAGCGCCTTTCAGCAGATCCGGGTTGAAGGGCCCGATGAAAAAACCGGTTTGAAAATTCTCGAATGGGTCGCCAAAGAATTTGCTCAGGTTAAAGCGGAAAAAGACCGCCGGACGGAAGTCGAAGCCATCAAAACCATTGACGCCATTCACCGCCGGTTTTCGACTTATTCGGCTTTTCCCGGCCGTCCCGTCCGGTTTTTGCGCAACGTTTTTCACGAGCTTTCGGCCAACGAACCGCTGACATCTTCCGTCGTTTACCAGGCATTTTCCAATGAAACCGGGCTGCCGGAAATGCTTTTGAATGATGAAATCGGGCTTGATCTAACCAAAACCGAAAAGTTTTTTGCCGAACGCGTGATCGGACAGGAAGAGGCCGTCCGACTCGTTACCAAATTAATCGCGACGGTTAAAGCCAAACTGACGCGCCCGCGGCGTCCCCTCGCTTCGCTGCTCTTTATCGGGCCGACCGGCGTCGGAAAAACCGAGCTGACCAAAGCGCTGGCCGAATTTTTCTTTTCCGATAAAGCGCGGCTCATCCGGTTTGATATGAGCGAATTTTCCAATCCGCTTTCCGTTCAGAGACTGATCGGCGGAACCGGCGAGAGCGAAGGGCTTCTTACGGCCAAAGTGCGCGAGCAGCCTTTTTCAGTCGTCCTGCTGGATGAATTTGAAAAAGCGCATCATTCGTTTTTCGATTTGCTTCTGCAAATGCTCGGCGAGGGGCGGCTGACGGATTCAACGGGGCGCGTCGCGGATTTTACAAATTCAATCATCGTCATGACTTCAAACCTCGGCGCCACCGAATTTCAACGCGGAAAATCGGGCTTTATGCGAAACGGGCGGGAACGTCAAACGGCCGTCAAACATTTCGATGCGGCGGTCAAGGCATTTTTGCGCCCAGAAATTTACAATCGCCTCGACCGCATCGTTCCATTCGCGCCGCTCGATGAACGTACGGTGCTGAAAATTGCCGGTTTGGAAATTGAAAAATTGAAGCGGCGCGACGGTTTACGGTTTCGCCCCATCAAGCTGGAAATTGAAAAAGAGGTGCTGAATTACCTGGCTGAAACGGGTTACGATATTCGTTACGGGGCGCGCCCCTTGAAACGAACCATCGAACGCGAGCTGCTCGCGCCGCTTTCGGCCGAGCTGAACCGGCGCCCGCCGGATGAAAAACTCTCCGTCGAGGCCGGTTTAAAAGCCGAAAAAATAGCGCTCGGATTCTTTCCTGCCGAAGCCGAACCGAAGAAACGCTTTTCGACCGGCAACGTGCTGGCCGTCCAGGCCGAAAGAATGGCCGAGCTGCGCCGCAAAATGCAAAGATTTGTGGCCAGTTATAAATTGACGGAGCTCAGCGACGAGCTTTATCAGGTTGCCCGGCTCCTGGCCATTCAGCTGCGCGGAAAATGGCTTTCGGAAGAAGATAAGGCCCGCATCAAACGCCAACCGAAGATTGAAAAGTTTCTCGAAAATCTGAAAAATTTCGGCGAGGAAATAAATAACTACGAAGATAAAATCCTGTTGGAAATTTACGGCAAAGCGCCGGCCGAAAGCCAAAAGCATTCGGCTGAAATTGAAGCCAAAGAAAAGATTTTGCGGCAAAACCTGCTTGAGCTTTTGAGGCTCCAGTATCAAAATCCGAACGAAATAACCTTAACGTTTTTCAGCGAGAATCAAACGGCCATGTTCCGGCTGCTGCGCCTGTATTTTGCCTGTTTCAAACAGCATGATTGCGAAATCAAAAGACTTTTGATTTTCACTTCCGAGAAACAACCCGACCAGCCGCCCGAAGAAAAGTTGCTTTTCGACCGCGAAGTGTGGCGGCGGGAAATTATGGAGATCGATAAGATTTTCGGCGGTTTACCGAAAGATACGGTCGGACTGTTGATGAAAATCGAAGGCGATCTGGCGCTACCGCGATTCGGCGCGGAAATCGGTATCCATCGTTTTGCGGCCGGAACGAAAAGCGACCGGATTCTGGTTAATGCGACCGATGCCGTCTTTGAAAAATTCGGGCTGTCGGACGATCTCGCCAAACGCGATTCCGTCAAATTCCAGTTTGAGCGCCGCACCTACGACGCAGGACTCGATCAGGTCAGGGATTTGCTGCTGGATAAGACTTTTTCGGTGGCAAATACCGAACTGCAACAGATTTTTATCTGGTTAATCGAGGAAAATCTATATCAAACGGCGGAAAACTTAATTGCGTAATTTCAAGGCGCTGTTTCAAGGTTCTCCAAAAGTTGAAATCTATGCGAGTAAAAAAATTTACCTGTATTTACTGCGGCGCGCCGAAGGTGAATGAGTATAAATCGCCGTATATCGTCTGTGATTTCTGCGGCTCGTTGACGGATATAGATTTTAATCTCGGCTTTGAAAAATGGCAGGAATCGAGCGAAAGGACTTTAAAATACCAGTTTTATAAAGCGCAAAAAGCATTTGAAATGCAGAATGCGTTGGCGCATAAAGACAGAAATTCATATTATAATTTGCAGCGGGATTTCTGGAATACGTACTATCAAACATATCCCGAATACCTGCCGCCTTCGATTGATAATGCTCATAAATACTCGGTTTACCTGGAAGTTTGCGCCGTGTCGAGCACCGAATCCGGCTTTGAGCCGAAATGGCAGCAGTATGTCTTGAAGCAGCAGCAGCTTCAACAGATGCTTTCCTATTACCAAACCGGCGGCGAAACAAAAGTGGAAAGCGCAGGTTTTTTTAATCTCGCTGTTTTTTTTATCGAAATGACGCGCGAAGGAATGAAAACGTTTTATGAAAACCCGAGATATCAGATCATGCACGAGCTTCTTCCCTGGCGCATTCATTTAAAGATGAAGCTTTCGATGTTCGTCCAGGCGTGGCTGCCGTATCTCGTCGCGCAGGATTCGGTTAAACTGTTGAATATGTGCGGCTTCAGTCTGGATTATGTGGAGATAAAACAACCGCCGGGGAAAAACGTCGAATGCGGAAACTGCCGCACCGGGGTTTTCGTCCCCGAAGGCTCGTACAAAGTGTTTTGCGAAAACTGTCATAAAGTAATTCCGGTGGTAACGGCTTTTAATTGCAGCTCGTGCGGGGCACTCAACCAGGTGCCGGAAAATCCGGGTAAACCTTTTTCCTGCGGGTTTTGCCGGGTTGAAAACAGATTGATTAAACCTTTGTTCGGGTAAAAAGACTGGAACGAGAGGCGGCCCGCTTGCACAGCGTTTGCAAAACGCTAACAGCAGTTGATGTTCGGCACAATTGGATTGCTTACGTAATCTTGCAAGCGGGCCGCTTGCACTCCAGTCTTCGGAACTTTAAATAAATCAGATGCTTTTATCGATTCCCGTTTTAGCAACGGAGTATAAACAATCTAATCAGCCGAACCCGACGGTTTACGTGCGGCCGCTTTTTAAGCTTCAGCTGGTCGAGCAGGGGACCGGTCTGCAGCAGTCGCTTAACAAGCTCGGTCAGACTTTGCGGGAACATTTTGAGAAACTCGGCGGCAATCCGCGTCACGACAATTTGGCGTGGCTCACGTTTTCACCTTATATTTCTTCCAAATTACTGACGTTCCGGCTTTTTTTGAGCTCGCAGTCGTTTGATTGCAAATATCTTTTCGTGACCTTTGACGCTTTCGGCAAAAAAATCGCCTACACGCCGAACGTGCCCCAAATCTGGTTTGAGATCGAACGCGGCGAAGATTTGCAGCGGCGCGCCGAAGACGTTTTGACCGAACATTTTCGCGCGCTCGAACGCCGTGACGGAAAAGGCTCGCAAAATCCGGCGTCTCTTTCCTTTACCAGTAAAACGTTTGTCACGACGCTGGATTTGAATCTATATCTGCCGCAAAAATATGTCCGGGAAGAAACCAGTTTTTTTGCCGTCCTCGGCGGCGAACCAAAACTCAACGGGGCCCAGGAATTACGCCGGGTCGGGCGCTGTCTTGACGACCTTTACCCGGATCAACTGGAACGCGCCGTCGGACGCGAAACGGAAGCGCAGGAGCTCGACCGGCTGCTTGAATCGAAAGATAAACGTCCCGTCGTCATTATCGGGAAAAGTCAGGTCGGAAAAACCAATCTGCTTCACGAGTATGTCTATCACCGGAAGCCTTCGCGCAAAGGCGGAAAAAGCGCGGTTTGGCTGATTTCACCGCAGCGGCTGATCTCGGGAATGTCGTTTGTCGGGCAGTGGGAAAATCGCCTGACGGCCATTTTGAAAGAAGCCGAAGATCGTGAACATCTCCTTTATTTTGACGACCTTCTGGGACTTTTTCTGGCGGGCGTCAGCGCCAGCTCGGATTTGAACGTGGGACAGGTCTTAAAACCATATATCGAACGGCGCGACGTTCGCCTGGTCGGTGAAATTACGCCCGAAACCTGGCGTGTTCTAAAGGAAAAGGACCGCAGTTTTGCCGAGCTTTTTCACGTTTTCCGGCTCAATGAAACCGATGACGATAAAACCTTGAAAATTCTGCTTTCCGTCCGGCGCGAGCTGGAACATAAATTCAACTGCCGGTTTGCCCTGGACGTCCTGCCGACCGCCTTGGATTTACAACGCCGCTACAATCGCGAAGCGTCTTTTCCGGGCAAAGCGGCCAGTTTTTTAAAACAAATCGCCAATAAATTTCAGAAGGCGCAAATAAAACGCGAAAACGTTTTAACGGAATTCGAAGCCAAAAGCGGCCTGAACGTCGCCTTTCTTGACGATCAGAGCAAGCTGGAAAGAAACGAGATCGTTAAAAAAATTACCGAGGGCGTTATCGGTCAAAAATTAGCGGTCGATGCGGCGGCCGATGTTATTTCGATCGCCAAGGCGCGTCTTAACGATACCGGTCGCCCGATTGCCTCGTTTTTATTTCTGGGCGCCACCGGCGTCGGCAAAACCGAAGCCGCCAAACAGATTGCCGCTTATCTTTACGGGAGCGAAGAAAAACTTCTGCGTTTTGATATGAACGAATTTGTCGCGCCTTACGACGTGGCGCGGCTCGTCGGCACCTTCGATCAACCGGAAGGATTATTAACCGCCGCCATCCGCCGCCAGCCTTTTTCGGTCGTTCTGCTGGATGAAATCGAAAAGGCGCACCCGGATGTTTTTAATCTTCTCCTTCAGGTTTTGGGCGACGGGCGGCTGACGGACGCCCACGGGCGCACCGCCGATTTTTCCAACGCGATAATTATTCTGACGTCCAATTTAGGCTCGCGCGAAGCCAACGTCAAACTCGGATTTCGCGAAACTAACGAGTCGAACGCCAGCGTTTACCGGCAAGCGGCCGAGAAGTTTTTCCGGCCGGAATTTTTTAACCGCCTTGACCGGATCATTCCCTTTGAGAATTTGCGGCGCGAAGACGTCGAGCGAATTGCGCGCATTCAGCTGCAAAAGGTCTTTGCGCGCGACGGTTTTTCGCGTCGAAATTGTCGTCTGGAGCTCGAGCCTTCGGCGGTCCAGAAAATCGTCGATGAAGGTTATCATCCCGAATTGGGCGCGCGGGCGCTCAAACGGGCGATTGAAAAAAATCTGACGCAGCCCGTGGCGGCGCGTTTGAGCGGGCTGAAAACGACTTCCCCGACGATTATCAAAATTTCGCGCATTGCAAATAAGTTCGTCACGCAGGTCGAAGAGATCAAGCCGCTGACCGTCGGCAAATCCGTCTGGCAAACATATGATTTTCGTGACGTGACGGGCGAGCTCGATAAAATCGAAGACGTTTTGAACCGGGTTGAGGATGAGATCGCTCCCTTAAAACCGAAAGGCGAGATCATCCCGAACGACGAGCGTCAGGCGCGTTATTTTCTTGTCCTGGAATATATTAAGCGTATCGAACGAATGATCGGACGCGCCGATAAATGGTCCGATGCAAAGGCCCGGGACAAAAGTAAAAAGACAAAACCCGATTCGCGGCAGCTTGTTTCGTTGAAAGACGCCAGTGTTGATTTTTCGGATTTTTTGAGCCATTCAAACTTATCTTTTCGCTTAAAAGAACTCTCGCAGGAAAACCGGGCATTCGGCGAAACGGCCGATGATTACGTGCAGGACATCTGGCGCGAAACCGCTTTTCTGCAAACGATAACCCAAAATTTAACACGACCTTTAAAGGCTAAAGGCGTGATGGTTTTTCGATGTGCCGACCATGTTTACGGCAATATCGAAATTCCTAAAATGCTTGAGAATTATAAAAAGTTTTTCGGTCAGGAGCTCGGCTTGAAAGTCGCCGAGTTTGAATCTGAAAAAATTGTCACCGATTATTTTGAAATGTTCCTGACGCTCGAAGGAGCTTTCGCCGCAGCACTCGCCGGGGTCGAAAGCGGCAACCATATTTTCGTATCGAGACGTGGTGATTTTACACCGGTTGAGATCGAAGTTTTTGAACTGGACGAAAACCAAACCTATGCGGCCGATTTTCCGCGTATTTTCATGAAAAGCCTGGAAACCCGGCAAAAAACCGATTTCAACGTCGTGCGGATTTATAACGAACGCGGGCTGGCGCTCGATTTTCGTTCCGCTCTGATGACGCGCGAAAATCTGACGTTCCGGGAATTGAGAACCTTTGTTTTAAGCGGGTTGGAAATGCCGGAAGAGATGGTATAGCCACGCGCAAGGCCCAAAATTCACAAAAAAAGTTGCGGGTTGTTGTGGTACTTTTTGAATGAATATAATTCAGGAATCTACTTTTGTGCTTTTTGGGCCTTGCGCGTGACTATTTACCTCAATTCATCTGCCTCAAAATGGTCGGGTCCTGAATTTCGTTATCCCTTGCAAACATTAGCACTTTTGACATCACTTCCGCCGATTTCGGGTCGTCGTCGGCAAACGGCAGGAATAATCTTCCGCGATGCTGCGATTGCACGGGCAGAACTGATAAATACTTTCCGGGCATCAGGTGGACGACGGCGCTCCCGAGATGAATGCTGTATTCGCCTAAGCTTCCTTTGATTCGGGCATGATTGCCGCTGATTTCGACGTTATCGAGTCTGAATAAACGCAGTGTTTCCCTGAGTAAAACGCTGCGCATTTCGATCGACGAATGACTCGCTTCCGGATCGACGCCGCCGGCGTGGGCGACGCTGACGACCAGATCAATATCGCGCATCACTTCGCTGAAAATCCGCGGATCGATATCTGTAAAAGCAATATTTTTATAATCCCTCAAACTCGAAAATTCGACCGTTTCGAGCGTCGGACTTTCGATATCGGCAGGCGAAAACCAATCGGCAAGCGCGTACATTTTGGCCGTAAAGCCTTCTTTATGAAAGACTTTTTGCAAGCCTTCCTCATAATCGGCTTTCCAGCCGCGGGTTTTCAATAGAGCGGCCGTCTTCGTGGGCTGAATCTGGTGCCCGGCGTACCGGCGCGAAACGCTCTTTTCCTTTAATTCGTCTTCCGTCGGCGTGTAAAGCTCGCGGAAAATCTGTTTAAAAGGTTGTTTTAACTCCCGGTCGAAACAATATCGCTGATAATCGCTCCAGTCGCCCGATTCGTACAGGTCAACGCAATGAGCTATACGAATTTTATCCTTTTCGGAAAGCGTAAATTCGTTGCCTTTGGCTGAAATAAGCGTTCCGTCCCGGTAAAATCCATGCCCCTTCCAGGTGACAAATACCAGTTTTTCCAGATGTTTCGAAATAACGGGATGCCCGAATAAATTCCGCAGCTCGGCCGCTTCAAATTCATCGCCGCGCACCATCGCTTCTTCGAGCCCGAGACGCGAGCGGCTGAACTGGTCTTTGAGCGTTTTTTTATAATCGCTCAGTTCAAGAATTTTTTTGTCTTTCTTAAATTTCGGCGGGACGTTTTTTAACTGACTATCGCCTTTAAAGGCAAGTGTATCCGCCTTTCCTTCTTCGTCGATGACCAGTTTGACCGAAATATCCCCGGCGTGAAACTCGGTTTCTTCCGACAAAATCACCTGCACCTGTTTTGTTTCCATCGCCCAGGTCAGCCGAACCGGATCGGCAAAACCGGCGTTTCGCGCCAGATTTTCCATCGCGATCCGCACGGCCAGCGCTTCGCTCGTCTGTTTTTGCGCGCCGAACTGGCGGCTTTCTTTTTTAAATTTTTGCAGGTAAGCGTACCGCGCCAGAACGTCTTTTTCCGCATTGCTTTTATTGAGCGGAACAAGCCCGTACATCCGTAAGTAATCCTGGTCGCGTTTATTTTTGACCTTGTCCGTGATTTCCTTGAGCTTGGTTTTGCCCGAAATGACATCGGCATAAAGCCGGGCGCGACGGTGGCCGTTGCCGTTGCTGATATATTTGGCGGCGGCGTAAACCATTTCCCAGCGCGCCTTTCCGATTTCCTTTAAAGTCTTCAAAAACCAGTCTTTATCAACCGCGCCGTCCTTGAAATCCTGCAAATCGACCGATGAATATTTGGCGATTTCGCTTTCCGCTTCGGCGTTTTGTTCCGTGTAGCCGGAAATTTTCGTGTGGGCATGCATCCACCAGATAGCCGAATCGAGGCCTTTCCAGTTGAGAAACCGGCTGATAAATTTCTGCCACTGCGGCGCGTAAACGGCGGCCTCGATCAATTGTGTTTCGCTGATTTTCGAGCGTTTCATCAACTCATTAAACACACCTTGCGTATCGGTTTCCAAAGGAAAGCTGTTTTTCAAGAAACGGCTGAACAATATTTGCTTATTTACCTCGTCGCCGTTGTAATAGTATGAATAACCGCGATTTAATGTGGTTTTCCCAAGTCCGGCGAGGATTTCCGCCAAACGATTGCTGCCGTAAACGGTCATGATATTGGACGCTAATCTGGTGACCGAGGTGGACGAATCGCCGCGCTTTAGTTCAACATTCAGAATATGTTCGCGCGCCTGTTCAAACATCTTTTCGAGAAACGGAAACCGGCTGAAATAATCAAACTCGGGTCTTCGGCCGGGTTTGGCCGATAAAATCCTCATATTTTCAGGCGTGATGAGACCTCGGAACATTTCATCTTCCTTAATAATTCCCTGTTCAAAAGCGCGGGCAAAAATTATCAGCGAAGGAAAATTACACGGGATATTTTCCTCCGTACCGGAAAATTGCCGCCAATGTGCCAGGTTCCACATATTTTTTATAAAACGATCTTCGATTTCAGCGCCATTGATTCGGTAATAAAAGGTGTGATGATTCTGAAATGACTGCCAGCCGTTGCCCGAATTATAATAGCTCCAGCCCTGGCCTTTTTGTTTGGATTTCAAAAAATCTTCCTCTAACCTGGAAAATAAATTGATGGAAGCTCCGAGCAGAAACTCGTTTTTTTCGGCAAACGGATGAATTACCTGTAAAGCATTAACAATATTAAGTATAGGATTATTGTAGTGATAGTGTTTGGCAAAAGCCTCCGGCATAACCTTATCAAAAGACGGGATCGTGTCTTTACAATTCGGCTCTTTGGCAAACGGAATCAGGTATAAATCCGCCGCATCCAATCCCGATTCCTGAAACCATTTTTCCCAGACTTCCGGGAGCGGATACTGGTTGTATTCTTCCTCCGGAGTTTCAAATTTGTGATTAGTTTTTTTGCTGCGGAAAACATTGCCGAGTAAAACCGTCTGTCGCGTGTTGCCCCAATTTTCGACTTCATACTCAAAATCCTTATGCTGCAAATAAATATCAGCCAGATTTTGTAGCTTTTTCTTTATCTTATCGACCGGCACGGAAAAGCCGTAAGAATTTTTGGAGATTCGTTTTTCATAAATGTTTTCGGGATTTATCTTCGGCTCGACGATGGATGAAACGCTGTCTTTAACGTCGAAAATCCCGTAACCGTTTTCAGCCGAATAGTTCCGGAACTGATCGGCAAAACCGTCGAGCTGAAATAAAAGAATGCCTTCTTTCTGTGAGAGGTTTTTTCTGGCCTTGAAATCGACCACTAATTTTCGGGTTTCCGCTTTTAATCGGTCGGCTTTTTTCAGCTGCAACAGGATGTCCAATCCGGCCAGGCGCTGGCCTTCGTCGCCGGCGGCAAGCAGTTGGGCCGTTGTGTGACCAAGAGTTTCATCACTCTGTTTTAACAAAAGCGCAATGATTTTCTCACGGAAATTCGCTCCTTTGCGTTTTAGTAAACCCTGCAGAACCTGCATTTCAGTTTCGGAAAAAACCGCCTTTTCCAACGCTTTGAAGGCGGTCGAAACCATAAACTCGCCCTTGTCGGATAAAATCCGGAAGGCATAATCATGCTGAAATTTCGTCGGCCCCGCTTCAGACTTCTTTTCTTTTTGCTGCCAAGAATAAGCTGCGTATTCAGGCAAAATATGCCGCGTCAGCGTTTGGCGAAGATCGACGCTCATTTCGTCAAAGTATCCGAGAACCGTTTCCAAACGCCGCCGGTCTTCCCCGACGAGCGCCATCATCGCCTTTAAAATTTCGTTGCGGCTGAAAGTGATGCTTTCCCATGAAAAAATTTGGCCGGTGAAAGTTTTCTCTTTCGTCTCAATGCGCTGAACTATCCGGTGAAGCCGGTCGAAAAGCTCGGGAAACCCCGTCGGGTCGGGTGACTCCGCCATATATCCAGTCATCAGGTTATTGATGCCGCGCACCGCCCACGCTAAAACCATCGGGTCGGAATCATCCAAAGCCCTGTAATATAAAGGCATATCAATTTTATAATGCCTTGCTTCAAAGGCGAACTTTAATGCCAGACTGCGTTTTTCCGCATTTCCTTTTTCATACAGTTCATGCAAAAACGGCGCCGCTTTTTCAATATCGAAAACGCCCTCAGCCCACAGAGCCATGTAAACATCCATATTGTTCGCGCTTTTGACCGACTCGGGAATTTTTTCGGGATTTTCGAGCAGCTCACGCGCTTTTTCCAAAAACGTTTTGACGGTCGCTTCGCGTTCGCTTTCCCAACCGAGGCCGGCCCACACGTCAAGCGCCCGAACGACCGACGAAAAACGCGTTAATTTATTTGAAATAATGACGTTAATCATATATTTCAAAGCCTCCACGCCGGTTTCGTCCAATGCTTCCAGAACCGTCTGCCGCAAACCTTCCTGCCGCTGCGCCGCCAGCAGCAGTTTTTCGACCAGCTGCCACGCCTCTTTCTTCTCGCTGTTTAAAAGCGCCTTGATGATCTCGCGCGTCACTTTCCCGATCTCGTCTTTATTGAAAATAATATCTTCCAATTGTTGAAAGATTTCCCGGTTATCGAGATCAATCGCCGCCGACCAGAGACAAAATAGTTGATTGTGGGATAGATACTGGCTGAATCTGACTTGCTCGGAAACGCTCAGATCATAAAACTGATGCTTATAATCCGGGTATTCGCCAAACGCGTAGACTTGTGAAACGGCCGAAAGAAGGAAGTTTATCTGATTGACCAGATAAAGGTTACGATTATGCGGCGAACGAAATGAGCGCCTCGCATAGCTCGTTTGATAGATTTGAAAACGAATCCGCTCCCAGCCATAAGCCACATATTCGGCTTTTTCCGCGCCGAAAAAATAAATCAGTAAATCTTTTAATTCCTTACTTTTCCAACCCTCTTCAGGAACTATCTCACCAATTCTCCGGTAACGTGGATCGGCTTTTTTAACCGTACTTATGACCCCCTTGTAATTAGCCGTGTCCGTCTTCAAACCGGGTAAAGCATTCATAATAAGCAACCCGAGTTCCGCCGTCTGCTTATTCAATAACTGATGCGAAACCTTTTCTTCATAAACTTCCAAAAGCTTCACGGTAAATCTATTGACCGGACTGGAAATCAGTTTATCTTTTAATAACTCTTTTATATCCATATTAAATTTGTCGAAAAATTTACCAATAACTTCCGGCCAGAAAGGTCAGGCGGATAAAGGTGATAATGGTTGAAGGGTCTAATTGAACCGGATCGTTGAGGTTTCGGAGCTCGTCATCACCGGCGAAAACGCTGAACATTCCGTCTTCAAAAGCCTGCAAGGCAACGTCTTGAGCGGTTGAAACATCGGCTTTATTTTCGTTGTAAATGCTTCCGAACCCGACCTTTCCGCTTTCCGCCGCCGTTTTTACTTCGTCTTTTGAAAGAAAGGGCAGCAAATTTTTTTCAACCGGTTTCCGGTTGTATTCTTCGACCTGCTGTTTAACAACCGATTTCAGCAAATCTTCGAGCCGCGGCTGAGGCCCGAGGTCATCAATTTCTATCGTCTTATTTTCTATCAGGGCGTGTTTGCGTCCCGCTTGTTTAACTCTAACGATAATCTGCATAATGATTTAATGGCGGTTTTTCAATTCAGCTCGGAATCCTGATTTTTGAATCAGTCAGGTATAATTATATGTGTTTCACAGATGAAACACAAGCTGTTTTATTTTACACGGCGGCCCTTTTGAATTAGTATTTTCAAAGCGTTAAATAAAGGGTTTTAGACGATTTAAATAAACTGATGGCGACTTTTCACGTTCCAATTTTAGTCTGGCAGGATTTCGGCGGTTCTTTCGCGGCGCAAGCCATCACAGGCGGTGAAGATTATTTTCCGGCGGCGGCTTTTGCCGAACGTCGAGAGCTGGCCATTTCCGAGCTCAAAGAATATCTGCAATGGCAGTTTGAACAGGAATGGTGGCGTGAACCGGTTGATTTTCAAGAGCTTAAAATGACGGAGTTTCGCGTGGAAGTGCGCCCCGAATATGAGGCGAGAGCCGGGGCGGAAGAAGACAAAAGGAAACAAAAAAAACGTCGTCGTCCGCCGAAAACCCGCACCTTTACCGGCGAAGAGCTCATTCCTTTGCGCGTTGCCTGTGTTTCGTGGAAAACCGAAAACGGTAATTATTCCGCCTCGCTGCCGCTGCTCGACATCGAATTTTTCTTTGATCGTGAAAGCGAGTTGAAAAGCCTGGTCAATCTCAAAGTACAGGAAGCCTTGCGCGGTTCGACGCCGCTTGATCTCCTAAAATACCTGCCGCCGAAAGAAATTTCTCTGGAAGAAATCACGTTTCAATCGCGGCAGAAAAATAAACAACAGGAATTCGTCAAAGAGACTCCGAATCTCGTCGCCGTCGCCGAACCGATTGGAGCAAAAGACTTTACGAAGAAAATCTCAAAAGCCTACGAGCGGGAAAAAGAAGTGGCGGATCTCGCCAAACGATTGACCGAAGAAAAAGCGAGCGTTATCATCCTGGGCGAAAACGGCGTCGGGAAAACGACTGTTTTGACGGAAGCCGTCAAACAAATCGAAAAGGATTTGCTGAAAAATCCGGGTGAAGACGAAGATTTCGATCCCGCCTACGACGAGAAAAATCCGCGTCACCGGTTCTGGCAAACCAATGGCGGGCGTCTTATTTCGGGGATGAAATACCTTGGTCAGTGGGAAGAGCGGATGGAAAATATCATCGCCGAGCTATCGGACATTGACGGCGTTTTATGCGTCGAAAATCTGCTTGATCTCGTACGCTATGGCGGACGCGCGCCCGAAGAAAGTCTGGCCGCTTTTCTCGTTCCTTATCTTCAACGCGGTGAAATCCGGCTTGTCGCCGAAGCGGCATCGAGCGAACTGGACGCCTGCCGCAGGCTTTTACCCGCCTTTGCCAATCTTTTTCAGGTCGTGCGATTGCCGGAATTTACCGCGGAAAAAGCCTTGACGGTTTTGACGCGTCTGGCCGAAATAAATTTCCGGAACCTAAAAGTTGAATATTCGGCAAACGTTATAAATCTGGTTTACCGCCTTTTTTCGCGGTTCATGCCGTATCAAAAGTTTCCGGGGAAAACGACGCAGTTTTTAACAAGAGTTTTTGAAAATACGGCTCGAAACCGGCAAAAGGAAGTAACGACCGAAAATGTGATCGAAAGTTTTATCAGGCTGACGGGGTTGCCGGAGCTGTTTTTGCGCGATGAAATCACGCTTGATTTTGAAGATGTGGTATCGAACTTCGAGAACGAGGTAATCGGGCAGCCGGAAGCCTGTCATCAGGTGGCGGGCATCGTCACGACCTTTAAAGCCGGATTGAACGACCCGCACCGGCCGCTCGGCGTTTTTCTCTTTGCGGGTCCGACCGGGGTCGGCAAAACCGAGCTGGCCAAAGCTCTGGCGCGATTCTTTTTCGGCGAATCCGGCCGTAAACCGGGCGAAGAAAAAATCGTCCGCCTCGATATGAGCGAATACAATCTTTCCGGCGCGGCGGCGCGACTCTTAACGCGCTCGGACGGCGAGCCATCGGATTTGATTCAAAAAGTGCGTGAAACACCTTTCAGTGTCGTCCTTTTTGACGAAATCGAAAAGTCGGACGCCCAGGTTTTCGACGTGTTGCTCGGACTTTTTGACGAAGGGCGTCTGACGGATCGCTTCGGGCGCGTGACGAACTTTACCTCGACGGTCGTCATTATGACTTCCAACCTCGGCGCGGAACGTTTTGCCAAAGGCGACATCGGTTTCGGCGAAAATGAAAATGTTTCGAGCGAAAAGGACATCAAAGCGTTTTTCCGCCCCGAATTTTTCAATCGTCTCGACGCGGTCGTTCAATTCAAACCGCTCGATACGCAATCGCTTTACAAAATTACGGAAAAAGAAATTTCAGCCATTGCAAAGCGTGAAGGTTTGAAGGAGAAAGGCATTAAACTTGTTTGGACCACAGAGGTTATCGAAATCCTGGCCAAAAAAGGCTTCGACCCGCGTTACGGTGCGAGACCGTTGCAACGCACTATCGAAACGCTTTTGACTTCGCCGCTGGCGGAATTTTTACTGCAAAATCCTTTGGTAAAAAACTGTGAGATTTCAATAAATTTTAAGAACGAGCATTTCAGTTTCATGCAAAACCTTTGATTATTCATCGGTTACCGATTTCCAATCACTAAAAATCAGCTTGAAGATATTCTTATCGCTTTTCTCAATTTCTCGTCTCGTTTTTGCATTTCAAACGCAATTTTCATCTTTTCGTTAAAAGAAAGCTTCTGCTGCTCCTCACGGAAAACCTTTTTCGATTGTTTAATCTTTTGCCAAAATTCTTCTACAGAGTCAGGCGATGTTTGTTTTCTTTCCATTTTTGATTCAAATCATGTCTTTCCAAAATCTCTTCCAATTCTTTCATATTGACCAAATCATTTTCCAAAAACAAGTTTATCCGCAAAAAATCTTTTATTCTTCCCGTATCAAGCATAATGGCAACCAAATATTCGGGGCGCATGACACGGACAATCGTATTTTCCAATTCAAATTGATTGGCCTCTAAAACCGCTTCAACAGTTAAGTCGTTAAATGTCGGCAAAAACTGAACGGGGAAATCGGCAATAATGATATGTTCGGCTTTAATTGAAAAATTATGTTTTGAGGCATACTCATAAATCGGCGCAAGAATCATTAAATCACTGGTATTTTTAATCAAGATAAAAATATCCACATCTTGCGTGGCAATCGGCTCGGTGTAAAAAATTACAGCAGACGCGCCACCCAGAGCGTAATTCTCAAACACTTCTGCCGTTTGCATTTCGTTAATTATTTTAATAGTTTCGACAATGTCCATTTAGCGCAAATAATCTTCCAGCTTCGTCGCTGCGTCGGTTTTTTCGTCGCGATATTTAACGATAATCGGCGCATAGAGCGACAAACCGTTTTCCTTGCCGAAACCGCTCGTAATGGCCCGCGAGCCCTGGACGACGACCGCTCCGGCCGGAATTTCCAGCGGATTCGTGCCGTCCGATTTGTAAACGGTATTTTTGACGAGATCGAAAACCGGTGTTGAACGCGTTAAGATAACGCCCGACGCTAAAACCGCCCGTTCCCGGACAATCGCGCCCTCATAAACGCCCGTGTTGCCGCCGACCAGCACGTCGTCTTCAATGACCACCGGATTGGCGTTGACGGGTTCGAGAACGCCGCCGATCTGGGCGGCCGCCGACAGATGAACGCGTTTGCCGATCTGGGCGCAGGAGCCGACCAGAGCGTGCGAATCGATCATCGTGCCTTCATCGACGTAGGCGCCGACATTAACGTAACACGGCGGCATCAGAACGACGTTTGGTGCGATATAGCTGCCGTCGCGAATGGTCGAGCCGCCGGGAACGATGCGGATTTTGTCGGCGAGGCTCATCGGGCGCAGCGGGTAGGTATCCTTGTCGAAGAACTGAAAAGTTTCGGTTTCCTTCGACATTTCGATCATTCCGCCCATCCTGAAACCGAGTAGAATTCCCCGTTTGACCCAGGCGTTGGCTTTCCAGACGCCGTTTGCATCGCGTTCCGCCGAACGGATTTCGCCGCGTCTCAAGACCGTTTTAAATTCTTCGAAAACCGCGCGGTCATCGGCGGTAAATTCCGATTTTGTCAATAATTGTTCGATTTTTTCCTGTAAGTTCATTTTAATTGTTTCTTTTTTGCGAAAATGTCCAGGTTACGAGTTCGGTTTCAGCAAATGCCGGCACCCAAACCGCGTGTCCGATGCCTTTATATTCGGTATATTTCGGATTTCCGCCGGCTTTTTTGATGGCTTCGATCATATTGCGGCTTTTTTCGACGCTGACCGTCTCATCAGCATCGCCGTGAAAGGCCCAGATTGGGATTTTAGTAAGATTTTTGGCTTTTGACACATTGCCGCCGCCACAAAGCGGAATGGCCGCCGCAAACATTTCGGGATATTCGGCGATGATTGACCAGGTGCCGTAACCGCCCATTGACTGACCTGTAACGTAAAGCCTGTCTGCATCAACGCTGTATTGTTTTTGCAAATCTTTCAGCAGTTCGACAACCATTTCCATTTGCCCGGAAGGTCGTAGCTCGGCATTGGTGCTTGTCCAATATTCGCCGACCGGACATTGCGGCGCAACGACAAAGGCGGGATTTTTCGCCTGATTTTCAGGCTTTGTCCAGATGGTTGCGCCGGGCGTATTACCGCCGGTAATTTGCTTTTCATTATCGTCGCCGCGTCCCGCCGAACCGTGCAGCCAGAGAACGAGCGGATATTTCTTCGTTTTGTCGTAGTTCGCGGGCACAAACAAACGATAAGGTATCGTTTTGCCGTCTTTAGAAAAGATTTTCGCTTCGAACTTACCTGTTTCGGTCGTTTTCCGGTTCGGTTGTCCAAAGCAGGAAAAACTGAAGACAGCCATAAAGATGACTAAAAATAAATTTTTCATATTTTCGACCTCTCAAAATTCAAACGTTTCGCAATGAATCACATGCGGCTCAAATTCCAGTAAATATTTCGCATCTTCTTCATAATACCGCGCTTTTTCATAATCTTCGCCGGCGAATTTTTTGATATTTTCATAGCTGTCCCATTTCGTCACGGTCCAGAAATGGCATCGGTCGCCTTCGATGCGGCGCAAAATTTCGACGCCCAGATTTCCTTCCGTTGCCTTGTAATCTTCGACGCCGGTTTCCATCACATATTCCAGGTATTCGTCGGCGTGTCCGGCTCTGGTGACGCCGTGCCAGATGCGCGTAATCACTTTACTTTCCATAAATTTATTTTGCTGCTTTGGATGCCGGAGCCGCAACACGCGCCGTTTGCAGGGCGACGATTTGCCAGCGCCCTCCCTGTTTAACAAAAACCGCCGTGAAGCGAAAAGTGCTCGAAGCCGTTTTTTCGCTGATAATAAACAGCATTTCCGTCAGAGCGGTGACGACGGCGGTCGAGCCGTAGATTTTTATCCGGACATCTTTGTTTTCGACCGAATGGGTTTGGACGTTGGGATTCGGTTTGACGACCTCCAGCTCTTCCTTTTTGCCGCGTGTCGTCCCGTCAAACGACGTGACGATCAGCTCATCGGACAGGATTCTGCCGAGTGCGTTCATATCGCGCCTTACCATCGAATCCGCCCATTGTTTAAGGACAGTGCGGATTTCCTGTTCGGATTTATTGGGTTTCGGGGAAACCCTCCTTTTCGCTTGCGCCGACAAAACCGTTGGTAAAACGATTAAAATCAGAGAACAGAAAAGTATCTTTTTCATATCTTTTGCGACACGCCTTAAAGCCGAGTTCTTTCCATCGCCGCTTCGGAAACCTGAAAACCCATTTTCTTCCAGAAATTCCCGCTTCCACGACCGGCTCTCAAGACCCAGGTAATATGTTTATCGTCGCCCATCAGCCGCGTGACGAGCTCGCGCCCGACCCCTTTCCGGCGAAAATCTTCGGCCACGGCCACCGTCCCGATATAGCCGTTGGAAACGTCGTCACACAATGCACGGGCAAAACCGATGACCTTTTCGCCGTCAAAAGCGACGACCGTGCGGCTCGCATTTTCCATCATAAGGCGAAACCTTTCCGCGTCTTCAACCCGTTTCTGCCAGCCGTTGTCGGCCAGAAACCGGCGGACGGCGTCGTAATCTTCCGGCGTAGCGGACCTAAATTTCATTTCAAATCTCTCATAATTTCTTTCAATTTCCGGCGCGTCGGCTCGGTGACGGGCACCAGCGGCAAGCGTAAATTTTCCGCCAAAAGGCCCATTTCCTTCATGACGAATTTACATGGGGAAGGCGAGGCTTCCATAAAGTTGGCCTCCATCAGCGGCAAAATCTTGTAGTGAATTTTTCGCGCCGCCGTCCACGCGCCGGCCAACGCTTTTTCAACCATTTGAGATGTTTCTTTGGGAATTTCGTTGGCACACACCGAAACCAGACCGTCGGCGCCAATGGCGATTAAAGGCAAAGTCGTTGCATCGTCGCCTGAAAGGACTTTGAAATGTTTCGGACGGTTGGCGATGATGTCCATAATTTGCGAAAAGTTTCCCGAGGCTTCTTTAATGGCAACGATATTTTCAAATTTCTCAGCCAGCCTGACGCAGGTTTCCGCCGAAATATTCGACGACGTGCGGCCCGGCACATTGTAAAGCATGATCGGAAATTTTTTAACGGATTTGGCCACTTCCGAAAAATGCGCAAACATTCCTTCCTGCGTCGGTTTGTTATAGTACGGAGCGACGACGAGCGCCCCGTCAGCGCCGAGTTCTCTCGCTTTCCGGGTGTAGTCGATGGCCGATGCCGTGTTATTGCTGCCCGTACCGGCAATGACGTGGGCGCGGCCTTTGGCGATTTCAACCGTCATTTCAATCACGCGGCAATCTTCTTCATGCGTCATGGTGGCGCTTTCGCCCGTCGTCCCGCACGGGATCAAAAGCTTGACGCCGTTTTTTATCTGGCGTTCGACCAGGTTTTTAAAACATTCTTCGTCAATACTGCCGTCTTTGTGAAAAGGGGTCACCAAAGCGGTTCCGCAACCGCGTATCCAATTAAGATTCATTGTCATAATTTCTGCTTTTTACTCCAACAAGAGATGCTTATTGTAACGCAAAATTTTTACTTGTCGAACGGTCCATCGTGAATTTTAGGTGTTTGGGGCGAAATTTCAGCCTCTTGTCGGGAATTTGAAAAGTCTCGGGCGAAATTACGATTAAATGGTTCGACGAGGAGCAATTATTATGAAATTTTCAAGACGTGATTTTACAAAAATGATTTTAGGGATGGGCGCTCTGGCCCTGCTCGATATTGATTCATTCGGGCGCATCCTGGGCGATTCCAAGCATTCGATGCGCTATCTCGCCACCCAAACGGCCAGCGGCGAAGGCACCTGGACAAATTTAAAGATCGAAGGAAAAATTCCACGGGATTTAAACGGGACTCTTTTTCGGACGACGCCCGGAGAATCCGAAAGATACGGCGTCACACTCAAACATCTTTTCGACGGTGACGCTTATTTTGCCGGTTGGCGTTTCGACGAAGGCCGGGTTTCGCTGCAAGGGCGTTTTATTCAAACAAAGGGGCGTTTAAAGGAAAAGGAGGCCGGAAAAATGCTTTACAGCGACTATGGGACGCGGGCGCCCGGCTCAGGAATGGGCGGTAAAAATCAGCCGAGCGTCAACGTCATCGAATGGCGCGGCAAGCTTTTGGGCTTATCCGAAGGCGGTTTACCGACGATCGTCAATCCGCAAAATTTCGACTTTGAAGGTTACGAAAACTTCGGCGGCGTGGTGCCGAACGACCTGACTTTTACGGCTCATCCGAGGTTTGACCCGAAAACCGGCGATATGTTCGCCTGGGGATTTGAAAAACGCCCGCCCGGCGTGATGCACATCTTCCGGATAAATCGTGCCGCCGGGCAAGCCGAAACGCTCTACAAAATGCCGCAAAAAGCCTTTAATATGGTTCACGATGCAATGCTCACGGAAAATTATTTCGTTATTTTGATTATGCCGACCGCCTACGACATGCAAATGGTGAGAGACGGAAAAACGATGAGCGAGGCGCTTAAATTTGCCGAAAATCAGCCGACTGTTTTATATGCTTTTCCGCGCGATAACCAACAGGGCAAAGCCGCACCAATTGAAATCGAGCTCCCGCCTTATACGATCTTTCATTACGGAAACGCTTTTGAAAAATCGCCGAATAAAATTGCTTTTGAAGTTATTACCAGCGAAAAATACGAGTTTCTCGAAGTACTGCGCAATTGGCGAACCGACCGGATGCCGGAACTAAAACCGAATAACTTGCGGCAAATTACGGTTGACCTGTCAAAACGCATTGTCGGCAGTTCAGATGAATTGGCGCAAAACGTCGAATTTCCACGCTACGATTCCCGATTGGCGGGTAAAAAAACTCGTTATTTGTACGTGGCGGAAAATCTCTATGGCGAAAACGCCGCGCTTGTGCGCATCGACCTTGATAAAAAAACCTCCAAAAGAGTGTCAAACGGAAAAACACGCACCATTGCCGAGCCGGTCTTTGTGCCGAAAACGTCAAACATCAGCGAAGACCGCGGCTGGATTTTGGCGCAAGGGTACGATGCCGATAAAAACGAGAATTTTCTCGAAATCCGCGATGCTCAAACGCTCGAATTCCAGTCAAGAATCTGGGCCGCCGGCCAACATTTTCCACTCGGCTTTCACGGCAATTTTTACGCCGGAATATAAAGGATAGCCATGCGCACGGCACAAAAATCACAAAATGTTTGATAAACATCTTTTTTTGTGATTTTTGTGCCGTGCGCGTGGCTATTTTTCTTTTTAAACTCTTTTGGATGTAAAATCTAAGGCGATGGCGACCAACAATCGAAAACTGATTGAATTCCTTAAGCAATGCCTTCTTCTCAATTCGGCGGCAACCGTTATCGCCATAATTTTTAATGTTGCGGCTTTCGGACGCCGGACTTTTTCCCTGGAAGAAATCTTTTCGTCGTTTGTCTATTCAAATTGTATCGGCCTGTTGATTCTAGCGGTCATTTTTTACCTGTCGCCGCGCTGGAACAAAAATTTGACCATTATCCGCCTCGCCAAAATGTTTGTTTCGATTTTTATTATGACGTTTATCGGGGTGGTCACGGCCAGATTCATTTTGAGTGTTATTCATCCGGAATTCGCCCGGCGAAGCCTGATTCCGGGTTGGCAGAATTTCGCTTTTTCACTCGGCATGGCTTTTACGTTCGGCTTCGGGTCTTATTTTTATGAAATTTTGCAAACCAGGCTTCGCCAAAAAGAACTGGACGAAGAAAAAGCAAAAACGCTCGTGACGGAAGCGCAATTGGCTTCGCTCGAATCAAAAACACATCCGCATTTTTTGTTCAATACGCTTAATTCCATTGCGGCGCTCATTAACGAAGACCCGAAGCTGGCCGAAAAAACGGTCGAGAAACTTTCGGCGCTGCTGCGTTATTCGCTCGATTCAAACACGGGCAGCCTGGTTTCTTTTGAAAAGGAGCTGGAAATTACCCGGAAATATCTGGAGATCGAAAAAGTGCGGTTTGAAGAAAGGCTCAATTATAAACTCGAAACCAAAGGAAATCCGGAAACCGTAAAAGTTCCGCCCTTCGCCCTGCAAACTTTGGTCGAAAATTCAATAAAACACGTCGCTGCAAAGAGTTCGAAGAAAACCGAGATTTTGATTTCGGCTTTTCCGAACGGCACGAAATTTATTATCGAAGTCCGGGACAACGGCCCAGGGTTTTCCGCTGACGAAATAAAAGACGGACACGGGTTGGACAATCTAAACAAACGCCTGAAAAACATTTTTGCCGAAAAGGCGGATTTGGAAATCGTCCCAAACGACGCGGGCGGAAAAGTTCGCCTTAAAGTTCCGAAATCAAATGATTAAAAGCCATAAAAAACTGCGTGTGTTTTTGGTTGACGATGAACCGCTGGCCTTAAAGCGTTTAGTGCGGCTGCTTGCGGAAACCGAACGGGCGGAAATCGCCGGACAGACTTGCGAGCCGCTCGAAGCCCTGCAAATTATTCCCACGCTCGATCTTGACGCGCTTTTTCTCGACATTCAGATGCCCGAGTTGATGGGCTTTGAGCTTCTTCAAAAGCTCAGGGATTATCCGCCGGTAATTTTTACGACCGCCTTTGACAAATTCGCCCTGCAAGCCTTTGAAGTCTTTTCGGTCGATTATTTATTAAAACCGGTCGAAGCCGAAAGACTTGAAAAGTCATTGGAAAAACTCGAAAAACTGGCCTTTGAAAAATCAGACGAACGAGCCGCCAACATTGAAAGGCTGCTCGAAAATTTTGCTCAAGATCACTCTCGAAAATCGCCCAAAGAGCTTGACCGCATCGCTTCACGCATCGGCGGGAAAATTCAGATCATCGAAACGGCCGAGATTACCCATTTTTTTGCCGAAGACAAAATAACTTTCGCTCAAAATATTGACGGCAAACAGTTTCCGTTGGATTATAGCTTGAACGAGCTTGAAAATCGTTTAAACGGCCGAACGTTTTTGCGTGTTCATCGTAATGCTATCGTAAACACCGGCTTTATCGAAGAAGTTTACGGCTGGTTTTCGGGAAAAGTGCTGATCAGATTAAAAAACGCCAAAAAGACGGAAATTGTGGTGGCCCGTGACCGGGTGAAAAATTTGAAGGATTTTTTTGAAATATGAGGCAGGAAAAACTTAAAAGCACCGGTAAAAAGGCCAGAAGTCTGGTTGTTTGGATTATCTGCCCGGTCTTTTTAATTATTTCCTTATCTTCCTCCTGCCAGCCTCAAAAACCAATCGACCGGGCTTCGACCAATTCTCCGGCAAATCCGGCGACAAAACCTTCGATCATTGCCGACAGTTTCGCGTATCCGATTGGGAAAACGGGATTTGTGACTGAAGCGAAAGATACGGACGAGTGGTATAACGCACTCAATTTCGGCGAAACCGACCATCTCGGCGAAGATTGGAACAAAAATACGGGCGGCAACACGGATTGCGGCGAGCCGGTTTATGCGATCGCCAACGGCACCGTTACGTTTGCCGAAAATGCCGGTGTCGGTTGGGGAAATGTCATCATTATCGAACACACTTTACCGGACGGAACGCGTGTTCAATCGCTCTATGGGCATTTGCAGGAAATCCTGAAAACGTCCGGCGAAGTAAAAAAGCGTGAACAAATCGGCCGGGTCGGCAATGCCGACGGCCGGTATTTGTGTCATTTGCATCTTGAACTTCGCGACGCCACCTGCCCCATGTGGAACCGGGCGGGCGGCGGTTATTCAACCGATCGAAACGGTTGGCTTGACCCTTCGGAATTTATCGATAAACATAAATAAAAGTACTACGTTTTAAAATAGAGATGATCCTGAAACATTTTCCCGGCTACGGCAATAATTTACTGAAAGAACAGGACTTTTCCGCCTTTCACCGGGAAAATGTGTTGATTAACGCCAAATCTTCCGAAGTTTCCTACTCCGAGCATACGGCGCCGCTTTCCATCAAAGCCTGTTTTAAAGGAACGGAATTTTACGAAGTAAACAGCGTCCCGATCGGAGTTGAGAACGGTAAATTTCTGGTCATTAATGATGACCAGCGTTATGCCAGCTATATTCTTTCAAATGAACCGGTTGAAACATTTTGCATCTTCTTTGAGGATCATCTCGCCCGGGAAGTTTCAACCGCTTTTTCTCATCCGCCGGAAGAGCTCCTTGACGATCCTGAAAAACATCTGAAAACCCAGCCGCCGTTTTTTCAAAATCTGCGGCGCCCGGATTCGCCTATCTCATTAGTGTTAAAGAATTTGCATCGAGCAATTAACAATGGTTCCGCGACCTCGCAGCTGTGGCTCGACGAACAATCAAATCATTTGATGGAAATGCTCATTTGTGAACACAATCAGACTTTGTGCGAGCTTCAAACGCTGCCGATGGTTCGGCCAAAAACCCGCCTCGAAATTTACAGACGTTTGAGTTTAGCCAGAGATTATATCGAATCCTGTTATGACGAACCCGTTAATTTGAAAAAGCTTTCTCAAATTTCCTGTCTTTCGCCTTATCATTTTTTACGGCTTTTCAAAGCGGCTTTCCGTCAAACGCCCCACCAGTATTTAATCGATGTTCGCCTGCAGAGGGCTTTGATACTGATCAAAGAAGATAATTTTTCGATCACCGATATTTGTTTTAATGTCGGGTTTGAAAATTTAAGCTCCTTTACCCGCCTTTTCAAAAACCGCTTCAGCCTTTCGCCGACCGAGTTTCGTCGAAAAAAGTAGCCTAATGATTATTGAAGAAATTTTTAACGCAAAGGCGCAGAGGCGCAAAGACGCCAAGTTTTAATAAAATGTCCTGGATTAAGAATCCCTCCCGTGACCAATTATTAAAAATCCTTGCGCCTTTGCGTCCTGGCGTCTTTGCGTTAAAAAAAATTCCTTAACCAACAATTTTGGTGTCCTTTCTTTGCTCTCTCAATCGTCTAGCCGATAGAAATATGAAAAATTCAAAATATATTCTATGTCTGGCGTTTTGTATGATCTGGTTGAGTTTTACCGATTATGCTCAACCCGGTACGCCGACTCCGAAGCCGGTTAAATTGTCGGTTTTACCGGCCGGTGTTCATCAACAATCCGTTTCCATGCCTTCGGGAGAATTGGTGCGTTATACCGTCTCGGTTCCCCCGAACCTGAACCGGAAAAAGCCGGTTCCGCTCATCATCGCCTTACATTACGGCTATCCTGAAAAGAAAACGCCGTTTTGGGGCGGCGAATTTCTGAATGATTTGCCCAAACCGGCCTTTGATAATTTAGGCGCCGTCATTGTCGCCCCGGATTCACTCGGAAGCGGCCCCTGGACGACCGGGGCCAATCAGGAAGCCGTCCGTTGGCTGACAGAAAGCATTATGAAATCTTATCCGGTAGATCGCCGAAAAGTTTTAATCAGCGGATTCAGTATGGGCGGCCGAGGAACCTGGTTTCTCGGCGGACGACTTCAAAACCTTTTCACGGCCGCCATCGTGATTGCCGGCAAACCGTTGCCGGAAGATGATGTAAAATGGACAATTCCGTTATATGTCATTCATTCTAAAAAGGATGAAGTTTTTCCGCTGGAATTGACCGAAAAATACGTTGAAAAGATAAAATCCGCCGGCGCACAGGTGGAATTACATATTCTTGACGACGCTCAGCATCACGAAATAGAAAAATACATCAAGCCGCTCAAAGAAACCGAAGCGTGGCTCAATCGCGTCTGGAAACCGGAGCCGCAGTAATCCGGACGCGCGCCGGGCTGACTCCAAATCCTTCATTTGAGGCGTAACCGGCTCAGTAAAAAAGCAATTTTCGCACAATCTAAAACTCCTTAAATCACTAAAATACGATTACTTTTTCTGAAAATGGAGGCTGTGATGAAATTTTGTTTGTTTTTAATGGCTATTTTGTTTGTTTTGATCGGATCTTCTCAGGTAATTTCGGCGAATGGTTTTGAACTGAGAACCTACGGTCTGAAAATTAACGTCGACGATATGGAAAAGGCGATTTCGTTTTACGTCGGCAAGCTCGGTTTTGAAATCGAGGACAAAAGTAATTACCCGAACCGGGTTTCGCTGAAAACCAATGACAGTATCAAGCTGATTTTGAACAAAGTTAAGAAACTTCAAATAATAGCCCCGACCGATACCCAGATCGGTTTAACCCTGCAGATCAACGATTTAGATCGATCGATCGAAAGAATGAAAGCCTCCGGGCTGGATTTCGGCAATAATCAGCGGCGTAAAGAAGGCGTCGGCAATGCCATTTCTTTTAACGACCCGTTCGGCCGAACCATTTCGATGATGCACCAGACGATCGTCAAGGTTGCGCCGTTCACGGAACCGAAAATTTATAATTACGGCGTTTTAGTTCCCGATATGAGCGCGGCACGGGCTTTTTACAGCAAAAAACTCGGTTTTGTCGAGCGCAGCGAAAATTATCTGCCGCTCGATATGCCGCTCGGACATGCCGACAAAACTTTCGCCTTTATGCTTCATGTCCGCCCGGATGTAAAATCGTTAAAACCCGAATATCCCAAAGCAATGCCCGCATTTATGATGATATTTAAAACAGCCGATCTTGAAAAAGCACTGACTGAAATGAAACAAAACGGCGTAAAAATCCTCGAAAACAAAAAAGCCAAAAACGAAAACCCGCCGACCGTCATTTTTGAAGACCCGTTCGGCAATATTTCGGAAATTGTTGAAATAAAATAGTTGGATTACCTTGAAAGGGGACGCGGATAAACGCGGATTTAATGGATTACAAAAAATCTGTGCTAATCTGCTAAATCCGCGTTTATCCGCGTCCCCTTTTCCAACGGCAAGATTGATGTCATAAACCGTCACTCGGCGGTGTTTTATATTCAGCAAGTGATTTCCCTTTAAAAGGTGTGTTTTCGTGAAAAGGAACTTTTTACTTTTATCGATTATTTTTCTGTTTTCCGTGCCCATCGTACCGGCCCGGGAAACCGTCACAACCCAAAGTTTAAAAGAATTGGTTCGATCCGTTATCGGAAATAAGGGCACTAACGAAGAAAAGACCCGCAAGTTGGTGCGTTGGATAAATACCAATTTCAAATGGTCTTACACCGATTATCAAAAACGCACCGTGGAAGACATTATCCAGCGTCGGGCCGGAAATTGTGCCGAGCTGGCCAACGTGCTCGCCTTTTTGCTCAAAGAAGGCAACATTCCTTTCCGTTGGGCTTCCGAAATAAACATCCAGCCGCGCAAGGAAGACCGTTTGAAAACCGCCATGCAGAAAGTGGCGGAACGCGGCAACAGTATGTCCGTCTTCGGTTTAATGCACAACGATCATGTGTGGCTCGAAGTTCTCAACGAAAAGGACAAAACGTGGTTTCCGGCCGATCCGGCAGTCGGCGTGGTCGGTATGAGAGAATGGGTTTCCGCGCGGATGGCCTTTAGCGGGCGCACCGTCCCGGTCGTTCCGGAAGTAGCTGAAATCGTTAAAGAAATGTTTGTCCCAATCGTTGTTATTGCCAAAGAAACACGGGGCGGAAAGCCGGTTGAGATTCGCTCGAAATATTATCTGATCGACGGCTTTAACTCGTTTTACAAAAACAAGCTGACCAAACTGCCGTCGTGGAAGGAATGGGACCGGGAAATTGAAAACATTTCGGTTTTGGGAAAAGGCGCTTTTGCCGGCGAAACCAATCTTCACGAACATCAGAAGGAAATCGAAGAGGTTTGGCAAACCTATGAAAAACTCAAACAGGAAGGTCAGGCAAAGAAATAATTTTTGAAATAACCACTGCGTTCGTATCACTTTAACGTTGTAAACGGGTAATTACACTTCGGGCACTCTTTTAATGATTGAAACCAAGCTCGGTTATAAATGGTTTTCCCGCAATTATCACAAAATTTCGTATTTCTGATGTTAAGAAATGTTATTAACGATACAAACGGAACGATAAAGAACAGGGAATCATTTGAGCCCCCAATAAACCAGCCAAAAGAAATAAATACTATAGAACCAAATATCGAGTAAATCGGAAAAACCGTTCTTTTGAGTCCGGCATTTTTACTGGTGTAGAAAAATAAAGCTCCGCCTATTCCCAAAGCTATCCAAAAAACGAAGAAAACCCAAAAATATTTTTCTTTATCCATTTCTACCTCAAAACTTCATCCATGACATCCGTAAATTCATAAAAGCCTTTCCGCCCGACAATCCATTCCGCCGCTAAAACAGCCCCTGAAGCAAAGCCTTCGCGCGAACGCGCCAGGTGTTCGAGCAGGATCTGGTCCGCCGTGCCGTCAAAGCCGACGCGATGCGTTCCCGGGATATTTCCGGCGCGGGTCGCCGAAACGCTGAAATCTTTGGTGATGTGCCCGGCAACGACGTCTTTTAACTTCAAAGCCGTTCCGGAAGGAGCGTCTTTTTTGCGCGAATGATGCTGTTCCTCGATAAACGCTTCGTAATCTTCAAACTTAGCGAACAGCTCGGCCGCAAAATCCGTGATGCGATAAAACAAATTGACGCCGATCGAAAAATTCGCCCCGAAAACGAACGCTCCGTCATTTTCTTTAACGAATTGTTCGATTTCGGCGCGTTCCGCGTTCCAACCGGTTGTTCCTTCAACCAAAGGAACTTTTGCCAAAATGCACGCTTGCGAGTTTCTTTTAACGGCTTCGGCCATCGTAAAATCAATGGCAACATCGACGCCAGCGAGCTTTTCCGCCAATTCCGTGGCGGAAAGATTCGCTTCCCGTTCATCGATAATGACCGTAATTTCGTGTTTTTTATTTTCGGCTAAAGTTCGGATGAGTTTTCCCATCGCGCCGTAGCCGATTAATGCTATTTTCATTTTATTTTTCTTCCGTTACTATCCGAAACCCGAGCTTTTCCGTCGCATTATCGTTCCAGTCAAAACTTCGATAAGAGCTGCGGCACCGGAAAGCGTTCATGGCCCATGAACCTCCGCGCGTCGAACGTCGATGCTGTTTTTCGATATTTTTCAAATTTGCCGAACCATCACCCGGAAATTCATTATAATCGCCCTTCCAGACGTCTTCACACCATTCCCAGACATTTCCGATAATGTCATAAATCCCCCAATCATTGGGCTTCTTTAAGCCAACCGGATGTGTTTTTCCGTGGCTGTTTGATTCAAACCAGGCATATTCCGCTAAAGATTTGTCGTCATCACCAAAAAAATATTCAGTTGATGAACCGGCCCGACAAACGTATTCCCATTCCGTTTCCGTCAGTAACCGAACGTTTTTTCCCGAAACCTGCGATAATTTCCGACAAAAGTTTTTCGCATCGAACCAGCTGACATTTTCCACCGGGAGATTTGTTTCATGTCGAAAGTTTGACGGATTTTGACCCATTACGAATTCGTATTGCTCCTGGGTAATAAGAAATTGCGAAACAAAGAAACTGTACGAAATAGAGACTTGATGAATCGGTGTTTCAAGCGCAAACGGCAATTCGTTGACGGAACCCATTTGAAATCCGCCTGACGAAATCGGGACAAAAGGTATTTTAATTTCCGAGGATTCGCCGATCTCAAGCAAAACGCCCGTCATTTCAACTTCCCTGAAGTAATTTCTTCACCAAATTCACGTAAAGCCCGACCGCTTCTTCCAAATCTTTTTTCAGAACAAACTCATCTTTCGTATGGGCAACCAGAATCGAACCGGCGCCAAGTAAAAGCGGCTGTCCCCAGTTTGTCAGATGCGGAATATCGGTCGTAAACCGGACGACTTTTTGTTTAAACCCTTCTACCGACATCATTTTTACCGGCAGACTAAATGACGTAATTTCCAATTCGCCGCGCGTCCCGATTATTTTTTCCAGGATTTCCTTAATTATTTCCATCGGCGTGGTCAGCCGAATGAGCATCCCGGCTTCGGCGTAAGCGGGAACGATATTGATTTTCAAACCGCCGTTGAGGGTGCCGATGTTGCAGGTAGTTTCGCCGAAAAATTCGTCATTCGGAAATTCGGTTTCCCGGACCTCCGCCAAAATGTCCAATAATTTTTCAATCGCCGAATCGCCCTCCTCCGGGTAGGCGGAATGGGCGGCTTTGCCTTTTGTTTTAACAAGGACGCGAAAAGCGCCCTTCGACCCGATGGCCAGATCGTTGTCGGTCGGTTCACCGTTGATAAGATACTGACATTTTGACGCGATTGCGTGTTTATTCGCTTCTTTGGCGCCGGTCGAGGATTGTTCTTCATCGATCGTATAAAGCAGTCCGATGTCGGTAATTCCCTGCAGTCTTAATTCTTCCGCCGCAAAAATCTGCGAGGCGATAATGCCTTTTGCATCGCACGCGCCGCGCCCGTAAATTTTTTCATCGTCTTCGGTGGGCGCAATAAACGGCGGAACCGTATCCATATGCGTCGAAAGAAAAACCCGCGGGCTCTCGTTCAAATAAGCTATCAGATTATTCTGATTCGGCGTCACCGCCTGCAGCTCAACTGTCCAGCCCAGGGATTCCAGATAATCGCGTAAGAAAAACCCGACCGCTTCTTCGTCGCCGGAAACCGACGGGATTTCCATTAATTTTGTCGTTAATTCAAAAAGATTCATAAAATAAAAATAAGCTTCACAATTTACTTGTATCAAGTCCGAAATATCGGGCCGCCTGCGTAGCGTTTTGTTCTATCGTCCGTGTCCCGTCAACCTTTAATACTTTGAGATTTAATTCTCCGGCTTGCGCCGCTACCCATTCGGCAAAACGCTCATCGCGCCGCATCCAGTTATCAAAAGCCTTTTCGGGATTTTCACATTGAGCGAGAACATTGCCAACCCATTCGCGCCCGGCATAATATTTCCATTGAAAATCGGCCGTCGGGACCATCCAAAGAGCCTGAGCGGGTTTTGATAAAACGGCGGCAACTTGTTTCGGCAGCAGCGCCGTCCCTTCAACCAACAATGTCTTTTCTTTCGGCGCATCGAAAATATCAGCGAGAATAAGCGAAAAATGTTCTTCATAACAGGCGATAACTTCCCCGACAAGTTTATCAACCGGTTTTGTCCAACGCTCGTTCCAGTTGGAAGCACACCAATTTGTCAAAGCCGGCTGAGATTCAAGCGTAAATCGTTGAACATGAACATCAAACGCCTCGTCTACACGATACAAATCAAGATTAAATTCTTTCGCTAAAATCTCGCTGATTGAGCTTTTACCCGCACACGGAGAACCGCCGAGCCATAATACATTTTCAAGTCTGCGCTTTAAATCGGTCATTCACCGGCTATTTCGGAAAAACCCGCTTGCCGTAAAATCTCTTCGACAAATTCGGTTTTCCCGCTTGTGTAAGCTTCCCGATTATTTTTAAATTTCAATGCCAGTTCTCTTTTCAGTTCGTTGTAGATTCGGGCCGACCCGGCATTCTCACGCAGGTAATCCCGGAATAAAATGTGCCGTTTCCAAACATGGCCGCCGAATTGAACCACACTCAAATGATACGAGCTGGCGGCCGGCGTTCCTTTCCTGAAAAACGGACGTCCGGCAATCCCCAATTCACCGCGATATTCGTAGCCGATTTTCTCAATCGGCAGCAGTAAATACTTTTCCAAGTCGGACAAATCCCGCAGCCCGACCATTATGTCAATGATCGGTTTAGCTTCAATACCCGGAATTGCCGTGCTTCCGATATGCTCGATCGCCAGCGCATAATCCCCCACGGCTGAGCGCAGTAATTTTTCTTCTCTTTCAAAAAGCGTTTTCCACGCCTGATTATGAGCAACGAGTTCAACGCTTTTTCGGTTTAAACCAATCATAAATGCCTGAAATCGATTGAATTTCCGTTAGTTTGACGGTCAATTGAAGCGATTTATGTACTCTTTTCAAGAGTTTGTTTTGTCAGCCAAGCAAAGAGTTGCGGTTCATTAAACACTTTTTCCTGAGTATAATGTCCCGTATTTTCATATTCCGTCACATTTACTTTGCTGTCGCCAAGATTTCGCAAGGCTTCCGTGATCTTGCGTGATTGACCGATCGGAACAATATTATCCTCTTTTCCATGAAAAACCCAGACCGGCTTTCGACCGATTTTTTCGGCCATCGCCTTGTAAGGCTCGGGCGACACGGCCACCGCCAACTGTTCCGGTGAAAGAACATCTGTTTCTTTCGAGTTTTTATCCAGACGCGGCATCACCCGACCCGACATCGGAACCAGGGCGGCGAATTTATCCGGATACATAACGGCCGTTTGCCAAACGCCGTAGCCGCCCAACGAAAATCCGGCCAGATAAAGTCGATTTTCATCGCCGCTAAATTCCCTGACCGTTTCATCAAGCGCCCTGACGGCTTGCGCGGTCATTTCGCCGGCCCAAAAAGTATTCTTCCGGCATTGCGGAAAGACGATAATAAACGGAAAATTCTGAGGATTTCCTTCGATAACTTTATCCAATCCGCGGATTTGGGCTTCATTGTCGTCGCCCCTCTCATCGCTTCCGTGAAGAAAAAGCATGACCGGCAGCTTTTCATCCGGTCGGTGTTTGGGCGGCACGTAAACCCTATATTTATAAGCGTTTGAACCTATTACGACCTGACGCCTCAAAAAACTTGCATTCGAATGATTTCCCGAGCAACCAACAAAAAGGAGCAAAAAAACAATCAATGCCGGATGCTTTTTCATATACTTCTTACTTTGTAAAAGACAGATAAATTATTAACCTTTCCGTGCCCAGAACCTTAACCAGGGCGGCGCAAAGGCCGTAAAATGATCCGAAGTGGCCGGTTCGGCGTGAACGTCGGGCGTTCCTAAATTTTGCTCCAGGACCTTCAAAAGCATCAAATCATTCTCGATCAAACCGTTAATTAAGACACTCAAGGTATGCCGGAATTCGCGGCACGGGCGAATTTCCTGATGCGGCTTTTCGCCGTTAAAAACCCAATCTTCATCTTCAAATTTAATTTCCGCACCGTTCGTATAGGGCGATTTTAAAACATAGCCTTCCTCGCGCCAATCGGTTTGTTTGAGGTTGATAAAAAAAGGATTTGCGCAGGCCAGATAATAGATTCCGCCGGTTTTCAAAACTCGCGAAACTTCGCTGAAAACCGTTCGCACTTCGGGGACAAAATTTATCGAATACGGGTGAAAAACAATATCGAACGAATTTTCGGAACAGGCGGAAAGATCACGCATATCGCCCTGGACGGTTTCAATTTGCAGGTTGAAAATTTCGGCGGCCTCCCGGTCGCGTTCAAGCTGTTTTTCGGAAATATCAAAAACCGTAACATTGGCGCCGAGTCTCGCAAAAGAAAGGGCTTGCTGCCCGCCGCCGCCGGCCAGACAGAGAACCCGCTTTCCCGTTAAATTGCCGAAAATGCCTTCTTCATCAATAAATGCGCGCGCTGCATCGAGGTCAAAATCAGTATGCGGCCGGGTAAAAATCGCCCCGGCATCCGCCAAAGCATTCCAACGCTCCAGATTATATTTTCCTATTTCGTCCACGGCTTTTAATCATTACACAAGATGTTATAATTTTCATCGACAGTTCATTAAATAATTGTAAAAATAACCGATGCTGACTTCCGATCTGGCCATCAACCGGCGGCGCGGCGACAAAATCCTGCCGCAGTTCATCAAAACCGACGACGTAAATTATTTGCGCGACGCCCGGGTTTTGATCGAAATCTTTGACGAATTTCAGGGGAAAACCCGTCGTGAGCTGGAACGTGAACTGGAAGAATACGTCGGCACGGGCACCGATTATCGAATTTTGCGCGGGTTTATCAAACTCCTCACCGACCGGTGCGAATTTGAAACGTCGAGCATTGCCGAGCCCGTGGAAATCCGTCAAAAAGTTTTTCTCGAAGCGCGTAAATTTCAGCCCGTTCTGCCCGGTTCGACAACCAAAGACGAGATTCTGGAAACGGTCGCCACCGAGTTAAAAACCGATGCCGAATCGCTTTTTGCCTGTCTTTACGCGGATCTCGCCGCCGAGCAAAGATTGATTTCCTTTGAAATTATCCCGCCCGAAGATTTGCTTGACCGGTATAATCTCGCCCAGGCGCAGGCCCTTTTGTACAAATGCATCGAGATGAAAATTCGTGTCGAACCGGGTTCGGCGGGAAACTACCGGGCCATTTTCGGCTGGATAAAACATTTCGGTTTGATCCATTCGGTTATCGGAAATGCCGTCAACGGTTACGAAATCACGCTGACGGGCGCGGCTTCGCTTTTTCACCGCTCGCAAAAATACGGCATCCAGATGGCGGTTTTCCTGCCCGCTCTCCTTCTTTGCAAAGGTTGGAAAATGCGGGCGGAGATTGCCCAGAAACAGGGAGGAAACCTTTTTTACGAGCTTTCGAGCGACCAAAAAGACCTTACTTCCTGTTATTTTGACGAACCCGAATATGAAAACCCGGTGTTTGAAAAGTTAAAACGCGATTGGGCAAAATCGGCGCGCGTCTGGCAGTTACTGGTCAATAAGGAAGTTGTCGATTTAGGAAAGACGGCCTTTATCCCCGATTTCGTTCTTATCTCGCCGGAAAACAAAAAGGTTTACCTCGACATTTTAGGATTCTGGACGCCGAAATCCCTGCAAAAACGCCTGGAGGAATTTCGCGGCGCCAATTTTAATAAATACATTATTGCGGCCTGGACCGAGCTGCGCGGAAGTCGCGATGAACCGGCCTTTTCGCCTGAAAACGTGATATTTTTCAAATCCAAACTCGATCCGCAGGATTTGGAAGAAATCGCCGGAAAATTAATATAATGACTTTAATTCTTTGCTATTTTAGACACGGCAAAAATTAATAGGAATAAAAATGTCTGATAAACTACCAAATTTTCACCAGTTAGTCGGGAATCAAATCGAACGCCTCAACGGCATAAAATCGTGGGACAAGCTTGCGTTAATCGGCAAAAATAACTTGGAGAGAATTATCCAGCTCGCCCAGGAATCAATTTACCGGATGATGGCCGATCACGAAAGCGCCAACGAAATGAGAGAAATCAGAAGCGGCATTGAGCACATTGAAAACCATCTAATTCCGAAATCTCCGAACAAACCGACCCTTCCAAGATTAAGAAATGAAAGTTTTCATAAAGACGATCCGGTTTTCGCATATTTAGGCGACACGGACGGCATAGTTGTTGAAAAAGGCTGGCTTTATGGAAAGGTTATTGATGTGCGCAAAGCCTTTAACAAAGATTGGGCGGATGGTAAGCCGAACAGCGGATATTTTTGGAAAGTAACGGTCGAAACAAAGGCCAATATATTTCCAAACGAAAATAAATTTGTTTTTTCAACCAGCGAACCTCGCGTAATCTTTGACTGGGAATATGATTACCTGAAAAACAGCAACGACGCAGAATTTCTGCAAATATTCTCGGACAATGCCTTCCGGGAATGGAAACCGCTCTGGTGCATAGAAAAAGCATTAAATTGTAATGCTGCCCTGATGAACATGGAAGACTGGATAAAAAATTTCATTTAAACGGTTATTCGGTAAAATCCGTTCCGATTGGTTTCACATCCCGCGCTCCGATCAGATGAACCAGATGCCACCACTCGTTTTTCGTTCGCAGACCGCTTAAGGCCCACTGCAAAGGCAGCGTTCCCGCCCAAAACCGGGCCCGGTCAATCGCATCTTTAATTTCGGGATAAGTTCTTGCCATCTCGGCGACCAAAGTTTCGCCGTAATTATAAATAAAACAAGCCACATCCGCCGCCGGATCGCCAACGCCGGCGGTGCCGAAATCGATAATTCCGTTGATTTGTTTCCGTTCGCGGTCATAAATGATGTGATACGGAACAATGTCGCCGTTGACCAATTTCGGCTCGTAATCCATAAACTTTTCGTCCATCGCAATCGGCGCAAAATGGTCGATGACCGATTCGCGGACATGCGGCAACATTAATGGAAACAACTCTTTTTCGACATTTTCGAATAATTTGAGCCAGACCTCCCGGCTGCGATTGACATCAGACTGAGCGATTTGGTTTCGTTCAAATTCCAAAACAGGAACATTGTGAAATTGTTTCAGGAAACGGGCGAGCTCCTTAATAAGGCGGTTTTGCTCGCTTTCCGGTAATTTTAAAATATCCTCACGCCGTAAAGCGTGGCCTTTAATGTAGCGATAAACCGCTAAATCATCGGATTTATACTCAAACTCGGGCAGCGGAATTTCCACGTATTTTCGCGCCAGTTCGATAATCTTGATCTCATTTATAAAAAGCTTTTTGCCCCAATCCAAATTGCGGGGGAAACGAAAAACCAAATCTTCGTTAACGATCAAAACATCGTTTATTAATCCTTCGGCGTTGGCCCGAATCGAGGAAATTTCCAGCTTCGGAAAAATCTGCTTAATTTTCTGCAAATGGGCCGGATTTATTTCCATCGAATTTGATCTTAGGACGCCGAAATTTCAGCTAAAACTTTTCGGAATATTTATTTACATACTTCAATTAAATTAATCAAACAATCCTTTCTCATTCCTTGTTTTCACGTCCTGAAACTGGCGGGCATCGGTGCGGCGCTGGCTGATGCGTTCTTCGGTCGTGTTGCGGGTAATTACTTCATATAAAACGGCTTGTTTGCCTTCTTTTTTACGCAGGATGCGGCCCAGTCGCTGAATGTGTTCGCGTGAAGAACCAGAGCCGGAAAGAATTATCGCCACGCTCGCATCGGGAATATTGACGCCTTCGTTTAAGACTTTGGAAGTCGCCAGAGCCAGAACGTCGCCCCGGTTAAAGGCATCGAGCCAGAATTTTCGTTCCTTGACATTGGTTTCGTGCGTGATGGCAGGCACCAGATAATCCTGCGAAATGCGATAAACCATTTCGTTTTCGGCAGTGAAAATCAAAACTCTGTCGTGTTTATGACGAATGAGCAAATCCTGCAAAACCCGTAATTTGGCATCCGTTCCGAGGGCGATTTTCTTCGAGTTTCGATAGGCTTTCATGGCGCGCCGACCATCTTCGCTGCGCGCCGACTGCATAACGAAAACTTTCCAGCCTTCGATCGACCCGAACGGGATGTTTTTGGCCCGCACAAAATTGCGGAAGATATCGCGTTCGACCTGGTATAGCTCGCGCTCTTCGTCCGTCAAATCGACCTCGACTCTTTCAAGCACGTAGTCCGCCAGGAATTCCCCGGCCAGCTGTTGTGCTTCGAGCCGGTAAACGGTTTTGCCGATTAGATTTTCCAGCAAATCTTCGCCGTTGTCGGCGCGCTCGGGCGTCGCTGACAGACCGAGCCGGAACGGCGCAATCGCAAATTCCGCCGCATATTTGTAGCCTTCCGACGGCAGATGATGACATTCATCAAAAATTACCAGCCCGAATTGATTGCCGATGCGTTCCTGGTGGCGGAAAGCCGAAGCGTAGGTCGTCACGGTAATCGCACCGATCTCGTAAAAACCGCCGCCGATAAGGCCGATTTCGGCATTAAATGTTGAAAGCAAAAGATCATACCATTGATTCATCAAGTCGATCGTCGGCACCACGACAAGCGTTTGCCGCTGGCAGATTTCGATGGCCATCGTCGCCACGTGTGTTTTCCCGGCGCCGGTCGGCAAAACGATCACGCCGCAGCGTTCGCTCTGTTTCCACGCTTCGACCGACCCGGTTTGATAGTGGCGGGGCTCAATGTGAAATTTTTGCCTGAAATCGAAATTATGATATTTTTTCGCCTCGTCCTGATAAGACGTTTTGGTGCGAATAAACTCTTTGATTATTTCACGATAGCGAAAGCCGGGCGCGCGAAAATGACGCGTCCGCTTGTCCCAGACAAAAGCTTTCGGCAAATTCTTCGCACCTTCGCCGGCCCCTTCTAAAATCAACGTCCCCGATTCAAATTTAAGCGTCAGCATTAACTATTTTTTTTCGATAATGGCATCGATCAACCCGTATTTAATCGCTTCATGAACGGATAAAATCACCTCGTTTCTGAGAGCATTGACAAACAGTTTCGGCGATTTTCCGGTTTCTTCGACGAATGTTTTGATTAATAATCTTCTTAATCGTTCAAGCTCGTTTTCACGGGTAATTATATCATCCATTGAATCGGCATTCCCGCCCATTCTCAAACGATTAATAAGAAAGCGGCTCGAAGGCAGCGCAAATCTTTTTCCCCGGGCGCCGCTGGCCACCAAAAGAGCGGCCGTCCCGCTCGCTTGTCCGACACAAATTGTTGTTACATCAGCGTTTATTGCTTTAATGGTGTCATAGATGGCAAAGGTCGACGAAACGGCGCCGCCCGGACTATTGATGTAAAGATTTATATCCGTTGTCGGCGATTCGGCTTCAAGATAAAGCAGTTCGGCAATTACTTCATTAGCCGCCGTATCGTCGATCGGCGTTCCGAGAAAAATTATTCTGTCTTTTAACAGTTTATCCTGGATTTCGGAAGCCCGTTCGAGTTTCGATTCGGGAATTTCTTTCGATGCGGATTTCGGACGGAATATATCAAACCATTTCATAAAATTTAAAATTGTTAGAACAATCCTTTACAAGCACATATTCTTTCTTAAAATTTTCTCTTTGTGGTCAAAAACGATAATCCGCCCAAGCTCGTCGGTGATGGTCAAATATTTTTCGTCCAGCCTGACGTGGCCGGATTTTGATTGTCTCAGATAAAACATTGCCAGACGAACGTCGGGAATCTCATAGAGAGTAACGAACATGGCGTCTTTGGTATATTTTATCAAAACACATTGCCGCTCCATTATCTGCGGTTTAGCAATATTAACGATATCGGACGGAAAATCGAATTTGGCGATTCCGGTATCATAATCATAAACTTCGGCCACAAACTCCAGCCGCGTTTCCGGTTCCATAATTTCCTGTTTAACAACGACGGAATACGCAATAAAGCTGCTGATTCCCCACACAGACTGTCTTTCATTCTTTGTTTCATACCAGTGAGTCCCCTGGTTTCGGCTTCGCAGAACCAGATCCGGCAGATCATACCACCATTTCTCAATCCCTTTTCCGGGCAGATCGACCAGCAGCATCAATTTGTTTTTTGAACGGGCGACCTCATAGACGTTTCCCCCCATGTCCGGAACGCGCCAAACGGCTTCAAAATCTTTGGCATTCGTATCTATCGCGTAAATTTCATCATTTAAAGCGACAAACCATAAATTGCCGTCATAGGTCGGGGCAAAGGTCGTAAGATTTGCTTCGCACCAGTAACCGGCGCGGCGATTGACAAAGTCGAATTTTGTCAATCGATAAGAACCGTCACGAGCGGTCAATCCGATGGCTTTGGTGCCGAAATCCGAAACGATAAATCTTTGGGTCGGCTGGTCAAAATGAGCGATTGTTTTACCCGTCTTCGAGATAATCTTAACGCCTGCTTCGCCGAGCGCAACGGCCATTTTCCCGTCCGGTAAAAGACACGTATCGTAAACCCGGCCGGCGCCCTTCTCACGTTCTTCAACCGTTATGGTAAGCGGTTCAAACTTTGCGCCTTCAGTGATTTGAGGCAGTTTCGGCAAATCCGTTCGCAAAGCATAGTCGCCTGTCAGCTCAATCAGTTGACGAAAATCCAGCACGGCAAAACGGCGGCTGTCCTTGGCCATATCGGCTAAAATCTTTCGCGCCAGCGGACGTGACAAAATCCGCAGCTCGTCATTTGTGTTGAGACGAAGCGCTTCGAGCGCAAAAGCGAGCCGTTTTTCCTGACCTTCGGAGCTGTTTTCCGCTAAAAACTCCTCAAACCGGGCTTTAATCTCATCAAAGCTTTCCGGAAAATTCGTAATCTTTTTCGCCAGCATCTGCCCGGAAACGGCTCCGCCGAATTCAATGACCTTATCAATCCACTCTTTGGCGGTATCGCGCTTCGCTTCAAGCGGCCAGATAACGTTGACGGCGGCCGTATAATTTCCGCTGTCGGCAAGATTTTCCGCCCAGAGCTGTCTTAATTCGGCGGCTTGCGGATGTTTTTGCTGTTCGAGCTTCGTGACGACATATTCAAAACAATTGTGAAGGACGGCCAGCTGAATAGCCCGGCGTTTTTCACCGGCGATAAACCATTGACGGACAATAATTTCTTTCGACAAACCGCGAGCTTCCGCCAATTCCGCCGCCAGCCGCAGCTTGCCGTGTTTTTCCAAAAATTCGACTGCTTCCGAGTTATTTTTCAGAAGCTCCGCCAACACGAATGCCGCTTCTTCGATCCGGTTTTGAGCCACCAGCCGGTCAAAAGTTTGCCGGTAAAGCTTTTGCAGGTCGTTAAACCAATCGTCTTCGAGAAAGACCGAGGAATTCGTCGCCGTTCGGCCGTAATTTATTTTCAAATCATCGCGCGGCCGAAGAAATCCGAGGTACGGCGTTTTTTTCGTCAGTTCCTGCAATTCTTTCATATCATCCAGCGGGATCGCGTATTTCAAAGCCTCTTTGATATCTCCGCTCTCAAACATTTCCATCATCTTCGCCAGGTATCTGGCCTGTTGTTTGCCCAAAATCTGCGCCACTTTCATCTGAAACAAGGCCTTGGTGAAAAATTGCCGTATTTTATTCGCAAACTTCGAAGGCGGTTTCGGCTCGGAATATTGTCCGCCGCCGCCCGGTGTGGAATATTGCCGGCGTCCCTTCTCCTGCCCGGAATATCGTCCGCCGCCACTTTGTTGCGCCGTTTTGCCTGAGAAAAAACGCCTGAGAACATCGAACATGCCTGAAAAAGCATTTGAAGCGGAACTTGAAGACGAAGGCTGAAAATCACTGCTCCTTACTCCGCCGTCCGTCCGTCCGTCTCTGCGGTGCGTCGATTTTTCTTTGAGAGCCTTTAAAACTTCCATCATTTGCGCATCGGCTTTCGGCACCCTTTTGAGCGCCTCACGCACATCGACGTCGGTAACTTTTTCAATGACGGTCGGTTTTAGCTTGACCTCGCCGAGCGTTCGGGTTTCGACCACCTGAAACGGCGAAATATCAAACCAGCCTTCAATATTTTCGGTTTCCAACGTTCCGACCGGGAGCGTTTTGATTTCGCCCTGTTCAAGAAAAATCATAGTTTCGGGTAAATCCGCAAGCTGTTCCAAATCCTTTTTTTGTAATGGAAACGACGACCAAACCCGGCCGTATTTGACCAGCGGCAGCCCCAAAACAAAACGGCAATCTACCCGCCGCGGCTGTGGGGGGAGCAAAATCAAATTTTCCCGGTAGCGAAAAACTTTTGTGCCGGGCTCCCACATAGACAAAATCCGGCGGCGAATCTCGTTTTCCGGCAACAGGCGCACGGAAAATAAAAAACCGGCGGCCGAAACGGTTCCGCGATGCGTTAAATTTTGCAGAACGAGGGTCTTCATTTTGAATAACGTCCGACGGCGGTGCGATGCGTAATCGAATAGATAACCAATTCGCCCGTTACGGTTTGATAAGCAAAAATCGGGCTGAGGGGACAAAACTCAATTTTTACGATCTCTTCCTTTTCCTCCAGAATATGTTTTCGCCGCCCGTAGGCCCAGGTAAATTCCAATGTTCGCCGGTCGTCCCGCAATTCAAACAAGCCCGGTTTCGGAGCTACCCGGGAATTGCTGTAAACCCCGACGACTTCGCCCTTCGGTCTCGGCATGACCTGAACTTCATCCCTTTCCGTCAGAATTACCCAATTGTTTTGGTCGCTTTGAACGGCCAGAACTTTTCGGCCTGATTCCCCGCGCCCGAAAAGCGCCCGTTTCGGATTCGTTACCGGAACTTCGCGCCGTTCGATTTTATTGCTGATGGCAACGATTCGATGATGATCGTTGCCGTCCTCGCAACCGACGAAAATAAACTCGTTATGGGTATGCGTAGCGGCTAAAACATTGGTCGCCGTCAGCGTTGCATAACCGGCAATGGTTTTATCGTCGGATTCAGTGGCCTGACTCATTAAAAACAAATTCCCCCCGGCGTCCAAAATCCCGGCTTCGTCATAATGAAATTGCTGGGGGCGCATATTGTAAATTTGCAGCAACTCTTTCTGGTCTTCGGGTAAAGCAAATTCGCCTTTTCTGATCTTGTAATAGCCCTGTTTCAGACCAAACCCCATTTTACGGTATTCAAGCCAGAGTTTTTGATCTTCCGCCAGCATGACAACGGCCGTGGCTTTGCGTAATCGGCCGGCGGCAATATATCTTCCCGAATAAGTCGGTTTATAAGTGGTCGGATAAATTTTCCCCTTGTCCGGCGTATTTTCAACTGAAAAACACAGGATATCGTCGGAATCGAGTCTGGCAAAAAGCTTGGCGCCCTGCGGGTCAAAAAAGAAATTGCTTACATTGGCGCCCAGGTTGGCGGCGCTAAACTCGGGACTTTTCGGCACTTCGAACGGATTTCGCAAAAGTCTGGTGCAAATATCCGGCGATGGAAGTTCGAGTTTCGTTTGCTTTTCCGCTCCCGAAGCGCTTTTGATCCTGAGAGCGATTTCGCGTTTTTCAAGCTGCGGAACTTCGTCCACATAAAGATGCGAAAAGACTTTGGCCTTTTCAAATTGCGATAATTCCGGGCTGCCGATAAGCCAAACGTCCCCCATTTCGTCGATTTCGCTTAACTTTTCCCGCCAGCCTGAAATGTCCTCTTCCGTCACGTCATTGGCCGTTCGCGCTTCGAGCAAAAGCTTGATGCTGGCTTCCGTATCGTCGGAGATAACGAGCTGTTTCGTGTCCTGCAAAGCGCTCCATAAAAACATCGAATTGGCCGCTTCGGCCCGGCGGGCCAGGACAATAAAAGCGGCAATATGAGCGATTCGCGGCGCTCCGAGCTGCATTGCCCCGGCATCGAAAAGCGCAATCGAAACCCGCTTGGCGTTCGGCGCAATTTCCGCCAATTGCAGAAAAAGATGCTCGCCCATCACCGCGCGACGGATAAATTCGTCGGGGACTTCGTCGGCCAAAGCCAGCTCCGACAATAATAAACGTTCGTAAATGCCGCGCCTCGCGACGCCGTCATACCCGTTCGGTTCGCCTTTGGAAATTTTGTCGAGCGAATTGAGCGGGCTGATAAACGGCGAGATTTTTTGGACATACCCGCCGATGGCGAGGCTTATTTCCTCGGGGAAAATCTGTAAATATTTGGCCCAGGGCGCGAGGCTCGCAGGTAATCTCATAAAACTTCACTCAAAACTTTGCGGGAAATCGGGCGCATTTTTCCGACCGGAATGATTTGTTCTCCGACAACGGCAAACGGTCTCTGGTCGGGAAATTGGCGAAGCAGGCGGCGCTCGAATAAATCAACCGGCAGATTCGGACGCAAATTGGTCGGAAGCAAAATCGAGGGCGCCAACACGTCTTTGCCGAGATAGATCAAACCGTCGACCCACGGCAGATTTTCACTGTCACCCGCCGCGAAAAGCAAATCCTTGCCGAAAACACCTTGCAGCTGCGTGAGCTGTTCATCGCTAAGGGCAAGAAGTTTTTTCTTCAGGCGAATGGCCGCCTCGTCAAAAGCAATAAGCGCCACCGGCGCCAGCGAATCAAAACGATTTTGCCATTTTATCTCGAACATTTTTCAACACTTATAAATAGTTTTCTACAGGTATGGACCGGGGATAAAAGTTTTATCAATAACCTCTTAGCTTTTACCTTTTTACTTTTGCCTTTTAGCAAATCCTCTTCACCTTCGGTTAAAAAATCCCCGGTTTATCCGTGTGAATCCGTGGCTAATACATTGTTTCCCTGCAAGACCTGCACTAATCTTGCGCGGATTTCGGCCAGCTCGGCCGGCAGGGTTTCGGCATTAAATCCGGCGTCGATTTCGCGGGCAATCCCTTCGAGCTTGAGCTTCCACGCCGCTTCTTCCTGAACCGGAACGGGGCGATTTTGCAGAATTTCGCGCGCCAGATTAACCAGTCGAACGGCTCTCGCGAGCGCGCCGAGCGAAGCTTCTTCGGCGGCAAACGGCAGCGTTTTGTTTTCGGTTTCCGCGAGCAGCGCATGGAGAGAATCCCGCGCCAGAGCCTGCTGTTCGCTGGTCGGAACGGCGTAAATCAATGTCCATAAATCACTCATCCGGGCTTCGGTGCGGCCGTCCAGGATCGCCGCCGAAGCGATTAATCGCTGCATTTTAACGGCACGACGGTCGGAAATATTAATGCCCGCACTTCGCAAAATCCGGACGGCCTGCGCAATGCTCGGGCGAACCCGGTTTAAATCGACCTTTTCCACCAGGTTTGACAAAAGATCGATGTCCTCGATATGCGCCGCGTGCGGAAAATCCTTTTTCGCCAAATCCCAACCGCCTTCGAGCAGATTTTCGAGCAGCGGGTCGGGAATCGGTTCGACAAAAAGCCTCACCAGAAATCTATCGGCAAAGGCCGCCAAAGCGTCATCCACCGGCAAAGCGTTGGAAGCGCCGACACAGACCCGCAACGGAACGCGCATCCGCGTATGGCCGCGCCGGAAAATTCTTTCGTTCAAAATGCCGAGCAGCGTGTTTAAGATCGCCGTCGAACCAAGGAAGATTTCGTCCAGAAAAGCGATTTCCGCTTCCGGGAGCATCCCGAAAGTTTCGGTTTCGACCATGCCCTCTTTCAGTTTGCGCAAATCAACAGGCCCGAAAATCTCGCTCGGCTCGGTAAATCGCCCGAGGAGATATTCAAAATAATTACCGCCCGTCGCCCGCGCAATCCGTCTCACGGCTTCGCTTTTCGCCGTGCCGGGCGCACCGATAATCAAAACGTGTTCGCTGGCGACGGCCGCCAATGCGACCAGCTCGACCAAGGTTTCACGCTCGATCAGATTTTTACTTGCCTCAGCAATCGCAAAACGAATTGCTTCGACCGATTTTTCCAGATTTTCCGACATATTTTTTTGAGTAACAGAATTTGAAGATTAGAGGCTTCTCTATTGGTGCCGGTTTAAATTATATTTAAGTTAATGGACGAAGTAAATAAATTTAATTTGGCACAATCAAAACTGTGACTTCTGATTATAATGTGTAACTATTTTCATTTTTTCCTCAGTAGTCAGCTAGCTGCTCTGGTCATCCGCAAATTTACCTCAAAAATTGATGGAATACTTCCTTTTGAACTCATCTTAGCGGAAAGCGGCCTATTTCACTATATTAACTATCTTTCAATAAATGTCTTGTAAATCCTAATCTCACTAACTCATGATATGATTCCAAAACTTCGTCGGGAACTTCCTGCTCAAGTTGAAATCCAAGAGAAGGGTAAATCAAAATCCGCTGAAGATCTCCGACCAGCTCATTTATGAGGTTTTCTTTGGTTAACCCGTCAGCTGCTTGCTCATTAAAAGTCAGTTGCGGAGAGGTGATTATTATCTCAGCCTCCGTCCATATTTTTCGAGAAGTTGCGAATACTCTTCTTTCAGTGTTTGGTTTAGTTACGATCAAGGCTTTTTTTATGTGAAGGTTTCTCGCCGCGAATAGTCGTTTGGAAAATTCAATATTACTGCCAATATTTGTCGCTTGTTCTTCGGTTAAAATCTTTTCTTCGGGCACTCCAAAAGAAATTGCGTGCTTTTTGAAGATTTGTGCCTCCGGCTCAGAGAAAACCCCCGAAGTCCAATTTCCAAACGAGCCGGTAAAAAGAATTATATTTGCCAGTCTATTTTGCCAGAGATGAGCACAATATTCAGCAACTCTCAGATCATAACTGCCGAGTCCAATGATAATATCCGCTTTGGATATTACGCTGTCTAAATGATGATAATCCCATAAAACATTGGCGTGAAAATCAATAGATTTCTGCATAATGTCTCTTTAATAATTCTTCTCTAATTTTTCGTCAATTTCAAAATCAATGTGCCCAATTCGAATTTAAGTTTGAGCGTCTTTTGCAATATTTTCCGTAAAAAACGCGTCGTGTAATCTTTTAATTACTTCGCCGACCACTTCTTCTTTGACCACAAACGTAACGTTTACACTAGATGCGCCATGTGAAATGAGCGGAATATTGACGTCGGAAATGGTGGAAAAAAGTTTGGCGGCGAGGCCCGAAGTTGTCCGCAAACCTTCGCCGACCACACACACGACGGCATTGCCGTGTTCGACCTCGACTGCCCCGAGCCGTTTGAGGTCGTTGACGATTTGATCGAGCGAATTGACATTATCAAGCGTCAACGCCAATGAAACTTCCGATGTTGAAATAACGTCGATAACGGCGCGGTGACGTTCAAAAACCTGGAAAAGCGCCGACATAAAACCGTAACTTCCGAGCATTCGGGCCGATGTGATGCGCAGGATCGTAATGCCTTTTTTCGAGGCGATTGATTTTATTTTACTCGGAGCTTCGCCGCTTTCGGCTAAAACCATGGTGCCGATCTCTTCGGGTTTCCACGAATTGCAGACTCTGACGGGAATGGAAAAATCGACGGCCGGCTGGATCGTTTTCGGATGGAGAACTTTAGCGCCGAAATAGGCCAATTCCGCCGCTTCTTCGTAACTGAGAACCGGAATCGTGTAAGCCGCCGGCGCAATCCGCGGGTCGCACGTCATAACGCCCGTCACATCCGTCCAGATTTGCAATTCTCCGGCCCGCAGAGCGGCGGCAATAAGCGCTGCCGAATAATCCGACCCGCCGCGGCCCAAAGTGGTCGTTTCACCGCTCCGGCTGGCGGCAATAAATCCGCCCATGACCGGAACTTCATCGTTTTTAAGCACCGGATTTAATTCGAGCTGGATAATCTTTTCCGTTTCGTCCCAAACGGGATTGGCCGCGCCGTGTTCGTCGTCGGTCATAATCAGGCGGCGCGCATCGGCGTGACGGGCGTTGATGCCTTTTGAACGCAAGACTTCCGTTAAAAGCCTCGAAGAAAGCAGCTCGCCGTATGCCACTACCACGTCTTTCAACAATTGAACCGGCAGCGAGCGGCGCGAAACCCGTTCGAGCACCTCGGAAAGGTCTGATTTCGCTCTTTCCAACTCTTTATAAAACTTTTGTTTGGCGTCTTCGCCGAGATAATGCTCAGCCACCTCCACATGCCGCTCAAAATGCGGCTGCAAAGATTCAAACCCTTGCTCAGGCTCATTTTTCCGCGCCAGATCAAAAGCCGACAAAAGCGCATCCGTCACCTTCGTCATCGCCGAAGTAACCACGACGGGACGTTTATCGATCTGCTCGGAAACAATTCGAAAAACACGCTCAAACGCGGCCACATCCCCGACGGACGTTCCGCCGAATTTCATTACGGTTGGATTTAATTCGCTCAAAATATCCTCTAAGACACTTCTAACCACAGATGAGCACCGATTTACACGGATTTTGAAACAAGATGACTATCCTAAATTAATCTGTTTTTATCTTGTGTTTATCCGTATTCATCTGCGGTTGCTTCCAGTATTTCCAAAATAAAAAAGGTCAATCGTCTGCAAATACACGACTGACCTTCGATAAAACTCAAAATAGCCCTTCCGGCGCGAGATGGTTCCGTACCGAAAATGTCGTAGCACTCCAACGAATTACACGTTGACAGTCCAGCAGATTTAGCCGCTGCAACCAACCTGGTGTTTTTGAAGCAAACAAACCAGGTTTCGGCGATTTTCCCTTTCATTTGCCGATCCATGAAACCTTCAAATTTCTCCGGGCAAATTACTTTTGAAAACCGCGCCTCTACCGTTCACGTTTTCTAAATATCTGCCGTAAGATTAACTTACAGCGCGAAATTGATAAACTAAACTTTTGTATTGTGCTTTGTCAAGTTCAGCCTTCTAAAAGAGGTTTTTTAACGCAAAGGCGCAGAGGCGCAAAGCCGCAAAGTTTTTTAATGGTTTTGAATACTAAAAGCTTTTAAATAGTTCCGCAAATACCCTGTGAAATAATTTCTCTGTCTCTCTCGTGTCTTTGCGCCTCTCGGGTTAAAAATATCTTCTTTTAGTGAAAAGCCTGATTTATGCGCCTGATCGCCTGATAGCCCAAAAGCTCAATCTCCGGTGACAGATAATCTTTTCTGCAAGTTTCTTCTTTAACCAGATCGGTGCTCAGGTATTTTTTATTGTCGTCGGCAAAAACGGTGGCTACAACCGCTTCTCGACCAAGTTTTTCCTGGGCAAGCAGCGCCCCGATAAAGTTTGCGCCCGACGAAATTCCGACTGCCAAACCGAGTTCGGAAGCCAGTTTCTGCGCCATTAAAATTGAATCGCCGTCGGAAACCGCAATAACTTCATCAAGTTTCCCAAGCTCGACAATCGCCGGAATAAATTCGTCGGAAATACCTTGAATGCGGTGACTTCCGACCTTGTAACCGGTGGTCAGCGTCGGAGATTCGGCCGGTTCGAGCGGGTAAAGTTTTATATCCGGATTTTTCGTCCTTAAATAAGCGCCCGTTCCCATAATCGTTCCGCCCGTGCCGACACCGGCCACAAAAGCATCCGGCACCAGCGAATGAGTTTGCAATTGCCGCCAGATTTCGGGCGCCGTGGTTTGAAAATGGGCTTCCGGGTTGGCTGAATTGGAAAACTGGCGGGGCAGAAAAATACGTTCATTATCCCGCGCCAGTTTTTCGCAGGCCTCGATACTTCCCAGGAATCCGCCTTCTTCGCGACTTACCAAAACGACTTCCGCCCCGTAGCTTTTTATCAGCGCGATCCGCTCTTTGCTCATCCAATCGGGCATAAAAATTTTGACCGGATGTCCCCAAGCCCGCCCGACGGCCGCAAAGGCAATGCCGGTATTGCCGCTCGTCGCTTCGACAATCGCATCATCCGGCTTTATCTTTTCGGTGCGATAGGCTTCTTTTAAAATATGCAAAGCCATCCGGTCTTTGATACTGCCCGAAAGATTCAAATGTTCGGCTTTGGCAAAAATCCTGCGCTCCGTTCCGCGAAATCTGAAATGAATCGCCAACAGCGGCGTGTTGCCGATCAAACTTTCCACCTGCGAAAAATTTCTCGCCGGGGACACTGAGCGACCGATACTTTGAAATGACTGAAATCTTTGTGAATTAACCGTTTGCAAACTCATATAATATTTTGAAAAAACTTTGTCCACAGATGCACACAGATAAACACGGATTCTTTCGATTTATTCTTTGTGCTTTTTGTGCCTTTTCGCGGCTAATCTCCTACCCGCATAAAACCGCGCCGCCGTTGATGTTAATAACCTCGCCCGTGATGTGGCGCGACCAATCCGAAGCGAGAAAAACGATCGAAAGCGCCACGTCGTCGGCGGTCGCCACTCGTTTTAAAGGAATGCCGTCAATTACCCGATACTTAAAATCTTCGTCCTCAAAAACCGGGTCGTTCAAGTTCGTATCAACCCAACCGGGCGCCACGCAATTGACGCGGATGGTCGGCGCCAATTCGTTGGAAAGCGCCTTGGTAAACGAGATCTGCCCGCCTTTCGAGGCCGCATAATTTGAATAACCCGCTTCGCCGCGCTGTCCGGCGGTTGAAGAAACAATCACGATATTTCCCGAATTTTGTTTTCTGAAATGCTGCGTTGCGGCCTGGCAAGCCGTCCAGGTGCCTTTCAAATTGGCGTCGAGAACTTTATCCCAGAGCTTTTCGGACATTTTTTCAAGCGGTGCTCCTTCCCAGATTCCGGCATTGGCAACCAACAAATCCAATTGCCCGAACTCCCTTATACCTTCTTTGATTAAATGTTTGGCGTCTTTAAATTTGGAAACGTCCGCCTGCACCGAAATAGCGCCGACGCCGAATTCACGGCAAAGTTTAACGACCTTTTCGGCATCGCCTTTGTGGTGAAAATAATTAACCACCACATTGGCTCCGGCTTCCGCCAGCCGCAGCGCCGTCGCCCGCCCGATCCCGCGACTGGCGCCCGTAACAACCGCCGTTTTTCCGCTCAATAAATAATTGGGCAGTTTCTTATCCACTACTTTTTCAGTCATAAACATAGAATAAGTCGAGAGTCGAGAGTCGAAAGTTAAGAGTCGAAAACGGTTTGTTCCGTCTGACTCCCGACTCCCGACTCTCGATTCTCGACTCGTAAAATCCCTTTTAAAATCTCACTCATTCCCGCGATATCGCTTAAAAAAGCGTCATGCCCGTCAGGCGACACAAAATCAATATATTCCGCATTTACGCCGCTTCCCGCCAATCTGATGGCCAGCTCTTTAACGTCCGAAGCCGGAAACAGCCAGTCGCTTGAAATGCCGATTAAAAAACTCTTGGCGGTGATCCGTTTGACTTCCTCATCATTTAATTCAAACAAATCCATGGCTTTCGAGATAATTTTGAAAGTTTCGGCATCAAAGCGGGTTTTGAAAATCTCGCCCTGGTAATCCAGATAACCGGCTATGTCAAAACGACTTTCAAATTTTTCGCGCGGATTTTCGCCTTTGCGGTCGGGTTTACGGGCAAAACGAATGTTGAATAATTCGTGCGATTTATACGAGATCATGGCAATCTGCCGGGCCAGCGAAACATTTTTTTCGTGTTTTAAGGCTTCGCGTTGGAGGTGGTTTAAAGCCAATCCCATCGCCGACAGCTCGCAGGCGCCGATAGCCACGCATTTTTCCGTCCGCTCGGGAAATTCACTGGCAAACTGCAATGCACACATGCCGCCGACCGAACCGCCGATCACAGCTTTAAGTTTTTGAATCCCGAGCTCATCGAGCACCGTTTTTTGCGCCCGGACCACATCGGCTACAGTGACGAGTGGAAAATCCGTTCCGTAATTCTTGCCCAATTTCGGATTTATGGAATTTGCACCCGTCGAACCGTAGCACGAGCCTAAATAATTTATGCAGATAAAAGCGTATTTATCCGTATCCAAAGCTTTTCCGTTGCCGACGAGGTCAGCCCACCAGTCGTCAACCCGGGCTGAGCCGGTCAGCGCATGAAAAACTAAAACGGCGTTCGATTTATCGGCGTTCAGTTCGCCGAAGATAGCATAATGCTGCGTGATTTCGGGCAAGCTCACGCCCGATTCCAGCACGAAAGGCTTATCCGATTCGAAATCCGCCTCAATAACTTTTGGCGACACGGGGACGTGGGGACGTGGAGACGTGGGGACGCGGAGACGCGGAGATCCGGTTCCGATACTCTGACTTTCAATTCTTTTCTCCGTGTTACTCATTCCCCACATCTCCGTGTCACTCACTCTCCGCATCTCTTACTCTTCGTGTAGCTAAACTATACTGCGGCTGCGCTTACCGTATCTGTTTGACTTAATTTCAAAGCCTGCTCAATATCGCCGATGATGTCGCGGATGTCCTCAATGCCGACCGAAAGACGAATCAAATCAGCCGTCACGCCGGTCGAGGCCTGTTCTTCCGCCGTCAGTTGTTGATGCGTTGTCGAAGCCGGGTGAATGACCAGTGATTTAGCATCGCCGATATTGGCTAAAAAACTGAAAAGATTGACGGAATTGATGAATTTCTTACCGGCTTCATACCCGCCCCTGATGCCGAAAGTAATGATCGCGCCGGCACCGTTCGGCAGATATTTATTAGCCAGCTCGTAATATTCGTTCGATTCGAGCCCCGGATAATTGACCCATTCGACCAATTCGTTGCCCTCTAAATATTTGGCCACTTCCAGGGCGTTTTCGCTATGGCGTTCGAGCCGCAGATGCAAAGTTTCCAGGCCCTGCAAAAACAAAAACGACGAAAACGGCGACAGACAAGCGCCCGTATCACGAAGTCCCTGAACGCGGGCTTTCAAAATAAACGCCAGATTTCCGAAAGCTCCCGTAAACGAAACACCGTGATAGCTCGGGTCCGGTTCGACAAAGTCCGTAAATCTTCCCGACGCGGCCCAATCAAAATTTCCGGCATCGACGATCACGCCGCCGATTGTCGTCCCGTGTCCGCCGATAAATTTGGTCGCCGAATGAACGACAATGTCCGCACCGTGTTCGATGGGACGCGCCAACGCCGGCGAAGGCGTCGTGTTATCAATTATTAACGGCAGGCCGTGGCGATGGGCGATGTCCGCCAGTTTTTCAACGTCGATGACATCGAGTTTCGGATTGCCGATGGTTTCCGTGTAAATCGCCCGCGTTTTTTCATTGATTAGGGCTTCGATGCCTTCAAAATCCGCGCCGTCGGCAAATTTTACGGTAATGCTGAGCTTCGGCAACGTATAGTGAAAAAGATTGTAAGTTCCACCGTAAAGGGATGTGGTCGAAATCAGTTCATCTCCGGCTTTGGCCAATGTCAAAATTGCCAACGTTTCCGCTGCCTGGCCCGAAGCCGTGGCGAGCGCGGCGGCTCCGCCTTCGAGCGCCGCCATCCGCTGCTCAAAAACATCCGTCGTCGGATTCATGATGCGTGAATAAATGTTTCCGAATTCCTGCAAAGCAAAAAGGCGCGCCGCGTGATCGGCATCATCGAATTCATACGAAGTGGTTTGATAAATCGGCACCGCCCGCGCCTTGGTAGTCGGATCGACCGATTGCCCGCCGTGAATCGCCAAAGTATTGAAATGATAGTTTTTTTGTTCGTCAGCCATAGTTTTTTTTGAGTCTGGAGTCGAGAGTCGAGAGTCGAGAGCCATAAGAATTTTACCTATGACTCTCGACTCTCGACTCCAGACCCTCGACTTTTCACTCCTTTTCCAGCAATTTTCAAAACGAAAAAAGCCTCCGTGCTAAATGTGCACGAAGGCTTTTTTTAAAATTCTTCGTTTGAGTCGGCTGTTTTCATGCCGAGACCTTTAGCAGTTTTTTTCGTGGAGCAAGTTGCCTTAAATCGCCACGTCTTAATATATTTTCAAATCTCAACTAAATCTGGTTGAAGTTTTAAGCTACACCAAATTTCGGAGCCTTGTCAAACGCTTTTGAATCTTTGCCGTTTCGGTCAACCAGGCCTTTTGCTAAAAACGGAACGACCAGAGCGATCGGGAATAAGTAAATAGCATAACTGAAATCGAACATAATCTTGGCCGACAAGCTGAATATTCCAGATGTTAATCCGACAATTGTGCCGAGCGTTATACCTGAAGCGATAATTGAACCCGGAATAACCAGATGCCTGCTATTTCTAATATCTCCTAATCCAAACCAGGTCATGAGGCCGGTCAGGGATCCAACCAGACACAACAGAAATAAAGCTAAGACATTTATTCCCGACCGTCCAATCTCAACATCACCCGAAGGCTCCAGATAGTTTATAAATGCAAAAGTTGACCCCATGCTGATATAAAACAAAAGAAACGCTCCCGGCAAAAACAAAAAGACCTGTTTTAGAATAGTTACAAAAGCATAGGATTTCTCAGAAAAGATTTTTGAAGAGTCTTTTTGTTGGAAGTACCTTTCCGCTTCAGCACTTAAAGTCGTATCCGGGCTCGATTTTTCAGTATCAAAAAATCCTTCAAACGCGTTCTCAAACCTCTCCTTTATCTTTACTTCTTTCATTTTTCTCAAGCAATCCTTTTGTCAGAATCGGCGCTGTAAAAAGCAGCGGCAAAATACCGATATAAAGATAAATGTAATAATTCAACAGATACGCCGGTAACAGGCCGAACGGCAAAGCAAAAATCAATGCAGTCATTATAACCGATAGCGGGAGCAGCAGATGTTTTTTATTTTTCAGATCACCGATTCCGGCCCAAACCATAAAAATGCCGGCCGTAAACCAGAATAGACCCCATAAACCAAAGCCGAAAACTATCGTGGACGGGACGGCAAAATGTAAAAATAAAACACCGGGAACAAAAGAAAAGAGATTCTTGAAATATCCGAAATATTTATCCGCCGATCGGGCAAATTTTGCGGGTGCCTGGGTTTGAACTAATTCCCGGCTCCCGGCGCAGGTCACGGCCGAAAGTTCAGGTGAATTTTCGTTGTTAAAAAATGCTTCAATTACATTTTCGAATCTTTCATTGATTACTGTCTTCTTCATTTTTATTCACCCAATACTTTACGAAACCGGCAACGGCCAATGCCAGCGGAAACAGGTAGATTGAATAATACATAATGACTTCTCCGCGCAGAAGCGTGGGTAAAAAGGAAAACAGACCGGCTAAAAGCAGCGAAAAAGAAATTATTGATCCCGGTACGACCAGATTTTTTGTTTCCCTGAGACTGCCGACACCAATAAACGTCATAAAACATCCAATCAGCAAAGAAAATACCCCCAGGAAGAAGTCCTGTAAAAAAAACATCAGAAAGTGGTAATCCCAGCCCCCCAAATCGCTTCTTATCGCTATTCGTTGAAACGTAACGTAAACAAACGTCAGCGTTAGCTTATATAGAAAAAAGGCGCCCGGCAGAAAAAGAAAAACCAGCTTGACAAAATCTATTATCGAAGCGGTTTTCTCGACGTTTGCCGTCTCCGGCTCGTTATATAAAAGAGCTGAACTATTAGTGTTTAAAACAAACTGAGAATTCTCAGACGGTTCCCCGTTTTCAAAAAATGCGTCAACGGCATTTTCAAATCTTTCTTTAATTTTCACTTTTTTCATTTTTATTCACCCAGTGCTTGGCCAACCCGGCAATTACTAATGTTAGTGGAAACAAATAAATTGAATAATAGAGGACTATTTGCCCGCGCAAGGGTTCCGGGAAAAGAAAAAATAAACCGCCTAAAATCAACGACAGTGAAAGAATCGAACCGGGTACGACCAGATTTCTTGTTTCCCTCATGCCTCCTACGCCAACATAGATCACAAAGCTTATCACTAGCGTCCAAATCGTCATTAACAGAAGATCGCCAGGCGGCATGGGTATTTGACTCGAAAGATAAATAATCGAAACCGCCAGTTTGAACATCAAAAAGGATCCCGGCAGAAAAAGAAATATATATTTGACGATGTTTACGATCGAATCGGTTTTTTCCGCAAGTGTCTTCTTTGGAGGGTCTTGCAAAAGCGCGGAGGTATCGTTTAGAACAATTTGAGAATTTTCAAACCGCTCGTCGGTTTCAAAAAATGCGTTAAAGGCATTTTCGATACGGGTGTCGAGTTTAACTTTTTTCATAGAGTAAAATGATAGACTTTTTAAGCTTTGGGAAAAGCCAAATTCATTTTACAGAGTTAAACTCAGTTTATCAATTATATTTTCTAATATTTTACCCGCATAAAACCGCGCCGCCGTTGATATTTAACACTTCGCCCGTGATGTGACGCGACCAGTCGGAAAGCAAAAAGCAAATCGAAAGCGCCACATCATCGGTCATCGCCAATCGGCGCAAAGGAATCGAATCGATGACGCTTTGTTTATAACGTTCATCATTAAAAACCGGGCGCACCATTGCCGTTTCGATCCAACCCGGCGCCACGCAATTGACGCGAATTTTCGGACACAGCTCGCTGGCGAGAGCCTTGGTAAACGAAATCTGCCCGCCTTTCGAGGCCGCATAATTGGAAAAATTCGCTTCGCCACGCTGCCCGGCCGTCGAAGAAACAAGCACAATTGACCCGCGTTCCTGCTTTTTCATGGCCGGAACACACGCCTTGGTCATCGCCCAGGCCGCTTTCAGATTCGTATTCAAAACCCGGTTCCAGGTTTCTTCGCTCATTTCTTCAATCGGCGCGCCTTCCCAGATGCCGGCGTTTAAAACCAGTAAATCGATGCGCCCGAATTTTTCCAACGCCTTATGAGCCAGATTTTGCGAATCTTTCCATTCGGAAACGTCGCCCTGCACGGCCAGGGCCGAAACGCCGCGGTTTTCGCACTCATTAACGACCGCATAGGCTTCTTCGGCGCGGCTCAGATAATTGACCACCACATTCGCGCCCGCTTCGGCCAGGCGCAGGGCCGTCGCGCGACCGACGCCGCGCGAGGCGCCCGTAATGATGGCGGTTTTTCCCTGAAAGAGATTCGTCGGAAGTTGTATTTCAACCGGTTTTTCTGTCATAAGCTTCAGTCGGGTAAAGTTTTTCTGGATTCAGAATACTTTACACCAAATTAAGATGCCGGTCATTTAAATTTAGTTTTAGTTTTTCCGATTATGACCGCCCCTAAAATTCAGGGGCGATCAGTTACCTTTAGAGAATCGACACCATTAATCTAAAAGCCGACGAACCGGTTCCGCAAAGGTTGGCAATGGTAATGTAATTGCTGCCGGCGCGGGTCTTATAGCCGGCGCGCTCACCGCCGTCCATGAACTGAATACAGCCATCGGAACTGACTCGCGCCGAGAGACGCTGCCCGGCTCTGGCACCCAACACAAAAGTGCGTTCCATGCCCTTGCCCAGTCTGCCCGTAACAGTCGCTGAAGTCGCGGCCGGACGAAAAACGATCCGCTTTGTTTGAGCAAAGAGCTCGGTTCCCGACATTATCAGCAACAATGCCCCGACCAAAAACTTTATAGTAATTTTTTGATACATATTTCTATTTCCTCAAATTGTTATTTTCAGCCTAATATTTGGGATTCGTCCCGACCGAACAAACGCGGTTCGACTTGGATTTTATACGGAAATATTAATTCGAAAATTATGGGCAGCCGTTCTCGATTTCCGATGCCAATTGGCTTTGCGCCGCTGCTCCGTTCCGTTGACTGACAATCCAAACAGCCGTTTCCGATCGCTGTGAACCGCTTGCCGACATGACAATTTTTGCCGTAACTCGCCAGCCCGCTTTCACTCTTCCGGCAGAAACACCGTTTATTTTATTGATTTGGCAACCTGTCGTATTATTTCGCAAAATTGACCGGACGCGGGCCACGGCCTGTGCCTGCGTCAATTCTGTCTGTGTCGAATATCCTGTACCGACGCCCAAAATCAAGCTGATGACAAGCGCACAAACAACCCGGCGCAAAAGAAATAATCTAACTTTCGCCGGAAAAGAAGTTTTCAATTCGTTGTGCCGACTAACGTTGGAAAGATTTATCACTGCTGTTCTCCTTATTATTTTGAATTCTAAAATTATTATTTTCAGTTTTCTGCAAAACGGTTTTTAGTCGCTTCCGTAGTTGATGGAAACCGTCAGGATAAAGCTGGTCGGATTGCGGCACGTATTGATCAAATACAGAAAGTTGTCGCCCGACTCGGTAATGTAGCTGGTGGTCGTCGCTCCGCTGCTGAATTTGACGCAGCCGTTTCGTGAACTGACATTGGCCGAAAGATATTGCCCGTATTTTGCCCTAAGAACAAAACTGCGGTCGGTTCCGCCGCCGATTTGTCCGCCGATGCTGGCCGAAGTCCGGCCTCTGGCAAAACTAATCCGCGTTTGGGCAAACAAATTAACGCTCGAAACTACAAAAACCAATCCCAGAATTAATGCTTTTATACCTAATTTTTTCATTTTCATCTTCTCCAATTTTTTTTTACCGGTTTGCTTTTACGGCCATAACCATTTCCGTTCGGGAAAGTCCGATTGCTTTCCCAAACGATTAATGTCGAAAAGACAAAAACATTTCAGAAACTTTTTTTCGGTTATTGGAAAAGCGTATTTTTTGCACACGCATAACCATCCGCTTGTTTTTGTGCAATGCCTGAATAAGCATTAAAAGTTTTGAGTTCAAACTTTAGTTTGCCCGCGACCGCGAAGCGTGGCGCCTTTGCAAACTAAAGTTTGGACTCAAAACTTTACGAAATCTAAAAATGCCGTACTAATTTTCGGTGTAATAAACTTTTAGATGTTTTTCGCTGACAATTTTCCATTCATTGCCGTTTTTTTGAAATTGCAGCTCGGTGTGCGCCTTTCCTTCAATTAAATCTTTGTTGTTTTCATATGCCCATTCTTTATCGAAAATAGCGGTCGCTTTGAGCCCGTCGGCTTCAACGGCAACGTGCATATTGGTCAGGGTAAGATCAATATCGTTATAGGTTGAAAAAAGTTTTTGCATCTCGCCGCGAATTTCTTTAAGGCTCGCTCCCGGTTTGTCGTAGTATTCGACCGTTTCGGCATATTTGCTCATATACTCCGCCAGATTGCGTGATTCGGCCAATCCTTTCCAGGCACTGACGATATCGGTAATTTCCTTTTTGGCGGTTTCGGAGTCCGCATTTGACTGAGGCGCCGAATTACCCGGTGATTGAACAGGCTTTTCTTCAAGACTTTCGCTTGGTAAACCAGCGGTATCGGTCGCGTTCTTTTTCTCGACGCCGTTCGGAGGCAGCCCGGCTTTATCCGGCGTTTCATTTTGCTTGTTAAGATAAAACCCGCTGGGGATGCCGATGACGCCCAGAATGAGTAAAACCGCCGCCGCCGTCATCAAAACGGCTACCGGGGATTTGGATTTTTTTTCCGGCATTTGAACCGCTGTTTTACCGACCGGCGGATTGTTCCAATTTTGGGTATGATCCGTAAATTGAACGCGCATTTCTTCGGTTTGCAGAATTTTTCCGGAAGTTACCGGATTATTAAACGCAATCGTATCGACGGCGCTTTGTTTGGCGGCATCGGCCAAAGGCGTTCCGTCCTGCAAGCAGAATCGAAGCGTTTCATCCGCATATTGGCTTTCACAAAGGGGGCAATGTTTCATAAATCTCCAGGAAAAATTTAATTCGGTGGCGGTTAATTTAATGATAAATGCAGCTTTTAAGTGAGTTTGAGAGATTTAGAGGTAAATTATTCGATCAAAATTTTGATAAATCGTTCGGGATTCTGACGGCTGCCGTTTTATCTCGCGAGGCGGAGTTCCCTAAATCTAGGATAATAGATTTATAATGGCTTATTCAATACTTTATTTTCTCTTTTCATCTTAATTTATGAACGAACAAAATCCATTTGAGCATCAGCCGGTGGCGTGGCAGCCGACCGAAGATGTAATCGAACGCGCTCAACTGACCCGTTTTATGCGGCAGACGAACGCCAAAACTTTCGATGAAGTTTATCAAAAGTCCATCGAAAACCCGGAAGCATTTACGGCCGAAGTCTTAAAGTTTCTCGATATAAAATTCGATCCGCCGTATGAAAAACTGCTCGATACGTCGCGCGGCATCGAATGGTCGAAATGGTGCGCGGGCGGCGGTTTGAATATTACGGAGATGTGCCTTGACCGGTGGCAAACCGATGAGATGAAAGACCAGGCGGCGATCATTTGGGAAGGCGAAGAAGGTGAAATAATAACTTATACATACTCGGAACTTTTCGACGAAGTAAAACTTTGCGCCGCAAGTTTGCGCGTTTACGGTTTAAAAAGAGGAGATGCTGTCGGCATTCATACGCCGATGATGATTAATACGATTATTGCACTTTTAGCAATAAATCGAATTGGAGCAATTGCGGTTCCCGTTTTTTCAGGCTATGGAGTTGATGCAATTGCTTCAAGGCTAAATGCCGTTGGTGCAAAAGCACTTTTTACCTGCGAAAGTTTTCCAAGACGCGGCAAAGCCTTTGACTCTCTTTCAATTGCGCGGCAAGCAGTATCAGATTGCCCAACAGTTCGAAATGTTTTTGTAATTAATAGATTAAACGACTTTGAGAATTTTGAAGACGATTCCTCAAGGAAGTTCATCAACTTTGATTTATTTACCGAGGCTGGTGAATTCGGGCTCGTAGATGAAATATATGAAGCGTTTGAAGACCCTGCAACCAGACACTTAGAGCTTGGAAAAGCCGAACAAAAAGCAAAAGAATCGGATTATCTTGAACCAACTCTGGCCGAAGACCCGCTCATAATTCTTTACACATCCGGCACGACCGGCAAACCGAAAGGCATTGCGCATACGCATTGCGGTTTTCCGATCAAGGCGGCGCAGGATATGGCTTTCGGAACTGACGTTGGAAAAGGAACGCGGATTTCGTGGATTACTGATATCGGTTGGATGATGGGCCCATGGCTGATCTATGGCGCGTTGATAAACGGTGCGACAATCTGCATTTACGACGGCGCGCCCGATTACCCGACGGCCGACCGGATGTGGGAATTCTGCGCCAAACACCAGATTGAAATTCTCGGGATTTCGCCGACGCTTGTAAGAGCACTCGCCACCAAAGGCGACGATTTGCCGAAAAAACACGATCTTTCCCGCTTGCGCGCCTTTGCTTCGACCGGCGAACCGTGGAATCCCGCGCCATGGTGGTGGCTTTTTGAAAAGGTTGGGGATTCCAAATTGCCGATCATCAACTATTCGGGCGGCACGGAAATTTCGGGCGGAATTTTGATGGGAAATCCGCTGCTGCCGATCAAACCCTGTTCGTTTCCCGCGCCGTGTCTCGGCATCGACGCGGCTATCCTTGATGAACACGGCCGCGATGTACCGCGCGGCACAGTCGGCGAATTAGCCATCAAGAAACCGTGGATCGGCATGGCGCGCGGTTTCTGGCAGGAACCGGAACGCTATCTGGAAACCTACTGGTCGCGGTTTCCGGGCATCTGGGTGCACGGCGATTGGGCGCTCGAGGATGAAGACGGGCACTGGTATATTTTGGGCCGCAGCGACGATACTCTGAAAGTTGCCGGCAAACGCGTCGGCCCGGCCGAAGTCGAAAGTCTGCTGGTTGCTCACCCGCTCGTCACGGAAGCCGCCGTCATCGGCGTTCCCGACGAGCTGAAAGGGACGGCGATGGTCGCGTTTTGCGTTTTAAACGATAGGGAAACCGCCGGTTTGGAAAAAGAGCTTAAAACCCTCGTCGCCAAAGACATGGGCAAACCGCTTGCGCCGTCAAAGATTCATTTCGTTTCCGCAATCCCGAAAACGCGCAACGCCAAAGTCATGCGCCGCGTCATCCGGGCGGCTTACTTAGGCGAAAATGCGGGCGATCTATCGGCATTGGAAAATCCCGGCGCGATTGACGAAATTAAAAAGCTGCAACATTAGATTTTGATAGGCAAATCCCGGTCTCTAACCTGTGAATCTCCGCCTGTCAGGTGTGAATGTTCGGGTCAACGGTGTAAATGTTCATGTGTACGGTGTAAATGTTTATGTGTAAGGTGTAAATGTTAAAGTGCACGGTGTAAATGTTAAAGTGCACAGTGTAAATGTTAAAGTGTACGTTGTGAATGTTAAAGTGAACGGTGTAAATGTTCACCTGCACACTGTAAATCTTCATGTGCACACTGTGAATGTTCATGTGTACGTTGTAAATCCTTATCTGTAGGCCGGAAATCTTCAGCTCGACCCGGTGAATCTTTGGCGGTGTCACTTGAATTCGCTCCGGGAGAGTTGGTAACCGGACATCTGCTGCCCGCAAATAATCGAGTATTTGACAAAATCGTTGGTGATGAAGCAGGCTGTTCGCCGGTTTATTGCCAATCGGCGCCGATCGGTTGTAAATACTTGGGTGTTTATTAGGAACAGCCGTTTTCAGGCGATGAATATTTTTACATGCTTAATCCATTGCCGGTTTAATTTACCGCCCGGCCATTTGCTGCAGAACGGCGTGAAAGGCATCGCTTTGCATAACGAGCATTTGTATTATCCAGATCAGCCCGATGACGCTGACAACGACCAGTAATTTCACCAGAACTAAGGTGAAGGTAAAAGCGGCTTTGGTTTCCGGCTCATTGTTTTTATCTTTTCTCGGCATTTTCGATTTCCTCCTTTAAACAATCAATTTTTCGCCCCGTTCGCTTTTTCGGATTCAACTGATTTTTTCCAAACCGTATGCCGGGCGGTAAACTATTGATTCAAAACATTTGAAGGATTAAACGACTAATTTGCTACAATGTTAATCGATGGCGAAGGCGAAAGAAATAATTGAGCTCGATTGTTCCGGCGATGCGCTCGAAGGCGCGCTCAGGGTCTTACGCACCAGGTTTGAAGAAATTATCGAATTTCGCGAGGCGGCGCTTGATTTTTCGCAAGTGAAAGGCGTCCACGATATGCGGGTCGCCGCGCGCCGCCTCAGAAGCGCGCTGCGGGATTTTGCGCCGCTCTTAAAAAAGCGCTTTCCCCGTCAGATAAAAACCGATTTAAAGAAACTGGCGGATGCATTGGGCACCGTCCGCGATCAGGATGTCGCCATCCTGGCGCTTGAAAAACTGCAATCCGAAACCGAAAATGAAAAGTTTAAAGCCGGTCTGGAAATTTTTATCCACGAAAGACGGGACCAACGTAAGCTCGGCGAATTGGTTTTAGCGGAAGCGCTCGAAACCGAAAGCTTAAACGATTTGCAGAAAAGATTTACGGACATGCTCGATAAAATTTCCAATCAAAGGAAACCCGTCGAACCGCTCAGTTTTAAAGACTTCGGCCACCGCATCATCATGTCCAACCTCAACGAATTCTGCGATTTGAGCCCGGCTCTTTACACGCCGCTCGACAGCGAAAAACTCCACGATCTAAGAATTTCCGCCAAACGACTGCGCTACGCCATCCAGCTTTTCACGCCGTGCCTGGATAAAGAAATCAAACCGTTTACTAAAGAAATCTCCCGGATGCAAACCTTTCTGGGCAACACGCACGATTACGACGACTGGACGGCGGAGCTCGGTAATTTCCTGGCGCATAAACAAAAAACCGTTGAAACCGATTATCAAACGGCCGTTTGGCTAATGGCGGAATTCGCTAAAACGAGAGCCGGAGAATATTGCGCCGCCCTCGAATTATGGGGCAAATGGGAAGCCAATTACCTGATCGCCAGATTGCGGGCAATGGTTTCGTAAACCGAAATGCATCTAAGATAAGCTATAAAAACACCGGAAAATTTTTGGATGCGAATTAACAACAAGTGTTACAATCGACTCATTTCAAACCTTAGCGTTTAGATTGCCAAAACTACAACCGGAGAAAGACTATGAAAAGAACCGTTGTAATCTTACTTTTTCTAATCTCTTTCTTGATGTGCTCAGGACTAAGCTCAAATATCGCAGCTCAAAAAAATACATCTAAAACAGTTGCTCCCAAACCAACGGGAAAACCGGATTTAGATACTGGCGTAGATGATGTAATCCTTGACAAAACTCAAGTGATTATGTGGTGCCCAACAAATAGAGGATGCCCGAAATCTGAAGTGAACGTAGAAATAAAAACCGTTTCTAAATCTGCTGTAAAAGATCATCTGACATACTATTACATCGTTTCAGGAGGAAAGATCGAGGGACAAGGGGCAAATGTAATCTGGAATTTATTGGATGCTCCACGGGGGGGTTATTACACATTATTGGTCGGAACAGGCAATAACAATCTCATTCGTGGCAAGACTATTACTAAAACTATTACCTTAACTGGTTGCGACTGTTGCATTGTTCCCTGCTCATGTCCCACTTTGACTGTCTCAGGACCAACTGAACCAGCCATACCAGGCGAGGCTATGATTTTTACCACAGATATTAAAGGCGGCTCACAGGATTCCATTACCTATAACTGGACAGTTTCCGCGGGAACAATTATATATGGACAAGGAACTTCGCAAATCGTCGTTCAAACAACGCCCGAAATAGCCAGTAAAAATGTGACAGCGACTGTAGAAATCGGCGGACTTTGCCCGGAATGCAATAGAACGGCTTCGGCCACCGGCGAAATTGCCGGGAAAAAGCCTTAAAGGTTTACTTCGATCAAATTCTTTAGTTGGAGAAAACTTGCGATGAAAAATATTATATTCCTGCTTTTCCTAATCTCTTTCGTCATTTGTTCAGGATTAAGTTCAAATGTTCTTGCTCAAAAAAACAAGTCTAAAATAGTAGCCCCGGAAAAACCTGATTTGGAAGCGGGTGTGGAGGATGTAACTTTTGACAAAGAAAAGGCTATAACGGAGTGTTGGTGGCAACCAATCTATTCTAAAATGCGTCCCTGCTCAGATGAAGGGGGTGTCGAAGTGACAACGGTTTCCAAAACGGCCGAAAAAGACAATCTGACCTATTATTACATCGTTTCGGGCGGAAAAATCGTCGGACAAGGGGCTAAAATCACCTGGGATTTAGGACGGGTAAGACCCGGTGAATATAAAATGATGGTCGGAGTCGGTAAGGACGGCATCATGCGCGGGAAAACTGTCGTCAAATCTATTCATGTAGAATTGTGTGAATGCGAAGCACCGCCATGTTCCTGCCCGACCATTTCCGTTTCGGGGCCGACCGAATGGATCAAACCGGGCGAGCAAATGGTTTTCAGAGCAAACATGGCGGGCGGCTCACAGGATACGGAATCTTATAACTGGTCGGTTTCAGACGGAACCATTATCAAAGGACAAGGAACTCCGCAGATTGTCGTTCAAACAATGCCGGCCATGCTCGGTAAAAACGTAACGGCAACGGTTGAACTCGGGGGGCTTTGCCCGGAATGCCCGCGAACCGCTTCGGCAACCGGCGAAATTAAGGGCTGCGACTGTTCGAGTATTTCGGCTTCGGGCCCGACTAAACCGGCCGCTCCGGGCGAGCTGATGATCTTTACGGCCGATCTTTCGGGCGGAACCGACAAAGATTTCGATAATTTGAACGAAAGAAGCTTTATCAAATATAAATGGACGATTTCGGACGGAACGATTATTCACGGGCAAAATGCCGCCCAAATCGTCGTTCAAACAACGCCTGAAATGGCCGGTAAGACGATAACGGCAACCGTCGAAATTGAAGGACTTTGTCCTGCTTGTCCGAAAACGGCTTCGGCGAAGGGTGAAGTCGCGGGAAAAAAGCCCAAAGCTTTAAAAAATAAGTAAACGGTTGGTTTGATTAAAATTAAAGAATAAAATCTCCATTAATTTATTAAAAGACTTTTTAAATACGAATGAAATCAGATTCAATCACCCTTTACACGATCGGCCACGGGCGTCATGCGTGGGCGGATTTTCTGGGGCTGCTGGAAAAGTATGAAATAAAATTTCTGTGCGATGTCCGGAATTTTGCGCGGTCGCGGTGGCCGCAGTTTAACGGCGCGGTTTTGTCGGCGAATCTCGGCGAAAACGGCATCGGTTACGAACACTTACCCGAATGCGGCGGCAAGATCATTGCCAAACCGGAGGATCTAAATAACGGCATCCAAAGAATTTTGGAGCTGGCGGCGGAAACCCGGACCGTCATTATGTGTTCGGAATCGCAGCCTTTAACCAATCACAAAATCCCGAAAGCCAACTGTCACCGCGTCGGACTCTTATCGCCGCGGTTAAAGGCCAAAGGCGCCACCCGCATCATTCATATTTTGCCGGACGGTGATTCGATGGAGTTTGACGAAGCGGAAACTGCTTCCATCTGGTAAATGTCATGATATTTAGTTTGTCAGCAAAACCATCTTTGCGAGCCTTACTTCTCAGGCGGGAAATAATCGTTTGTCTCCCGCTTGAGAAGCAAAGGCGCAAAGAAATCAAAAAAAAGGTGAAAGAAACACGTGTCCTTTCACCTTGAAGTAGTAAGAGCATGCAATGAAAAAGCTTCTATCTAACAACTATCCGCTTGATTTTTCCGCTCTTTTCACCGACCAGAACATTTCGTTTGATCCCGTCGGTGCCAAGAATTTCAAACGAATAGTCTTTTCCTTTCGTTTCCGAGCTTTCGACCTCGCCCGGAATGCGTTTTAAAGCCGTGGTCTGAGCCTCTTCCATCGTAACTTTCGGTTTGGCTCTGCCCGCCGCAAAGATATTTCCGCCCACTAAAATAACAGTTAAGATTGCGCCTAAAAATAATTTGGTTTTCATTTAAATTTTCCTTCCCTTGATAATATATGGCAGCAGCTTGCGCTGTTTGTTTTTCTCTGCCGGGGAAGTTAGAGCGCAACGTTTGTGCCAAAAGGATTGTGTTGAAATAGTTGGAGTTAAGTTAATGAGTGAGAAATATTTGATGTAGCGATTTTGCAGAACAGGCAAAAATGTCTCATAAAAAGTGTTGATGTTTAAAAAGAATGTTTCCCGCTTGAGAAGCAAAGCTCGCAAAGTTTTCCTAAATAAAAACAATCAGCTTTTTCTTTACGCCCTTTGCCTTCAAGCGGGAAATATTTAAGTGTCTCAAATAACTTCAATTTATATTATCCGTAGCTGCATTTTAAACGACTTCCAGCCGAACTTTGACATTACTGAAAGCGGCATTTCCCGTCAATTCGTCGATCACCCGGTCGTCGGTCAGATCGTTAATGCTCGCACCGGCATAATTTTTTGCCGTGTCGAGCTTGACGCCCTCGCGACCGTGCCCGTAGCCGTGCGGGATCGAAACGACGCCGCGCCCGATGTTTTCGGTAATCTCGCACGGGATTTCGATCATGCCGACCCGTGACGAAACTCTGACATTTTGCCGGTTCTCAAACCCGAGATTTTCGGCGTCCGATGGGTGAATCATCAGCGTACAACGATTTTTTCCTTTTACGAGACGTTCCGAATTGTGAAGCCACGAATTGCAATCGCGTAAATGCCGCCGGCCGATCAAAACAAACGGAAACTCGCCTGTTTCAATGGTTTCTGATTTTAAACGCGCCAAATCTTTGACCAAACTCACGGGCGCCAGATCGATCCGTTTATTTTCCGTCAGTAACCGGTCGGGCAAACTTGGAGTTAAAGCGCCCAGATCAACGCCGTGCGGATTTTTGTTTAATTCTTCAATCGAAAGCCGATAGTGCCCGAACTGCAAACCTAAATCAAGCCGCGCTTCGGGCGGAACCGGTTTCAGAGGCTCATCTTTTCCACTCAAACGATTGATAAGCTCCTGAAAGATTTCCCAATCGTATTTGGCATTTTCGGCTTTCGCGAAAAGCGGCGCGGAATATTTTGCGACATTTCTGACGGCAAACGAATTAAAAATCACATCGTAATTTGAAGTTTCCAAACCCGTGGCGGGCGGCAAAATCAAATCGGCATGGCGCGTCGTTTCGTTGATGTAAATGTCGATCGAAACCATAAATTCAAGACTTTCAAGAGCTTTATCAAGCTGACCGCCGTTCGGTGTCGATAAAACGGGATTTCCGCAGCTCGTCACCAATGCTTTGATTTGTCCCGGTCCTTCGGTCAAAATTTCCTCCGCCAGGGCGACAACCGGCAGCTCGCCCATAAATTCGGGCAAATTCCGGACGCGGCTCTGCCAGCGATGGTAAAGGTTTTCGCCTTTGGCGGTTTGCAGCAGATCGAACGCCGGAAGCGTGAACATCGCGCCGCCGGAGCGATCGAAATTTCCCGTTAAAATATTGATTGAATTGATCAACCAATGACAAAGCCCGCCGAATTTTTGAATCGAAACGCCCATTCTGCCATAACAAACGGCCGCGTTTGCGGTGCCGAACTCAATCGCCAGACGTTTTATTTCCGAGGCCGGAATGCCCGTTAAATTTTCCGCTTTTTCAGGCGCAAAATCTTTGGCGATATCGCGTAAAATCCCGACGCCGTCCGTAAAATCCGCCAGTCTCTCCAAATTAACGAGATTTTCGACAAAAAGCGTGTGCACAACGGCCAGAAGCAGGAAAATATCACTCGAAGGCTTGATAAAAAAATGTTCGCTTGCTTTCCCGGCAGTTTCGGTTTTGCGCGGGTCGATGACGACCACTTTCCCGCGTTGTTTTACCGATTCAATCCGGCGGGCGACATCGGGCGCGGTCATCAGGCTTCCGTTTGACGCCAGCGGATTGGCGCCCAAAATCAAAAAATAATCGGTGCGGTCGATATCGGGAATCGGAATTAAAAACGGATGCCCGAACATTGCCCAGGACGCAAAATGATGCGGAAGCTGATCGACCGAAGTCGCTGAAAAATTGTTTTGAGTTTTCAGTGATTTTAAAAGTCCGCGGCTCGTGAGCAGCGTGCCGAGATTGTGCACCGACGGATTTCCCTGGTAAATGCCGACCGCATTTCGGCCATAGCGGGTTTGAATGGCTTTGATTTTCCCCGAAACTTCGTCAAAGGCTTCTTCCCAGGATAACGCCTCCCAACCGTTCGTCGTTCGCCGGACCGGCAGTTTTAAACGATTTTCATCCTCGTAAATATCTTTCAAGGCAACCGCTTTCGGGCAAATATGGCCGCGTGAAAACGGGTCTTGTTTATCGCCCGCGATTGATAAGACTTTGCCGTTTTCATGTTTTATCTCAATCCCGCAAATCGCTTCGCAAAGATTACAGTTACGATAATGAATTTCAGCCATTCTCTCTCCCTCTCTCTCTCTGCTCCTTTTACCGTACATTGTATTTCTCGATTATAGCTTCCGAAAATGCCGGATTTGCCTTATCGAGAAATTCAGTACCTTCCTTTTTCAGGTATTTATTGAAGAAATCAACCGTGTAACCGGAAATAATCCGGAAGCTGAGATCGGCATCAATAATTCGCCCGCCGAAACGAGTGATCGTATCCGGCATCGTAAACGGCGCATCACTGAAGCTCATATGTCCCGCCCCGACAATTTTTATCGAATACAAAGGGACTTCCTTATCTTTCGGGAGTATGGAATCCCAGTTCTTTTTGCCCTCGCGTCCCATCTCCTCCCATTGTTCACGGGTGCGGCCTCTTTTCGCCAGATCTTCATCCGAATAAACCGGATTATTCCGCATAACTAAAGTCGGTCGCTGGACTCCCGCTTCCTTAATCTTCCCGAAAGGCGAACCGTCAAGATCGGCGCAGGCTTTAAAACGCGAGTCCGCGCGGCAAGCTTCCAAAGCGGCGGCCCCGCCGAGTGAATGGCCCAGCATTCCGACTTTTTGAAAATCTATTTTTTTGCCGATTTCTCTAACTAACTTCGAATCGGATTTAGCCGGTGAACTAAGTTGATTAACTATAAAGGAAGCGTCTTTTGCCCATTCTTCAGTTACTGCGGCAGCGCCTTCGGGATCACCGCCGCGCGGGTCGTCGTTGGTCGTCAGGATTCGTCCGTCAGGAAGTATCGTAATGCCTCCGTAAGGATGGTCAACCGTGATGACTATATAGCCGTGACTGGCTAAGTCCTGTGCCAAGGCCGTGTAATTTGAACGCGGCTCGCCCAAACCCGGTGAGCAGATAAGGAGTGGGAATTTTATTTGTCCTTTTGATACGGGAGCATTCAAAACGGCACTGGTACTTACATTTTTTAAGCCTTCGATAACGGATTGACTCTGAAAGTTATATTGTTCATCGAGGAATACTTTCATGATCGCCGGATTGGTCAGATAAGTGGCTTTTGTATTCTCTTTTACCGAAGAATCGCTCGGATACCAGGCTTGAACCATCAATTCACGAATCTTTCCCGGGTTGCCAACAATCAGACTCATCCGTGTCTTATCGACCAGATGCAAAACGGTTGTCCCGATCTGATATGACCCGGTTGGTTTCGGTAAGCTTTGCGCTGAAACTGATATACCAAAAGATAAGATAATCAAAATAATCAAAAAAGTTTGTTTTTTCATATGAGCAACTAATAGCCCGTTCCTGAATTACTAAATCTCTTTTCCTCAACATTTTCTTCAAGTCTAAAAGGCTGAAAACGCGGAATCCAACAGCGCACATTTCGTTGATATTCCTCGTAATCGGTTCCAAAATTTCTTAATAAATCGATTTCTTCGAGCGGGCGAAAGATAAATTGCCAGATAAAGCCGCCCATCAAGGCATATAGTAAAACAAGCGGTGAACCAAGAAATAATCCGACCGCCAAACCCTGTCCGATTCCCGAAATCGCCATCGGGTTGCGAACATAAGCATAGATCCCCGAAATAACCAGTTTACTGGCCGTATCCATCGGCAAAGGCGTTCCCCGGCCGATGCTGGCCATCCGGTAAGCGCCTGAAATGCCGAGCGAGCTGATGGAGCAAAAAAGAATGACCGAGATAATTTGTTGAAAAGGAAAAGTAAAACGCGGGATGCCAAGCCGGGCTTCGACCATCGTTATAAGATACGGGAAAATAAATAAAATCAATGTCCAGACGACGATAATTTGTGTAAAAGTTTTTGTCAGAATCCAGCTCGTTTTAGCTTCGACCGAACGCCGGAACATCAGTTCTTTGGTCGTTTGCGATAAACCGACGGCAAAATTTCCGCTCCAGATCATCGCCGGAAACATCAAGGTAACGCCTAGCCAGCCGGTATCGGTCATCAGCGCAAACGCCAGACAATAAAAGCTGGCATAGCTGATGGCACCGACCACAAACCACAAAGCCGGCACGGCAAATTTGTTTTCAAAAAAGCATAGTCCGCTCAACACCCAAGACCCGATCGCCAACAAAAACAAATCGGGCAGCCAGAAGGCCATTAAAACCGTCGCTGAATCACCCATTTGAAACCAGACCCGCGATGCCGGAACAAAAATCAGCAACCACCACCAGGCAATAACCGCGATGCCCTGCACTGCGAAATAAACGGAAGCCGTTCGGTTGATTTTCAGCATTCGATTTTTGTTTTCACTTCTTTCGTAATTCTGCGACCTTTACGAGATCGGCTTTATTGGTTAATTCGACACGGACGTTTAAAACTTTATCGGCCGTAACCGTAAATTCACCGCAGTCGATCAGGACTTTATTTTGCTTAATTTGCCAGACGTTTTCAGCCAAATTCATTTCAGTTTGAAGACTTTTTGTAAAATCATCAAGCGTTTGCCAATCGGCGCGGTCTTCGTAAAAAACTTCGATTTGATAGAGCCTTCCGTCCAAAAACCTCAGATATAAAGCTCTGACGCCGTGTAAACGACCGGGCGCCGGGTCATTGATATAGTTTTGAAAGAAAATGCGCACTCCCGTATCTTTAATTTTAATCTTCAAATCCCGGCCAAACACGTTTTGAACCTGTAAGGGCGTCATTCCGAGATTTAAACCGAGTAATTTCGGGGCAACCGCCGACGGGCATTTATCCTGCGCCGGCAATGAAACGGTCAAAATCAAGACAAACAAAAACGAAATCAATGATTTTACGAATTGGTTCGGCATCGGGATAATTGTACAACGAACAACGTAAATTTTATGATTAAAACTCTCAACGAACAAAATTTAACCGACGCCTGCCGGGAGTTGTCAAAAGACGACCGGGAGCTGGCCTTTATTTTTGACAAATACGGAACGCCGCCGCTGTGGGCGCGCACGGCCGGTTTTCCGACGCTCGTTCACATCATTCTGGAACAACAGGTTTCGCTGGCTTCGGCGTTATCGGCCTTTAATAAATTACAGGAAAAACTCGGGGAAATTACGCCCGAAGGCGTTTTGAGTTTATCCGACGAAGAGCTGAAAGCCGCGTATTTTTCCCGGCAAAAAACCGTTTATGTACGGGAGCTGTCAAAGGCCGTGACAGAAGGAAATTTGGATTTAAAATCACTGGAAACTTTGCCGGATGAAGATGTAAAAACGACGCTCAAAAAGATAAAAGGCATCGGTGACTGGACCTCGGACATATATTTGCTGATGGCTTTGCTGCGCGCCGACGTCATGCCGAAAGGAGATTTGGCGCTGCACGCGGCTTTCCAAAAACTCAAGAATCTGGAACATCGGCCAAATTCCGACGATTTTCTGCAAATTGCCGAAAAATGGAAACCTTTTCGCGCCGTTGCCGCCCGCCTGCTGTGGCATTTTTATTTGAGCGAGCGAAAAAAATAGCGCGGCCAAAATAAACCCCGCTTCGCCGGGCCCGTTTCACTGGGAATAAAGATTTTTGTTATTTAAGCCTGACCAGGCTTTAATTTCTGTCTATTCACTTATGCGGATTACTGTTTGCCGGCTTAGGAATTTGTTTGGGAATAATATATAACTGCTCTTTTGAACCGTCGTAAAGCAAAATCGAATCCGTATAATTGGCCATCCAGGTTATCGTTTTACCGTTTTTGAGAATAAATTTTCCGCGCTGAAAAGGCTGTTTCGTAAAATATGTGCCCGGGGACGCCACAAACTTCGGTAAAAGCCGGCGGAGCGTTTCCGGTTTATACCAGTTAACGGCGCTCGTGTTGCTGATCTCTATCCGGCGGATTTCTTCGGATTTGGGTAATCTCAGGTTTTCACTTTTCTGCCCCATGACGCTTACAGAAAAAATCAATAAAAATATCAAGGCAAATGTTTTCATAGCAAATTCAATTTTTTTAACCTCAAAAATTGAACGGAAAGCTTCCGCTTTTATTGCAAGTTTATTTTTTCTCCGGTTCGATGACGCGGCGTTTGACGGGCGAGGAAAGGACGACGGATGTTGTCGTAATCCCGTAAGGCACTAATTTATCAATAATTACCTGTAAATGTTCAACATCGCTGACAGCCGTTTTGATAATAAATGAATCATTACCCGTCCCGCGATGACATTCCAGAATTTCTTTAGTCTGCTCGGCGACTTCGACAATATGACTGTAATCGATGCCCGAAATACTCATTCTGATAAACGCCGTGATCGGAAAGCCGACCTTGGCCGTATCGATTTCCGCCCGGTAACCGGTAATGATGCCTGCATCTTCGAGCTTGCGGATTCTTTCGATGACGGCGGGGGTCGTTAAACCGATTCGCCGACCCAGCTCAGCATAACTGATGCGCGCATTTTCCTGCAGCTCTTTAAGTATTTTCCAGTCAATTTCGTCAATCATTTTATATCTTAAAGTTAATTCGAGTAATAAACTTAAAATCTAAAGCAATTCTAACATAAAAACTTACATAAGCCATTCAGCTTTTTTATCAGTTTCATTACAATAATTTATTGACAGATAACGTTGAGTTTAGAATTAACATCAAACTCGCTGAGGAAATTTAAAATATGCAGACCGACACCCTTTCAACCATCGAACCCAGCTTTAGTATTTCAAATTACGAAATAAAAGATGAAGATTTGCCCGAGTTTCGGGACATGAAATTTGAAAATATCAATCAACTACACCTCGACCATCCCGGCGCTAATGACCCGGAATATCTGGAAAGACGCAATCACATTGCCGCTCTATCAAAAAAATTTCGGGAAACCGGTATCATCACCGATGTTGAATACTCCCCGCGTGAGCAGCGGGTTTGGCGTTATGTGGCGGAAGAGTTGGAGGAATTGCAGCAAAAATACGCCAGCCCCTTTTATTTGAAGGCAAAAAAGAATCTCGGCATCACGACCGAGCGGATTCCGCAGCTTTCGGAAATGAACCGCCGGCTAAAGGAATTAACCGGGTTCCGGCTCGCTCCGATCGAAGGATTGGTCGAAACCCGCGGATTTTTAAGCTGGCTTTCGTATCGGGTGATGCTCTGTACGCAATACATTCGCCACCATTCGCAGCCCGCCTACACGCCCGAACCGGACATCGTGCATGAGGCCATCGGGCATATTCCGATGTTTACCAACCCGAATTTTGCCGATTATTCGCAATTCATCGGCCACGGCGCGCGGATTGCCAACGACCGCCAATTGGAAGAATTAGGCCGGCTTTACTGGTTTACGATCGAATTCGGGCTGGTCGAGCATGAAGGCGCCATTAAAGCCTACGGGGCCGGACTTTTATCGAGTTTCGGCGAGCTTGAGCACGCTTTCGGCCACGAAGTCGAGCGGCGGCCGTTTGATTTGGAGCAGGTTATTAACACGCCGTACGATTACTCCGACATGCAGCCGATTTTGTACGTCATCCCGTCATACGCTCATTTGAAAGAAGTGACACAAAAATATATTCAGAGTTTTTAATTTTTCATCACGACGGGGTTTAGTTCGATCAGTTCTTTGACAATTTTTTGCAGTTCCTCGGGGAAATACGGTTTAACGAGATAGGCCTGGGCTCCGGCGTCGATGGCCTTTTGAATTTCTTCTTTCTGACCGACACCGGAGGCAAAAATGATTGGAACGGTTGGGATTAAAGCCCGGATTTGACGGCATAGATCAACGCCCGAGCCATCCGGCAGCCAATTGTCAAGCAAACATAGATCAAAGTGCCGTGTTTCAAGCAGTTTGATGGCAGCTTCGACGCTTCCGGCAAAAACCACTTCGTAGTCGCTTAGTAAAAATGTCAAAAGCTCGCAGTTGTCCGGATCGTCTTCGGCGCACAGAATCGTTTTTTTGTTTGATAAAAAATCAGACAAATTATTTCCCCCTTAATTTCCCTATTCAATTGATATAACTACTGCTTGGAAGAAGTTTTATTTTGCACAATAAACGCTTTCCTGTCTGTCAGGTGGTTAACATAGGGACGGTTATTTTTTCCTGTTCTGATACGGCCGCAAATACTTATCATATTCTTCTTCAACAATGTGATAGCATTCGCACACACAGTCTTCCAATCTTTCAACATCAAGGATTTCGAGCTTGCCGCGGCTGTAGCGGATGATTCCGGCGGTCTGCAGCGCCCCGGCCACAAAACCGATGCTGGTTCGCTGAACGCCGAGCATATGCGAAAGAAATTCCTGCGTCAGCTGCATAATGTCGGATTTGGAATTCTGCCGCATAATCAAAAGCCACCGGCAGAGGCGGGTTTCAATCGTATGAAAATGATTGCAGACGCCGGTTTGCGAAAGCTGTTTCATAACGGCGAAAAGATAGCGCAGGACGACATCGTGAAAAACTTTCAGCTCGCCGAAAAGCTTTACGACGATTTCGGCTTCGACATACAGGCATTCGACTTTGCTTTGGGCCATCGCCTGGTACGGCATTTCGTTGCGTCCCAGGATGATCGGCAGCCCGACCAGGCCTTCTTCGCTGGTGTAAGCGACTTCGACGGTGTTTCCGTTCTGGGTCATGGAAAGCAGGGAGATCATCCCGAATTTCGGGAAATAGACGTTGTTGATCGTGTCGCCCTCCTGGTAAATGATCTGTCCGAGTTTAAAGGAACAGGCCTTTAAATACGGTTGAATGCGCTCAAATTCTTCCCTTGGAAGAACTGAGAGAATTTTATTACTGACGGTTGAAATCTTATGCACGGTATCCAACATTTTTATTACTAGATCTTGATGCTTTCAAGGAGGAGCAAAGTAACTTTACATCTAATTTTGAAAAAAAGTAAAGCCGCTGTGTTAATGCAAAAATTTGTTTTTTTATGAAAATTAAGAGGATAAGACTTTCGGAGATTTTTAGTTGATTCTAAACTTTGTATTTAAAGTATTACAATCATTTTGAGGCACTTATGACAGAACAAAATCCATTAGGTTTAAAAAAGATACATCACGTTGAGTTTTACGTCGGCAACGCTAAACAGGCCGAATTTTATTACCGCAAGGCGTTCGGCTTTTCGCGAGCTGCCTATTCCGGACTGGAAACGGGCAATCGCGAAACGACTTCGTATTTGATGCGGCAGAATCGCGTCAATTTCATTTTGACGACGCCCTTAAAGCCCGAACATCCGTCGGCAGAACATATCAAGCAGCACGGCGACGGCGTTTATGACATTGCTTTTCAGGTCGAAGACGCCGATTTTGCGTTTAACGAAGCCGTCCGGCGCGGCGCGCGCGCGGCCATCGAGCCGTATGACTGGAAAGACGAACACGGCTCCGTCCGGCGCGCCGCCATTCATACTTACGGCGATACGATTCATTCCTTTCCAGCACATTGGGATCCTAAGCTTAGAATTCCACGTGGACAAGTTGTCG
>JADMIO011564970.1_pt1 | contig 79223 bp, 59 predicted proteins | sample 8958161 | NCBI WGS metagenome assembly JADMIO01 (sample SAMN16585339, study PRJNA669376) | soil metagenome | isolation source: Crop rotation soil | place: USA: Cullars Rotation, Alabama | collected 2011 | reverse complement strand
GCCGCGACTTCAAGTCACGTGAATTCCAAGCTTCGGATCCCACTGTGCTGGAAAGTGATGTCGGTGGTGGTTCCAGCGTTTTCCGCATTCACGCGCATTACGCCACCCGCGGTCGTGTACTGAATATTCTTATTCGGGTTGGCGCCGATGGTGGCGCTGTTGTGGATGAACGTGTTGGCATCGCCGGAGGTCAGCGTCGGGGCCGCGACGTAGCCAGTGTACGCGACGATGTTGCCGCTGCCGTCGACGGTGGCCCAGTCGGTGCCACTGACGATGCCGCGGTTGGAGGAGAAGGTGCCCGCGACGGCCCAACCACCGAGGATCCCCTTCGTCGTGGCGACGGAGGTGGTGGTGTTGACGGTTCCGAAGGCGGTGTTTCCGCCGCCGAACGTCGGCGTACCAAGCGTCGGGACGACGAGCGTGCCGCCGACCGTGTGCGTCAGCGCGCCGAGGTTCACCTGCATGTTCCCGCCGGTGCCCTTGGTCGCGGCGATGACCGCGCCGCCGACATCGATGTTGGTGCCGGCGAAGCTCTGCACGTTATTCGCCGACGCCTTGCCGACAGCGATCATAGTGGCGTTGCTGTCCTGCCCCAGGCCGGCCGTGCTGCCGCCGAGAGTCAACGCCGAAGTCGGGGCGATGATGTTGTTAACCGGGGTGGTCGCCGCGGTATCAGCGAAGTTCAGAACGAGGGCGCCGTTTTTCAGGTTGGTCGCGCCGGAGTAAGTGTTGGCGCCCGAAAGCGTTAACGTGCCAAAGCGATACTTGTTGAGCGAGGACGAGCCGCCGGTGTTGTTGGCGATGATCCCTTGATAAACCAGAGTGTTCCCGGTGTTGACCTCCAGCGTTCCGGCGCCTGCACTACCGGCCGGTCCCAAGGCGATCCCGCGGTTGGCGCTGATCGTCATGTTCCCGGTCACGCGAAGGGTCGCGTTGTTGAGCACCAGCGAGTTGGCGGTCGGACCCGCGGGGCCCGTGCCGAGATTGGCGGCCGAGCTGACGCTCAGCACGCCGGCGTTCACCGCGACCGGACCGGTGAAGGTGTTCGTGCCGGTGAGCGTGAGCGTGCCGTTGCCGGCCTTGGTAATTCCCGAGCCGGCGGCGCTCTCGGAGATCACGCCGCTGACCGTCATGAATCCCTGGTCGACGACCGAGAAGGTCCGGGTCGCATCGAGGACCAGTCCCAGGCCGATCGTTTCGTTCAGCAGGGGGGCGTTGTCGGTAACATTTCCGCTGAGCGTGATCGCGTTTCCGCTGAGCGTGAACACGCCGGCCGTCGACGCGAACGTGATGCCGGTGATCGATGTATTGGCGGCAAGATTGTTGTTATTGGAGGTGACGAATCCGTCGAAGGTGAGCGAATCGCCCGCGACGGGCGCGACGCCGCCGATCCAGTTCAGCGCGGTGGTCCAGCTGTTGTTGGGTCCGCCGCCGTTCCAAGTGCGGTCGGCCGCTTGGGTGAGCTGCGAGGAGGCGAGCAACGCCGCTGCGGAGAGCGCATAGACGGCTCGAGCACGGCGCTTCGATGACGGGTTGACCGAAAAGCTACGAGACACGCGACGACCATCAGCCGACGCGCGGACACAACGTGCAACGTTCATTTTCGTCTCCTCCAAGAGGGGTGATGTGCAAACGATCTAGCCGCAGACAGACAGATGTTCCGCCGGGTGCTTTTTCTACCACCCACGGCGCTCGATAACAAGGTTTTTCGTAGAATCAGGCGAAATCCATCATTTTGAAGCGTCCTGTAACTGACGGATGTGTAGGCATTTGTGGATATGAATTGCAAGATCAATTAATTCAACAACTTCCGTTTGTGAAAAATAGAAACTCAAATAGGGGGCACCGCAGATCCGCAGCGGTGCCTGATCTGTCCCAGGTTCGACCCGACCTCAAACCGCTGATACATTTCTTTAATTGGCTAAGGAGATGCGCGTGACCCAACACCAGCAGGGGCAGCAGATCGTCGTTACTGGCGCCGCGGGCTTCATCGGGCGCAACGTCGTCGCCGCGCTCAATCAGCGAGGTATCGATGACCTGTTGCTCGTCGACAAGTTGGGCAGCGACGAGAAGTGGAAGAACCTGCTGGGCCTGCGGTTCGAGGACGTGATCGATCCCGAGACGTATCTCCAGCAGATCGAGAGCAATAGCGCCGCGCCGGCGAAGGCGATCATTCACCTGGGCGCGTGCAGCTCGACGACCGAGCGGGACGCAGATTTTCTGCTGCAAAACAACTACCGCTTCACCCGCACGCTCTGCGAATGGGCGCTGCGGCAGGATCCCCGAACTCGATTCGTCTACGCCTCCAGCGGCGCCACCTACGGCGACGGCGCACAAGGGTACAGCGATGACGATCTGATCACGCCCACGCTGCGGCCGCTGAACATGTATGGCTATTCGAAGCACATGTTCGACCTGTGGGCGCTGGCCAATGGGTTGTTCGATCGCATTGTCGGGCTGAAGTATTTCAACGTGTACGGCCCGTACGAGGATCACAAGGGCGACATGCGTTCGGTCGTCGTCAAGTCGTACGAGCAGATCGTCCAGAGCGGCGGGGTGAAGCTCTTCAAGAGCTACAAGCGCGAGTTCGCCGACGGCGAGCAACAGCGCGATTTCATCTATGTCCGCGACGCGGTGGATGTCACGCTGCATTTCGCGCTGGAGCATCGCAACGTCGGCGGGCTGTTCAACTGCGGCACCGGCGAGGCGCGGAGCTGGAAGGACCTGGCCACCGCGGTCTTCGCGGCGATGGGCAGGAAATCGAAGATCGAATACATCGAGATGCCGCAGGCGTTGCGCGGGAAGTACCAGTACTTCACGCAGGCCGAAGTGAACAAGCTGCGTCGTGCCGGCGGATACACCAAGCCGTTCACGACGCTGGAGGATGGCGTATCCGATTACGTGAAGAACTATCTGATGCGTCGCGCGAACTAGTATGGAAATACGATTGCATGTCGAATGTAGAACCAGTTGGGTTGAGTTCCTCGGATTTTTCGCTTGCCTTTTTCAAAACGGTTGGGAATACTTCAACCTCACGGCACGTTATGCCGAAGAAGAGTGAACGCAATGCGACGAGATAAAAGTCAATTTCACGGCTGCCTAACCTCGATGTGGCTCAATCCAGCCACGATCGAAGTCGGGCGCTACTTGCGCTCATAGCTCCCCGCCATATTCCGGCCGGGAGCTTTCCCGGCTGCGAAACTCAGACGTAATTCCAAAGTTTCACAAGTCCGGGATCACGAACCTGCTTGAGGGTTCTGTGCACGCGTTGGGCCTGTAGCTCAGCTGGCTAGAGCGCCTGCTCGACACGCAGGAGGTCCGTGGTTCAAGTCCACGCCGGCCCACATGGAGAATCCGCGCGCACGCATGGCCGAGTGCACGCACGACGCGCCTGTAGCTCAACGGCCAGAGCGCCGCCTTCACACGGCGGAAGTTGCTGGTTCGAATCCAGCCAGGCGAATTGAAAACCGGAGAAACGGTCGAACGAACGCGCTGTTAGCTCAGCGGTAGAGCACTCCCCTGATAAGGGAGAGGTCGGAGGTTCGAGGCCTCCACGGCGCATTCCAGGACGCATCGGAAGCTCAATCGGATGAGCCCCGGTCTACGAAGCCGGTGGTTGAAGGTTCGAATCCTTCCCGGTGCATTTGGATCCGCATTGGTCGGATCTGCGATAATTGCACTCGTAGCTCAACACGGCAGAGCCGCCGGCTCTTAACCGGAAGGTTGCAGGTTCGAGTCCTGCCGGGTGCACTTGGTAGGAAATTGAGGTGCAACTATGGAACAGTGCAGGAGAAAACGGTGCATAGAAGTATGAAGCACCGGTAGCTCAACGGAACGCAGAGCAGCTCTCTTCTAAAGAGTCGGTTGAGGGTTCGAATCCCTCCCGGTGCAGTCTCGGTACGCGCGCAAGCGTGCGTACGGACGCACCGATAGCTCAAACGGACAGAGCCGCCGGCTTTTAACCGGAGGGTTGCAGGTTCGACTCCTGCTCGGTGCATGAGAACGACAAACGGTTCAGTAGCCCAACTCGGCAGAGGCCGCCGCCTCAGAAGCGGTGTGTTGCAGGTTCGAATCCTGCCTGGACCACTGATCATCGTTGCGACAGCTCGATTGATCGTCGTTGCGATAGCTCGATCGGACGAGCGCGGTCCTCCGAAGGCCGAGGATGAAGGTTCGAATCCTTCTCGCAACATGTGAAGGAAAAACCTCAGAAACGTGGGACCGTGGTCCAACTGGTACGACGCCTGGCCTGCAACCAGGAAACGAGGGTTCGAGTCCCTCCGGCTCCACTGAACAGCGAACAGGGCGGGTTGCTCTGGTAGCCCAAATGGCAGAGGCGCGTGATCGAGAATCACGTTCGTGCAGGTTCGAGTCCTGCTCAGAGCATTTTGAAGAACGCGGCCGCAGTAGCCCAACGGCAGAGGCGGCGGTCTCAAGAACCGCGCAGGTGCAGGTTCGAATCCTGCCTGCGGCATGTTCTGGCACACGGACAACCTTGAAAGGAGGTTGATTGTCATGGCCAAGACGGTGTTTCAGCGGACCAAGCCCGGCGTGAACGTCGGAACGATCGGCCACATCGACCACGGGAAAACGACGCTGACCGCAGCCTTGAGCGCGCGGTCGGCCCGACGGTTCCCCGGATCGGTGCAGGCGATGAGCTACGGCGCGATCGCGAAGGGCGGAACGGTCCGGGATGACACCAAGGTCGTGACGATCACGGTCTCGCACGTGGCCTACGAGTCGGCGGCGCGTCGCTACGCGCACATCGACTGCCCGGGTCATGCGGACTACATCAAAAACATGATCACCGGTGCCGCGCAGATGGACGGAGCGATCCTGCTGCTCAGCGCGGCCGACGGTCCGATGCCGCAGACGCGCGAGCACATTTTGCTCGCCCGTCAGGTCGGCGTGCCGCGGGTCGTGGTGTTCTTGAACAAGGTTGATCTCGTGCTCGAGGAAGACCTGCTCGAGCTGATCGAAGTCGAGACGCGCGAGCTGCTGGGCCGGTATGGGTACGACGGTGAAAACGTCCCGTTCATCCGAGGCTCGGCGACGGCCGCGCTCAAGGACCCGGGCGACGACGCCGCCAACGCGCCGATCGATGCGCTGCTGCAGGCGATGGACGAATACATCCCGACGCCGCAGCGTCCGGTGGACCGGCCGTTCGCGATGCCGGTCGAGAACGTGCTGAGCATCACGGGCCGCGGAACTGTCGTGACGGGCGCAATCGAGCGAGGGCGGATCCGCAAGGGTCAGGCCGTCGAGATCGTCGGCGGGCCGGCGCCGCGACAGGCGATCGTGTCGGACATCGAGCAGTTCCGTCAGTCGATGGATGAAGCGATTGCCGGCGACCAGGCGGGGCTGCTGCTCCGCGGGGTTGAGGTCGGCGAGGTCGAGCGCGGTTGCGTGCTCGCCGCACCGAACTCGCTCACGCCGCGCCGCAAGTTCCGCGGCGAGGTGTACGTGCTGACCAAGGAAGAAGGGGGCCGCCATACGCCGTTCTTCAACGGCTATCGGCCGCAGTTCTTCTTCCGGACGGCGAATGTCACCGGGACGACCAAGCTCGGCGGCAGCGTCGAGATGGTGATGCCCGGCGACACGGTGAGCGTCGACGTCGAGCTCGACTCGCCGGCCGCCATCGAGGCCCAGCTGCGTTTTGCCGTCCGCGAGGGCGGGCGAACGGTTGCCTCGGGCGTTGTGACTGAAGTGTTGACGTAAATGAACGGTACTTGCCCCGGGGCTCGCGCGACGTCGCGAGCCCCGGGCGGGGCCGGGTGAAACAACGGTGAGGTGTGACATGAGTCTCAACGAAGCAAGTTCATCGACGGATGACTCCGTAAACGGAGGGTTAGCCTAACTGGTAAGGCACCGGTCTCGAAAACCGGCATGGTCGAAAGGCCTTGGGAGTTCGAATCTCTCACCCTCCGCTTGAGCATCATCGGAGGGTTGGCAGAGTGGTTGAATGCGCCGCAGTGCTAATGCGGAATCCGGGCAGTCGCTCGGTCAGAGGTTCGAATCCTCTACCCTCCTCTGAATGTGTGTGTGTGAATGTGCTCTTTGACAAGTTGGCCGCATCATTTCGGACGCCGCCATAGCTCAGCTAGACAGAGCGCTTGGTTGTCAACCAAGAGGTCACGGGTGCGATCCCCGTTGGTGGCGCGTGAATGGTTGTTTACGTGGATTTAGCTCCAAGGTGGAGCGCCCGCCTGAAGAGCGGGAGGGTCTGGTTCAATTCCAGAGGTCCACATGAGGAAAGGGTGAAGGATGAAGGAGGAAGGATGAAGCACTTCAGCCATCTGAATTCATCCTTTGTGCGACGCAGTGATAACTCAATCGGAAGAGTGCCGGTCTTCCAAACCGGAGACGTCGGTTCGATCCCGACTCACTGCATAGCGGGATTTCGTGTTTCCCGCATTTGGGACTTTCCCGCGCGCGTGCGGGTATGCCGTGGTAGCTCAACGGGCAGAGCGGTCGCCTCGTAAGCGACGGGTTGCTGGTTCGACTCCAGCCCGCGGCCCTTTTTTCGGCAGACCGGTGTGTAGCTCAACGGGCAGAGCGCGGGGCTCATAACCCCGAGGTTGTCGGTTCGAATCCGGCCGCACCAAGTTCGCGAGTTTTAATTCAGGGATAGTTCAACCGGCAGAACGCTCGGCTCTGAACCGAGAGGCTGAAGGTTCGACTCCTTCTCCCTGAACTACCCCGATGTCCAGAGGCCTCGAAGGGAGGTGCCGTATGAAGGAGATGATCGAGAAGACGTTCCGTCAGATGGGCGCACGCGTGCAGGTCACGCTGGTTCCCGAACCCGGCGATTCGCAGCGGCGCCGTCCGAAGCGCCGGCGCCGTAGCGGCAGTGATGACGAGCGCTTCCGCGCGTGGAACTGGCAGGATTTGATGCAGCCGATCCGCGTGGACGTGCGGCGCGACTCGTACGGCGAGTACTTCGACCTGTGCCACCGCCACAACGTGCGCGTGTCGATCCCGGACTGCGCGCCTAAGGACCGGCACCTGCTGCTCGTCGCCCAGACGACGGGCCGGCGTGCGGACGTGGACGCGGAAACGTTCCTGTGCGGTCACGACGAGCGCGCCTGGTTCGTTGCGGCGATTCCCGAAACGGCCGCTGCGCGCAGCGTGCAGGGCGCCAAGGACGCGCTCAAGCCGCCGGAAGTCTGGGACGCGATGCGCCGGTTCAACGTTTCGATGGACCGTCGCGACCGTCGGCGCACGGCCGCATTCGCCCGGCAGGGTGAGTGGTTCTTCATCCCCCAGCCGGGGATGGTCGTGCCGGATCACCAGGTCCTGCACAACGAGCCGATCCGCCGTGGCGCGGGCAAGCCGCACGTGTGCCAGTTTCTGCACCGCGTGGACGGCGAGATGGTGTACGTCAACAGCCGCCATCCGAACGGCGTGACACCCGAAGAGTTCGAGAAGCTGCCGCCCTCGGAACGTTTTGCCCCGGGATTGCGGCAGATGGTGCGCGGCGCGCACGTGTACGTTCGCGGATCGGTCCGCCATCCCGACCACGCCACGATCTGGCTGACGATCTGGCACGAAGTCGTGATGAACACCGAAACGAAGGCCCGTGCGATGCAGCACGTGGCCTTCCTGGACTGAACCTGGCTGAACATGGTGGGTCGGGTGACACCCGTGTAGCTCAACCGGTAGAGCACGCGACTGTTAATCGCGGAGATGGTGGTTCAAATCCATCTGCGGGTGCATGGCAGAAAGGATGAAGTCAGAAGGATGAAGGAGGAAAGAAATGCTCCCGTCGTCTAATGGCAGGATGCCCGGCCTTCAACCGGAGAACGAGGGTTCAATTCCCTCCGGGAGTGTTGAGTTCAGCGTGTAGCGCAGTTTGGCAGCGCACGTGCCTCGGGCGCACGGGGTCGAAGGTTCGAATCCTTCCACGCTGACTTGAGGAAAGGATGAAGGATGAAGGATGAAATCAGAAGGATGGACGAGCTGTTCGTGACACGGGCTTTTAGCCCGTGTGAAGTACGCTGGACAGGCTGAAGGCCGTCTCACAGACGAACTTTTCATCCTTCATCCTTCTGACTTCATCCTTTCCCATTGCGTAGGTGGCAGAGCGGCGATTGCAGCAGGCTGTAACCCTGCTGGCCCGACGCGGGCCCTCGGAGGTTCGAGTCCTTCCCTACGCACTGATCCATTGCGAATGATGCGGCCGACAGCATGCGCCGTCAGCTCCAACGGTGGAGCGCTGGTCTCCAAAACCGGAAACGGCAGGTTCGATCCCTGCACGGCGTGCTGAAGACGAAACGTGCGACGTTCGTCCTGTTGACCCCGTGGCCGAGTGGTGAGGCGCCGGCCTGCAAAGCCGGATACGCAGGTTCGATTCCTGCCGTGGTCTTTACTTCAAAATGGTGGCCGTAGCTCAAACGGTCAGAGCGCCAGGCTGTGAACCTGGTCGGTGTGAGTTCGAATCTCATCGGTCACCCTGTTCGCGCGCGCCAAAGGGAATGCGAGGCAAGGTCATGAGAAGAATATGGGAATGGAGGCCCGACGCGGCGATCGCGTTGATGGTGGCGGCGGCGCTGTCGCTGCCATGGTTGAGCGAGTGGGGCCGCCGCGCGCTGCTGGCGAGCCTGCGGGACGCCGCGACGCCCGAAGAGTGTCTGGTCGCGCTGGCGGCCGAGGGCGATCCGCGCGCCGTCGCCGATTCTATGGCACGCGGCACCCCGGCTGAGGTTCATGGCCGCGGCGGGGTGACGCCGCTGATCGCCGCTTCGTACGCGGGTCAGGCGCGGGTCGTCGCGCTGTTGCTAGAAAACGGCGCCGACGCCAACGGCACCGACTGTTGCGGCAACACGTCACTCATGTACGCCGCCTTGGGAAATCGAGTGGAAGTGATCCAGCTCCTGCTGGCCCACGGTGCCGATCCCGCGCGTTGCAACAATTACGGGCGCTCGCCGATGGACCAGGCGACGGACTACTCCGCGCGCGAGGCGGAGATGCTGCTGCGCGGCCGCTATTGATTGTTCACGTAAATGATCGTCCCACTGGCTTCTTTGAGATCATCCGGGTGCGTGTAGCAAATCGGCTCGGTGGGTCTGAGCTCGACGTGCCCGTCGAAGAAGCAGATGTTCGTGAACGCATGGAAGCCATCCGCGCTTTTCTTGCCGTGCCGCGCGCCGATTCGACGGATGAAAAATGTCTTTCCGTTGGGCTCGACCGTCTGCGTCTGGTCTACCCAATTGGGATCGGCCGCCTCGACGATCATCACCATGACCGGGCTTTTCTTGATCAGGGAGATCTTGCGCTTGAACCTGGCGTCGTTGATGTCTTTGTCAGTCGCGGTGCTGGTGAAATCCATGAAGGGGCTGACGCGCCGAGTGCCGTTTACGTTCGGGTCGTTTTGCGCACTGGTCTGCGTTCGGGCGTTGAGCTGATACCAGCTTGCCACGGCGTAAGGCGGCGCCCCGTCGGTACGCGGGATCTCGGATTTCACAAAGTAGTAAGCGTTGCAGGCGATATTCGTCGGCCACATCGGCTCGGCGGTGGTGCTCCCGCCGCCGCCATCTTCGGGCGCGATCCCTTCGGGGCACCGAAATACGCTGTCGGAGGGGAACTGCGTGGTGCCGTCGGGTGCGTAGACATTCGGAGCGTTGAGGTACTTCTGCGCCATCAACTCGTTGGACCAACCCCAGCCGTTGGGATAGACCGTTTGGTTGGGGTCCGTCGACTTGCGCAGGATCTGCGCGGGCATCAGCAGGCCCTTGTTGGCGGTCGTGTATTGAAGGATCGCCAGCCCGATTTGGCGCATGTTGCTGGAGCACTTGACGGTCGCCGCGGCGCGGCGGGCTTTTTGCAGCGCGGGCAGCAGCACGCCGATCAGCAGCGCGATGATGCCGATGACGACCAGAAGCTCGACCAGCGTGAATGCGGCGGCGCGTCTGCTGCGGGAGGATTTCATCGCCACACACTTCCTTTCAAGTCACGTTCAATGACAGACACGACGGCGCCGGCGCACGTTCGTGGCGGCGGCGAAGCATACGGCAGTCAGCGCCAAACCTGCAGGTTCAGGCACAGACACATTTCCCAACCCTACGGAAGACATCGCGGCCTCGAGGCTGCCCGGACCCAGCGGCGATCCGACGCCTGCTTGCCAGTTCGTTGCAAGTGCTCCCAGGTCCGTCACGTCGACAAACCCGTCGTAGTTGAAATCGCCGCCCGTCCAGCCGCTGGAGGTTTGCCAGTTCGTTGCAAGTGCTCCGAGGTCGGTTACGTCGACTTTCCCATCGAGGTTCGCGTCGCCGCCGTAGGTGTATTTCACCAGGACGGCCGATCCGTCGACGGTCTCGCCGGAGAAGGTGCCGCCGCTCGCGCCCAAAACGATCGACGCCTCGGCGACGCCGAGCATTTTGTCGGTCGTGGCGGCCGACGAGACGATGCCGTTGGGGCTGGTCCGGCCGGATTTGATCAGATCGGTGACCGCGCCGAGCGGGCTGGTCGTGTCGTAATCGACGACCAGATCGTTGTCGGCCAGGTCAAGTGCGGCGCCGCCGGCGACGGTGAGACTCTTCACGGCGCTGGTGCTGTTGCCGTTGGGCGCGATCGCGAGGCCGCCTTCACTGACGTTGAGCGAACCCGCATGGACGGACGTCACCGTTAACTTGCCCGAGCCGGCCTTGGTGAACGCGCCTGCGCCGGAGATCGCGCCGAAGGTCGAATCAAAGCCGTTGGTGTGGAACGTTCCGCCAAACGCGTCAAGCGTGATCGCGCGTCCGGCGGAGCTGAAGGCCGCAGTCGTCTGGAAGATCCCGGTGTTGATCGAGCCGCCGCTCAAACCCAACGGCGCCCCGGCCGCGCCGAGTTGCTCGTCGGCGCTGGCTTGGAGCGTTCCGGCCGCGACGTTGAACCCGCCGTGCGAGTTGGCGGCCTTGACGATCATCAAACCGGTGCTGCCTGTCTTGGTGATGACAAAGCCGGCGCCGCTGATCGCGCCGTTGAAGGTCACCGGCTTGGTCACGTCGCCGACGCTGCTCGAGATCGTCTTGTTGCTCGTCAGCGTGAGCGTGCTGTTCACATTGAACGCGTTGGAGCCGCGGAACGCGAAACTTCCGGTACCGCCGAGCACCATCGGGCCGGCGATCGTCTGATCGACCGAGCCGGAGGCGGACAAGCCGGTGTTGTTGTCGGAGATCGAGCTGATCGTGCCGGCGCCGAAGACGGTCGTGTTCGTCGAGCCGCGCATGTAACCGTTCTGGATGTCCAGCCCGCCGGTCCAGTTGAGGTTGGCGCCTTGCAGCTCGATCGTTCCGGCGCCGTCCTTGGTGACCTTGAACGCGCCTTCCATTTCGCGGCGCTGGATCATGGTGGCGACGGTGTTCGAGTGGGTCCAGGTCTGGTCGGCCGTGAGGACCAGGCGGCGGTCGGTGGCGTTGGTGGACGACGTGAGGTTAAACGTCGACGCGCCGGTCGTGGTGTTCACAATGCCACCGGCGCCGAGATAGATGACTCGGCTGGCCGCGCCGGTGGTGGTCAGCGTGCCGGCGGAATCGACGCCGCCGACGGTGTAAGGGTCGATCCGAATCTGGTACAGGCGAAAGTCGGCGGCGAGGGTGCTGCCGCCGGTGGTGTTCATCTGGCTGGTTCCGGCGTTGAGGGCGCCGCCATACCAGAAGATCGTGTTGTCGCCGTCGGCGGGAGCGAGCGGCGGGATCGCGCCGCCGGCCCAGTTGGTCAGCGTGCTCCAGCTCGCGTTGCCGGCAAGCGTCGGCGGGCCGACCCAGCTATAGATGTTGTCGGCCGCAAAACAGTTGGCGGCGTGTGCCGCGGCGACGCAGGCGCTGGCCGCAAAGACCAGCCGCCGGGCGCGTCGATTCAAATTCATTTTCTCCATCGTTGTCTCCACCTCAAAACGGGTAAATCTCGAATCCAGTCGACTCAGCGCTGTGTCGGAGCGGCGGTCGACTTTCGTACGATCAATGTTTCCTTCAACACCACGCGTCGCCGCGGCGCGGCGCCGTCGCTGCGGATCTGTTCCAGCACCATCTCCGCCGCGGTCCGGCCCATTTGTTCGGTGGGCAGGCCGACTGTCGTCAGCGGGGGGATCACGTCCTCGACGGGAAACGCGTTGGTGAACGTCGCGACGCTCAAGTCGTCCGGGACCCTCATCCCGCGCTCCCACAGTTTTTGCAGGAGCTTCACGCCGATGTAGTGCGTGTACGTGATGGCCGCGCTGGGGCGCTGCGAAGAATCGCTCAAGCTCGCGACGAACTCGTCGATCGAGCCCTTGTGGACGTGCGCGTGCGACTCCAGACCCGCATCGCGCATCGCGGCCGTGTAACCGTCCTGGCGCTGCGTCACGCTGTAGTGCGGCGGTTGCTGGCCGAGCAGGAAGGTGACGCGCTGGTGACCCAGGCCGATGAGGTGTCGCGTCACCTGGAGCGCGCCGTCGTAGTCGTCGACGATCACGGTCGGCACCGGCATCTCGCTGTCGGCGTTCACCAATGCAATGGGCATCTTGGCCTGGTTGATGATCTGGGCCAGCGGGTCGCGCAGGCGGCTGAGGACCAGTGCGCCGTCGAGGCGCTGATCCAGCAGGATGCCCCGCCAGTCGGACGGATCGTCGCCCAACGGGACGTAAAGCATGTGGTAGTGATGGGCGTGCAGGACCTCGTTGATGCCGGCGATGATGCCTTCGTAATTGCCGCGGACGATGAGCGGCATCGGCGGAGTGTAAAGCACGCCGATCATGTGCGTGCGCCGGCTCGCTAAGGCGCGCGCCCGCCAGTTGGGGCTGTAGCCGAGCTGCGTTGCGGCGTCGCGGACGCGCTGCTGGGTCTCGGCGGGGACCCGGCTGGAGGCGGGACTCTCGTTCAAGATGACGCTGACCGTTGTCTTGGATAGCCCGCAGCGCCGGGCCACATCCATGATGGTGGGACGTCTGTCCGCCGAGGAGAGGGTTGTTGAATCCATAGGAGCGGAGTCAAAAAAAGACGGTTCATCGGTACGCAAAACCGGTTCTTCATCTTGCTAACGGGCAGTCAAGGCTGTCAAGCTAATTCTGCAACATTTGAGTACGGAATGCAATTTGGTTCTTGCATTCGGGCGGCGCGGATGGCTATGTTGCTGAACCGGTTCTCCCAGCCCGTTTCGGAGGATTTTCCCATGTTCAGAATCCCGCTGGCCGCCCTCGGTTGCATCCTCTTCGCTGCTGCCCTTCACGCGGCGCCCCTTACTTTCCAGTGCGACGGCAACGATCTGGCTGGCCAGAAGCAGAAATACGCCGCCGGCGACAAGGCCATCGGCGCCATCGTCAAGGACATCTGCAAAGACGCTGACAAAACACTCGAGGTTCACCCTTATTCCGTCATGGATAAGGAACCGGTGCCTCCCAGCGGCGACAAGCACGACTACATGAGCCTCTCGCCATACTGGTGGCCCGACCCGAAAAAGCCGGACGGCAAGCCTTACATCCGTCGGGACGGAGAATTCAACCCCGAACGCGCCAAGTACGACCTCGACAAGATGGAGGCGATGAGCGACACCGTCGGTAAGCTGGCACTGGCATATTACTTCAGCGGCGAAGAAAAGTATGCCGCCAAGGCAAAAGAACTGATCAAAGTCTGGTACCTGGACCCTGCCACGAAGATGAACCCGAACATCAAGTACGGGCAGTTCGTGCCGGGAATCCCAACCGAAGACCGCTCATCCGGCGTGATCGAAACGACCCGAATGTTCCGCGTCGTCGATGCAGACGGTTTGATGCAGGGCTCGGCGTCGTGGACGGCGGACGATTCCAAACAGCTTAAAGCATGGTTCCGCGAGTACCTCGACTACCTGCTCACCAGCCCCCAGGGCCAGATGGAAGCCAAGCAGCCGAACAACCACGGCACGTGGTACGGCGTGCAGACGATCACGTACGCCCTATACCTGGGCGATACCGAGCTCGCGAAAAAACTTGCACAAGTGCACGGGCCGGCGCGGATCGCCACGCAGATTCAGCCGGACGGATCGCAGCCGCACGAGCTGGAGCGCACCAGGGGCTTTGACTACACGCGATTTAATGTTCTTGCCCACGAGCACGTCGCGTCGCTTGCCGGGCGCATCGACGTGGACCTGTGGAACTACCAGACCGAAGACGGGCGGAGTTTGCGCAAAGCGATCGACTGGCTCGTCCCTTTCGCCACCGGCGAAAAGGAATGGCCGTACAAACAGATCACGCCGCCCAAGATGAAAGAGATGGCGGTCGTATTGCGTCGCGCGGCCAACGCGTATCACGAGCCAAAGTACGAGCAGCTCATCGGCAAGCTCAAGAACGGCGAAGGCCTGGCGGATCTTGATGAGCTGATGTTTCCGGCAAAATAAAGGATGAAGGATGAAGGCAGAAGGATGAAAAAGTCGCGACGCATTCTTTATCCTTCTGCCTTCATGCTGCATCCTTTCCTGTAAACTACCCCTGGATGTCAACGAAGCTGACCAATATCGACATCGGCGTGATCGCGTTCTACTTCGTCTTCATGGCGTCGATGGGGTGGGTCTTCAAGCGCTTCATCAAGAACACCAGCGACTACTTCCGCTCCGGCGGCGAGATGCTCTGGTGGATCGTCGGGGCCGGCGTCTTCATGACCAACTTCTCGGCCGTCTCGTTCACCGGCATGGCGGGCAAGGCGTACGACGACGGGCCGGTCGTCTTGATCATCTTCATCGGCGGGGCGATCGGGTTCCTGTTCAACTACCTGTACTTCGCACCGGTCTTCCGGCAGATGCGCTGCATCACCGCGATGGACGCCGTTCGAAAACGCTTCGGAGCGGCCAACGAGCAGTTCTTCACCTGGCTCCAGCTCGCCACCGGCATGCTCTACGCCGCCATCTGGCTCAACGGGCTGGCGGTGTTTCTCTCGGCCGCGTTCAACATGCCCATGACCTGGACGATCGTCATCACCGGCACGGTCGTGCTGCTGATGGCGATGCTCGGCGGCTCGTGGAGCACGATCGCTTCCGACTTCGTCCAGATGCTCCTGCTCATGCCCATCACGGTGGTGATGGCGGTTCTCGCGCTGGCAAAGGTCGGCGGGTGGAACAACTTCGTCGAGAAAGTGCCGAGCCACTACTGGCACTGGGGGCAGGCGGCCAACAGCAACATCATCACGCTCTGGGTGATCGCGATGTTCATCCAGAAGTGGGTCGTGATCAACAACATGACCGACGCGTCGCGCTACCTCAGCGTGAAGGACACGCACCACGCGCGAAAGGCGGCGCTGCTCGGGACGATCCTTTTCGTCGTCGGGCCGGCGGTGTGGTTCATCCCGCCGATGGCGGCGAGAATCCTCTTCCCGGACATGCAAGCGGTCTTCCCGCAGGTGAAAAACCCGCAGGAGGCGTCCTACTTCGCGATCGGCATGGCCACGATGCCCGACGGCATGATCGGGCTGCTCATCAGCGGCATCTTTGCCGCGACGATGGGCCAGATGGACACAGGGTTAAACCGCAACGCGGGATACTTCATCAAGAACTTCTACCAGGTGCAGTTGCGCCCCAAGGCGTCGGAGCGCGAGCTGCTGTTCGCGTCGAAGATCGCGACGGTCGCGTTCGGCGGGCTGATCATCCTCGCGGGCTTGTGGTTCGCGAGCATCCAGGGGCTGACGATCTTCAAACTGATGGTGAACTTCGGCGCGTGGGTCGGCGTGCCGGTCACGATCCCGTTGATCTGGGGTATGTTCCTCCGCAAGACGCCGTCGTGGGCGGCGTGGAGCTCGGTGGTCGTCGGCCTGGCGACGTCGTACCTTACCCAGCAATACCTCAACGCCGCGTGGCTCGGACGGGTCATGGGTTTCGTGCTTAGCACGCGCGAGGCCAGCGACTGGGCGCAAGCCGCGGGGATCATCATGAACGTGCTGGTCGGGTCCGCGTGGTTTGTTTTCGCGCCGCTGCTCATCAAGTCGCGGCGGCCCGTTGATGAGGTCAAACGCGTCGATCATTTCTTCAATGAAATGCGCACCCCCGTCGACTTCGAAAAAGAAGAAGGCCCCGGCAGCGACAACGTGCAGGCCAAGCTCATGGGCACGCTGTGCCTGATCTACGGCGGGTTCATGCTCCTGCTGATGCTGATCCCCAACCCGCTGACCGGCCGGCTGTGCTTCCTGTTCTGCGGGGGGTGCATGTTCGGCGTCGGCGCGATCCTGTACCGCGCCGGCACGCGCGGCAGCCGAACAAAAGCTGCCAACGAATTACCGGGAGGATCTGTCATTCCGCCGCCATTCGCGGACGCTCGCCCCGGCGGGTTTGAAGTGGTTGCTACGCAGAAAGAGACGATTCGATGATCAATCGGCAACTTGGCAAGACGAGCCTGCGCGTTTCTCCCGTCGCATTGGGGACGATGTCCCTCTGCGGCAACATGACCTACGACGAGATCACCGAGCAGCAGGCGATCGACACGGTTCACGCGGCACTCGATGCGGGCATCAATTTCATCGACACCGCCCCGATGTACGGCGACGGCGAAGCAGAGCGACGCCTGGGGCTCGCGCTGCGCGGCAGGCCGCGCGAGAACGTCGTCATCGCCGACAAGATCGGCACGCCGAAGATGGACGCCGCCGAAGTGCTGGCCGAATGCGACAAGAGCCTCAAGCTGCTTCAAACGGATTACATCGACCTCTACCAGATTCATTGGCCACGAAGGATCGTGCCGCTGGATGAAACGTTGCGCGCGTTCGAAAAGCTCGTCGAGGCCGGAAAAGTTCGGGCAATTGGCGTGTGCAACTTCGGCATGCTCGACCTGATCGAAGCGCTGGAAAAGCACCGGATCGAGACGAACCAGATCGCCTACAGCATGCTCTTTCGCGCACCCGAGTACGAGCTGCGCGACCTGTGCGTCGAGCACGAGGTCGGGATCCTGTGCTACTCACCGATGGCGCAGGGCCTGCTCACCGGGCGGTTCAATAGCGCCGATGAAGTTCCCGAAGCACGCGCCCGCACGCGTCACTTTGCCAAGACCCGGCCGCAGGCGCGGCACCAGGAAACCGGCTGCGAGAGCGAAACCTTCGCCGCCGTGAAAAAGGTCCGCGAGATTTGTCATCGCATCGGCCAGGACATGGCCGACGTCGCGCTCGCGTGGCTGCTGCACCAGCCCGGCGTGCTGGGCGTGCTCGCGGGCGCGAGCAAGCCGGAGCAAATTCGAAAGAACGTCGGCGCTGCAGCGATTCAGCTGTCTGATGAAGTGCTGAACGAGCTGGACCTGGCGACGCGCGACCTCAAGCGCGCGATGGGTCCGAACCTGGATCCATGGCAGTCCGTTTCGAGGATTCGATGAGCGAGGATGAGGGCGGTGGATGAACCACGCAGTCGTGACACGGGCTTTTAGCCCGTGCGCGGGGCGCTTCCACGGGCTAAAAGCCCGTGTCACTACGAGGCGTCTTCATGCTTTTGTAACGGGAGAATCTTGATGAGTACGCAACCGATCCGCATCTGCATCGCCGGCTTGGGACGCAGCGGATTCAACATCCATTTTAAGACGCTTCAGACGATGCGCGATCGCTTCGCGATCGCCGCAGTGTTCGATCCGTCAGCGGAGCGCCGCACCGAAGCCGCTGCGGCGGCGAACGGTTGCCGAGCTTACGAAACGCTGGACGAACTGCTGGCTGACAACAACGTCGAAGCGGTCGTCGTCGCGTCGCCGAACCATTTTCATACGGAGCACTCGATCGCCGCGATGCGCCGCGGGAAGCACGTCGTGTGCGAGAAGCCGTTCTCACTGAACACCGCCGACGCCGACCGGATGATCGACGCCGCCACGCAGACCGGGATGACGCTGGCGCCGTTTCACAACCGTCGCTACGAGCCGCACCTGCTCAAGGTCAAAGAGGTTCTTGACTCCGGCGTTCTGGGCCAGATCGTTCAGATCCGCTGCACCTGGCATGTCTTCTCGCGGCGCTGGGACTGGCAGACGCTCAAGGAATTCGGCGGCGGCTCACTCAACAACAACGGCTCGCACCTGCTCGACCAGGCCCTGCACATCCTGGGCGACGGCGTGGAGCCGCAGGTTTTCGCCGACATCAAACGCACGTCGCTCACGTCCGGCGACGCCGAAGATCATCTCAAGGTCCTTCTCACCGCCCAGGGCCGTCCGACGATCGACGTTGAGCTGACCAACGCCGCGGCGTACCAGCAGGACCGCTGGCACGTGATGGCCACGAGCGGCGGCCTGCGCGGGACGCCCGAAGAGTTGGAATGGAAGTGGGTGGACTTCAGCAAAATGCCGCCGCGCCCCGTGGATCGCTCGCCCGCCACGGGCCGCGCGTACAACAAGGAAGAGCTTACATGGCAGCGCGCGACGTGGACCGAGCCCAAGGATTCCCCGCCGACGCCGGTACTGTTCTATCACGATTTGTTCGAGACGATTCGGCATGGCAGACCGCTGACGATCACGCCTCAGAGCGTGCGGCGGTTAATCTGGGTAACCGAACAGTGCCGGCGGCAGTCGAGCATGTGAACCAGAATCCTTCTCGTACAGTCCAGCGCCGCGAGATACAATCGCCGCCGCGTCAAGCACCTCTTGCAGGTCGTCCACCTGCTGGTCGGAAGCATTTCAACTCGTCGGTGCGGAGGATCGCCAGATGCTCAACCGCGGCCGGAATGTTCGTTTCAACGGTTTCACGCTCATCGAACTGTTGGTTGTCATTGGGATCATTGCGTTGCTCGTCGGGATCCTTTTGCCCGCGATGCGCAAGGCGCGGGCCGCCGGGCAATCCACGCAGTGCCTCTCTAATCTGCGCCAACTGGATTCGGCGGTTCTGCAATACACGCACGACAACAAGGGCCACTGCTTCCCGTACAACTTCACGCCCTCGCAAATCCTCTGGCAGGTCGTGATCCTCCCGTACATCACCAAGGAGGCGCGCAAGCTGGACCTGTATTCGACCAACGCGGCATCGCAGGCGGCGGTCGCGCAGCTTCAGCTTCGTGAGACCGTCTTTTTCTGCCCGGTCGCGCGCGACCCGCTCAAAGGATTGAACATCAGCGGGAACACGAGTTCCGGCGGCGCCTTCAACTGCTGGGGCCCGGCGGGCAATCCCGCGGGCGGGCTGATGGGCAGCTACATGTTTAACGGATGGCTCTACCGGGTCGGCATCGTCGACGACAGCAAGATGCTGGGCAGTTACGCCGGCGTCGGATTGGTCGGAATGAAAGTCGAAGACGCTTACTGGCAGCTTCCGATGTCCGGCGCCTCGGCATCGATCCCGGTCTTCGCTGACGGAAACTGGGTCGACGGCTGGCCGCATTCCAACGACCAACCGCCGTCCAACCTGCTTACCGGCGATATGACGACCCAGGAAGCGCTGCGCCGCGTCTGCATGGCACGCCACAACGGCAAGCATGTCAACGTCGTCTTCCTCGACGGGCACGCGACGACGGTCGATCTTGTTGATCTGTGGAAACTGACGTGGCACAAGAACTGGAAGGCGCCCAAGCCTCTTCCTGTCATCCGGTAGCGGGCCTCGAAAGCGTCAACTCTTGTTCGGCATCAGGCTCGACACCATCTCCTTCACCGTATTCTTGATGATCCCGGCTTCATCCGGATCTCGTTTGAGCATCGCCTTGGCGAAATTCTTCGCCTGCTCGAGCGTGATGTGCGGTGGCAGGGGCGGGACGTCCGGGTCGGTGACCGCCTCGAGCACGCAGGGCCGATCGGCACTCAGGGCGCGCTCCCACGCGTCGGCCACCTGCTCGGGACGGTCGACGCGGATGCCCATCAGGCCGACCGATTCGGCGAAGCTCGCGTACGGGAAGTCGGGCAGATCCTGGCTGGCGTTGAACTTGATGTCGCCGGTCATCACGCGCTGCTCCCAGGTCACCATGTTCAGGTCGCGGTTGTTGAGCACCAGGCAGATCCAGCGCGGATCGGACCATTCTTTCCAGTACTTCGCGACGGTAATGCAGGTGTTGAGGCCGTTCATCTGCATCGCGCCGTCGCCGGTCATCGCGATCGCGACGCGCTCGGGGTAGCAGAACTTCGCCGCGACCGCGTAAGGCAACGCGCAGCCCATCGTCGCGAGGTTGCCGCTTCCGCTGGCCATCATGCCGCGGCGAATCCTGACGTCGCGGCCGTACCAGTTGGCGGCGGTGCCGCTGTCGGCCGACAGGATGCAGTTGTCCGGCAGGCGCGCCGAAAGCTCCCAGAAGACGCGCTCCGGATTGATCGGGTTGGCGTCGGTGTGCGCTCGGGCATCCACGCTCTCCCACCACTCGCGCACGCCTTCGATGATCTTGTTCTGCCATGACCGGTTTCGCTTGCGGTCGATCAGCGGGATCAGCGCCCGCAAAGTGTCCTTCGAATCGCCCTTGAGCGGCACGTCCATCGGGTAGCGCAAGCTCAGCATCCGCCCGTCCAGGTCGATCTGCACCGCTCGGGCCTTTCCCTCAGGCGGATAGAACTCGGCGTAGGGGAAGCTGGATCCGACCACGAGCAGCGTGTCGCAGTCCTGCATCATGTCCCAGCTCGGACGCGTGCCGAGCAACCCGATGCACCCGGTGCAATACGGCACGTCGTCGGCCAGCGCCGCTTTGCCCAGCCACGCCTTGGCGACGCCGGCGCCCAGCAGTTCGGCGATCTGCATCACTTCATCGGTCGCGCCCAGCGCGCCCTGGCCGATCAGCATCGCCACTTTCTCGCCGCCGTTGAGCACGGCCGCAGCACGTTCGAGGTCGTTTTGCTTGGGAATCACGTGCGGCACGGGCGCGCCGATCCCGCTATGCGCCGAGTCGTGTATCTGCGGCGGCTGCGGCATCGCCTCCTCTTCCTGCACGTCCTTGGGCAGGATGACGCACGTGACGGTGCGCTGATCCAGCGCGATCCGGATTGCTCGGTCGATCGTGTGCCGCATCGCCGCCGAGCTGCTCACCTGCTGCACGTATTCCTTCGCGACGTCTTTGAACAGGTTCGCCAGGTCGACTTCCTGCTGGAAATCCGAGCCTTGGGCGGTGGTGGCGGTCTGTCCGACGATCGCAACGACGGGCTGGTGGTCCATCTTCGCGTCGTAAAGTCCATTCAGGAGATGGATGGCTCCAGGCCCGCTCGTGGCCAGGCAAATCCCGACCTCGCCGCTGAACTTCGCGTGCGCGCACGCCATGAACGCCGCCATTTCTTCGTGGCGAGCCTGGATGAAGCGTGGCTTGTTGCCGGCCTTGCGGAGCGCCGCCGTTACCCCTCCGATCCCGTCTCCAGGGTATCCGTAGACGCGCGTGATGCCCCATTGGGTGAGTCGCTGCACGAGGAAATCGGAAGCGGTGTGGGCCATGGTCCGTCGGCTGCGAAGCACATGCCACGGGCACGCTGCTCAGATTCTGCGTGTTCCTCGGGAAGGTCCGCTCTCGCGGTGGATTTTCAAAGCAGCATTGAGGCAAATCGTACACAGCACCGGCTGGTAAATCGTGGGGAACAGGCGGTACGCCCGCGCAGTCAATTCGTAATCGGCGTGAGGTCATCCTGCCTGACGGACCAGGCCGTCGCGGTCTGTCACGTGCCGCCGCTATTCTCGGAGCCCGGCTGGCGGATAGTGGTCGACGACATCGCGAACCGTTCCGAAGCGGGCCGTTTGAGCGATCAAAGCTCGACGTTCGGCACAACCTCTGAATCGTCGATATGATTCGGCCTCATGCGACGTTTCAAGAGCCTCTCGGAGCGCGAGATCCTCGCGCTGGCGATCAGTTCCGAAGAAGATGATGCGCGCATCTATGGCGACTTCGCCGAAGGGCTGCGCGAGACCTACCCGGCGACGGCGGCCATGTTCACGCGCATGCGCGAGGAGGAGGCCCAGCACCGCCACCGGTTGATCGAGCTGTACCGGAAAAAGTTCGGCGACCACATCCCGCTCATCCGGCGAAACGACGTGCAGGGGTTCGTGAAATATCGGCCGGTCTGGACCATCCGCCCGTTGGGGCTGGACGTCGTCCGCAAGCAGGCGGCCGCCATGGAGGCCGAGACGCGCCGCTTCTACGAGCGGGCCGCTCAGCAATCCGCCGACGCGAGCGTGCGGCAGCTTCTGGGGGATTTGGCCGAGCAGGAACGTCATCACGAAGCGCTCGCCGAATCGCTCGAAGAGCAACAGGTGAAATCGGGCGAGCGCCGCGAAGAGGACGAAGCCCGCCGGCGGTTGTTCGTGCTGCAGGTCGTGCAGCCCGGGCTCGCGGGGTTGATGGACGGCTCGGTTTCCACGCTCGCCCCGCTGTTCGCGGCGGCGTTCGCGACGCAGAACACCTCCGACGCGTTCCGCGTCGGACTCGCCGCTTCGATCGGCGCCGGCATCAGCATGGGCTTCGCCGAAGCCCTCAGCGACGACGGCACCCTCACCGGCCGCGGACACCCCTGGCTTCGCGGGTTCGTCTGCGGCCTGATGACCACCCTGGGCGGCATCGGGCACACGATGCCGTACCTGATCCACAACTTCCGCCTCGCGACGTACGTCGCGATCGCGGTCGTGTTTGTTGAGCTTGCCGCCATCTCCTCGATCCGCAACAAGTACATGGACACGCCCATCGCGTCTGCGGCAATCCAGGTCGTCCTCGGCGGCATCCTCGTGTTCGTGTCGGGGATCCTGATCGGCAAGTCGTGACCCGTGTTTTGGAGTTTGACTTTCCCCCCAGCCACGGTGGGATGAATTCTGATAAGAAAAACGTCAACCAACGGAATGTCCCATGTGGGTTCTTCGACTCATTCTCGTCTTGCTCATGCCGGCCGTCGCGGCGGCGCAGGCGTCGCTCGCGGATTTTGAAGCCGACGCATCGGCTTCGGTGCAAGCGCGCTCCGCGCGGATCGAAACGGTCAAAGCGGACGATGCACCTCAGGGCAAACAGTTTCTTCGACTGCAAATCGAACCGCCCGGCAAAGATGTTTCGCTCACGCTCACGCTGCCCGACGCGGCTGGCTTTGCCCGGCATCAGCAGATGACTGCATCATTGCGCGCCGCGGACGCGAAGAGTCCCGTCAGGCTGCGTTGGGTGGCGCTGGACGCCGACCGTCATCCCATCTTCCAGCGGCGGTTTCAGCTTCCGCCCGGCGAGCAGTGGTCAAAACTCGAAGAGCCCTTGCGGGAGTGGCGGTGGGACACGCACTTCGTCGGCGCGTGGGCCGACGTGAAATACCTGGAACTGCGGATCGACGCCGCCGACACCCGGCAGATCGATCTGGACGACGTTCGTTTGGACGGCGACGCCACGCCGGATGATCGATCCGCGTGGCTGCTGAGCCTCGCGTTCGAGAACCGCCCGATCAAAAAAGCGCAGGCCGACGGGTTCCTTGTTGCGACCGATGCGGTCGACGCGTTTTCGCCGCAGGACCTGAATCGCATGCTCGAGGACATGCGTCGCGTCCGCGCATTTCTGCGGCGCCTGTTCGGCCCGGCCGTTCATCCGACCGACGACCTGGGCCCCGCCGCGCTGTTGATCTTCTCTGACGAGGCGAACGACCAGGCATTCTTTCAACGATTAGGAACGGCCTGGCGTGCGCAAATCGCCGCGGGCACGCAGCAGGGCTACACCGTTCAGGACATCGCGACGGGGACGTACAAGAAGGAGCGTGGCGTCCGCCGGCCGGTCTATCTTCACGAGTCGGTCCACGCGATCGTCGCCCGCGACCTGCGCATCCTCACCGCCGACGATGCCGACACGCCATTGCAGGAGGGGTTGGCCAACTACATCCAGTTGTGCGTGTTCCCGCAGTCGGTGAACCGCAAGACGTACACGGACAATTTCACCAAGCCGATCGATCCGTCGGGCAACGGCTTCTTCAAGCCGCTGGAGCAGCTTTTTTCGACGCGCACCACGGCAAAGGAATATGCGCAAGTCGCGAGTGTCGTCGCCTACCTCATCGAAAAGGACCAGCCGCTGCTGCGCGAGCTGGTCAAAGGCTTGGCCGCGGATCAGACGGCCGCGGATGTGCTCAAGAGCAAAGGAATAAGCTGGGAGAAATTCCAAAACGTCTGGCTCACCTGGGGCCGGCAGCGATTCCCTGCGGGAAGCGCGGGAAACGCGATTTTTGCTCCGCCGCCGGAATTTCGCGCAGGGGGATAGTGTCCTGATGTGACACGGGCTTTGAGCCCGTGCGCCGCGTACACGGGCTGAAAGCCCGTGTCACGATACAAGCTCACGCACTTAATACTCGTCGGGTACGTCGACCAGCACATGCCGCCGCAGCAGTTCTGGCGCGTTGTCGAAGCAGATTCGACTGCCCTCGCGGCGCATCATGCTCGCGTCGACCGTTACCTTTTCCGGCAGCACTTCGATGAAGCTCGGATACTCGCGCAAGAGGCCTTCGCTGATCCGCCGTTTGAAAACGACGTGACCGTTGTTGCGGGACATTTCGTACAGGCCGCTGACACGCGGGTTGGCGGCGGACTCCGCCAGGCGCTGGCGGACGCTGGGGACGACGCGGAATATCTCTGGCGATTTCGAGGCGACCAGCACCATCGCGGCCGATCGGTTCAATTCGTCCTGCGAATAGCGCACGCCCAGGTCCAGGCCAGCGTCTTTCAAATAGGCATGAACCAGATCCTCTTCCGGATACAGCCGAACGTCGAAGCCCTCAAACAGCTTCAGGTATTCCTCCGGCGAAAGCGGGTCGCCGGCGACGGGGTTGTACTGGAGGCGGTTGTGCAGGTGCGGGATGATCAGCACGCCGTCGTCGCGCAACAGGCGCATGAATTCGCTCGCCGCGCCTTGCTTGTTGGCGACGTAGTGGAAGGCGTCGGAGCAGAAGATCGCGGAGAACTGGCCGCCCTTCAGGGGCACGGGGTCGTTGAGGTCATGAACGATCGTGGCGGCGGCGTCGGGGATGAAGAACCGCCGGGTCGCGTAGACGAATGGCGGCAGCAGGTCCATGCCGACGATCCGCGTCTGCGGGACGAGCCGGGAAATCTTGTACGACAGATGTCCCATCCCGCACGGCGCGTCCAGGATCAAGCCTTCGGTGTCGAGGAGCAAACCCAGCAGCGGGATCGTCGATAAAAACGAGGGCGCGCTGAAGCGATGGCGAATGTACTGGTTGAATTGCGCGGCCTTGACGACCTTGTCGGAGATCGGCGTGTTCGGCAGCGTCTGCACGACGCGCCGCAACCGGCAGCGCTCCATCAGTCCGGCAAGGATCCGATGGCGGACGAAGCGGTTGAAGGTGATCTTGATCCCAAGCCTTTCCATCGCCCGCACGCGCGGGGCGTAACGCTCCAGGATCATCTGCATGGCGCGGGCGTCGTCGCCGCTGCGGGCCGCGTCGATTAAGGCGTTCCGCAGGCTCGCATCGCCGTTGACCAGCACGCCGGCCACTTCTGGGATTTCCCTCCCGCAGCCGCGGCAGGCATAAATTGCGCGGCCGTCTGAGGCAGACAATTCGCCGGCACACTGGGGGCATTGCAGGATGGACGGCGGTGTGAAGCTCATGATTGCGTCGCGGGGGAAACGAACCGTCGCTCATATCAGGCATCCGCCGGCCGGGGCAACTCCGGAAATTCAACCGGCTCCGCACGATTTTTCGCGCTGCGGATAAAGACGCCGCCGGCTTACGATTTGCGACATCTTCACAACACGACGAAAGGAGAGCGAACTATGTCTCGTATGAGTGATTCGAATGCAGGTCAGCAGGGCGGCGGCGCTGAAGCGGGAGGCGTCACCGGTCAGGTGCGCGAAGCGGCCACGCAGGTCTCGCAGAACCTCCGCGACGCCGGCAGCCAGATCCGTGACCAGGCCCAGGAAAAGTACAACCAGCTCCGCGAGTCGGCCAGCCAGTACTACGAAGAAGGCCGGCAGCGCGCCCAGGAATGGGAACAGGGCCTGGAAACTTATGTCCAGGAAAAGCCGATCCAGTCGCTGCTGATCGCGGCCGGCGTGGGAATGCTGCTGGGATTCTTGTGGCGCCGTAGCTAAGGGATTTGCGATTTTAGATTTGCGATTTGCGATCTGACGCCAGCGTCAATCGCAAATCGCAATTCGCCAATCGCAAATGCGCAGATCATGGACCCCTCGCGCACGCAATCGATGTTTGACGAAGCATCCGAAACCCCCGAAGCGCCCGCCGAGGCGTTTAAGGAGGCGATGGAGCACGTCAGCGAGCTCAAGGAATACGCATCCCACTACGTCTCGGCGAAGGTCGACAAGATCCGGCTCTCGGTCCGCAACCTCGTGCTGTACGCCGTGCTCGGCGTACTGGGGTTGCTGATCGGGGCGGCGGTTTTGGTGATGGCGGTCGTGCAGCTGTTGTCCGGGCTGGCCGGCGTGATTGCGGCCGGGCTCGGCGGACGCATGTGGGCCGGAAACCTCATCGTCGGAGGCGTCCTGCTGCTCGGCGTGGCGCTGGCGGCGTGGCTGGGCGTGCGCAGTGTTTTCAAGTCCTCGCGGAAACGAACGGTGGATCGTTATGAACGAAGGCTCCAGCGGCAACGTGTCGACTACGGCGCCGACGCGCGGCAGCGCAGCGCCGAGTACGCCGCCGAACAACAACAACAAGCCTGACGCCAAGCATCCCGCCGAGCCGACCGAGGCCCAGTTCCTCGACCAGCAGGCGCAGCAGGCCAAGGACGCGCTCTCGCGCACGCTCTCCCTGATCGGGAAAAACCTGGGCCAGAGCGTCGATCCTCGCGCGTGGGCACAGGAGCACCCGTGGTTGACGCTGGCCGGCGCGGCCGTGGGCGGGTTCGTGGCGGCATGCGCGGTGGTGCCGACCAAGGAAGATCAGGCAATCAAACGCCTGGCCAGGATCGAGCGCGCCATCGCGCCCAAACCGCCGGTCGTCGTCGCCGCTGATGGCGATTCAGATCGGCACCCGGCCAACAAGGGCGTCGTTCACGGGCTGCTCAACCAGGTGCTCAAATCGATCCAACCCGCGATCATGAGCGCGATTACGGCAGGGATCACCGCGAAGGTGGCCAAGGAGCCCGACCCGCCTGCCAACGACCCAAACAACCCGGCGGCATCGTCCGGCGCCGGATATCCGCCGGGCGGACCTACAGGACCGGTAATGTAGTGGGCAGGGTAAAGGCAGCGGCATCCAAGGGGATGGGAAAGTCCGCTGAAGGCAACCGTGCCATGGGATGACGGCATGTGCGTCACGAGGCGTGTAACCCGCCCCGTTTGACGCGCCAACTCACCAGCGGCTGTCGCGCAGCGAATTTTCCATTGGCCCGCAAGCGGCGACGGGGTAGCTTTGGCGTGAACCGATTCACCCTGCGAAGGTGTGCAACCCGCTGAACGCCGAACTCACGTGTGTGCACCTCCGCCCCGGATAGAAAGTTGTAATGCGCCCGCGGATCCTCAAGCTCGCGTTGTGCACGGTCTTGGCTGCGCTGACGTTCATCCCGTCAGCGCCCTCCACCCCAAAGACCATTACGTTTGAGCAGATGACGCGGAACTATCCGGAGGTGCGGTTGCGCAAGCTCCACCTGGTCCGTCCGGATCTCATTCCGTATCCGCTGATGTTCGAAGTCTACTGCTAGCGCAAATGTGACACGGGTTTTGAACCCGCATCGCGTCGCACGTCTCATTTTGCAACCAGTCGGCTCGTCGCGATCTCCGCTAATACATCCGTCGCGAACTTCACGTCCTGCTTGGTCAAGAACGGTCCAAAGCTGAAGCGCGTCGTGCCGCCGGTCTCGAGGGTGCCCAGCGCCTGATGAATCAGCGGCGCACAGTGGATGCCCGAGCGCGTGAGGATGCCATAACTGGCTTCAAGCACGGCCGAGAGTTCGTGCGCGTCCATGCCGTTCACACGCACCGAAAACACGCCGATGCGGTTTTTCACGCCTTGCGGGCCGTAGTAGGTCAGTCCGTCGACGTTCGAGACGCCTTCGATGAACGTGCGAACTAAATCCAGATCGTGGGCGGCGATCGATTCGACGCCTTGTTCGAGGATCCACCTCACGCCTTCGGAGAGGCCTGCGATCCCGACGGCGTTGTGGCTGCCGGCCTCGTAGCGGTCGGGCATGGCATCGGGGTGGCGGGGCTCTTCGCTGACCGAACCCGTGCCGCCTTCGCGCGTCGTGCCCAGAATCTTTTCGATGCCCGGCCGAATGTAGAGGAAGCCGGTTCCCAGCGGCCCGAGCAGCGCCTTGTGTCCCGGCGCCGCGAGCAGGTCGATGTGGTCCGCCTGCACGTCGATCGGGATGTGCCCGGCCGATTGTGCTGCATCGACGATGAACGGCACGGCGTGCTCGCGCGCGATCGCGCCGATCTGCCGGATCGGCTGAACCGTACCCGTCACGTTGCTCGCCTGGCCCATCGCGATGAACTTCGTGCTCGGTTTGATCGCCTTCTTCACGTCCTGTGGATCGACCAACCCGCTGGCCGGGTCGATCCGCACGCGCGTCTGCTCGACCCAGCCACGGTCGACCATCGCCTGGATCGGGCGGAGAATCGAGTTGTGATCGATCTCGGCACAGATCACGTGAGCCTTTTGCGTCGCTGTCGGATCGATGAGCCCCTTGATCGCGAGGTTCAACGCGTCGGTGCAGTTGAGCGTGAAGATGAAGTGATCGGCTCGCTCGCCATGAAACAGCTTGCACAATCGCTTTCGACACTCGGCGATGAGCGACCCGGCTTCAACGGCTTCGTTGTAAGCGCCACGGCCGGCGCTGGCGCCGATCTGCTGCGTATAGCGCGTCATCGCCTCGAGCACTTCCCGAGGCTTGGGAAAGCTCGTGGCGGCGTTGTCCATGTATAAACGTCGAGGAGACATCAACTAACTCACTTCGTATGGCGGCAGACGTCCGAAAAAGGATGAAACGTAAGTCGTGACACGGGCTTTTAGCCCGGGCCCGCACCGTTCACACGGGCTAAAAGCCCGTGTCACGGACGCGCACTTTCATCCTTGCACCTTCATCCTTCATCCTTTCCTACAACCGTTTATCATAGGCGAAAACGATCGATGAACAATCGATACGACATCATCGTCGTCGGCGTGGGGGCGATGGGCTCGGCGGCATGTTTTCAACTCGCCCGGCGGGGCGTGCGCGTGCTCGGGCTCGAGCAGTTCGACATCCCGCACGCCCTGGGCAGCTCGCACGGCGTCTCGCGGATGATCCGGCTGGCGTATTACGAACATCCCGATTACGTGCCGCTGCTGCTGCGCGCGTATGAGCTCTGGGACGAGCTCGAGCACGCTAGCGGTCAAAAACTCCTGCACGTGACCGGCGGGTTGTACATGGGCCGGGCTGACTGCGAACTGGTGGCGCAATCGGCGCTGGCGGCGCGGCAGCATCAGTTGGCGCATGAGCTGCTGGATCATTCACAGGTCGCGTCCCGGTTTCCGCAGTTTCGGCTTCCGTCTGATCACGTCGGTTTGTTCGAGCCGCGTGCGGGGTTCTTGAGTCCGGAGAAAGTCGTCGCGAGCTATGCGCGGGCCGCGATTGAGGCGGGCGCCGAGATTCACGGCCGGGAACCGGTGCGGAATTGGGAATGCAATTCATCAGGCGTTCGCGTGCGCACCGACGCCGGCGAGTATCACGCTGATAAGATTGTCTTCACGGCCGGGGCATGGACAGACAAGCTCGTGCGCGACCTTGGCGTGCAGCTGGTCGTGACCCGACAGGTGATGCTCTGGTTTTCGCCGCCACGCGAGCATGCGATTTACGAGCTCGGCCAAATGCCCGTCTGGGCGATCGATCGCCCGGCCGGCGGGTTGTATTACGGGTTTCCGATATCGCCGGATGACGTGGGCCTGAAGCTGGCCTGTCACGCGCCCGGTACGCCGACCGATCCGGATGCTGTCGCACGAAATCCGCAGCCCGGCGACGTCGATGAAGTCCACGACGCGCTGCGTAACTACTTGCCGGGCTTCGCTCAATCGTCGCTTCTCTCGCAGCGCGTCTGCCTCTATACGACCAGCCCGGATCAGCATTTCATCATCGACGAACATCCCAAACACCGCGGACGAGTGGTGCTTGCGTGCGGCTTCAGCGGCCACGGGTTTAAATTTGCCAGCGTCGTCGGCGAGATCCTGGCGGATCTTTCGACTCGCGGCCGGACCGGATGCCCGGTAGAATTTCTGCGACTGGATCGCTTATCCCCGAGCGATCCGGCCCGCCAGCGTACCTAGAATTGAATAGAGGAATTCCGCACCAGGTCGATCCGTTACCGATTGATAGAGGTGCAACATGAAACCCGCCTGGATACTCGCCTTGTTCGTTTGCGCAAGCACCGCCGCCGCGCAGTCAACGACGGCTCCTTCTGCCGCCCCGATCTTTCCGCCTTCGCTGGCAAATACACCCGGCGCACAAAAGATGTGGGCCGCCGCGACGCCGTCCGACGCCGTCGCGGTCTATGCGGCGTCGGCGCCGACGGTGAGCGGTGACGAACTCACTGTCGTCGAGCAGGCATATGTGCGTCGAATGGTCGAGTTCGGTCTTCCGGCGATGGCCGAGTCGCAGGCGGCAGAAGTCACGCGTCACAAGGCCGACGACGGCGTGGCCTGGGGCGTGCTCGCGTTCATGAACGCGCGGCGGAACAACAGCGACGAGGCACTCGCGCAGATCGCCAAGGCTGCCGAGTATGCGCCTGACGAATTGTTCGTGCAGCGGACGGCCGGCGAGTTGCTCGCGTGGCTCGACACCCGCGCGGATGCAGCGAAAGTTTCGCCCGAGGCAAAACAAGCCGCCGACGAGGTGCGCCAACGCATGCGCGATCGCTCCGGATTCGCCGAGGGCTACAGCGCCGCCCGCGACGACTATGCGAATCAAGAGGGCGGCGCGCCCGTCGGCCCGACCGTAGGCCGGCAGATGTACGGCCAGCTCTACACCGCCCCGACCGCGCCGTCGGTCCAGGAATACGCCACCCCCGATCCGGGCGTCGTCCAGACACCCATCTACAACAACTATTACTACAACTATTACACCGATCCCTACGCCTACGTGGGCTATCCGGCTTACTACGCTCCGTATTGGCCGACGTCGTACCTCTACTTCAGCAGTTCGTACCGTCGGCCGTTCTACGGGTTTCAGGGGTTCAACAACTTCCATCGCTTTAACAGCTTCAGCAGCTTCAACCGCTTCGGTCGTCCAGCTTTTGTCTCCAGCGGCTTCAGGCATGGCTTAACGCCGTACAACGCGATCCGGTTCGCGCCGACGAACTCGCTGAATTTTGGTTTCCGCGGCAGCGGCCTGCCCTCGCGGTTTGGCGGGGCGTCGATGCGGTTTGCACCGGCATTCCGCGGGGGAATGTCGCCGATGGGCGGCATGCGATCGATGCCGGGGCGCGCAATGGGAAGGATGCGATAGTCGAGTTGCGGGGCGCCTAGAATTGCGTTGGAGAACTAAGATGAACTGGCCCCGACTACTGCTGAGTTTCGCGGTGGCTGCGGGTTTGACGACTACGTCGGCCTGTAGCAGCAGCAATGGCGGCGCCGGCGCGTCCGCGAGGAACCGTACCTCGCCCGCCTACGAAGTTGACCTTCGATCCTCGTCGCTGCCGCCGCCGTCACCCGAAGTGATCGACAAGATCCGCGTTGCGACGACGCCCTCGGACGCGGTCGCGCAGTACAGCTCCGCGATTGCCAGTGGCGTTGATCCATTGCCGCTGGAGCGCGCCTACGTGAGGCGGATGGTTGCGTTTGGCTTGCCGGAAATGGCCGAGGCTCAGGCGGCGGATCTGGTGCGGCGCGCGCCCGACGACGGCGTCGCGCGGGCGGTTGCGGCGTTCATGAGCGCCCGCCGCGGGCAGAATGATGACGGCCTCAAAGAGATCGCCGTCGCCGCGAGAAATGCACCGGACGATACGTTCGTCCAGCGCACGGCCGGGCAGATGCTCGCGTGGTACGACTCGCAGCCCGACCACACGAGCGTGTCGGCCGAGGCGCAGCAGGCCGCCTTCGAGGTGCGCGAGCGGCTGCACGAACAGCAGGCCTTCGCCGACGCGTACCGCGACGCGTGGGACGACCAGCATCAGGACGATCAGGCGTTCGGACCGACGACGCAGCCGTCGACGAATCCGGCGCTGGTCGACGCGCAAGCAGCGGCGCAGCCGCCCGCGACGGAGCCGGGCTATTACGACTCCGGCCTGCCGCCCGTGCCGCCGATGTACTACCCGCCGTACTACACCGACCCCTACACCTATCGCGGGTACGGCCCGTACTATGAACCGTATTGGCCATCGGCGTACTATGGCTTCGGTCTTGGCTACGGCTACGGGCTGCATCGCTCGCTCTATCCGTATCCGTACTACGGCTACCGCCTGCCGTACTACCGGGCGCCGTTGTCGCACCGGTCGTTCGATCACCGCTTCGATCACGATCACTTCGACCATCACGGCGACGATGGGAATCGGATTCACGACTATCGCAGGCTCGGCGACGACCCACGAGCGCGGTCACGCACACAGGATCGCGTTACGCCGAGCAATCCCCGACCCGCTCGGCCCCAGGCGCAGCAGCCTCAAGCACGCCAGCAGCAGCCGCAGCAACGCCAGCCGCAGCGCCAGCAACAGCAGAGCAGCAGGCGTGCGCCGGCGCAGTCGTCGCGCTCCCACGACAACGGCGACGGCCGCAGCGGCGGTGGAACGCTGGGCCGACGATGATGATGATTTGTGACACGGGCTTTCAGCCCGTGTTCAGTGCGTCTGCACACGGGCTAAAAGCCCGTGTCACGGCACGATCGCGACTCTATCGGGGGGCGTTGCTCAACTCGCCGAGGCGTTTCACGCGGTTCGGTTCGTGCTTCACCAGCCAGTCGTCTTTCGAGAGCAGCTCGTACGCCTGCTTAAAATACGGCCGCGCCTGGTCGGCTTGGCCTTTGGCTAAGAGGCACTCGCCGAGCTCTTCGCAGAAATAACCGTCGGGGTCATTGGCGGCGACGGCTTCGTTGTAGATCGCGCGGTCAATCTCGATCGCTTCGTCGAGTTTGCCCATCGTGCGAAGCGTCTTTGCGACGGCGTACCTGGCGATCCGCAGTTCGCGCGGCTGGTTATGGGCGGCGCGGAAATCGACGCCTTTGCGGAACAGCGCCAACGCCTTGTCGTACTGTTTGGCCTCGAAGAGCGTCCAGCCCATGTTGTTGTACAAGCTGCCGGCCCATTTCTGCGCCCGCGAGTCGTCGCTCGACTCCGCCAACGCCAGCGCCCGCTCGTGCCAATCCATTTGCTTTTCGGGGACTTCCGCGATGCCCAACATGTGGGCCGCGTCGATCGTGTAGAAATCGAGCTTCTGCTGCGACGCCAATTCATACGCCTCGATGAACAGGGGCCGGGCAAGGTCGGGCTGCCCCGACGAGTTGTGCACGCGCCCGCTTTCGAGGAGGTATCGCACGCGGACGAGCGGCCAATCCTTTTCCATGGCGCGCGCCACCATTTGAAGCGTGTACCACGCTGCATTGAACTTGCCTTGCAGGCCCTGCGACCGCGCGATTTGCGTCAGCAGTTCGCAGCGATATTGGCGGAACGCTGTTTCGGCAGACGCCAGCAGATCGGAAAACTTCTGCTCGGTCGCGGCGGGATCGCGGTAATCCCACAGTTTGTCGAAATCCCGGAGATTGGCATCCGTCATGACTTGTCGCATACTACCGTCATGGCCGAGGTCCTTGCGCACACCCGGGCGTTGTTCCAACAGGGGATCGATCAAGGCCTGCATCCCGGCGCACAGCTTTACGTGTCGCACCGCGGCAACGTCGTGGCGGACGTCGCGATCGGCGAATCGCGCGACGGGCTGCCGATGTCCGGCGACTCCATCAACCTGTGGATGAGCAGCGTGAAACCGGTCGCGGCCATCGCGATCGCGCAGCTGTGGGAACGGGCCAAGCTCGATCTCGATGACCGCGTCGCCAGGCACATCCCAGAATTCGCCTCGCGCGGCAAGGACGCGATCACGATCCGCCACCTGCTCACGCACACGGCCGGCTTCCGCGCGATCATCGGGATGACCCGGCACGACCCGTACGAACAGGTCATCGCGAAGATCTGCGAGGCGCCGCTGGAGCCTCGGTGGGTGCCGGGACGCACGGCCGGGTATCACACGCAATCGTCGTGGTTCATCCTGGCAGAGCTGGTCCGGCGGCTGGACGGGCGCGTGTTCGACACGTACGTCCGCGACGAGATCTTCCAGCCGATCGGCATGAACGACTCGTGGGTCGGCATGTCGCCGGGACAGTTTCGCGAGTACGGCCGGCGGATCGCGTTCATGTATGACACCAGTGGTTCGGAGTTGCGGCTGGCGCCGAACTTGAACGGCGAACAGGACGCCGCCATGGTCGGCCCCGCGTGGAACGGCCGCGGGCCGATCCGTGAGCTGGCACGATTTTACGAGATGCTCAAAAACGGCGGGTCGGTGCACGGGGCGAAGCGCATCCTGCGGCCGCAGACGATCGAGGCGCTGGTCGCCCGGCACCGCGTTGGGATGTACGACCTGACCTTCAAACACGTCATCGACTTCGGCCTGGGGTACATCGTCAACTCAAACCAGTACGGCGCCGACACGGTCCCCTACGGCTACGGCCCGCACGCGGGGCCTCGCACGTTCGGCCACAGCGGGCATCAGTCCTCGTGCGCGTTCTGCGACCCCGATGAACAGCTCGTCGTCGCGTGGGTCTGCAACGGCATGCCCGGCGAAGCCCGGCACAATCAGCGGCAGCGCGAGATCAACGCGGCGATCTACGAGGATCTGCGACTGGCCGAGCCGCGGCACGCAACTGAGTCCGCGTCGCCCCCTTCACCCGCGCTCGCGCTCTCGCGTGATTCGGCCTGATTTTCTTGTGCCTCCTTGAGCGACCTGATAGCTTTTGATCATGGGCATCCGCGAAACGCTCAATCAGAAGCCCGGCATCACCACCGGCGCGACAGCCGCCATCATTTTCGTTGCCCTGGGGATCATCGTTTGGCAACTGCTGGCGGGCGGGAGCTCCGGATCGGGTGGCGGCATCGGCTCGAATAAGTACTTTTTCTCCGACGATGACGGCAAGACGTGGTTCGCCGACGACACGACCAAGCTCCCGCCGTTCGACCACAACGGCAAGCCGGCGTACCAGGCGTTCGTGTGGACCTGCGACGGCGGCAAGACGCTGTTCTGCTCGCACCTGTTGCGATTTACGGAAGAGGCAAAGAAGAAGCGGATGGAAGCCCGCCAAAAGACGCCCGCCGGCGCCGGGGACCCCACCCTCGCGATGGCCGACGTCCAGGGCCGCGAAGTCAAGCTCGCCGGCAACGGCGACGATCCGAAAAACTGGGTCAAGCAAACCGACCCTGCCGCCGGCAAGATCGTCGAGCCGCACTGCAAGAGCGGGACGGAACTCGAGCCGGTTTTCCCTTGAAATAGGACTGAGGACTGAGGACTGAGGGTTCGCGTTCGCTCAGTCCTCAGTCCTATTTATATGCATCGAGGATGCGCTGGATCACTGACGACGTGCTCCTCCCGTCGATCAGCGGGGCGAGCGCGACTTGTCCGCCGTAGCTTTCGACGACGTCCCAGCCGACCACTTGTTCCTTCTGGTAATCCGCGCCTTTGACCAGCACATCGGGCTTGATCTGTTTGATCAGCTCGATGGGCGTGTCGTCGTCGAAGGTGACGAGGTAATCGATGCTTTCCAGTTCTTCGAGCACCCCCAGCCGATCGACCTGACCGATGATCGGGCGCTTGGGGCCCTTGAGACGTTGAATTCCCGTGTCGGTGTTCACGCCCACGACCAGCAGATCGCCCTGGCGCTTGGCCCACTGGAAGTATTTCACGTGGCCCAGGTGGATGATGTCGAAGCAGCCGTTGGTGAAAACGACGCGTTTGCCGGCGGCGCGGTGGCGGTTTAATTCGGGGAGCAGGTGGCCCGGGTCGCGCAGCTTGCCGACGTGTTCGAGTCCCTCGGCGATCAGTTCGTGAACGATCTCGTCGGGCCGGATCGGAACCACGCCGAGCTTTTCCACCTCGAGCCCGCCTGCGACATTCGCCAGGGCGGCGGCCTCTTCCCAGGTCGCGCCGGCGGCGTGGGCCATGGTGATCATCGCGAGCATCATGTCGCCGGCCCCGGTGCCGTCAGTGACCTGCCTCTCGCGCGTCTTGAGCCAGCGGCGCTGCCCGTCGCGCGTCGCGAGATACGAACCTTGCCGGTCGAGCGTCACGATCGTCGCTTCCAGGTCCAGCGCCTGCAGCAACCGCTCCGCCGCCTGCGGATATTCCTCGGGCTTTCGCACCGGCAGTCCCGTCGCGCGCTCGGCCTCGATGCGGTTGGACTTGATTGCCGTCGCGCCGGCGTATTTGCGGTAGTCGGTGATGTTCGCCGGGTCGATGATGACGGGGATGTTGCGCTGCTTCGCGGCAGCGATGAGCCGTTGCGTCAGCTCCGCCGTGAGCAATCCCTTGTTGTAGTCTTCGATCGCCAGCACGTCGGTCTGCGCCAGCGCCGACTCGACGCGCGAGATGAGTTGTTCCTGTGCATCGCTCGCAATGGCGCAGGCGTCTTCGAAATCGATGCGGATCATCTGCTGGGGGTTTTTGTGCTGCGCGTAGCCGACGAGGCGCATCTTGCAGCAGGTCGGACGGTCCGCGACGCCGATGACGTCCGAGGCGTCCGCCCCGCATGCCGCGAGCATCTCGCGCACCTGCCGGCCGGCCTGATCTTCACCCACCACGCCGACGACGCGCACCTTTGCGCCCAGCGCCGCCAGGCACGCCGCAACATTGCCCGCGCCGCCCAGGCGTAGCTCTTCGCGCTCGTGATGCAGCACGGGCACCGGCGCCTCGGGGCTGAGGCGCTCGACGTTGCCGTAGAGATACTTGTCGATCATCAAGTCGCCCACGAGCAACACCCGCGCGGGCGGCAGGTTTTCGATCAACTCGATCAGACGCGTCGGCATGAGGAAGATTGTAGCGGAAGCGATCACCGACGTTTAGCGGCCCCGCATGCGGGACCGCTAAACGAACAGGTCATGCATGTCGGACGAGCCCCGCCGGCACTGGGCGATCGCATCCCGGACAGCGCTGCGCATCGTCCTTCACTGCGTACCCGCAGCGCGGGCACAGCCCCAGCGCGATGCGGTCCTCGCGCTGACGGCGCAAGACCCCCGCGACGTACACGGCGAACGGGTAGCTCATGCAGGCCGCGAAGACCGACCACACCGGCACGGTCAGCCCCATTCGCAAACGGCGGCCCGCGCCGTCGTCGACCCGTTCGGGGAGATAGAACCAGCCGAAACCGAGCGAACCGAGTGTCGAATCATCGCTGCCGCCGCGCAGCGGATACCGCGGCGGCTGCGCCTGGGAGTACCCGCTGGGCCGGGTTTGCAATGTCGTCGTCCGGAGTTGTTCGAGAAGGTTGCGGTGGCCCGGCTCGGAGGTTCGCTCGTAGTTGTAACTGAAATTCATGCCGCCCAGGCCGGTGCCGACGCTGAGGCGCGTGTAGGCGACCCAGTCTTCGGATCGGTCAAAGCTGATCCACCGGTAGCGGTCGGCAACAAAGTAGCTGCGGACCCAGATCGCCACGACTCCTGCCGCCAAAGCCAGGCAGAAGATCAGTGGGATTTGGCGCAGGTAGGGTTTGAAACGCTCAATCCTCAGCACTGCATTATCTTATCCCCAAGCCCGAATTTAGAAATTCCGGAATCGAAAATGTCGACAATGGACGTTAGCCGCCACGCGACTCTGGACATTCACCTTTGTGACATTTGAATCGTTCGGATTCTCGGAACTTCCTGCATCGGGTTTCCCCCCGTTGCGGGCGCTGCAACTTTTGCCCTTCCGCCTCGTCTAACTATGATACAATCACGCAGTTAACGGGAGGCCCCCACGATGTCACGCCTGGACGATCACGTATCGGCGGTTCAGAACAAGCTGGCGCTGGAGCGATTTGTGGCGGCGCTGGCGTGGGGGAGCGTGTTTCTCGTCGGGGCGATCTGGGTGGCGGTGATTGTCAATATCCTGTTCCAGGTTTATCCGCCGCGGCCGATGCTGTGGATTTATGGTGGGGCGGCGGCGACGGTCCTGGCGGCGCTCATCTATGCGGTCGCCAAGCGCCCCGGCGCGCGCGAAGCGGCCGTCGCGATCGACCAGAAGCTTGGCCTGAAAGAAAAGATCTCGACCGCGCTGTTCATCCGTCCAGAAAAGGACCCTTTCGCGCAGGCCGCCGTCCGCGACGCCGAGGAAACCGCGCGCGGCGTGGTCATCAACTATGGCCAGCACTTCCCGATGCAGTTCCCCAAGCCCGCTTACGCCACGATCTGCATGGCGCTGGGCGCGCTGCTGACCTGGCAGGCGGTCGATCCGATGCAGCTTTTTGGCCGCGAGGAAAAACATCGCATCGCCGTGCAGCAGGAACAGAAGGTCGACGCCGCCAAGAAGAATGTCCAGAAGGCGCTCGCGACCGTCGAGGCGATGCCCAAGACTGCTCAGAATGACGAAGCCATCCGCCTGGCGCGATCCGAGCTTCAGGCGATCCTCGAAAAGCCGATCACCGATCCGACCAAAGCCAACCGGACGGCCGTCAAGGCGCTTCAGGATGTGAACGAGGCGATCAAGCAGCAGATCAAGACCAGCGCGAAGTACGCCGAGGCGCAGAACGAAATGAAGATGTTCAAGTCGATGCAGCAGCCCGCCGAGGGGCAGGGTCCCATCGCGGACGCGCAGCGCGCGATCGTGAAAGGGGAGTTCACGCAGGCGATCGACGAGTTGACGAAGGTGGCCGACAACTTCGACAAGATGGACAAGAAGGACCAGGAGAAGGCGGTCCAGCAGGCCAAGCAGATGGCCCAGCAGTTGGCGCAGATGGCCCAGAATCCCCAGCAGCAAAAACAGATGCAGCAGCAGCTCCAGCAGCTTGGGATGAACCAGCAGCAGGCCCAGCAGGCGCAGCAGCTCATGCAGCAGGCCGCCCAGGGCGACCCCAAAGCTCAGCAACAGCTTCAGCAGATGGCCCAGCAGATGCAGAAGCAGATGAACAATGGCCAGGGCCCCACGCAGCAGCAGCAACAGATGATCCAGCAGATGATGCAGCAGATGCAGGCGCAAGCCAACGCGCAGCAGACGGCCCAGCAAATGGCGCAGGCCGCACAGCAGATGGCCCAGGCGATGCAGCAGGCGCAGCAGCAACAACAGCAGGGCCAGCAGCAGCAGCAAGGTCAGCCGCAACAACAGGGTCAACAGCAGCAGGGCATGCAGCAGGCGATGCAGTCGATGCAGCAGCAGCTCCAGCAGATGCAGGCCGCCGCGCAGGATGCTCAGCAGATCGCCGCCGCCCAGGCCGCCGCTCAAGCGGCGCAGGCCGACGCGCAAAACGCGATGGGCGGCAGCCAGAAGGGCGGCAAAGACGGGAACGGCGGGATGTGGAATCCCAACGGCCAGATCCAGGGCAACAACCAGCAGGGCAAGTTCAACGGCCAGGCCGGCTTCTCCGGCCCCAACCAAGGCGGCATCGGCGCCGGCGACCGAACCTACAAGAACCAGGCGCCCTACGCCGTGAAACAGGAAATCGACCCATCGCAGGACGACGAGAAGGGCCGGATCCTCGCGAGCAATTACATTAAGGACAACAAGCCGCTCAAGGGCCAGTCCAACGAAGCGCTCAAGCAGGTTGCGGAGTCGGCACAGAAAGATCAGACCGACGAAATCGACCAGGAGCGCATCAGCCGTCAGTCACAGCAGGTGGTGAAGAAGTATTTCGGTTCGATGACCCAGGACCAGCCCCAGCCGGCGCCGCCTTCGGAGCAACAGAAGTAAAAGTCAACCGCCGATGAACACAGATGAACACGGATAGGATGCGTTCGGTCGTCTTTTATCTGTGTTTATCGGTTTTCATCGGCGGTTCATTCCTTTTTGTTCGTGGATGCGATTCAAAGCACAGCGGCGAAATCGTTCTTTACACCAGCGTCGATCAGCCTTACGCCGAACCTATCGTCAAAGAGTTCGAGAAGCAGACGGGCGTTCACGTCCGCCTCGTGACCGACAGCGAAGCCAGCAAATCTGTTGGATTGGCTGAACGTCTGCGCGCGGAAAAGTCCAACCCGCAGGCGGACGTATGGTGGAGTAACGAGCCGTTCCACACGATTAATCTTGCCGAGGAGGGCTTGCTTCAAGCCTACGTGTCTCCCAGCGCCGCTGAAGTCCTGCCGATGTATGCCGACCCCGAGCACCGCTGGGCTGGCAACGGGCTGCGCGCCCGGGTGATCGCTGGCTACGACATGGATGACCCCTCGTATCGCCTGAAGCTCGAAGACCTGCTCAAGACACCGGGCAACATTGCGATGGCGCGACCCACCGCCGGCACGACGGGAGGGCATGTCGCCGCCTTGTACGTCCTTTGGGGCGACGCAAAGGCCGACGCGTTTTTCAAGGAACTGCGCGGCAAGGACATCAAATTGCTCGGCGGTAATGGACCAGTTGCCGATGGCGTGGCCCGCGGTACGTTCGCGATGGGCCTGACTGATAACGACGATGTGGCCAACGCGCAGGGACACATCCGCGCGTTCCTGCCCGATCAGGACGCCTTCGGCACGCTGATGATCCCCACGACAGTCGGTTTGGTGTCCGGCTCGAAGCAGCCCGACGCTGCCAAGAAGTTGATCGACTATCTGCTGTCCAGAGAAGTGGAACAGAAATTGATCGAGTCGAATTTTGCCGGGTGGTCGGTCCGGAACAGCAGCGGCGTGAACGCAATGCAGCTTGATTATCGTGAAGTGGCGCGAGCAATGCCGCGGGCCGTTCGGCGAGCGACTGCAATCCTGGAGGGTCGCGAGTGACGTTCCTGCACACGCCGGGGCATAGCGCAGCGAAGCGCAGCGACACCCCGGATCGTTCCTCGCAATCAGGTCATATCCGGGGCGGCGCGAGTACGCTTGACCCCGGCGTGGTCACGTCCATTCTTGCGTGGTCCATCATTGGCTTGTGCTGTGTGCTGCCGCTCGCGTGGATTCTCTGGCAGATCGCGACGAATCCGACCACGCTATCGGAACTGCATCTGGATGCATTCCGAATCAAACTGCTCGGGCGGACGATGCTGTACAACATCTCGGTTGGCGTGATCGCGACGCTGCTCGCGCTGCCCGCTGCGTGGGTGCTGGGTCGCGGGCGGGGGATCGCGGCGTCGGCGTTGTGGTTCGTGCTGCCGATTTCGCTGCTCATGCCCTCGCTCGTGCTGGCGTACGGCTGGAAACAGTGTCTGCGCCTGCTCGGTTGGGATTTTGAGCCCGCAGGCTTCGCGGACGTCTCGCGATGCGTCTGGTCGCTCGCGACCTGGCTGTGGCCGGTGCCGGCGATGGTCGTCGGGCTCGCGTTGCGGCGCTCCGATCCGCAGGTACAGCAGCAGGCGCTGCTCGACGGCGTGCTGCGGCGCGTGATGGTTCGACAAGTGATCGGCCCGCTTATCGCTTCGCTCTGTGTTGTGTCATTGCTCGCGATGCAGGAGTTTGCCGTCTACGAACCTACCGGGATCAGCGTCGTCGCAACCGAAGTGCGGATGGTCTTCGAAACCGGCGCGTATTCGTCGTCCATCAATCCGATCACGCAACCCATGTCCGGACCAGCCCTGGGAACTCGTTCCCTGGGTCCGGACCAGCGCGCCAGAGCCGCCGCCGCCATCGCAACGGCGATGCCGATGCTCGGTGTCGTCACGCTTCTCGCGCTGGTCGCGTTGCTTGGTGTGAAGAAGCTCTCTGCGGCCGAGCATCTGGACGTGGGTGCCTGGCCGCGGGCTCTTGATGCGCCGGTTTATGCGGTCATCGGGAGTTGGTTTCTCGTGTTGCTCGCGTTGGGTGTTCCGATTGTCGCGCTGGTCTTGTCACTGAAGCGTTCCTTCGATCCGTCGCGGCTGTGGGACGAGTTTTCGCCGCAAATTTCGGGGACGTTGTTCGTCGCGGGGATTGCTGGGACGGTCGCAACGGTGCTGGCGTTCGTGAGCGTCCCCCGGCGGAGCCGGGGGCTGACGGTGACGCTTGTCGTGGCCATGGCTTCGTTTTTGATCGGCGGACAAATCCTCGCGATTGCGCTGATCCGGTTGTACAATCGTCCGCTGCTGAGTTGGGCGTACAACGGCGTGCCGGTCGTTGTGATGGCCTACATCGGGCGCTTCGGCTGGATCGCGCTGGCGGCGGCCGCGGTGACCTGGTCGGCGCCGTGGAGGCAGCTTCGAGATCTCGCCGCCATCGACGGCGCGACACCCACGCAAACCGCCGTCCGTGTCATCTGGCCGCTGGCCTGGCCGGTCCTGGGGGCTTCGGCGATGTTCGTCCTGATCCTTTCCCTTTCCGAAGTGCCCGCAACGGTGCTGATCTCGCCCCAGCGTCCGCAAATGCTCGTCCCCATGCTCATGACCTGGGTCCACATGCTCCGCTACGACGCGATGATCGAATGCTCGCTGCTGACGGCGGGGATCGTCGTCGCCCTCGGAGCGATCGCGATACCCATGGCATGGCTCGGGCTCGCGAAAGGAAAAAGGAATAAGGAAAAAGGAAAAAGTGCGGTCGGACCCGTCGGTTGGCGCGCTCTGACCTTTTTACTTTTTACTTTTCCCTTTTTCCTTTCATCGTGCCGCGACGGCTCCAAACCCGAAGCGATCTGGTGCTCGACCGGCGTGGGCCCCAGCCAGGTCGTCTACCCGCGCGGCATCGCCTACGACACGGACGACGACTCGTTCTTCATCGTCGACCGCGAAGCCCGCATCCAGCACCTGGATCGCGACGGGAAATTTATCACCGAATGGCGAACTCCCGAATGGGCCCAGGGAAAACCTGTTGGCTTGACCGTCGGGCCGGACAAAAACGTTTATGTCCCCGACACGCATTACCACCGCGTGCTGGTCTACTCGCCGGCCGGGCAGCTTTTGCGCCAGTGGGGCGAAAAGGGCACCGGACCGGGGCAGTTCATCTACCCGACCGACATCGCGTTCGACTCGAAGGGAAACGTCTTCGTCTCCGAGTATGGCGACAACGATCGAATCCAGGTTTTTGACCCAAAAGACGGAAAGTTCCTGTACAGTTTCGGCAAGTTCGGCGAAGCGCCCGGCGAGTTCTCCCGGCCGCAGTCGATGGTGATCGACCATGAGCTCATTTACGTCACGGACGCCTGTAACCATCGCCTGTGCGTGTACAAGACCGACGGCACCTTCGTCCGCACGATGGGCAAGGTCGGCTCCGGCCCCGGCGAGTTCCGTTTCCCGTATGGACTGGCTGAGGACTCGAGCGGGCACCTGATTGTCTGCGAATTTGGAAATAATCGGGTGCAGTTAATCGACAAAGAGACCGGCAAAGGCCTTGGCATCTGGGGAGTGGCCGGGAGAGAACCCGGAGAGCTGGCCTATCCGTGGGGCGTCGCGGTGGATAAGCATGATCGGGTCGTGGCGGTGGATGCTGGAAATAATCGGTTGCAGGTGTTTGAATTCTAAATTGGTTGCGGTGATGCGCCAGTGACAGTGTGCCCCTAGAGAATGGTGAATCCGCTCAACATCCTCGCCTTCACCTGGCCGCTGCGGCTGGAGTACATGACGTGGTGGCAGGCGATGCTCCTGTTCGGCGCGTTGTCGGCGCCGATCGCGCTGCTGGCGGTGCGATCGCTCGCGGGGCTCGGCCCGGTGCGGCGCTGGGTCGCGCTGGGTGTTCGCCTTCTCGTGCTGCTCCTGCTGATCCTCATCGTTGGCGGCGTGCGCTGGCAGCGCGAAAACAAGGTCGTCGAAGTGATGGCCTTGCGCGACATCAGCGAGTCGGTAGGCAACGTCCGCAACTATCCCGGTAAAACGCTGCAGGCGTCGGTCGAGGATTACCTCCGCAACGCGTCGGACACGAAGCACAAACCGGCCGACGACCGCGTCGGCGTGATCAGCTTCCACTCGTCGGCCCTGATCGATGCGATCCCGAATACGACGCTGGCGCTGGACGCCCGCGCGATCCGCGATGCGGGCCGCGGGACCGACATCGCCTCGGCGATCCAGCTCGCGCTCGCGACGTTTGGCAAAGATGCGATGCACCGCCTGCTGCTGATCTCCGACGGCAATTCGACGCTCGGAGACCTCGACGCCGCCGAATCCGCGGCCGCCGCGGCGCACATCCCGATCGACGTGATGCCGTTGTCGTACAACGTGAAAAACGAAGTGCTGGTCGAAAAGTTCCTCGCCCCGACGTGGAAGCGCGAGAACGAGCCGTTCACGATCGAGGTCTTCCTCCGATCGACCAACCCGACGCCGGTCACGGGGAAGCTCACCGTCCTGCACAACGACCAGCCGATGGACCTGGACCCGGCCACGCCCGGCGTGCAGCCGACGCGGATGGTGACGCTTCAGCCCGGACCCAATCGCGAGTTGGTTTCGGTTCCCCCGGTGAGCAGCACTGGCGTTCACCAGTTCCGCGCGACGTTCGAAGCACCGAACGTCTCGGCGGAAATCGGTGCCGGCCAGGGAACTCGCACCGCTCAAGCTTCGGGCGCTGCTGGCGACACCCTCACTCAGAACAACGCCGCCGACGCGTTCACCTTCGTCCGCGGCAAGGGCAAGGTGCTGCTCATCTCGAACGTCCCCGACAATCGAGACCAGATCCTCCGCCAGGCGCTGGCCAACGAAGGCATGAACCTCGACACCGAACGCACCAGCGTCGATCAATTCCCGCACAGCCTGGTCGAGCTACAGAATTTCGACGCAGTCATCCTCTACAACATCCCCCGCGGCGCCGGCGGGCTGGGCGAGGAAGAGCAGAAGATGCTCGCCACCTACGTCCACGATATGGGCGGCGGCCTGGTGATGATCGGCGGCGAAGATTCGTTCGGGGCGGGCGGCTGGCAGGGTTCCAAGCTCGAGGAAGTTCTCCCGGTCAACATGGACATTCCCGCGCAGCGGCAGATGCCCAAGGGCGCGCTCGTGCTCATCATGCACTCGTGCGAAATGCCCGACGGCAACTACTGGGGCGAGCAGTGCGCCATCAAAGCCATCGAAACCCTTTCGGCCCGCGACGAGATCGGCGTCATCAGCTACGACTGGAGCAAGGCCCGCAACCAGAATTGGGGCGCGCCCGGCGCCGGCGCCGGCGGCAGCCAGTGGGATTATCCGCTGGGTGAGAAGGGCGACGGCTCCAAGGTCATCGCCGCCGTCAAGAACATGCGCCTGGGGGATATGCCCAGCTTCGACGACTCGATGGACGTCGCCCTCAACGGCATCAACGGTCAAGGCGGACTGATCCGCTCCGATGCCAAGCAAAAGCATGTCATCATCATCTCCGACGGCGACCCGCAGAAGCCGCGGCAGGCGCTGATCGACGCGTACGTCGCCAACAAAGTCTCCGTCAGCACCGTCAGCGTCTACCCGCACGACACCTCCGACCGCGGCCTGCCGCCGACCATGCAGCAGATCGCCAAGGAGCTCAAGGGTCGCGCGTATGGTCCGGTGAATTCGAACCCGAATCAGCTCCCGCAGATCTTTATCAAGGAGGCGACGGTCGTTCGGCGCTCGCTGATTTATGAGGACCGCAAGGGGCTGCCGGTCAAGGTGAACCAGGGCTCGACCAGCGAGATGATCAAGGGTTTGTCGGAGATGCCTGATGTCTACGGGATCGTCCTGACGAGTCGAAAGCAGAACCCGCAGATCGATCTGCCGCTGGTCGTCGGCAAGAACGCGGACCCGCTGCTCGCGCACTGGCAGACCGGCCTGGGCAAGGCAGCCGTGTGGACCAGCGATGCGCACAACAAGTGGGCGTCGAACTGGGTCGCATCCAAGGATTACCAGAAGTTCTGGGCCCAGGTCGTGCGCTCGGTTTCGCGGCCGCCGATGAGCAGCGACTTCGACGTGCAGATCACGCAGTCCGGCGACAAGGGAAAGATCTCCGTCGAAGCGCTCAACAAGGACAACGGCTTCCTGAACTTCCTCTCGGTCGGCGGCACCGTCGTCGGGCCGGACATGAAGCCGATTAACGTGCGCCTCGTGCAGACCGGCCCTGGCACATACGAGGGTGAGTTCGACGTGGCCGATCCCGGCAACTACGTCGCGGTGCTGAATTATCGAGGCGGCGGAAACACGAGCGGCGTGATGCTCTCGGGCATGGCCGTTAACAGCTCGCCGGAGCTGCGCGACCTCAAGAGCAACGAGACGGTTCTGCACGAAATCGCCTCCAAGACCGGCGGCCGCGTGCTCGAACCCTTCAGCCCGGACTCGGCCGACCTGTTCACCCGCGAAGGTCTCACGCGTACCGCCTCGCCGCTGCCGATCTGGGACATCATGATCCCGATCCTGCTGGGCATGATCCTGATCGACATCGCGATCCGCCGCATCGCGTGGGACTGGCTCGCCACCAAGCGCATGGCGTTGGCCGGCGCGGAATGGGTTCGCTCCTTTACGACAGTGCGGAAAGTCGAAGCCAAGCCGACGCTGGATGCGCTGAAGCGCGTGAGAGAAGAGGTGGCGGAGCAGAAGTTCAAGGTCGATGAGACGAAATCCGTCGGCACGATCTCAACCGACGAGCCGGCGCCGGATCGATCCCGAAAATTCGAAGCCGGCGCGGGCGTCGAAGGTGATATCACCTCCGTCGTCGGCGGCGCCACGAACAAGCCGATCCCGGCGGCGCCGAAAAAGATCGAACCCAAGGGCGGCACCGGCGGCGGACATACCGGCAGCCTCCTGGAAGCGAAGCGCCGAGCGCAGCAGCAGATTAAGCAGAAGGAACAAGGACAAGAGTAAGCACCAATGACCAAATCCCAATGACCAATCAATGATCAAATGACTGACCAAATGTTTGGGCATTTGCGAATTCAGCCATTGATTGGTCATTGAGGCTTGGTCATTCGGGCTTCTTTCATCGAGGACCTCATGGCCGCAGCACCGCAAAATGTTCCCGGCGTTGACCCGCAAGTTCAGGCCCTCTGCGATGCGTTCCGTCGCGACTATCGCGCGGTGCAGGCAGAAATCGCCAAGGCGATCGTCGGCCACGAAGACATCGTCGACGGCGTGCTTACCTGCCTGTTCGTCGGCGGCCACGCGCTGCTGGAAGGCGTGCCGGGGCTTGGTAAGACGGCGCTGATCCGCGCGCTGGCCGATGCGCTTCACCTGAAGTTCAGCCGCATCCAGTTCACGCCCGACCTGATGCCCGCCGACGTCATCGGCACCAATGTCATCATGGAAAACGAGTCGGGCCACCGCGCGTTCACGTTCATGTCAGGCCCGATCTTCGCGCAGATCGTGCTGGCCGACGAAATCAACCGCGCGACGCCCAAGACGCAGTCGGCCCTGCTCGAGGCGATGCAAGAAAAGCAGGTGACGGCCGGCGGCGAAATCCGCAAGCTCGAGGCGCCGTTCTTCGTGATGGCCACCCAGAACCCACTCGAACAGGAAGGGACCTACCCGCTGCCCGAGGCGAGCTCGACCGCTTCTTCTACAAGCTGCTGGTGAAATACTCCGGCCGCGAAGAGCTGAGAAAAATCCTGGACTTCACGACGACCGGCTACAAGGCGCAGATCAACGCGGTGATCGACGGCGATCGGATCATCGCCCACCAGAACCTCGTGCGTCGCGTGGTCATCGCCCCGCACGTGCAGGACTACGCGATCCGCTGCACGCTCGCGACGCACCCGCAGGGGATCTTCGCGATCCCGATGGTCAACCAGTTCGTGAGAGTCGGCGCCTCACCCCGCGCCGCCCAAGCGATCACCCTCGCCGCAAAAGTCCGCGCCCTGCTCGACGGCCGATTCCACGTCAGCTTCCAAGACATCAAGGATGTCGCCATCCCCGCGATGCGCCACCGCATCATCCTCAACTTCGAAGGCGAAGCCGAAGGCATCACGACCGATATGGTCCTGGAAAAGCTGATCGCGGAAACGCCCAACACGATCGAAGCGGAACTCGCAGCCGGGCGCGCGTGACACGGGTCTGGACACAAACTGTTAACCGCGAAGGCGCGAAGGACGCGAAGAAAGATCAGAGCGTGTGTCTTTCTTCGCGTCCTTCGCGCCTTCGCGGTTTTATTTGACTTAGTTATCCCTGGCCGGCTGGATTTGTTCTTCAAGGAGCAGGGCCCGCGTTTTCATGTTCAGCCCCGGGCGGTCGAATTCGACTTCGTACGCCGTTTGCGGGGAGAACCAAGTGCTGCAGAGGACGCCGACGTCGCCGCGGCGGAGGTCGAGTTCGGGGATGTCTCGGAGGAGGCAGACGCGCTGGTCGACGCCGAAGTTGGTCATAACACACCCTTGAACGCGTTAGAAACCCATCACGCGATCGCGACTTGAACGGGCCGCGCAAGCACACACGACTCGCGCGTGCGCAGGCGCATCCTACGCAGCGGGGCCTGCCGTGTGAGCGCGGTTTTTTTGATTTTGCGATTCGAAAAACCTGAGCGATCGATTGTGCAGGCGACGTTGTGAAAGGTTCATCACGTTTCCTTTCGTCCGCTCGACCAGCGCGCGAAAGATCGCGCGCTGGCGTGGCCGGTGGGGCAGGTACTCGGGGTGCCATTGCACGCCCTCGATCAGCGGCAGCGAGCAGTGTTCGATCGCCTGGATGATGCCGTTGCGGTCGCGCGCACAGACGCACAAGTCGCGACCGAGGCGGTCGATCGCCTGGCCGTGTAACGCGTTGACGCGAAGCGGTTCCGGTCCCAGCAGGCGCGCGAGGCGCGTGCCGGGGTGAATCATGATCCGCTTGCGCGTGCGGATCGTGCGGATCTCCGGGTCTTCCACATACAACCCCGCCAGCGACTGGTGCAACGTGCCGCCGAAGAAGACGTTGATCAGCTGCATCCCCCGGCAGATCCCGAGGATCGGAAGATGCCGCGCGACGGCCTGTTCGATGAGGCTCATCTCCATCGCGTCGCGAGCCGCGTCCTGGGAAGGGTGTCGCTGCCCCGGCTTTCCGACGCGTCCGGCAATTTTGCGGGCCAGCCACGTCAGGGGCATCAACAGCCAATCGAGGAAGAACTGCCCCCAACTCAGGCTGTTGGGTTTGGAAGTCGGCAGGACTCGAATCAATTCCTGGCCGTAAAGCGTCGGGTCCACGTCCGCGCCGCCGCCAATGATCAGGCCGTCGAGGCGCTCGATGGTATGGGGTCGAGTTGGAGTGATGCGAATCGCGAGCCCGCCCGCCAGGAACACCGCCAGTCGAGTGAACCACCACGCCGCGCCACCGCCGACGTCCGGGCCAGTGACGCCGATGATTGGCCGTCGACGCCGGTGTGATAACGTAGAGCCATCGAACTTGGCGTTGGGATGACCGTCATTCCGAGCGTACTCGCGAGGAATCTTGCCTGAAATGCCGGGCAAGATCCTTCGCGGATTACCGCTCAGGATGACGCTTTTGGTGGTGCTCATAGGTCGCGGCGCCGTGCGCGCGCAAAACTATCCTTCCGCCTTCATCCTTTCCTTCAATATCTCCGGCCACTTGTCGATGAACGGCCGGAGGGACTGATCGTCGGCGTCGAGGAACTCTTTGGACATCTCGCTCAACCGCTGCGTGTCGTTCGCCAGCCGCTCGACCGTTACCCACGCGTTCCATTCGCGCGCCACCGTCCAATCCGGCTCGTCCACCATGCAGTTGGGCAGCCGGTAGTGATACGCCGGGCGAGGTTTCACCAGCCGCATGTCCGGCGCGAGCGTCGCCACGCGGTCGTGGTCAAGGTGCGTCAGGATCGGGAGCATGTCCAGCGGTCGATTGCGCGTGGGGTTGTGCTTCAGATAGTCATCGATCAGCCGCCGGTGCGACGGCGCGTAGTCTTCGGGCAGGATCACCCGTGCGTATTCCACGGGAAACGGCTTGATGAACGGCGTGATCGTCCGCGAGATATCGACCTGGGCGGATTCCTTAAGCCAGGGGTAGAGCAGGATGAACGCCCGGAGCACATCGCGCAGCGCTAGCGGATCGTCGCTGGCGATCTGTGGGTTGATGTGCAATCCGAACGCGTAGAGCAGCGAGGCGCGCGTCCCCTGCGCGCGGTTTTTGTGCAGCCGACGGCGAAGCTCCTCCAGCGGCTCGAGTTGTGTGATCGGCAGCGGCGGGGTCGCGATTTCGAACGGAACGATCGTCGTAAAGACGTCGGCGAGCACGTTTTCCAGCGGGCCCTTGTCGATCGAGTCGACGTCGATCCCGATCGACCGAAGGGCCTGCTCGTAACGCTTGTCCTTGAGCACGCTTGAGTCGATCTCGACGGCGAAGTCTCCCAGGGAAGTGCCTTTCACCTCGTGCTCGAACGTGCTGTGGACGACGTGCTCGCCGCCGAAAATCTCCCGCACCAGTCGGGCGGCTTCATCGAGGCTGAGGCCGGCGTATTCGAACTCGAAGCCGGCTTTGCGGATTTCGCCACTGGCGTTATGGACCGCCGGCGGGAGCTGGAACGCATCGGGGAAAGTCGTAGGGCAAAAATTGGTCAATCCATGACTCATGGTATCCCTCACATCTACAACCCATCGCAGACCGACGCAGCGCCAGAAAACGGCCGGTCCGGTGCGGCCTTTGCCTCCAGGGGCATCAGCCGCTATGCTGGCGATGCAAATATGGGTTCCCATACAAAACGTCACCGCGGCGCCTCCGGCTCGCCCGACACGCGGCGGGTGCTGGATGCGATCCGCAGGATCGTGCAGTCGATTCGTTTAGCCTCCCGTGCCGCCGAACGGGCGTCGGGGCTTAGCGGGGCGCAACTCTTTGTCCTCCAGAAACTTGCTGAAGGGGAGGCGACGTCGCTCAACGACTTGGCGGCCAGGACGCTGACCCACCAGAGTTCCGTTTCGGTCGTCGTGCAAAGGCTCGTGGATCAGAACCTGGTGACGCGAACGGCCTCCAGCGATGACGCCCGCCGCGTCGTCTTGTCGCTGACCAGCGCCGGACGAACACTAGTCCGAAAATCGCCGCAAGCCGCCCAGGAACGGCTGATCGGCGCAGTCGAACAGCTCCCCGCGGCGGAGCGGACCCGCCTGGCCAGGCTGCTCGAGCGCGTCGCCGACGGCTCGGTGGACGGACAGCTGCCGCGCGAATCCGCGCCGCCCATGTTGTTTGAAGATACTCCTCAGCCCCGCCGTAACAGAAAGCGAAACAATGCCTCGACGTGAAGTCGAAAATGCGTCCACCACTGAAGGCCTGCCGATCTCCCCGTCGATGGGCCCGGCGCTCGCGGAAGCGGGGGTGCCGCCGCGCACGACCCTCGTCGACGCGCGCGTCGTTTACCTCTGCGGGATCTGCATCGTGCTCGCGCTCGTCGCGGCCGTCATCGCAGAAATTCTGATCCGCCTGATCGGGCTGGTTACCAATGTTTCGTTCTATGGCCGATTCAGTTTCGAAGCTTCGTCGCCGCCGACCGACCACATCGCATGGTGGATGATCTTCATCCCGGTGATCGGCGGGATCATTGTCGGTTTCATGGCCCGCTATGGCAGCAAGGCGATCCGCGGGCACGGCATCCCAGAGGCGATGGAACAGGTGCTGCTGAACCAAAGCCGGATCCCGCCGCGCGTGACGTTTCTCAAGCCGCTCAGCGCCGCGATCGCGATCGGCACGGGCGGCCCGTTCGGCGCGGAAGGGCCGATCATTGCGACCGGTGGAGCGCTGGGGTCATTGATCGGACAGATTCTTCCGACGACCGCTTCGGAGCGAAAGACGCTGCTCGCCGCCGGCGCGGCGGCCGGCATGGCCGCGACGTTTGGCAGCCCGGTGTCGGCGGTTCTGCTCGCGGTTGAATTACTGCTTTTTGAATTTCGTCCCCGTTCGATGATCCCCGTCGCCCTCGCCGCCGCGACGGCGGCGGCGACTCGAATGGCGTTTCACGGGCACGCGCCAGTCTTTGCTATGCCCGATCTGGTCCAACCCAGCGGCGCGGCCATGGCTGTATATGTCGTCCTTGGCGCGATCATCGGTGTCGCATCAGTCCTCGTGACCCGCGCAGTCTACGCGATCGAAGACGCCTTCGAGCATCTCCCGGTGCACTGGATGTGGTGGCCGGCCGTCGGCGCTGTTGCCGTTGGCATCGTCGGCTACTTCCAACCCAGGACGATGGGCGTGGGGTACTTCAACATTTCCGACATCCTGTCGGCCAGCAATACCGGTAACACCGTTAAGTTTTTCGCGATCCTGTGCATCGCGAAATTCATCTCCTGGGCGATCGCCTTGGGCAGCGGCACATCCGGCGGAACGCTTGCGCCGTTATTCACGATCGGCGGAGCGCTGGGATTATTGATCGGCGCGGGCGCGGCGCTCCTGTTTCCTCACGCCGGCATCGATATCCGTATCGCCGCGCTGGTCGGCATGGCGGCGATCTTCGCGGGGGCGTCGCGGGCGCTGCTCGCGTCGGCCGTGTTCGCGTTCGAGACGACGCTTCAGCCCCTGGGCCTGCTCCCGCTTTTGGGCGGGTGCTCGGCGTCGTTTCTCGTCTCGTGCATGCTCATGCGGAATTCGATCATGACCGAAAAGATCGCCCGCCGTGGCGTGCGCGTGCCGGCGGAATACTCGGCCGATTTCCTGGATCAGATCCTCGTCCGCGATGCGGCCTCGCATCATCCGGTTACCTTGCGAGCTACTCAAACGCTTTCAGAGGTGCGCGCGTGGTTCGCTTCCAAGGTGCCCGGCACGTCGCACCAGGGGTTCGCCGTCGTCGATGAGAAGGGAATGCTCGTCGGGGTGGTCACGCGCCGCGATCTGCTCGATCTCGAGCGCCCGGCAGAGCAGGCGGTCAGCGACCTCGTCAAGCGCCCGCCGATCTACATCTACGACGACTGCACGCTGCGTGATGCGGCCGATCACATGGTGAACCACGACATCGGGAGATTGCCGGTGGTCTCGCGCCTGAACCGAGCCATCATCGGCATGATCACGCGCAGCGACCTGCTCAAAGCCCACCGCACCCGCCTTGAATCCATTCACCGGGCCGAGCAGAGCATCCGCTTGCGCCCGGCGTGGCGGCGCGAGTCGGTGGCAACCTCGGCGTCTTCCCAAATCTAAATGCGCTGCGTGCTCCTGTTCGCTGCGGCGGTGGGCTACAATCACCGGTAGGCTTTTTTTGCAGGAGCGACATTCATGACACAAATGCCAAACCCGTTCGGCGCCGGCCGGGCGGATGAACTGGGATACGAGTCTCGCGTCGGCACGTCGACGGTCGCGCGATTTTTCAACGCCGTGTTCGCGTGGATGGCCGCCGGCCTGGCGCTCACGGCCGTGGTGGCGTGGTGGGTTTCGACGCGTCCGGACCTGATGCAGACGATCTTCCGCGGTCCGGTGATCCTGCTGCTGCTCATCGCGGAGTTGGCGCTGGTCTTCACGATCAGCGCCGCGATCAACAAGATCGGCGCCGGGGCCGCGACCGCGCTGTTCCTGCTCTATTCCGCGCTGAACGGGCTGACGCTCTCGGCGATTTTCGTCGTCTACGCCCACGCGACCCTCGCCGGCGCGTTCATCGTGACGGCCGGGATGTTCGGCGCGATGAGCCTGTGGGGATTTATCACGCGCACTGACCTGTCGCGCATGGGCAGCATCCTGTTCATGGCATTGATCGGGCTGATCCTCGCGTCGATCGTAAACATTTTCTTCGCCAGCTCCGCGCTCTACTGGATCATCACCTACGCGGGCGTCGCGATTTTCTGCGGGCTGACGGCGTACGACACGCAGCGCCTGCGGATGATCGCCGTGCAAACGCAGGGCGACCCGGCGCTCGCGGCCCGGCTGTCGGTCAACGGCGCGCTGATGCTTTACCTGGATTTCCTGAACCTGTTCCTGTTCATCCTGCGGATCATGGGCGGGAGCAATCGGAGATGATCACCCTTCGTTCACTGCTTTTATAGACCGACGCCTCGCGTGAGGAATCCGCCGTCGACGATGATGGTTTCGCCGGTCGTATAGCTGGCTGATGGTGAGGCGAGGTAAATCGCGGCGCCGACGAGCTCGTCGGCGTCGCCGAATCGTGCCAGAGGCGTGTGTGCCTTGAGGAACGCCCCGCGTGGCGTGCCCTCGATCAGGGGGCGGTTCAAATCCGTCGGGAAAACTCCCGGGGCGATGCCGTTCACGCGGATGCCGTACTGGGCCCACTCGTTCGCCAGGCCGCGGGTCAGACCCATCACGCCACTCTTGCTCGAGGCGTAGGCGAGCACTTCCGTCAATGAAATGAACGAGTTCAGCGACGCGATGAAGATGATCGAGCCGCGCTGGCCCTTCGCGTCGGGCTGCTGGTCTTTCATCATCCGACCCGCCTGCTGCGCGACGATGAAGCTCCCCGTCAGGTTGATCCGGCAGATGCGCTCGAATTCCGCGACGGGCATCTCCAGCGAAGGCTGCCGCTTGATCACGCCGGCCGCGTTGACGACGACATCGACTTTGCCGAAGGCTTTTTTCGCGAAGTCAAACGCGTTCTTCACGCTCTCTTCGCTGGAAACGTCAAGCTGCGTCGCCTCGTGACCGCTTCCCAGCTCTTTCTTGATCGACGCGACCTTGTCAGGGTTGGTCGAACCCGCGACGACCTTTGCGCCCGATTGAGCAAACCCCAGCGCGATCGCCCGGCCAATGCCGCTGGTGCCGCCGGTGACGAGGACGATCTTGTTGGTAACGTCGAAGCCTTTGTATGCCATGATGTTGCCTCAGGACTCAACGCGTCATCTGTACCTGTGTCGGCGTCGAGAGCCGATCCACCGCCACCCTTTTTACTCGCCGGCCGATCCTTGTGAAGAGCTCGTACGGAATCGTTTGCCCCAATTCCGCCAGCGTGTAGGCGCTTGCGGGCGAAAGCGGGTCCGAATCCATCACGACGACTTCGTCGCCGATCTTGGCCGAAGGCACATCATGCAGATCAATGCTGGTCAAGTCCATGCTCACGCGCCCGACGACCGGACAGGCGACGCCGTTCACGATCATGCTCGCGCGGTTGCCGAAACATCGCAGATATCCGTCGGCGTACCCGACGGGCACCAGGCCGATGCGCGTGTCGCGCGGCGTTTTCCACGTCTGCCCGTACCCCACGCCGGTGTGCTGCTTGGCGTCGAGGATCGACACGATCGGCGCCGTCCACTTCGCGACGGGCTTCAGATTCCGCGCGTAATGAGGCCGGCAGGTCGGGTCGATGCCGTAGAGGCTGATGCCCGGCCGAACCATGTCCAGCTGCGCCTCGGGACAGAAAAAGGTGCCGCCGCTGTTGGAAATCGTGCGAATGATCCGGTTCCCGAGCCGCGCCGCCGTCGCGTCGGTCGCGACGCAAAACAGCGAAAACTGCCGGCCCATACATGCGTCGTCCTTCACGTCGGCCGTGGCAAAATGCGAACCCAGGCTCGTCAAGCGGAGCGATGTGTGCGATTCGATTCGCGTCAGAAGTTCGGGAAGCTGCTGAACGGAGCACCCGCAGCGCGTCATGCCCGTGTCGATCATGACGTGGATCGAGGCGCGCTTGCCGGTCGAGATCGCGATACGGGCGACATCGTCCGCCGCCGCGCACGTGCCCAGCGTCAGGATCCAGCCGCTGCGGATCGCGTGCTCGATGAGCGATCGCTGTCGGCCGATGTAAACATTTTCTACCGCGCGCAGCACGAGCACCGGCAGCGTCGTTTCCGCGGGCAGCTCGGCGGCCTCGTCCAGACACGCCACCCCAAGCTGATCCACCGCCGGCGAAGCCAGGCCTTCGTATTCAAAATTACACAGGGTATCGATGACCGCCTCGGCCCCGTGCCCGTACGCGTCGGCCTTGATCATCGCACAGATTTTGGTGCTGGGCTTGAGCTGCTGGCGGATGAGCAGAACGTTGTAAAGCAGGGCCGACCGAGAAATCAGCAGGCGTGGCTCGCCTTGGGATTGTTTGACGTCCATGTCAGAGAACTCCGAAGTTAACGGCCTCACGTCCGTGTGAGGTCGGGCCCAGTATACCGTTTTATTGGTGAGATGAAATCCGAGGCACGAAGCGGTGGGGCAGACATTCTTGTCTGCCTCGGGGCGAGGTACTCCTCCACCCGAAATTTCTGAAGGCGAGCGAATCCGCCGCCGAGTACAGCGTGGATGGCAGACAAGAATGTCTGCCCCACCGGTTGAGCACCAGGGTGTACGCTTCAGCAGGGAGTGAGACCACACCGCTGACCCTCGCGCGGCGGGCAGACGGCGGCGCCCGTCAGCGACTGTGGCGGGTCTTTAGAATGTAAATCACACCACCGGCCGCTACGGACACTACAGCGAGCACCATGGCCCATCGGATCACTTCTCCGACCCAAGCGGGCCAATGAATGACATAGACGGCGGATATCATGAGACCACCAAGGTACATGCCGAGAGTTGGCATGGCGAGAGCATCGGCTTGATGCAAGCGGAGATGGTGCGCTGAACAACATGGCGCACGAACGCGCAGTCATTCGAACGTACGAGATCGTCATCCCGAGCGTAATCGCGAGCGATTCTTGAACCGGATTCCAAGCAAGATCCCTCGCGAGTACGCTCGGGAAGACAGGCGACTACATTCGATTCAGCGGTGCTCATGCGCGATGTTATGAAGCATCTACTGCGCTTAGGACCGCCAGTGGCCTCCCCTCTCCCCCGCGTACGGGGGCGAGGGGGCGCGTTGCTCGCGAGTGATCGACGCTTCAGATTTGCCGCTGTATGGGGCGGGCCGAGAGTTGTGTGCACAAAGCCGTGAAATCGGTTTGCTTTAGCATGGTGCTGCGTGTAGCCGGCGAGCTTGCTCGCCGTTTCTCAGACCGCAAAAACACGGCGAGCAAGCTCGCCGGCTACACGCGGGAGATCGCGTCGTCTCAGAAGCATCTGATTGGAATTCGTGCTCGCGGATTTCGGATTTGCACGTCGCCGGACGATAATGAGATGGCCATGTCGCAGAACCCGCAAACGCCTCAGCGCGTGATTCCGATCGAGCAGTCGGCGCCATACGCGCCGCAGTACGCGCCCTACGGCATGCCCGTGCCGCCTCGGGTGCCGTCGCGGCCGGGGATTTTGACGGCGACGGGCGTGGTGAGCATCGTGCTGGCGTGCCTGATGGTCATTTCCAACTGCGGGTCGATCATTTCGGTGATGGTGATCACGGCGGCCTCGCGGGCGATGAATGTGGCGATGACGTCGGCCGCCGCGGCCGCGACGCAGGCGGCGGCGGCCCATGCGGACCCGTCTCAGGAGGTCAAGCCGCGCGGGATCGTGGGCCGGCATCAGTTGATCGTCGTCGCGGGTTTGTCGCGGACGCATCAGATCTCGCCGGCGCGAACGAAGATGTTGAAGATCCTGCTCGCCGACGCGGGTCAGGACATGTTCGTCATGGACCCGACCCAGCTCACGCCGGCCAACGTCTCGGCGAACGTGTCGCAGTCGGGGCAATTGCCGGGCGTGGGCGGCAAGCTCGGGAACGACTACTTCATCATCGGCAACGGACGGATCGAGCTGGCCGACGATCACGCGGTGTTCGCGCCCTCGGGCGGCGGGGAAGTGGTTCGCGTCTATGAAAAGGCGCAGACGACCGAGCAGGACGAGGACCCGAATGCGACCGCGAACGCGACCGTCCCCGCGCCGGCGGCGACGACGCTTCCGTTCACACCGCCCCCGCCGCCGTTCAGCGACCGATCGGCGATGATGGGCATTCTCGATGCGGTGATCGGCTGCATCCTCGCGATCTTCCTGTTCATCTGCGGCCTGCTGGTCCTGCGCGACTCGCCGGCCGCGCGGCGAATGCATCTCGCCTGGGCGATTTTAAAGTTGCCGCTGGCGGTCGTGGGCGGCGTCGCGACGTGGATGATGCTGCACGACATGGGCGCCGCGGGGAGCGGCGGCGGCAGCGGCGCGCAATCGGCGGGGCAGGAAGTTTTCGCGAGCATGATGACGGTGCTGACCGTCCTGCTCGTGTGCGCGTACCCGGTAGCCGTGCTGATCGTGATGAATCGGAAGACGGCGCGCGAGTATTACGCGAGCAGGCCTGCGGGATGACGTAGCGTGGCAGAAGAGCGAGAGAGCGCGCGCGATATCACCTGCCACCGCCATGGGATTGGCGCGTCGCGGATGGCGGCGGATAATCACACGCGCATGTCGCAGATCCCGCAACCCCAGCGAATTGAAACGCTCAGCTACTCTCCGCCGCCCCGCGGCCGGCCGGGGATCCTGACGGCCGTCGGCATCATGAGCATCATCATCGGCGCGCTCGGCATGTTTCAGAACGGCGCGGGCGTACTGTCGATGGGAATGTTCTTCGTGTTCGCCAACCGAATGGCGGCCGCCACGACAACCGTCGCACCCACTTCAACGACGACGACAACAACGACCACGACAACAACCACGACCACGACCGGTCTTGGCCTGAATCAATTGGCAGTTCTGCTCAATGGCGGCGAGGCGTGCCTCAGCTCACTGCTGGGTGGCTATCTGCTGGTGTGTGGAATCCTGTTACTCCTCAACCGGCGTCAAGCCCGGCGGCTGCACCTGATCTACGTCGCCATCAAGCTTCCCCTGGCCGTGATCGGTGGTTTGACGTACGCCTACTGGATGACGACGGTCGTGAGGCTGGGAAGCGCTTCCTCGGGAATGACCTCTCAAACCGCAATGCTGGTCGCGATGGCCGGCGGGCAGGTGTTGATCGCGGCCGCGTATCCGGTGGCGGCGCTGATCGTGATGACCCGGAAGGCGGCGCGAGATTACTATTCGGGTTTAGCGCAAGGTTAAGAGGCTGGAGGTCGGGGCTCCGTCGCATGTTTGAAAATCCGCAACCTCGGCCGATCGGAATGTTGGACTATTCGCATCCGCCGCGTAGAAGGCCGGCGATTCTGACGGCCGTCGGCATCATGAGCATCATCGTGGGTGCGCTGGGGATGTTGCAGAACGGCGCGAGCGTGCTGTCGATGGGATTGCTGAGGGCGGCGGTGGTGTTTTACAAATCGAATCGGAAGCCCTCACCGGCTGGTCCTACCACGAACCCGCTGACCATCACCGTCACCAATCCGGAATACCTGCTTCACGACTGCCTGGCATTGCTGGGCATTTTCCTACTGGTCTGCGGAATTCTTACGCTCCTGAACCGGCGACAAGCTCGCCGGCTGCACCTGATCTATGCGGCGACGAACGTGCCGCTGGCGATCCTCGGCTCGGCGGTCTACACGTGGGGGATGATGTCCAGTTTTGGAGCGACGCCACAAGCATCGGTGTACTTCGCGATTTGCGTCGGGCGGGCGCTGATCACGCTGGCGTATCCCGTCGCGGTGCTGATCGTAATGTGGTCGCCCCGCGTGAAGGCGTATTACGAATCGATGGCACGGCAGATAAGGGGATAGCCACGAACGGACGAACAGACGAAGAAGTTACACCAAGAATTCCTCTTCGTGTCCGTGCTTTGTCTCGTCGTGTCTCTGGCTTAGGTCTACTTCTGGCGGAAAACAATTCTTCCGCGGGTCAGGTCGTAGGGGGAGAGTTCGACCTTGACGCGGTCGCCGGGGAGGATGCGGATGAAGTGCTTGCGCATCTTTCCCGAGACGATCCCGAGGATCTCGCGGTCGGAGTTGTCCAACCGGAGCTTAAACATCGCGTTGGGCAACGCCTGCGAAACGGTCGCTTCAATCTCAATCGGCTCGGACTTGGCCACTCAGTGTGCCTCCGTTGTGTCGTGCTTGCGGAACTTCAGTTGGGAGCCAGGGACATATGGTAAGGGATGAATGAGGTGGAGACAAGGAGATGGGGTACAACGGGGTAAGGGGACAGCGGGATAGGGGGAGTCATGACCACGCCGGTGATGAGCGTACTCGCGAATCTCCGGATTCTGCCGCATTTGGATCCGGCTGTTCGCGAGTACGCTCACGACCGGCGTGGTGGTCGATTCTACCCGATTCAACGTATCTGTATTCCAAAGTCTCGTATCGCTGGTCCCGATCCCCCTATCTCATTCGACCCGGTCACCGTACAGAATCCCTCTTCCATCGGTCCCAACATACACGCGCCCGAAGACACGAGGATCGCCGGTGATGCAGCGGAACCGCGTGCCCCATTGGTGCCGGTCGTCGTTGATTCGGACCCAGCTTTGCCCGGCGTCGTCGGAACGCCAGACGGCTTTGAGGGCGTTCATCGTCCCGGTCGCGAAGAGGGCGGGGTAGTTCTTGCCGGGCGGCGATTGGCCGAAGCCCAGGAATTCGACGGAGAGGTTGCCGGTGGATTTTTCAAACGTCTTGCCCGAGTCGGCGGAATGAAACAGGCCCGACTTGCTCACCAGCCAGAGGTCTCCGGCTTTTTCCGGCGTCGCGCTAAGCGGCCAGGACGCTTCGCTCCAGGTGGGACGATCCTGTTGAAGGTCAGCGGGAAGTCCCGCCGTCTCGACGGCGGCGAAGTTTTCGCCGGCGTCGCTGCTCACGTACATCTTGCCGCCGCTGTTGAAGTCCAGGGAGTAGAACCGATCCGGATCGGCGCGGTCGGCGACGGGTCGGCCGCCTTCGGGAAGACCTTTGACCGGCGTCCACGTCTTGCCGCGGTCGCGCGTGAACTGTGGCGTGTGCGTCATCACGATGATGACCGAGCCGTCGGCGTTGACGACGATCGCGGGCGGGCCCTCGCGGCGTCGGCGCCGCGTGGTGGGAGCTGGCTCGTCCTCGCGCGGCATCGGAATCGGCTGCCAGGAATGACCAGCGTCTTCGCTGAGGGCGAGCGAAGACTCACCCTCTTTTGAGGGGTGCCCGCTGCGCACCACAACGTTGCCTTTGGCTCCCGCGTAATCGATCGTCACCGTCGTCGTGAAGCGCGGGTTCGTGTACATCCCCTGAGGCGGCGAGACGGTCAGGTCATCGTGAGCGAAACCTCCGATGTCGCCGAACGCGCTGAGCAGGTGCGGACCGCTGGTCGGGCTGCACAGGCGGATGATGGCCGTCTGCTCGATGCCTTCGCCCCAGACGGACCAGTGCGTCGTCTGGTCCTTGCTGACGTCGCTGAAGTCGTTCGTCGCGTAGACGGTCGCGCCCGTCGCGTAGACCGCGTGATCCGAATCAAACGGATCGATCGCCAGGGCCGCCATCCACCACCCGAGCTTGGGTTGCTTGTCGCCCCAGTAAAGGAAGGGCGAGAGCGACACGTCGCGCTCGCTTTTGCCGACGATGTCGTGCCAGGTCGCGCCGCCATCGGTGCTCCGCCAGACCGTGTCGACGGGCTGCCAGCGGTTGATCGTCGTGACGGCGAGCGTGCCGGGGTGCTGACGATCCAGGGCCAATCCCATGTACCCGCCCTTGGGCCGGTCGGGCCGCTTGTCGGGCGAGATGTCGGTCCATTCGCCGGTCCTGGTGTTGAACTTCATCACAGCACCGTCGGTGATGCCGTTGGGGCCGATGCCGTTGCAGTAGGTGAGGTAGAGCGTGCCGCCGGGTTCGAGTTGGGCTTTGACGGGGACGATTTCCTTTTTGGGTTCACCTGGAACCGGCGCCCAAGTTTCGCCGGCGTCATCGCTGCGAAACAGGTGGTGCTCGCCGGCGTCGCTGGATCCGACGAAGATTGTACGGGTCGGCGAACCCTTCGCGCCACTTGCCGGATCGAACACGACGAAGCTTAACCCGCCGTTCGTCGGCGCCGGCCACGGCCCCGGCAGGCCACGGCCCTTGATGGGAAACGACTCCACCCGGCTCCACGTCTCGCCGGAGTTGTTAGAGCGTTGCAGTCCGTCGTGGCGCGAGCCGAAGTACAAAATCGAAGTTTGATTCGGATCCACCGCGAGTCGCTCGCCCATGCCGCGGCCGTCCTCGTTGCCACCCATGCGGAAGGTGACTGGGAAGACCTCCCACGTCGCCCCACGATCGCGCGAGCGAAGGATTGCCGACGGGTCCTGGCGATACATTCCGCCGGCGATGTACACGACGTTCGGATCGACCGGATCGGGCGCGATGCTCTCGCCGCCGTGATAGCTGGACTCGGCGATCGCGTCATTGAGCGGAATCCATTTCCTGGCTGAATCATCCCAGCGATAGCACCCGCCCATGTCCGAGCGGAGATAAGCCAGTCCCTTCTCGACGGGGCTGAAGACAATGCCGGGAATGAATCCGCCGGCGACGACTTTGACGTTTCGCCACGTGTACGGCTCGCGCTTGACGTCCTGGGCAAGCGTTGGCGCACCCAGAGCTAGAAGCGTCGCAAGCGCGATCGAGCGGGGCAGGAAGGACATGTGACATTCCTCGTGAAGGCGATCTGGTGAGGCGCGAACCTCGCGTTTTCCAGTTCAGCAATCGCTTGCTGACTCAGCATACCCGAACCGGGGACGGTGATGCAAATGATTGATCAGTGGTGATTGATTGTCCGCTCGATCCGCGGGTCGGGGATCAGCCACATCAGTGCGACAACCGCATAAAGCCCACACGCTGCGTACGGCCAGAAGCACGCGACCGCGACTGCCGTTGCGTACAGAAGCAGCGAGGTGTTTCCCTTGAAGTCCTTCCCGACTGCGCGCGATAGCGCGGAGTCGCGACCGTGATGATGCACCAGCACCCGACCCAGGATGTTGTAGGCGATTCCCGCCATGAACAGGACAACGCCGTAGATTGCGACCGGAACGGCGGCGAAATGGGTTTCGCCCATCCAATCGGTAGTGAACGGGATGAGCGAAAGCCAGAAGAGCAGGTGCAGGTTGGCCCAAAGCGCGCCGCCCGTGACGTGGGTCGACGCCTGGAGCAGGTGGTGGTGGTTGTTCCAGTAGATGCCGACGTAGATGAAGCTCAGGACGTAGCTGAGGAACACGGGGATCACCGGCCGCAGTCCGGCGAGGCTGGCGTCATGCGGGGCGCGAAGCTCCAGCACCATGATCGTGATGATGATCGCGAGAACTCCGTCGCTGAACGCCTCGAGCCGGCCCTTGTGCATGGGGGAGGATTCTACCGCCGCCTTGTGGTCGCGCGCGGTAGAATGTGATGTCGCGGCAGGAGATGCACTGTGTGGGAGGAAACACGTCTATGAATCTCTCGCCGCGCACGTTCTGGTTCACCTTCTTCACGATGCTATGGCTGGCCACGGCGACCGCGGTCGCGCAGCGACTCCGGCCGTTCGATGCTGACTGGCGGTTCCTCAAATCCGATGCGCGCGACGCCGAGCAAGCCGCGTTTGACGACTCGACCTGGCGGCAACTGAACGTCCCGCACGACTGGAGCATCGAAGGCCCGTTCGACCCGGACGCACCGGCCGGCCAGGCGGGCGCGTATCTCAACGGCGGCATCGGGTGGTATCGCAAGCATTTCACCCTTTCCGACGACGACTCAACCAAGCGCGTCTTCGTCGAGTTCGATGGGGTGATGGCCAACAGCGACGTCTGGATCAACGGCTTTCACCTGGGCCATCGTCCCTACGGCTATGTCAGCTTCCGCTACGACCTCACCGGCCATCTCAATTTCGGCCGGAACAAGTCAAACGTGCTGGCGGTTCGTGTCGACAACGCGAACCAACCGGCGTCACGCTGGTACAGCGGCGCCGGCATCTACCGGCACGTGCGGCTGGTGACGAGTAACCCGGTGCACCTGGAGCGGTGGGCGACGTTCGTCACCACGCCGGCCGTCGCGCGGGACGGCGCCACCATCCGCGTCCGCACGACGATCGTGAACCAGTCCGAGGCGGCCAAGCCGCTCACCGTGATGGCGACGATCAGCGGGCCTGCCGGCTCCGCGCCGGACGGAAGCTACGCCTGCTTTGCCGAGTCGCCGCCGCAGACGGTTCCTGCCGGGAAGGCCGTCGATGTCACGGTCGATGTGACGATGCCGTGGCCGCCGCGGCTCTGGGACCCGGATCACCCCGACCTGCACCACGCCCGCGTCCGCGTCCTCTCGGCCGGCCAGGCGATCGACGAAGAGGTGGTACCCTTCGGCATCCGCCAGATCGAATTCCGCGCCGACACCGGCTTCTGGATCAACGGCAAGAACATGAAGCTCCTGGGCGTCTGCCTGCATCACGATGGCGGCGCCTTCGGCGCGGCCGTGCCGCTGGGCGTTTGGGAACGGCGGCTCAAGGCACTTCAAGAACTTGGCGTCAACGCGATCCGCACCGCGCACAACCCGCCGGCGCCGGAGTTTCTCGACCTGTGCGACCGCATGGGCTTCCTGGTGATGGATGAGACGTTTGACTGCTGGACCGTCGCCAAGACGAAGTACGATTACCACCTGTACTTCAAGGAGTGGTCGCAAATCGACACGCGCGACACGGTCATTCGCGACCGCAATCATCCGTGCATCGTCATCTGGAGCGCAGGCAATGAAATCCACGACCTGTTTCAGCCCGGCAACCTGATGTTCGACCTGTTTACTCCGCTCCGAGACACGTTTCATCAGAACGACCCGACCCGCCCGGTGACGATGGCGGTGCTCCGGCCGAACGTCGCGCACGTTTATGACAACGGCTTCGCCGAGCTGATGGACGTCGTCGGTCAGAACTATCGCGAGAACGAGCTGGTGGCCGCGCACGATGCCAAGCCATCGCGCAAGGTCATCGGCACAGAGAACGGCCACCCGCGCGATGTCTGGCTGGCGTTGCGCGACCACCCGTTTTACTCCGGCCAGTTCCTCTGGTCCGGCTGCGATTACCTGGGCGAATCGCACGGCTGGCCCAACGTCTTCAACTCGTCGGGCCTGCTCGATCATACGGGAACGGCCAAGCCGATGGCGTACGAGCGGCAAAGCTGGTGGTCGAGCAAGCCGATGGTCCGAATCGTCCGCGTCGAAGCGCCGATCGTACGGTCAACAACCGGCGCGACGACCGTACTCGCGTACATGCGCCGGCCGCGCATCAGTTCGGACTGGACGCCCCGTGACGCGTCGAACGGCGCGGTGCAGAACGTTCAGGTCTTTAGCAACGCCGAGCAGGTCGAGCTGTTTCTGAACGATAAATCTCTTGGCGTACAATCGCTGCCGAAAAACGCGTCGCCGCGCGCCTGGCAGATTCCATTCGAGCCCGGCACGCTCAAGGCCGTCGCGAAGAACAAGGATCAGGTCGTCGCGACCGACGAGCTTCGCACCGCCGGCAAGGCCGCGAGAATCGAATTGTCTTGCGATCGGAAGAGCTTGAAGAACGATTGGGATGATGTTGCGTACGTCGAGGCGACAATCGTCGACGAGAACGGCGTGCGCGTGCCGGCGGCCGACGACCAGATTCGTTTCACCATCAGCGCCGGCGGAGCCGTCGCCGCGGTCGACAGCGGCGACACCGCCAGCCACGAGCCGTTCCAGGCGTCCCAGCGTCGCGCGTACAACGGCACGTGCGTCGCGATTCTTAAGGCTACCGACAAGACCGGCCCGATCACCCTCACCGCTACGTCGCCCGGTTTGCACGAGGCCACGATAACGCTTGAAAAGGAGTGATGCGTCTTTCGTAGCACGGGCTTCCAGGCCGTGTGTCACGGTACTGGCGTGACTTTGGCTTGCTGTTGCGCGCGCGCTTTCCCAAAAACAAACCGCCCCGATCGTTTAAGGCAGCGACGTCAAAATCCGCTCGTAACTGTCCCGTCGCCACTGCGGCGCCGTCTCCGCGTCGACATCAGGGAAGAAATCCAGCAAGTTGTCGCGCGTCACGCCCCACAGGCCAAACAGCTTCACGCCCGGCGTGTCGATGACCTGGCCGCCGATTTCCAAATCGTATCGTCGGGCGGAGGTTGTCGTGTGTCGGCCCTTTCCGGTGTAGCCGCTGATTTCTCCCACGCGAAGATCCAGCGCCGGTTGAATCGCGCGGATCAGGCTGCTCTTTCCCACGCCGCTGTGGCCGGCGAGGACGGTCGTGCGGTCGCGCAGCAGGCTGCGAAGGTCGTCGATTCCGACGTTTTGATTGACGGATGCCTGCAGCGTTCGAAAACCCAGCAGTGCGTAATGCCGCAATGCTTCCTGAGCGAATGGCCAGTCCGGATCGTCGCCGATCGTCGTTGCCAGGTCGATCTTGTTCAGGCAGATGATCGGGTCGAGCTTGCCCGACTGGGCGGCGACGATCATCCGGTCGATCAAACCCCATTTCACATCCGGCTGATGCAGGCTCGCCACGATCAACATCTGCTGCGCATTGGCGACGATCGGATGCGGCTCGATCTGCTTGAAACTGTCGGCCCGCGTGAGCACCGTTTCGCGCGGCAGGATCTGTTCGATGACCGCCTCGGGTCGGCCGGATTCGTCTTTGGTGCCCAGGTCTCGGAAGCGGACCTGGTCTCCGACGACGATGTCGCCGCGGTTGACCTTGGCGAGCGTTTTGCGCACGACGCAGAGCCAGCTCACGCCGTTGTATTCGACGTCGCAGAAGAGCGAGTAGACCTGGACGACACGTCCGATGGGCAGCGTGTGAACGTCGGTCAGCTCCGACAGCTCTTCGGCCCGCATCAAGGCGGTCTTCAGCGTCTTGTCGCGCTGAAGGTGCTTGGATTTGGAGCTGAATCGCTGGACGGGATCGATCCGGTCTTCATCGAGCTCGCCGGACATGTACCAGTCGGTCATGTCCTTCTCGCGCGGGGATTTTTTGGGCTTCCCTTTCATCGGGCAGGATTCATGGTTGCCGCTGTGGGGGCGAAAGACAAGGCGGCGGAGAGGGGACGCACTTTCTTCTTGTAGCCCCATGCGCGGCGAGTCAGAATAGGCGAACCATGTCTGCGTGGGATAAACCTCGGGTGCTGGTGGTCGAAGACGACGTTCCGGTTGCCCACCTGGTGCGCGACCTCCTCAAGACGGAGAATTTCGACGCGACGTGCGTCCACGAGGGGCACCCCGCCATCGACCTGGTGTCGCGGAATCAGCCCGACGCGATCGTGCTGGACGTCATGCTGCCGGACATGAGCGGGTTCGACGTCTGCCAGACGCTCAAGCTTCGGCGGGAAACGAATCTCATTCCCATCGTGATGCTGACGGCGTTGAACGACGACGCGTCGGTGCAATCCGGCTATCGCGTCGGCGCCAATCGCTATCTCGTCAAACCATTCAAGGCGGAAGTGCTGATCAACGAGCTTCGGGCGGTGATGAAACATGCGCAGGAGCTTCGGCAGCGCCGGACGCACACCTCGATCGAATTGCTGATGAGCAGCGATTCGCACGCGCGAGAGCAGCTCAACGATTTGCTCAGCGAATTGTTCGTGCAGACGCCCTTGAGCGATGACGACATTCACGCGATCCGTTTCGCCGCCCTGGAGATGATCGAGAACGCCGCCGAGTGGGGCAACCGGCGCAAGAAGGATCTGCCGGTGACGATCCGGTATGAGGTGACCGATGAGCTGGTGCGGTTCATCATCAGCGACCAGGGCCCGGGCTTTGACCGCGCGAAGCTGATCCACGCGGCCAAGAAAGACGATCCGATGTCACACCTCGAGATCCGCGACAAGCTTGGCCTGCGGCAAGGCGGATTTGGGATCCTGATCTCCAAAGGAATGGTGGATGAGTTTGCGTACAACGAGGCGGGGAACCAGGTGACGCTAACGAAGTATTTCAAGAAGCGGTCGGCAGCGAGCTGACGCTGACGCGGCGCTCCCCGGGTTGTCATTTCTTACATATCAGAGCTGCGAAACCTACAAACATTCAGTTCTATTGGCTCAAAATCGGGGTATCCCCTGTTCAAAATTTCCATTATCTGCTTGCCCGAGGCGGTTTTTCCAGTACGATGCGGGTGTTCCACAAGCGATTGTGTCTCAGGGAACACGACTCGGTTCAGCAGGTCATAGCGCAGATCGATTTAGTCGTCGTCGACCAACGGCGGCGACCGTGACAGCAAGCATTTGTCGTGCGCATCGGACCGCTGACCTCTGAGCTCGCGCGGCACCGCTCTTCCGCCGTGCGAGCTTTTTTCATGCGCCGACGTTCACGCACAACGAACCGCCCGCGCCCGCGGTAGTCATCGGTGCGGAGCGTTTCTCGACCTACCTTGGTTCGTCGTCGTCGTCAGCGGGAGTGATCAGGATGCGAAGGTGGTTTCACGCCCGGGGGATGTTGTTCCTCTTGATGATCGGTTCACCCACGCTGGCGCAGGCTCAGCCGCCGGACATGAAAACGCTGGTCGCGCGGGCGGACCTGGATTACGACAAGCCGGCTTCGCGGTCCGAGGAAGGGATGCCGATCGGCAACGGCCGGATGGGCACGCTCCTCTGGACGACGCCGGCGGCGCTGCACATGCAGGTCAATCGCAACGACGTCTTCGGCTGCGACAGCACCACCCAGAGCTTCACGCAAACCAACCGCGATTACTCCAGCGGCTGCGGGTTCATCGACATCAACTGCCCGACCTTCGAGGGCGACGACGTCTTCGCCGCGAACGAAAAGTTTCGCCAGCACCTGTCGTGTTACGAAGGACTGATGACCGCCAGCGGCAACGGCGTGACGATGCGCGCGATCGCCTTGCCCGGCAGTGACGTGATCGCGATCGAAGTGGACGATCAGCGCGACGGTGCGGCGAGCATTCCCATCAGCGTCGACCTTCGGATGCTGCGCTACGACTCGCGCCTGGTGCGCGGCCAACGGTTCCCAGCGACCAATCCGCATTCCAACACTTCGATGAACGGTGCGCAAACCGCGACGTCGGCGTTCCAGATTGTCGACGGACGAATCGTACTGACGCAGCATTTCAGAGAGCGCGAGTTTCACGACGCATCCGCGCTGGCCGTCGCGATTCTCGGCCGTCAGAGCAAGGCGGAATTTCAAAATGAGACGACCACGCGATTGACGGCCGCGCCGGGCAAAGGGAAGTTCGTCATCCTGATCAGCAGCGCGGCGAGCTTCGACGCGAAGCAGGACGTCGCCGCGACAGCGCTGAAGGAACTCGACGACACGAAAGCAAAGACATTCGAGAACCTCCTGGCCGACGCGCGATCGTGGTGGGGCGACTTCTGGTCCAAAGGCTTTATCAGCCTGCACAGCGACAACGGCGTCGCCGATAGCGTTGAGCAGGCGTACACGTATTTCCTCTACGTGATGGCGTCCGCGTCGCGCGGCAGCGATTACCCCGCCCGCTTCGGCGGAATGCTTTGGTATTCCAACGGCGACCTCCGCGCCTGGGGCACCCAATACTGGTGGGCCAACCAAAGCTGCTATTACAACGGCCTGGCGCCGACGAACCGCTTCGAGCTGCTCGAGCCGACGTTCTCGATGTACAGCAAGATATACGACTCGTGCGCGCTGGCCGCGAAGCAGCAGTGGGGCAGCCAGGGGGTGTGGTTTCCCGAGACGAGTTTCTTCAACGGTCTTGCGAAGTTGCCTGACGACATCGCCGACGAGATGCGCGAGCTGTACCTGATGCGCAAGCCCTGGGACCAGCACACGGCCAAGTTCGAGAACTACGCCTTCGGAATGCTCTCGCACAACAGCCGCTGGAATTGGATGGCGCAGGATGGCCGCTGGGAGCTGGGCCGGTGGATTCCGAACACCAAGGGCAATCCACCGTTCGGGCACGTCACGCACATCTTCGGGACGACGGCAAAGATCGCGTACCTGTACTGGCAGAAATATGAGTACACGCAGGATGAGAAGTGGCTGCGCGAGCGCGCGTACCCGATCCTGCGCGGCGCGGTCGAGTTCTATCGCAACTTCCCGAACCTCAAGAAAGACGCCGACGGGAAATATCACACCTACTACACGAACAGCAACGAGCCGGCGTGGGGGGTGAAGGATTCGGACGAGGACATGTCCGCCATGCGCGGGATCATCGGCCCGGCGATCCGCGCGGCGGAGATTCTGAATGTCGATTCCGAAATGCGGCCGCTGTGGAAAGAGTTTCTCGACAACCTCGCGCCGATCCCGACGAGCGACAATCCCGACGCGATCAAGCCAGACAATTACGCCGGCCCGCGCGTGTGGATCAAGGGATTGAAGCCGGCGGTGAAACCCGGCGGCCTGCTGCCGGACGGCAATACGATGCCGCAGTGGAACTACGACCTGTGCACGGTGAACACGACTGATGCGCAGACGCTCGAGTTGGCGAACGCGACGTTCGACGCGTTCTTCCGTCGTGGCGGGCGCGGGACGACCGGTCCGACGACGCAGGAGGCGCCCGCGGGAATCGGTCCAAGATCTCGTCCCGGCACGCTCTCGCGCCTCGCGATCGCCGGCACACAACTGGGACGTGTCGAGGCGACGCGCTACCTGATCCCCGGCCAGATCGAGTTCGCCGAGCGCGGCGACATCAGCGAGACCAACATCTTCCGCAACCGTATGTCCCTGCGCGAAGGGCCGGGCGCCACCGACTGCCAGCGCCTCGGACGCGCGGCCGAGGCGCTGCACTACGCGCTGCTTCAAACCGCACCCCCGACGCCCGGCGGCGAACCGGTCATCCGACTCTTCCCGGCCTGGCCAAAAGAATGGGATGCGTCGTTCAGGCTCCTCGCGCGCGGCGCGTTCCTCATCACTGCATCGATCAAAAATGGATCGATCGAATCGGTGCAGATCGAATCCCAGGCGGGCGGCGAGTGCCGGCTGGTCAACCCGTGGCCCGGTGCGACCGTGAAGCTGCGTCGCGAGGGAGGCGCCGCTGAACAATCAGTCGGTGCTGTGCTGAAATTCCCAATGCGAAAAGGTGAAAAGATTGTCGTCTCACAATAGTGGAGAAGGTGTGCGGGAGATTTTCACAGCTCTTCTTCTGCTTCTGATCGTCGTGCCATCGCGCGGGTCTGACCTCGCCGACGACTGGAACGATCTCCAATCGTTCCTCCCCAAAATCCAAGGCGTCTGCACGACCCAGCCGAGCAACGTCGTCACCGGCAAATACACCGCCGGTCAACTTCTTGGCAACGGCGAGATCGGTGTCGTCGTCGGCGACACGCTTACTTCGCAGAAGTTTTATTTCGGCAAGAGCGATTTCCTCGGGCTTGCGAGGAATGATCGACAAAACCGCTGGGAGAATTCGATCCTGCCAATCGGGTCGCTGCGGATCAGTTCACCGCAACCCAGTACCGATCCGGAGTCGGTCTTCCGCATGGAGCAGGACATCACGCAGGCCGAGGTGCGCGCAACGATGCGCCTCGGGCAGACGATCGTGAACATGCGCTCATGGACGGCCGATTCGGAGAACCTGTTCGTCACGGAACTCAGCAGCCCCGTCGACGCGCAGCCGGTGACGATCGATCTGGAACTGGCCGAGAATCCGAGCCCGCTCTTCCCGAGTACGGCTGGAGTGAGCGACGGCGGCGTGCTCTGGGTCACCCGGCAGGCCAGCAGCGCGAATCCGAGCGTCAGCACGACCAACGCGGCATCGCCGGGCATCGGCGGGGGTCTGAACAACGTCTTCCGCTCGCGCGTCGCGGTAGCGATGAAGATCATCGGCGCGAACCTCGAACAGCCCGTCGCACCGAACAATGCCGCCGCCAAGGCACAACTCACGCTGCGATCGGCCCGGCCGGTGCAGATTCTGGTTGCGATCCGCAGCGACGCGAAGTTCGGGGATGGCCTGGCGAGCATCGATTCCCTGCGCGATTCGGCGGTGAAACGCGTCTCGGAAATCAAGCGGGCGGACGTCGCGAAGCTGCTCGACGAGCATCATCAATGGTGGAAGGACTTCTGGCTCAAGTCGTATGTCCGCCTGAACGACGACGTGCTGGAGAAATATTACTACGGCGCACTGTACGTGCTGGGTTCCAGCGCCCGGGCGGGCCACGTGCTGCCGTCGATGTGGGGGATGTGGATCACGACCGACATGCCGAGCTGGGGCGGGCGGCACTTCTTCAACTACAACGCCCAGGCGCCGTATTACGGCGTCGCGTCGAGCAATCGAGCGGAGATGATCCTGCCGTACGCGGAATTTGTCACGGCTGAACTGCCGTACCAGGTGAACAAGACGCATGCGGCTGGGTATCGCGGCGCGACGTTCACGCGAAGTTATTGTCCGTACGACCTGTTCCGCGAAAGGCCGCCGGTTACGCCCGTCGCTCCGGAAAAGGATTGGAAGCGCTTGCCGACGGACCAGAAATCCAACGGCGATTTCGGCGCGATGCCGTTGATCATGTACTGGCAGTACACGCGCGACCAGACGTTCCTGCGCGAGAAGCTCTACCCGCTTCTCAAAGAACTGGACCTGTTCTGGCGCGACTACATGGAGAAGGAGCCGTTTCCGTCAAATCCGAGGCAAGGCTACCGCTACGTCATCCGCCACAGCGGCGCGCATGAATACTCCGGCGCCGCGGCCGCCGACGACGTGAATCCGAATCTCGACGTCGGTTTCTTCCGCTACAACACGATGATGCTGATCGAGGCGGCGAAGGAGTTGAACGTCGACGCGGAGATGATCCCGGTTTGGGAAGATGTGTTGGGACATCTCGCTGACTTTCCGATCGGCAAGTACAACGGCAAGGACTGCTTCGAGACGGCCGAGTCGGTGCGCGGCGGGCAGGGGCGGAAGATGGAGCCGGGCAATCAACCGGTCAACATGGAAGGCGCGGTCCACCCGGCCGAGCTCGTCGCGCTGGGCGGCGATCCTTACTGGATCAAAATCGGACTGAACACGCTCGAGCACATGCAGTCCTGGGGCCTGGGCGGCGGAAGCGCGAACAACGGGTTCTGCAAAGTCTGGCCCATCGCCGCGCGGCTCGGTTGGCCGGCCGACGATTTCGTCGACAAGTTCAAGGCCGCAATCCTGCACCTGTGGCGCGAGAGCAACCTCACCTGCTTCCAGGGCGGCGGCGGGATCGAAACGTCCGGCTCGATCGACGCCGTCAACTCGATGCTCCTGCAAAGCTACTTCGGCGAGATGCGCGTCTTCCCGGTCTGGCCAACAAATCGCGACGCGTACTTCAAACGTCTGCGGGCCAAGGGAGCGTTCATCGTTTCCAGCTCGTTCAAGAACGGCAAGGTCGAGTTCGTCGACATCACCAGCGAGAAAGGCCTGCCGCTCAAGCTCATCAATCCGTGGGGAGATTCGCCTGTGCAGGTGAGTGATAGTTCCGAGCGTGCGACGGTAGAATCGCGCACCGCCGGCGGCGCGATCACGTTCAACACCGTCGCCGGGAGGAGTTACCATGTCGCACCCAAGGCTCCGTGACTTCTTCCTGATTTTGCTGCTCGTCTCTTCGGGGATGGCCCAGACCTTTCCGGCAACTTGGCCCACGAACTACGACGAGAGCAAATCCGGCACGTACACGCTGCCCGATCTGCTGCTCATGAGCGACGGCACGCCGGTAAAGACCGCCTACGTGTGGATGAACAAGCGCCGCCCGGAGGTCATGAGGCTGTTCGAAGAAAACGAGTTCGGCCGTTGCCCGGAAAGGCCGGAACAGATGACGTGGGACGTGTGGGACACCGACCGCGCCGCGATCGAGGGCAAAGCGATCCGCAAGCAGATCACCGTTTCCTTCACCGGTAAAAAAGACGTCGGGCCGCAGATGGACCTCGCGATGTACTTGCCCGCGGGCTCGGGCGCGCACAAGCCCTCGCCGATGATCCTGTGCATCAGTTTCGGCGGCAATCACATGCAGTACCCGGACCCGAAGCTGAAGATCAAGCAGAGCTGGAACGCCCGCACCAAGCAGCGCGTGACGCCCGCCGAAGACACGCGAGGCCGCTCCAGGAGCTATCCCGTCGAACAGGTTCTGTCGCGCGGCTACGGCATCGGGTTCATCAACTACCAGGACATCGAGCCCGACTTTGACGGCGGGATTCAGTACGGCGTGCGCGCGATGTATTTCAAGCCCGGCCAAACCGACGTCGGCCCGGACGAGTGGGGATCGATCGCCGCGTGGGGCTGGGGAATGAGCCGTGCGCTGGATGTGCTGGAGCAAGATCCGGACGTGGACGCCAAACGCGTTGCGATCTTTGGCATGTCGCGCCTGGGCAAGACCGTCCTGTGGGCCGGCGCACGAGACACGCGATTTGCAGCGGTGATCGCGAATTGTTCCGGCGAAGGCGGCGCCGCTCTGTCGCGCCGCGATTACGGCGAGACGGTAGACGATCTCACGCGACGATTCCCCTGGCAATTCTGCAGGAATTACAAGAAGTACGCCCACGCGCTCGCGCAACTTCCGGTCGATTCGCACATGGAAGTTGCGCTGGTGGCGCCGCGGCCGCTGCTGTTGAACACTGGAATCGACGACCGCTGGTCCGACCCGCGCGGCGAGTTCCTGGCCGCCGCCGCGGCCGGTCCGGTTTACCGACTGCTCGGCAAGACCGACCTGGGCACCAGCGAATTCCCGCCGCTGGATCATCGCGTCGGCGGCGACTTGAGTTTTCAGTGTCACCAGGGCAAGCACGAGATCCTGCCGGCCGACTGGAACGCGGCGCTGGATGTGCTTGACCAGCATTTTAAGAAGTAAGAGGCGACCCATGATCCGGATCCGATGGCGCAGTGTGATGTTGCTCGCGTGTTGTGCGGTGACCATGGCTCAGACGACGCAACGTCGCTCCAACAACCGCAACGCCGAGCCGCAGCGCGAGGAAAAGGCCCAGTTGAGCGGGTCGGCCGACGCGCCGGCGGGCGAGCTGACCTTGTGGTATCGCCAGCCCGCGAAGGTCTGGACCGAAGCGCTTCCGATCGGCAACGGCCGACTCGGTGCGATGATTTTTGGCGGTGTCGCATCCGAGCGGATTCAACTCAACGAAGACACGATCTGGGAAGGGTATCGCCGCGACGTCAACAATCCCGAATCGCTGAAAGCGCTGCCCGAGATTCGCAGGCTGTTCTTCGAAGGCAAGAACGACGAGGCGACCAAACTCGTCGGCGAAAAGATGATGGGCGTGCCGCCTCGCGTCAAGTCGTATCAGCCGCTGGGCGACCTGATCATCGATTCACCGGATGTGAGCCAGGCGAAGAACTATCGGCGTGACCTGGATCTGGCGACGGGGATCGCAACCGTCCGCTACGAAGTCGGCGACGCGACGATCACCCGCGAAAGCTTCGCCTCGTATCCCGACAACGTCATCGTGACGCGCATCTCGTCGAACCAACCCGGACAGGTCAACCTTCAGCTGTCGATGACGCGCGAAGCGGATGCGAAGTCATCCGTCGATGCCGCAGGCAAGAAGATCACCCTCCGCGGCCAGATCATGGCCCAGTACTCCAACGATCCGCAGCCCGTGCCGGCGATGAAATTCGAGGGGCAGGTTCAGCTAATCCCAACCGGCGGCAAGGTGACCGAATCGCAGGGCAAACTTGCGATCAGCGGGGCGGATTCGGTGCTGCTGCTTGTCGCGGGCGCGTCGGATTATCGAGGCGTTGATCCGGCCAGGTCGTGTGAGCAGGCGCTTCAGAAAGTATCAGCGAAGACGTTCGAGCAGCTTCGAGATGCGCACGTCGCGGATTTTCAAAAGCTTCTCAATCGCGTCGCCCTCGATGTTGGCAGGAGCGATGCCGCCATCTTGAAGCTTCCGACGGATCAGCGCCTCGCACGGTTGAAGAAGGGCGACGCCGATCCGTCGATGGTCGCCACCTATTTCCAGTTCGGCCGATATCTGCTCATCGGCAGCTCGCGGCCCGGGTCGATGCCGGCGAACCTTCAAGGCATCTGGAACGACAAGCTCAAGGCCGCCTGGAACAGCGACTATCACACAAACATCAACATCCAGATGAACTACTGGCCGGCCGAGGTGACCAACCTGGCGGAGTGCCACGAGCCGCTGGTCGATTTCATGGACCAGCTCGTCGAGCCCGGCAGTAAAACGGCCAAGGTCATGTACGGCGCGCGCGGCTGGGTCGTGCATCACCTGACCGACCCGTTCTGCTTCACCGCGCCCGCCGACGGACCGCAAGGCGTCTGGCCGATGGGTGCGGCGTGGCTGGCGCAGCACCCCTGGGAGCATTATCAGTTCAGTGGCGACAAGGAGTTTCTCGCGAAGCGCGGGTATCCGCTCATGAAAGGCGCGGCGCAGTTCGTCATCGATTTTCTCGTCGAAGCACCACCGGGCACGCCCGTCGCGGGGAAGCTTGTGACCGTGCCGTCGCACTCGCCGGAGAATAAGTTTTTCACCGCCGACGGAAAGCAGTCGTCGCTCACGTACGGCGCGACGATGGATCTTGAGATCATCCACGACTTGCTGACCAACTGCATCGAGGCGAGCAAAATCCTCAACACGGATGAATCGTTCCGAGCCGAGTGCGAGTCGACGCTCGCGCGGCTGGCCCCGCTTCAAATCAGCAAGAAGGACGGCCGGCTGCAGGAATGGATCGAAGATTACAAGGAGGTCGATCCGAAGCACCGGCATACGTCGCACCTGTTCGCGCTGTATCCGGGCGATCAGATCACGTTGAACGGCACCGCCGACCTCGCGGAGGCGGCGAAGAAAGTCCTGCTCTCGCGCGGCGACGGCGGGACCGAATGGAGCCTGCCATGGAAGATGGCGTTCTGGGCGCGGCTGCATGACGGCGATCATGCGCAATCGTTGCTGACGACGGAGATGAAAGAACATTTGTACCCAAACCTGTTCAACGCGTATCCGCCGTTCCAGATCGACGGCAACCTGGGGGTGACGGCGGCCATCCCCGAGATGCTCCTGCAGAGCCAGGGCGGCGAGGTGCAGCTTTTGCCGGCGCTGCCCAAGGCGTGGCCCAACGGCAGTGTGAAAGGCCTGCGGGCACGCGGCGGGTTTGAAATCGACATCGTGTGGAAGGACGGAAAGCTCGCCGGCGCGACCGTCCGCTCGAAGAACGGCTCGCCGCTGAAGCTCCGATCGCTGGGTCCGATGACGGTGAAGATGAATGGCAAGGATGTTGAAGTGAAACGATCCCAGCCGGGCGTTATCGAGTTGGCGACGAGCAGCGGGGCCGAATACACGATCACGCCGGCGTGGTAAAATGACGCTACTCCTCTCCCCTGTATGCAGGGGAGAGGCGGGGTGAGGGGTCGGATTTACAGGCACCTGAGATCGACCCCTCATCCCTGCCTTCTCCCCCGAGTACGGGGGCGAAGGAGGACAGTTCTTGCGGAGAGGACATGATTAATTCATTGACGACCTGCCTGCTCGTGCTCGGCCTCATGACTGCGAGCGCCTTCGCCGCCGATATCGACATCAAGCAACTCGAGCGCGACCGCATGGTCAAGGCGGCCGATCAGTTCATGCGCGATGATCCGATCACCGTCACCGCGTTCGGCTGCCCGCGCAGCTCGGGCGGCCCGCACGATTTTTACTCCGAAGGCGATTACTGGTGGCCCGACCCGAAGAACCCCGACGGCCCGTACGTCCAGCGCGACGGGATGACTAATCCGGAGAACTTCGTCGAGCATCGCCACGCGATGATCCGGTTTTCCATCCACATCGGATCGCTGGTCAGCGCCTACCGGATCACCAACGAGCAAAAATACGCCGATGCCGCCGTGAGGCACATGCGCGCCTGGTTCGTTGATGAGAAAACCAGGATGAACCCGAACCTGCAATTCGCGCAGGCGATCAAAGGCGTCAGCACCGGGCGGGGGATCGGCATCATCGACACGGTCCACCTGATCGAAGTCGCGCGGGCCGCCCAGATCCTCGAGAAGGACGGCATGCTCCAGGGCGGCAACCTCGCGGGCGTGAAGAAATGGTTCGCCGATTACCTCACCTGGATGACGACCAGCAAGAACGGCAACGACGAGATGAACGCGAAGAACAATCACGGCACCTGCTGGGTCGAGCAGGTGGCGGCGTTCGCATCGTTCACGGGCGACAACGACAAGCTGGAACTGTGTCGCAAGCGATTCAAGGAAGTGCTCCTGCCCAACCAGCTCGCGCCCGACGGCAGCTTCCCGCAGGAACTTCGCCGCACCAAGCCCTACGGCTATTCGATCTTCAACGCCGACGCGATGGCCACCGTCGCGTGGATCCTTTCGACGCCCAGCGACAACCTCTGGGAATTCAAAACCGAAGACGGCCGCACCATGCACAAGGCCGCTGAGTTCATCTATCCCTACCTCGCCGACAAGTCGAAGTGGCCGTACCCGCACGACGTGATGTACTGGGAATTCTGGCCCGTGAGATCACCGATCCTGCTGTTCAGCGGGCTGGCGTATCACGAGCCGAAGTACCTGGAGACGTGGAAGACGCTCGAAGCGAATCCGAGTAATGAGGAAGTGATCCGAAACCTGCCGATCCGGCATCCGGTGTTGTGGGTGGAGTGAAGAGAAGGATGAAGGATGAAGGCGGAAGGATGAAGTAGAGCCGTCATCCTGAGCGTACTCGCGAAGGATCTTGCTTCGGACTTTGAGCAAGATCCTTCACGCGTGCCGCTCAGGAGGACCGTTTTCTCGCTACTTGGAAAGCTTCACGACAGCAGCGCTGCCCGCGGGCACCTCGATGTTCATGCCGTCGACCTTCTTCCACTGCCCATTCCACGACGCATCCTCGCTGATTGTCGCGCCGCCCAGGGTGACGCCAGAGGTGATCGAGACATCCGAGCCTTTGTCGCCATTCAGGTACATCACCTGTGCGGTAGAGAAACCTGATGGAAGCGTGACGTTTGCGGTTTGGGCGGCGTCGCCGTGCTCTTTGTTGATCAGCGTCAGCATCACCGACTGATCCGGCGCGACCGTTGCGTAGGCCGTCAGGTTCAGCTTCGAATCGAGTTTCACCGGAATCAGCTTGCCGTGGCTTCCCAGGTCAAACGCCTTGATCCCGTAACCGATCGGATGCACGTCATAACCGTTTGGCGTCGAGAAGAACGTCGCGTAGCGGCAGATCGCCAGGTCTTCGTTGGCGGCGACTTTGTCGCCGGTGTGAAAATTGATCCCGGCTGCATCGTGAGCGGCCCACCAGTAAAGGAAATCCATCGCCCACAGCGATGAAGCGAGCGTGTCGCTCACGTCTTTGGCGCCGCCGTTGAAAAAGCTGTTGGCCTCTTCGAGCCGGTAAGGGAGCTTGTACTTCTGCGCCGTGGGGACGAACGCGTTGTACATCTTCTGATACCCGCTGAGCCACTCCGGCGAGAGCATCTGATCCCGCGCGACGGCGACGTCGGTCACCTTCTTCGCGCTGCCGCCGGGATACGAATGCTGCGTGATCAGCTTCACCTTTCCGCCCGCGCCGAAATCATTGGCGAAATCCTTCGCCCAGGCGGCCTTTCCCGGCGTGGCGCTGGGCCCGCAGAAGATCGCATCAGGCGCGATGTCCGGAGCGGTGATCGCGTCGATGTACTTGTGGATCACGTCTCGGTAAGGCTCGTATGTCTTGGAATACACGTTGGGCTCGTTGCCGATCGCGAAGCACGTCAGGCGCGACTTGTAATGATCGTTCACGTATTTGGCGATGCGCACCGCGTCCTTCGGGTCGGCCGACTCGCGAAGGCGCAGCGTGTAGATCACCTTTGCGTCCGCCGCCTCGGCGAAGGCGAAGAGGCTGTCGATATCTTTTTCATCGGGCACCGGCACTGCCGGCTTATCAGCGGTGTTTCCGCCGACGCGGATGCTCTTCAGTCCGAGTTGTTTGAAGAGGGCGACGAGCTTGGTGTTGTCCGGGCGGAAGAAGTGCTTGCCGTCCTTGTCCGGGAGCAGCGTCTGCATTTCGAAGCTCAAGCCGGTGAAGTCGTCGGGGATCGCGATGCCGGGCGACTTCGTACTTTCCAGCACATTGGGATCCTAAGCTTAGAATTCCACGTGGACAAGTTGTCGCG
>JADMIO010603906.1_pt1 | contig 79229 bp, 55 predicted proteins | sample 8958161 | NCBI WGS metagenome assembly JADMIO01 (sample SAMN16585339, study PRJNA669376) | soil metagenome | isolation source: Crop rotation soil | place: USA: Cullars Rotation, Alabama | collected 2011 | reverse complement strand
CGCGACAACTTGTCCACGTGGAATTCTAAGCTTAGGATCCCAATGTGCTGGAAAGAGGGGACCCGTGAGAAGCACGATCGTGCAGTAGACGACGCCGACTTCGGCACCGGCGAGGGCAAGAGCATCTGAAGCCTGCGCCAAAGCTGGACGAGTATGGCGATAAGAGAGATATCCGATGGAGCCCACAAGGCTGACCGCGAAGAACAGAAAGCACAACATCGCGTGTGGCACGTGGTAGTAGAAGATGCGGGATACTTCCCCTTGCATGGCATCGTTCGGCGCCACATAGATGGCCTGGTAGTACCCCCAGATCATCAGCAGAATTGTGATGAGCGGGAACAGTGTTAATGCAGCTTTTTTCATACCAATTCCTGTGCGGATTCGTTCAGTTTACGCCTCTGACAATTGACCAGTCTCCACCCTCGGATGGAGATGGGGTCCGGCCGCTGCATGCAATGCCCTTCACTCTGCATGAAACACCACATCAAAGAGCAGCAAGCTCACTGTCGTGAAAATAATGTCGTACCCTGTCAGCATCTTGATCCAGAGCCACGGATCGTTGTCGCCGGTCAGCACCGCCGTGGTTGCCTGCACCATTCCCAGCAGAGCCGGGATGAAGATCGGAAACAGAATCAGGGACAGGAGCAACTCGCGATTCCTGCTCCTGATCGAGAGCGCCGCAAAGAAAACGCCGTTGCACACCAGCGCCCACGTGCCGAGCGGCAGGATCAGTGCCAGCACCCAGGCCGGGCCCGCAATGTGCAGGTTGTACATCACGAAGAAGAACGGAGCCAGCGCAATCTGAACGATTGTGACGAAGATGAAGTTTACGAGGACCTTGGCGAAGTAGAGCTGCGCGCCCGAACTCGGTGTCATCCGCTGCGCATCCATCACCTGGTGCCGAATCTCGCGCGCCCACGCCTGGTTCAACGCTGAAACCGAAGCAAACATCGTCGCCACGCACAGCACGCCGCCCGCTATGCCCTGTGAAACCGCTCCTCGTGGATCGAAGGCCAGCGAGAACAGCACCACCACGAGGCCCGCGAAGAACAGCATCGAGACAATGGCGTCGAGGGAGCGCCACTCGATGCGCAGGTCTTTGATGAGATGAGTCCAGAAGACGGAGTTCATCGATGCTCTTCCTCCGTCAACCGCACGCCATCTTTCGTCAGATCAGCGGTCGTCACGGGAACATCGAGGGCCTCGGCTGCCCTGATGTAGTCCTCCGGTTTCAGGATCAGTTGCGTGCCGCGCGTTCCAGCCGAGACGCTGATCTGGTCGAAAAGGATGACTGTCTCGTCGATGTACACGGGATACGCCTTTTTTGCGCCGAAGACAGTGACGCCGCCGCGAATGTACCCGGTCAGCGGCTGAACGTCTTTGAGAGAAACCATCTCGGCTTTGCGCAACCCTGCGGCGCGCGCCAGCTTTTTGAAGTCCAACTCGGCGTTGCCCGGGATCACTGCAAAGACGAAGGCGTCTGTTCCCCCCGTAGTCAAAAGTGTTTTGAACACCTGTTCAGGCGGCATGCCGACATTTTTCGCGACCGAGATCGCCGACAGATCGTCGGGATCGACGTCGTACTCGCGCAGTTCGAACGGGATTTTCAGTGACTCCAGGAAGCGTGCGCCGTTCGTCTTCATAAGGAGGGACTCCCCGGCACGCATTCGGCCACCCGTCCGCCCTTCAGGCGAAGCACCCAGTCGGCGATCGGTGCTGCATGTTCGCGCTGGTGGGTCGTAATCACGATTGTGCGGCTCGAATGCCGGAAGCCGGCGAGCAGCTCCACCATCTGCCGCGTCGACTCGATATCCATATTCGAGAACGGCTCATCGAGCAGCAGCAGCTCCGGGACTGGCATCAGCACTCGGGCAAGGGAGGTTCTCTGACGCATACCCTGCGAGTATTGGCCGAGCGGACGGGTCAGATTCGGATCAAGCCCGACCTGCCGCAGAGCCTCCGCGGGGTCGAGGCATTTCTGCCCCGGATAGAGACTGGCGAAATAACGCAGGTTTTCCTGCCCGGTGAACTCGTCGTAGAGCATCGGCGCGTGGCTCATGTATCCGATGCGGTCTCGCACATCGTGCGGCTCACCCTCGCCGAAGATCGTGACCTTCCCGCCGGTCGGCCTTAGCAGTCCTGCCAGAACCCGCAACAAAGTGGATTTGCCCGCACCGTTTTCGCCGATCAGGACGTAGCACTTCCCACGCAGGAGATCGACAGACACCTGCCGCAGCGCGGCGAACGAACCGAATAGTTTGGAAACATTTTCGACCCGGGCGCAGATGGTCGAACTGGCGGCCTCCCGGTCGGTCATGAGATCAGTTGCTGGCGATTCCAGCCGTCTCCTTGCCAGCTTCGGCCGGCGTCGCATTCGCGCGGGAACTGCTAGCGGGAGCCGCCTGCTTCTGCGGTGTCATCCCGGGCTTTTGTCCCGGTGATCCGGGCTGAGCCGGCGCATATTTGCTGGCGCACTTTGCCTGCAGGGCTGTCGCGTGGAATACTCCATCGCGCCCAATCGTTCCCATTGCCAGGGCCTGCGCGTCATCCTTGAAGGTGTCCGGCGGCGGTTCCTGACCTTTATAGACCACAGTCAGTTTTCGCCCCTTTGGCGCGCTCGCGTTATGGCTTTCAAACTCGTTGAGAACGAACGTGACGTGTGGCCCTTCTGTCTGAATTGAGCCGGGTTCCACAAAGCCTTCCACCCGCAGATTGCTCACATACGCTTTGTCGCCCATCTTTACGAGCTCGGGCACTGTGACGTAATAGCTTTTGTTGGCGCCGTATGAGGTAAACGCCAGCCACCCGATCGTCCCGAGGATGATCGCCACCGCAATCCCGATCCGCACCGAATTGGAAGACTTCTTCATATCTCTAGCTTTAACGATACGAGTGCACCTGGGACAAATCAATGGTCGTGACAATCTGCTGACCAACTTGCGTGATCTGAATCACAATTCCGGGTCCACGCCAGGGCCCCAAGTCTGAGACTCATTACATATGGGTTCAGTGAGTAGATTCAAGAGCTTGCGGGGCAGATTCGAGGGTGCGAGCCGCACGATCCAGGCACTCTGTCAGCACTCCAAGCTGGGCCGAAGCCGTCCTGGCGTCTTTCGCCTCGATCGCCTCATTCACTCCCGGAATCACAACAGCCGAATAGCCCGTATATTCCCCGGGGGCGTAAATCGTGTGTTTGTACCATGGCCGGTTTGGCAATCCCTGCTGCGATACCAGAGCCGTTTCCGTTGCTCTTAGAGTGGCGTTTAACTGCGCCAGGTCCCCGGACGGGTTCAGCTGCAGCTTGTGCGCGTGCTCGGCTGCCGCGGCGAACTTCGTCGCCGCTGCCAGCGCCGGAGCGAAATCCAGCCCCGGCAGCTTTGCGTCCTCGGCTTTCCTTTTCGCCGATTCGATATACGACTTCACCTCGTGCGCATACGACTCGTAGTCATAGGGCAGGACGTCGGTATCGGCCATGCGAAGCGCCTCCAGCCCCAGCACCCGTGCCATCTGCTGCAGATATACAAAGTGCGGATCGGCATTCATCGTGAACCACGCGTAATTGTCGAAGACCGAGTGGTACACGCCATACGGACCGCCGGAACCGATGTCCGTCGACGGCACTCCTGCGTGCTGCAGAAACGGCGTGAAGTCCGACCCGGACCCGAGGTCGCTCACGTGAACCTCGTCGCCCGGCTGCGGTGGGGCATTGCTCGCCCGGTGCTCGTTGGAGCCATGCCGGTTGGCGCGCCACTCCTGGTAGACCGTGTCTCCCATCGGGCTGGGCACCGCTTTGGCGATCTCACGCATGAAGTTCTTGAGCGATGGTACCGCCGATGCCGAAAAGTCCGGCCCACCTACCGCCACATCCGTATTGAAGTAGGCCACTGCGTTCTTCAGTTGGTCGGCGTGCTGCTCCACCCACTCCGTCGATCCGATCAGCCCTTCCTCCTCCGCATCCCAGCTGCAGAAGATGATCGTCCTCCTGGGCTTCCACCCTTCGTGGATCAGCGTGCCGACACCATGCACGGCTTCCAGCATCGCTGCTGTGCCGCTGTTCGGATCCACCGCGCCATAGACCCACGCATCGCGATGATTGCCCACCACAACCCAGCTCTCGGGCGATTCGGTTCCCTTGATCTTGCCCACCACGTCCCAGATCGTTCGCCGCTGATAGTCCTGTTGCGACACGAGGTGAACCTTCACGCCACCCGGTCCCAGGTGATAGCGGAAGGGAAGCGCGCCCTGCCAACCCTGCGGCACGCTCGGCCCCTTCATGGCTTTCAAGATCGGAGCGGCATCCTCATAGCTCAGCGGAATGGAGATGATGTGCGGCTGGTTCCCTTCGGGATTCACTCGCGCCGAGTCGGGCAGATCCGCTGTCGACGCGACTCCTGGTGTCTCAGGGTCGCCCGGATACTTGAACAGAAACTGGACGCTGCCGCGCTGCACGCCGCTTTCCGGCCGCCACGGTCCGTTCGGATACGGATCGCCTTTGAAGAAGCCATCGTCCTGAGGATCGCTGTAGATCAGTACGCCCGCTGCGCCGCGCTTCTCCGCGATATAGACCTTCACTCCGCGAAAATTTGCGCCGTATCGAACGACGACGATCTTGCCCTTCAGATCGATGTGCTGCTTTTCAAGTTCGTCAAAGTCCTCAAGCCGCCCGTAATTCGCGTACACAACTTCGCCCGTCACATCGCCCGATCCCGAGGACCCATTGAACGGCATCACTACGTTCGGATTGTTGTCGTATGGGTCTCCGGGAACCTGCTCCCGCGTGGGGCCATTCATCAGCTGCTTGCCGGCCGCGTCGAAGGCCTCGACTTTCACCATCTTTGGCTGGTTCATCAGCACGCGATACGGGACAATCTCTGTCTCGAGGCCAGCCGCTCTGAATTTCTGGGCCACGTAATCCGCGGTCTTCTTGTCTTCAGGAGTCGCAGCCATGTGCGGCTCCGCTGTCAGCGTCTTCAACTCCTCACCCGCCAGCTTCGCGCTGGGCACAGCCAGGAACTTCTGCTCGATCGTTGCCTGCCTGGTGAAGTCGCGATACCCAAACACCGCGTCTTTCGCAATGGGAGCCAAGTTGACACTTCGGGACTCGGCACCTTCGGACTCCGAGCCAGCACCCTGGGCCAGGACAGCATTGGGAACCAGAACACAACAAAGCGCCATAACCGCGATCGACACGCGCAGAGTCATCCATTCATCCTTTGTGCAGAAGTAGGAGGAGAACACAAAGCAACAGTGTAATGCGCCTGACGTGTGAGGTTTCATGAAGGCTTCTCAAACAGACCGTGCAGGAGCCGCAGGGCCGTGTTTCGGACCGGGGATTTTAAGTGGCGTCCGGGCGTCAACGCTCACCTGCCGATCAAGAAGATTTTGTATAGGAGCAGAATGACGATGTTCGCAAGTGCCAACCACGCTGCAAGCGCGTAGCGCCGGAAGAAATACAAAGTAACGGCAGCCCAGCAAAAACATGCCGCGATCATTGCGCCCCCAACATATGGCATGGCAACCGCGATAGAAAATTTTGTGCCCAGGGTGTATCGAAGCCGATAAAGCTCCCCCAATGTCCTCACTACGATGAGGAACTGGATCGTGATTCCAATCTGGCCCCACCGCTCTCTCGTCACATGGAAATTGTAAGCGGGACGGAGCTCATAATCATTGCCACAGCACGCCGGGGTACAGGCTCGGGATCCGGTTGGCGCGATAGAGGTTTGAGTGCGAGACGGTCATCTCCCAAACTGTCTTCGCTGCCGCGTCCATTGTGACTTCGCGCACAGTGCCTGTGTACTTTGGCTCTGCGCAGAGGTCGTATTCGAGGTTGCCGTTGGCGAGCCGCGTCGTGCTGCCGCCGAAGAAGGAGTACTGCTCCGCCGGAATGACCTGGTGAAACCTGAGCGTTGCTGTCATGGCCTGCTCGTCGATGTCGAAAACCGGGACGGTTGTGTAAAGGCATGCGGGCTGCCCGGGATCGCCGCATCCCCTGGGCTGCGCTCGATCGTTGCCGTTATCGAACAGTGCCAGGGAGAACTTGCCCGTGGTCTTGTCTGATTGAAACGACGGGGCATGCTGGGCATAGAACCAGTCTTCCGGGTCGGATCCGTTCAACAACTGGAAGTCTCCTTCCCGTCCAAGCCGCCAGAGGATATTCCCCTGTCCTTCGCCATTGCGATAGTCGACTTTCACAACCCAGTTCTGGTGACGCATCGATACCAGCAGATTGCCGTCGTCCGGCGAATAGACAACTGCGTTGGTATGCGTCCAGTCAGGGAAGTCCATCGGATGCCGATTCACATCGAGATGATCGAACTCGTTCCATACCCACACAGGATTCCAGTTGGCATCGAGATCGATCAGCGCATCGCCGATCACCTGCGTGGTTCCTGGATAGCCGGGCAGATCGGTATACGGCTTTACGAGATTCGCGAGCACAATCCAGTGCCCGTTGGGCAGATACGCAAAGTCGTGATGGTAGTCGAGCAACGTGAAAGTGTATCCGGCAGTTTTGAGGCGCTTATTCAGCTCGTCGAGCGGCAACTCCCGCACTGTGTTTCCGGCGAGATCGATCTCGCGCAGGGTGTTGATGTTGCTTCGCTGATCGGGCTTGAAAACAAACTGCGATGCATACGAGATGATCAGGCCGAAGTCGCCGTTGGGCAGCAGCTTGATGGGCTGCACAATCGAGTTCTTCTCGTGGTCGGGATAGTTGTAACCCCAGATCAGATTGCCCTGAAGATTCGTGACGAACGCCTCCAGATAAGTGGGGAGATCGGAGAGTGTTGCATCGACAAGTTCGACACCACTCTGCGGCATTGCACCGGAGCCAGTCTTCACCGTCGTCCCTTCCAGAATTTCGGCGGGCAGGCTCCCCGTTTTGAATGTCTGGTCGGAGTCCATCCCAACTCTGCCGTCGTTGAACTTCACAACGGCGCGCAGGTGGTACGTGGTGTTCGCCTTCATTCCGGCGACAAGAATCTTTACTGGACTTCCATCCTCCGGCGTCGGCTTTTCCCATGTTGTAAACCCATAGCTGGTGGTAGGACCGAACTCCACCGACACCTTTCCGGGACTCGAAGGCTGAATGGTGTAGAGCGCGACCTGAGGATTGTTCGTCTGCGTGACCGCCGATGGGCCCATCGACGAACTGCCGTTCCCACTGCAGCTGGAGATTACCGATACGGCGACTGCCAGGGAGGCATGAAGCGGAAATTGCGCAAATCTCCCGCCCGGCCCGTGCGGCCGGACACACTGCTGCGGCTCCATCGCACCTTTGATGATGGTTTTGGGGAAAAGGTGAAATGGCGACAGTAACGAGAGATTTGGGCGCTGAAAGGCCTGACGTTAGCCACTGAGGCTAAACTAAAGAAGCTTCGGAGCCTCCCCTGCCTAACCGCCCCAAACTCAACGAGGAAAACCTCGCCGCTGCGTCCGACGAGCCCGCGACCCTGGCCCAGGCTTTACCAACACCTGAGACGACGGAGTTGCCGCAGGTCATCCGCGCTCTACGCAACCCCAACTTCCGCCTCTTCTGGATGTGCAACTTCACCTCCAACGTCGGCAGCTGGATGGAGAACATAGCCCGTGGCTGGCTCGTCCTCACTCTCACCAGCTCCGCTTTCTGGCTTGGCGTCATTGGCTTCGCGGGACAGATTCCATTCCTCTTCGTCACGCTGTTTGGTGGAGTGATTGCCGATCGCGTGGACAAGCGCCGCCTGCTGCTCGTTACACAGTCTGTGATGATGGTGCTTGCCTTCATCCTCGCCGGGTTCACCTTCTTCCATCGCATTGCGGTGTGGGGAATCGCTGCAATCGCATTCGGCACCGGAGTGGCGATGGCGATGAACGCGCCGAGCTACCAGGCCCTGGTGCCGAAGCTCGTCAAGCGCGAAGACCTCACCAATGCGATTGCGCTGAACTCGGCGCAGTTCAACACCTCGCGCATCCTTGGCCCCACGCTTGGCGGATATGCCATGGCCGTGTTCGGGATGGCTGGTAACTTCCTGCTGAATGGATTCAGCTTTCTCGCTGTCATCTGGGCCCTTCTCCGAATCGAGTACCCAGAAGAGAAGCTCAACCGGCACCAGAGCATGTGGCAGAGCCTGCATGGTGGATTCGCCTACCTCCGCAGCAATCGAGAGATGTACGTGCTTATCTGGATGACGGCGTTCGCCAGCTTTTTCGGCTTCCCGTTCATCACCTTCATCCCTTACTTCGCGAAGGTGCAGCTCGGCCTGAGCGAAGCCGGTCTTGGGTGGCTCATGGCCTGTTCGGGATTCGGCTCAGTGCTCGGCGCGCTCACGGTAGCAATCTCAGGGAATATTCGCCATCGCGGACGCATTCTGACCGGCTTCGGCGTCGCGTTCTTCGCCGCGATCATCGCGTTCAGTTACTCACATACGTTCGCGTTGTCAGCGGGACTGGCGTTCTGCGAGGGCTTCTGCGGGATCCTGATGATCTCGTGCTTCAATGTGTCGATCCAGCACCTGTCGTCGGACGAGATGCGCGGCCGCATCATGAGCATCTATGCCACGAGCTTCCTCGGTCTTCCGCCGATCGGATCACTGCTTGCGGGCGAACTCTCCCGGCATATTCCTACAGGTCACGCACTCGCAGCCATGGCCGGGGTTTCGCTGCTGTCGTTTATCGCGTTCTACGTTTTTTCAGAGCCTCTTCGTAACTTCGACTGAAGCGCGAGCAGTGAGTAGTGAGTACAAGCAGCGGGCGTCAGACAGCTTGCTTTGCCCGCTGGTTACTTTACTACTCCTGCTCACTACCTTCACGCCACCGGCTGCGTGCAGTGTGCGCAACGGGTGGCATCGATGGCGATGTCGCTCTTGCACTGGGCGCACTTCTTTGTCGCGGGTGGCTCAACCACTGGCGGTTTGAAGCGCGCCATAATTTTCGCAGTCGGCATCACGATGAAGAAGTACACGACGAACGCGACGATGAGGAACGAGATCACCGCATTGAAGAAGTTCCCGATCTTGATAACGCCTGATCCGACGTGGACAACGACGGCGCTGAAGTCCGGCTTGCCCACTACAGCAGCAATGAGCGGGTTGAGGACGTCAGCGACCAGCGAATTGATGACGGCCGTGAATGCCGCACCAATGATGACCGCGATGGCGAGATCGATGACGTTCCCACGAAGAATAAAATCCCGAAAGCCTTTGAGCATCTGCCCCTCCTGGTGTTCTTCTGCACTTCCGCCATTGCCCGTCCACGAGACGACGCGAGCAATCAGCCTGGGCGGCACTTTGGCCCATGCTACACAAATTAAAGGAAGTTGGAACAGGAATTTAGGACTGTGAGTGAATGTTCATCTCAGGGATACGCGACGAGGAAGACGATCAGCATCAGGATCACGAGGTCCGAGTAGAGCAGAATCAGCACTCCAGCCGAATACAAGCTCCATTTGGAGCGCATGCATCGACCGGTCTCCGCCATGCCCCATGCGCCAGCGAGAAGCGACACAATCTGCCACGATGACCCGTGCAGGTTCTCAATGTGGGGGAACCCGGCCAGCAGGAGGCTCATCAGGAACGCGGCGAGCGACAAAACAATCCCGCGTACAAGCGATTTCTGCCGAAGCCGGAAGATCGGGGAACGGGGAAGCACGACTCCTACAACTGTAGAACCCACAACCTAACCTGCGACGAGTTCCATCTCTTTGAGGGACTCCGCGAAGGGCGCGCGCAACACGCCACGCTCAGTGATAATTGCGGTCGTGTACTTTGCGGGGGTCACATCGAACGCCGGGTTGCAGATGCCCACATTATGCGGCGTCAGCTGCTTTCCGCCATGATGGGTGACTTCCTTCGCCGAGCGTTCTTCAATTGGAATGGCATCGCCCGTCGGTGTCTCCATGTCGATGGTCGACCAGGGCGCGGCGCAGTAGAACGGGATGCCATGCTCCTTGGCGAGGATGGCGACGTTGTACGTGCCGATCTTATTGGCGAAGTCGCCATTTGCCGCGATGCGGTCCGCACCAACGACAACGGCTTTGATCTTGCCCGCGCGCATCAGGCTTGCCGCCATGTTGTCGCAGATTACGGATGTGGGAATGCCGTCTTCCATCAATTCCCAAGCGGTGAGCCGGGCACCCTGGAGGAATGGACGCGTCTCATCCGCGTAGACATGGATGTTCTTGCCCATCTCAACCGCGGAGCGAATCACGCCCAGCGCCGTGCCGTATCCGCAGGTTGCCAGAGCTCCGGCGTTGCAGTGGGTCAGCACGCCACCTTCTTCAGGCAGCAATGCTCCGCCGTGCGCGCCCATGGCTTTGCAGGCTGCGATGTCTTCGTCGTACATCGCGTGTGCTTCCGAGAGGAGCTTGTCTTGAACCTGCTTCATGGTAGCGCCGCTCGACAGGAGGCCGGCAAAGACCTTCTTCATCCGATCGATGGCCCAGAACAGGTTTACGGCGGTGGGTCGTGTTCCCGCCAAGCGCGCACACACCTTGTCGAACTCCGGTTGGAATTCCTGTGCTGTTTTTGCGGCGCTGCGGATTGCCCCGAGCGCCACGCCGTAGGCTGCGCTTACTCCAATGGCCGGCGCTCCGCGGACAACCATGGTCACAATGACATCCGCCACCTGTTCGTAATTGGTGGCGAGCACGTAGCTCTCCTCGAGGGGAAGCTTGGTCTGATCGATAAATCGGACGCCTTCAGGGGTCCAGGCCAGCGTAGGAATCATGCTCTTTCAGTGTAAATGCCGCGCGGGTCCCGCCATCGTCCTGCTCTGGCAACTAGACTTAACCAGAGCGGGCGCCAACTCTTAAGGACAGTCAAGTGACAACTTCGCCGCAGGACTATTCGCATTTATTCATTGAGTTGGGCTGCGCAGCGGTTGGGCTGGCTTTCCTTGCGCGTCTTGCTCGCCGCCTCGGGCTATCGGCGATCTCGCTCTATTTGCTGGCTGGACTTGCCTTTGGAAACGGCGGCTTGCTGCCTCTCAACCTCACGAAGGGATTCATTCAACTCGGGGCTGAAATCGGGGTTCTGCTTCTTCTCTTCATGCTGGGCCTGGAGTATTCCGGCGAAAACCTTACGAGGGGACTTCGGAAGGGCGTGTCTGGCGCGGCAATCGATCTGCTGCTGAATTTTCCGCCCGGCTTCGTCGCTGGACTCCTGCTCGGCTGGTCGCCGCTCGCGTCTGTCCTTCTTGGCGGGATCACGCTTGTCACATCGTCCGGCATTGTGGCCCGCATGCTCACCGAACTGAAGCGCATGGACGCTCCCGAGACGCCTACTATCCTTTCCATCCTTGTACTGGAAGACCTGATGATGGCGGTTTATCTGCCCCTTGTCGCGGTCCTGCTGGTGGGAGGGGGTCCGCAGAAGATTCTGATCTCCGTCGGTATCGCCAGCGCAACGGTTCTCGTCGTCCTCTTCATTGCCACCCGCTATGGTCACTCGTTCAGTTCGCTGGTAGCTCACCAATCCGATGAAGTTGTTCTTCTCAGCATTTTCGGCACGGTGCTTCTTGTCGCTGGGATCGCTCAGCATCTCCAGGTCTCAGCGGCTATTGGAGCCTTCCTTGTCGGGATAGCGGTCTCAGGACCGATCAGCGAACAATCTCATCGCCTGCTCACGCCCCTGCGGGATCTCTTCGCCGCCACCTTCTTTTTCTTCTTCGGGCTTGAAATCGATCCGCGCACGCTTCCTCCTGTGCTTGTCGCAGCGGGAGTGCTTGCACTTATCACTACGCTTTCAAAGATTCTCACCGGATATTGGGCGACCGGAAGGCAAGCCACCGATCGGCGCTCGAGGCTGAGGGCCGGGCTCACTCTCGTGCCCCGTGGCGAATTCTCCATCGTCATCGCCGGGCTCGGTGCCGTGATCGAACCCCGCATCGGCTCTCTCTCCGCGGCATACGTATTGCTGATGGCCATCGCGGGTCCGATTCTCGCTCGCGTAATCCGCTAGGAACCGGGCCGTCCCGAACCAGCTGACGGGCGATGAAAACGTTTGCAATTTCCGCTGGACTGTTCCCGCTCCGGCTGCGTACATTGGTTTTCGTACCATCGGAGCCGCATGTGCGCAGGCGCCATTCCGGGGGTCTCGGAATCCGCCACCACACGCCCCGTGCGCCCTGAAGTAAGGAGCTTTCTTGCAACTCACCTTCGTTGATTGGCTCATCATGCTGCTGTACTTCGTGTTTGTGCTGGGCATTGGCTTTGCCCTCAAGCGCTACATGAAAACCAGCAAAGACTTCTTTCAGGCGGGCCGGGCTCTTCCAGCCTGGATCTGCGGACTCGCTTTCATCAGTGCCAATCTTGGCGCGCAGGAAGTCATCGGCATGGGTGCCTCTGGCGCCAAGTATGGCCTGGAGACCTGCCACTTCTACGGCATCGGCGCGATCCCCGCGATGGTGTTTGTCGGCATCTTCATGATGCCCTTCTACTACGGTTCAAAGGCGCGCTCCGTACCCGAGTTCCTCCGGCTTCGCTTCGACGAAAAGACAAGAGCCCTCAACGCCTGCTCGTTTGCCGTGATGACCGTGTTCAGTTCCGGCATCTCCATGTACGCGATGGCGCGGCTGATTCAAGCGCTGCATGTTTTTGACGGCCTCTTTCGCGCGCTGGGCTGGGCTCCCGAAGGCATCTTCACTTTCTCCATCGTCCTTTCGGCGATTATCGTGCTGCTCTACATTTTTCTGGGCGGGCTGACGAGCGCGATCTACAACGAGGTGCTTCAGTTCTTCCTTATCATTGCCGGGTTCCTGCCTCTTGTCCTTCTCGGACTGAAAAACCTGGGCGGCTGGCATGGACTCAGCGCGGCGGTGTCGGCGGTCGATCCCCGGATGATGCACGAGTGGAAGGGCGTACTGCACTCGAGCACCAATCCGATGGGCATCGAGATTATTGGCATCGGCATGGGTCTTGGGTTTGTGCTCGGCTCCGGCTACTGGTGCACTGACTTCCTTGTGATCCAGACTGCCATGGCCTCGAAGAATATGGATTCCGCGCGCCGCGTGCCGCTAATCGCCGCCGTGCCCAAAATGATTTTTCCGTTCCTTGTCATTCTGCCGGGTCTCATCGCCATCGCTCTTCCCACGCCTAAAACACAGACCATTGTTCGCGAGCAGAACGGCGTCATCATTCACGAGACGCAAGTCGTCTCGCAGATTGCCGCAGAAGGGCGGGGAATCGTTCCCGCCAAAATCAACCCAGTCACAGGCAAGGCCATGCTCGACGCGAGCGGAAGGCCGCTGCTCGACTACGACATGGCCACGCCCAACATGCTGCTCCACTACTTCCCGACAGGCATCCTTGGGCTCGGACTTACCGCGCTGCTGGCCAGCTTTATGAGCGGCATGGCTGGTAACGTCACGGCATTCAATACTGTGTTTACTTACGATCTTTATCAGTCCTACATCCACAAGGGAGCCTCTGATCGTCACTACCTTGCTGTTGGGCGATGGGCCACCGTGGGTGGAATCCTGCTTTCCATCTGCACTGCATACGCTGCGATCAGCTTCAACAACATTATGGATACGTTGCAGCTGGTGTTCAGCTTTGTGAACGCGCCACTATTTGCCACGTTCCTGCTGGGGATGTTCTGGAAGCGCACGACCGGCCACGCCGCATTCACCGGTCTTATCACCGGAACTGCCGCGGCGATGCTTCATCACGGCCTTACTCTTCCTATCGAAGCGCACGTCGGCATCCATGGTGGTTGGCTCACTGTCATTCACCATTACCCCAGCGACATGGCGCAGAACTTCTGGGGCGCCATTTTCGCCTTCTCGTCGAACTTCATCGTCACGATCATTGTGAGCTTCCTGACAAAGCCGAAGCCGGAATCCGAACTCGTGGGTCTGGTTCGCTCGCTTACTCCGAAGCCTCAAACCTCACATCTGGTGTGGTGGAAGCGCCCCGAAGCACTTGGCATTGCGGTACTCGTCGGTGCGGTAGCCCTGAACATCTTCTTCGCGTAGAGCCCTGAGAGAAAGGACACATCATGCAACTCGACCTTCGCACTCCCATGGGACTGATGTTCTCCATCACCGGCGCCATCCTGATCATCTGGGGACTCAAGACAAACGGAGATGCCATCTACGCCAGGAGCCTTGGCATTAACGCCAATCTATGGTGGGGAATCGTGCTGCTCATCTTTGGTCTGACGATGTTCATCCTGGGCGAGCGGCGGCAGCACAAACTGGAGAAGGAACCGCCCGAGCCCGTGGACGAAAGCGAAGTGCGCCGCGGCCACGGGCACTAGAAGTAAGGAACGAGCGAGAAAACGAGCCAACATCGCGCCCTGAACCCGTATCCTACATCGGATGATCTCGAACGACCCTGCGTGTCCTGGCGGCGGCCTCATCGTCCGCGAGAAGCAACCTTTGAATCTGGAATCTCCGTTTGAGCTTCTTGATGATTTGCTGACACCCAATCACCTCTTTTACGTTCGCAATCACTTCCCGGTGCCGCAAATCGACATCCGCACTTATGAACTCGCCATTACCGGCGCAGTTCGAAATCCATTCAAAATCGCATATGAAGAACTCCGCGGCATGCCGTTCGAAACTCGTGTCGCCACGCTGGAGTGTGCGGGAAATGGCCGAACCTTCCTCGCCCCCCGCGCAGAAGGAGTGCAGTGGCAATCCGGCGCGGTGGGCACGGCCGAGTGGTCCGGTGTTCCACTCGCCGCGCTGCTTGATCGCGCTGGCCTTCAAGAACAAGCAACCGAAATTGTCTTTGAAGGTGCAGATGAGGGAGTTCCCAAGGAAAAGCCGGCTCCTCCCTGGGGAACCAGATACGCCCGAAGCATACCACTCAGCAAAGTGTGCGACGTGCTCGTTGCCTACGCAATGAATGGAGAAGGCCTTTCGCCCGAACACGGCTATCCCCTTCGAGCGGTCGTGCCCGGACACTACGGCATGGCCTCCGTAAAGTGGCTCTCAGCGATTCACGTTGTCACGGGTCCATTTCAGGGCTACTTCCAGACCACGGACTACGCTTACTGGAACGAGAACGGCACCGGAAACCCTGAACGCATTCCACTCGGCGAGATGTTTTTGAAGTCTCAAATCGCTCGGCCGAAAATCGATGAGATCATCGCTGCGAATTCCCACTACAGGGTCATGGGCGCTGCATGGAACGCCGATGATGTTGACCGTGTGGAGTTCTCAGACGATGACGGAGTGACGTGGCGTGAGGCGCAGTTGATTGATCCATCGGCGCCGGGAGTTTGGAGGCGCTGGCAATTTGATTGGCAAGTTCCGTCGAACCCCGGAGCCCGCATTCTTCGATCACGCGCTCGCGATACTCGGGGCAATGTTCAGCCGGACGAGCACGACAAACGCTATGGCAGCTACGTTATCCATCACGTTTTGCCTGTGCGCGTAACGGTCGGTCCTGGCGGAACAACTCGGGCTGTATCCGCTTCAGGTGACTGAGCGGAGCCGCTAGGGCAAAGCGAATGCCAGCACATAATCGCCTTGCTTTGAGTTCAGCTTTCCGTGGCCTCCAGCGCAGATCACGAGATACTGCTTGCCCTTCCACGTGTATGTCATCGGCGTGGAATTCGCCGACGCCGGCATCTCATAGCTCCACAATTCCTTGCCCGTTGCCGAATCGAGCGCATGCAAGTGCGGATCGATCGTTGCAGAGGTGAACACCAGTTCCCCGGCCGTGACCATCGGACCTCCAAGGTTGATCGATCCTGTCTGTTTCCCATGCATCAGGGTGCCTAGCGGGACATCCCATGCAATCTTGCCCGTGAAGAGATCGACTGCCTCGGTGGTTCCCCAGGGCGGGCGGTTGCATGGAGTGCCGCTGGGGGAAAACAAGAAGGACCGGTAGAGACCGTATGGCGAAGGCTCTTGATCGCCGAACTCGCCGTAGATGCGATTGTCCTGATTCTTGTGAACTTCAGCGTCGTACTCCGCGCGCGGAATCAGCTTGACCCACGCGATGAGCCGATTCGTATTTGCAATCATCAGGTGATGCTGCGGATCGTAAGCTGCGCTTCCCCAGTTCACGCCGCCCACATTGCCTGGCGCCTGCACGGTTCCCTTCAGACTTGGTGGCGTGAAGATCCCTTCGTTACGCAGCGCGGCAATTTTGTCCTGGCACCATTTCACGTCTTCGGGTTTGGGACCCCATGCGTCGGCGGCGTTGAACTTTTCCGGCACCAGCGAGATCGTCGAAAAAGGTTGCGTTGCCGAACTTTCTTCTCCCGGAATATCCGATTGTGGCACTTTTCGTTCTTCCACCGGCAGCAGGGGCTTTCCGTTGAGCCGGTTCAACACAAACACGTGCCCCATCTTTGTGTTGATCACGACTGCAGGTGTTCCGTCCTTCCAATCAATGAGCGTGGGCTGCGCTGCGACATCGTAGTCCCATAGGTCGTGATGCACCACCTGGAACCCCCACACGAATTTGCCGGTGGATGCGCGGAGGGCTACAACCGAATTCGCCCACTTGTCATCGCCCTTGCGAATGCCGCCGAAGTAATCCGGCGCGGCGCTGCTCGTCGGCACAAACACGAGATCATGCTTTGCATCCACTGAGAACACCGACCATGCATTGCCGGCGCCGGTGCGTGGATTCGTCTTCTCCGCCCACGGGATTGGGTCCCAGCTCCATCGCAGGGCACCTGTCTTCGCATCGAAGGCTCGCACCACGCCGCGTCCTGTGTCGACGCGCCAGTTGTCTGCGATCGACGATCCGACGATGACAAGGTTGCCGACAATCGCCGGTGGTGATGTCACCTGGTATCCGCCCGTCCACTCCGTCTGCGTAGCGGCATTCTTGTTCAGGTCGACTGTGCCGTTCGATCCGAATTCCGGACACGGTTTGCCGGTTTCGCCGTCGAGCGCGATCAAACGTGCATCCAGCGTTCCGATGAAAATCCGCAGCTTGCAGGGCTCGTTCGCCTTCTTATGAGCGTCGGTCCAGGCAGAGACGCCGCGCGAAGACACTTCGGAGTAGTTTCGGTCGAGGTTTACTCCGGGGTCGTACTCCCACAACTTTGTGCCGTTGCCGGGATCGAGCGCGATTACGTGGTCATACGGAGTGCTCAGGCAAAGCTTTCCGTCGACCAGGATCGGCGTGGCTTCGAACGCAGCCTTGCGCTTCAGCTTCGTTGGCGTATCATTCGCACCGGTGCGATAGGTCCATGCGAGCTTTAGATTGGACACGTTGCTGCGATTGATCTGCGCGTCCGCCGAATAGCGCATTCCGCCCGCGTCATTGCCGTATGCAGGCCAGGCGGAATCTTTTTGCGTCTGCGCAGCAGAGGCTGCGGAGATTGGTGTCAAGAAGCAGAGGGTCGAGATAGCGAGTCTCTTGGAGGCCACATTTCTCATCTCCGCCACCATACACTGCCTGGGCAGCTACAACGAACCGGCGTCTCGCATGCGTACGGACGGGACATTGAGAGTCATACTTTTAACAATCCCCTGAACCCTCTACCTTTGTAGAAACAGGGCGTGGTGTTCGCACCGATAAAAACGCGTCCATAGCGCCTTTCCGCGAAAAGCGCTCCGCCCAGCTTCGCAATTTCATCAGGAGTCTGCAGCCAGCTCTGTGTCTTCGTATCGAATTCACCGAGCTTCTGCAACTCCATGTACTGCTCTTCGTTGAGAGGTTCGATGCCCATTGCAGCCGCCATATTCAGGACGTTCCCAGCGACCGGAAGGCCTTCCTTTTCTCTCTTCTTTTGTCCCGCAGGATCGTAGCAAACGCTTCTACGCCCCATCGGACTCTCTGGCGAGCAATCGCAAAAGAGGAACTCACCGGTCTTCTCATCTTTCCCGATCACGTCGGGCTCACCGCCGGTGCGTTCCATCTCGCTGAGCGACCACAACGCCCGCGCATTCTGTGAGAGCCGCGCGTAGACATCCTCCCACTTCAGCTTTGGGTGGCGTTTCCAGTTTTTCTCGAAGCGCTCCTCCAGGGTTTCAAGAAGATCATCGCGCTGATCTTTCGAGAGCGCCGCATGTAGTTTCGATTTGCTCATATTCAGGATTGTTCTCTCATCATTTCGGTTGCTGAGCAGTGGCGGCGTCAATATTTGTCAGCAGAGTATTGATCTCAGGGTTGGACATGAACGATTTCCAGACCAGGCCGGTGCGTTGGTTTTCGATCATGACCACGATGGGGGCCTGATTGAGTCCCATAAAGATGGGAGAGACCCAGTTCTCGGTGGGATTGATTGCGTCTCGAAGACCGTAAATGTCCCACAGGGTTTCGCCGTAGTCGCGATAGAGATGCTTGAGCGCTGCCATGGAGGCATCGGGTGTGTAAGGCATGGATGACAGAGCACCGGTGGGAGTGATGTTGCCGATGTCATCCGGCTCGTTGGGAGCCTGGGCGACGTACCCATGAGGTCCGTCGCTCGCCGTGAGTCCCCATGTATCTGGACCGTAGCCGGCGTAATGCTTCGGATTGGCGGTGACGTAGGCACGATTGATGAGAGCGATATTGCGGTTGTTTTCGAAGTAAGAGCTGGTGAATCGATCGTGAAGCGCGTGCGGATCCATACCCATGAATGAGTAGTGGGTGAAGAAGAGCGGGCCACCTCGTCCAACTCCCACGTCAAGCTTGATGCCGTAGTAGGTGTTGCCGTTCGAGTAGAGATTTCCGTCTTTGGTGCCGCCCCAGCCTTCGCGATAGTGCTGCGCAAGTTCGGATTGCGAAGACCAACCCGAGTAGTACATCGAGGCGGGTACGCCATGCGTGGGTGAGGCGATGGCTAGCAGGTAAGTGATCATCACTTCGTTCCACCCGATGAGCGGGTGGTGGATTTGATAGGCCCACTGGGGCGACCAATGCCAGTAGAGAAAGTCGCTGGTCGGCGTCTGCCGGTGCCAGTCCCATTCAACGGACTCCCATAGCGCGGTGATGCGTTTTGATAGAGACTGTTCCGCGGGATCGGAGCCGTGGAGATAGCCGCGCGCAGCGAGAAGCCCTTGGACGAGGAACGATGTCTCGACAAGATCGCCGCCGTTATCGAGCATGCCGAAGACGGGCATGGTGTGTCCGGTTGCGCCGTTCATGTAGTGCGACCAGACACCGTGATAGCGGTCGGCGTGCTCGAGGAAGTTGACGATCCTGGTGAGGCGCTCGATCCCTTCGGCACGGGAGATGAAGTGGCGATCGATGCCGACAATCAGAGCCATGATGCCGAAGCCGCTGGCGCCGGTGGCGACAATGCGATCATCGCCCGGGATGTTTTCGCGCGCCATGCCGGAGTGGGGATCGGCGCCGTCCCAGTAGTAGTGGAAGCACGCCTGCTGCATCATCGTGAGGAGTTCGTCATCGTTGAGTTCGCGCGTGGAGGCCTCGGCTTCGTTCGACTGCGCGGATTCACGGTAGTCCCAGGTTGCGGCCGCGATTTTGTAGCGGGCGTGGAGGCCGGATTTGCCGAGGAAATCTTCGTATCGGTGGAAGCCGGCGAGCTGAATCCCGATGGACTTGAATGGGCCGTTATCGAGCGAACGGTAGATGACGTACCGGGCGAGAGCGGGGGATTCGCTGGAGGACCATTCCAGCTCGATGTGACGGTCGTAGCCGGTCGCGCGGAGGTTGGTGGGTGTGGGCAGAGATTCGGGGGACGAAGGCGGGTCGGCTACACGGATCTCATCGATGGTGAGGGTGTGGCGAACATTGTCGGGGCGGTCTTGATGAAAAGTCAGGCTCTGGAGAAAGGCGGGGTTGAAGGGATAAATGGAGGCGGTCGTAACTTCCGAAAACGGTATGCGAACCTCGATCCATTTATTGGCGGGGATGTTGCCGGTGTATTTGCCAAGAGCAAGAGGGGCGCTGAAGCTGGCAGGAAACTCGGCAACCTGCAGGCCTTCGGGCGATGTGGAGAGCACCAGCTTCGGCAGGTCGGCGGCAGCGATCGCCTGGGTTGCATAGAGCCAGAAGTAGAGTGTGTGGCCATCCAAGCCGGGGCGGCGATTGCGGAAATTGAGCATGGAGATTTGGGCGTTCCATCCGCTATCGGGTGCGGACTGCCAAGTCAGGCGGATCGCGTTGGGGGGAGTGCGGAAGTGCTCGGAGTCGACCGGAAGGCGGCCCTTCTGTTCTTCAACGAAGCTCTGGCCGTTCGTCTGCGCCTGCGAATGGTAATACGTGTCGCGGGTGAGGCTGTTATCGAAGATGACGTGGCGATAGTATTCGCCCGTGTTCTGTGCGCGTGTCGGAACCAAGATGCCTGCTGCGATGATGACGCAGATCGTTAGCCGCGCAACCCATAGGTTGCGGATTGAAATATGAGGAATAGAGCTTTTCATTTGTTTTTTCTCTCAGGAGCGGCTTATTGAGTGGCTGCGGGCGTAGGCTGGCCCGCACTCATTTTGTTGGTGTGTCAATGCAGGATGTCTCGCAAATTGCGTGGGCAACGTATCCGGCAGCGGTTGCGAAAGCGCGGCCAGCCTGGTCCATGCGTGCGGTGGCGGGATCGACGCCTTCGGTGAAGATGCCACCATCCCAATTGCTGGTGAGGAGGATTTTGAGCGCCTTGTCGTGCCCAGCTTTGAGGCGTAGCTCGTCGGCGATGCTCCATGCAGTGGTGAACGGAACACGGTAGCTGCCCGGAAGCCCGTATGGCTGGTCAGCATAGGAGTACTGGTAGTTCTTTGAATGCAGCCATCCGAAAGTGCGGACGAAGACAGGATCAGCCTCCGAAACGAAGCCAAGCAGCGGCAGTTTGAAAAGGGAGCCCGGTGGGATGTCGGTAAAAACGAAGTTCTTGCCGTCTGTGGCGGAGGCGAAGATCGCGCCGCCAGCATCAGGCGCAGAAGCGGAGACGCAGTGGGCGAGGATGGCATCGTGGAGTGCCGAGGCGCGCTTGTTCATTTCGGCGGCACTGCCCGAGTCATCGAGACGCTTGTAAAGTTCAGCGAGATCGGCAAGTGCGCGCCAGACGAGGACGTTGTCGTACGTAATGAAGGGAAGCTTCTGGAATTCGTCCTGTGGGTCCTGAAGCGACGAGTAGAGGCCGGTGGCGGAATCGAAGCGGGCGAGAAGACCTTCACGCAGGCGTTTCAATGCGGCCTGGTGCGAGGTGAGGAAGGCACTGTCGCTGGTGTGCCGGATGTAGTCGGCGAGGGCAATGACGGGCGCAACAGCTTCATCGAGTTGGAAGCCGTCTTCCAGGACCACGCCATCGATGAAGCGAGAGTGGGTGCCAGTGTTGCGCAACTGGATGGTCAATGCGTACTCGAGCGCGTCACGAGCGAGGTCGGGGTCGTTATCGAGAAGGGCAGGGAAGCTCCAGAGCATGGCGTCGCGATCCCAATAGGCTGCGGAGACGTAGTAGCGCGGGCTGCGCGAGGTGACGCCCACGAATTGTTCCGTGTCAATGGTGCGGCCCCATGCGTAAAAGTCGGTGAAGAGGAAGTTGCGGTTCATGAGCAGGTCGAGATCGGGCTTGCCCGTAGTGCGAGCGCGGGATGCGAGAGCTGCGGCGGTCTGATTGATGATGGCCTCGGCACCGCTGCGATCGATTTGTTCGCGAAGCGCGCGGGCATTGTGGGCGGCGCTGAATTCCTCGATTCCGCCGGCTAGAACAAAATCCGCTTCCATGGACTCACCGGGGGCGAGTGTCCTGAACTGCGAGGCGTCGACCGAAGGAGCAGGCGTCGTGGGCGGAGCATTGATCGCGCCTTTCGAGCCGGGATGAAGCAGGGTCCAAGCGAAGTCAGTGTCGGTGGTGATGTAGCTGAAGGTTTCCGCAGGTTCGACCCAGGCAGCGGGACCGACGGTTCGCTCACCGCGGAGAGCGACAGGGACGTAGGTGACGCGGTCGACCGAGCCAAAGCTGGCGCGAACCCCAAGGGTCACTTCTGCAGGAGCGGAGCGATGGCTGGTGAGAGTCATCCTGAGAAAGGCGGCGCGCGATTCGGGCGGCGCGCACCAGGTGAGTGTTGCGTCGAAGCCATCGATGGTGAGGTGTGCTTTGGGAATCCAGTACTGGACGAGTTCCCACGAAGGGTTCTGGAACGCGAGCGGCTTGCCAGCGATGGTGAAGTAAGGCTGCAGAGCGGGCGAGCCTTTGTCGCCGCTGACCTGGAGCAGACCGCGATGGTGCATGGATAGGAAGTTGAATGTGCCGAGAGCGCCGTCACTGGCGCGAATGTCAGGCAGAGAGATCCATTGATTGCCCGTGGGGAGAACGTCGTCAGGTCGAAGAGATAGGGGAGTGTGAGGGGTGACGGCAGGCGCGATTCCCAGGGCCAATATCAGTACCACGAGAATCTCAGAGATGTTGCGCACCCTTTGGCGGATCTTCAATGGCAAGACGCTGTGTGCCTCCGACGAAAATTACCGCGACAAGCATACACGTAGCCGGTCGTGGCGATGTTCTCAGATAACTCTGAGCGCAAAGGATTGCGCTCTGGAATCCATGTGGGAAATGGAGCTCAAACGAATTAGTTGAGGCGATGCTCATCATAGGCGCGGTGAAGGGGCGTCAGGTCGGTTGCGGTTGAAAACATCATTATTGACAACAGGATAGCGGGAGTGGTACTCATTGTTCGGTTGCGCAATCGTTTGCGCACTTGAGCACAAACGATTGTGCCCATCCACGACAACAAGCGTTGGCTGTACCCTTTGTAACCGAATTTCAGGAGAACGTGATGCAGGAAAACAATGTACTCAGCTCTCGTCAGACCGGCTGGGAACACAGGAGATTCTCGCACCCGCGGGCAGGATTGTGGACCATTGCCCTGGTGCTGTTTGCGCTGTGTGCACTTCCCACCCACGCCCAATACCGAGCCAGCCTGCAGGGAACGGTTGCCGATTCCCAGGGTGCAATGATCCCCGGGGCGCAGCTGACCCTTTCCGACACAGAAACCAATCGCGCGATCACAGCGACGAGCAATCCTGAAGGCAATTTCGTCTTCAATCAGCTTGCGCCGAGCACGTACAAGCTTGAGGTTACGCGCGACGGATTCAAGAAGAAGCAATTGGATGGAGTTCACATCATCGCCGAGCAGGCGAACTCGCTGAATGTTGTTCTGTAGACCGGCGGGACAACTGAAACGGTAACAGTGAACGCCGGGGACGCGCCGGTGATCGACACAGCAACTGGAAGCATAAGCGGAACGATCACACAAGAAAACCTGGCCAAGATGCCCGATTTTGGACGCGATCCTTTGCAACTGGCGAACCTGGCTCCCGGTATGTTCGGCGACGCTTCGCAGGCGCCTAGTGGCGGTACATATGCTCTGCCTGGCAACCAGGGAGATGGTTCTGCAAGCAGTTCGTCCGGCCCGTACATGACGGAGAATAAGCCGCAGGTGTTTGGTAACGGCGGACGCAATGACACCAACGGTGTGACGATCGACGGAGTTCAATCGACCAGCGTTACCTGGGGATCGGCTTCAGTCGTTACGCCGAATCCTGACACGATCAAAGAGATGAAAGTCGTCACGAATCCCTATGACGCGGAACTCGGACGTTTCAGCGGAGCACAGATTCAGATCATTACGCAAAACGGGACAAACCAGTGGCACGGAACGGGTCTCTTCAAACTCGATCGACCTGGACTGAATGCCTTCCAGCGGTTCGATCCTAACAACAATCCGCAGCGAAACAATGCACGGTATAACGAGTTCGGCGGAACGGTTGGCGGCCCGGTCATTCACAACCGGCTGTTTTTCTTCTTCGGATACGACACCATTCGTAATCACGGCAAAAACACCGGTGGTGGCTGGTATGAGACCTCAAGCTTTGATGGCTCATCAACGTCGGGAACGAACGCGAACAAGTTTCTCACTGTGAAGGGCGTGGGTGTCTCCGCTCAGAACATTCTTGAAGGCCCGAGTGATCCTCACAAGTGCGCAGATGTCGGATTGATACAGGGCGTGAACTGTAACTGGATCCAGGGGCAGGGTCTCGACCTCGGCAAACCACTAACGATCGGAGCCGGGCTGCACGATCCTTCGTACTCGGATCCTACGATCGTCGGTGGAGTGAAGACATTCCATCCGGGTCTGGGCGGCGATGGTTCTGGAAGTTATGCGGCAAACATGGATGGCAATGCCGACATGTTCTATGTCGCGACTACCGGGCCGAACAACACCATCAATTCGCAATACAACGGCCGAGTGGACTACCAGATGACGGACAAAGACCTCATCGCGGGGAATATCTACTACGTGCCGGTGAAGTCCGATAGCTTCTCGGATCGCCCGCAGAACATCTTCCATCACAACGCCACGAACTATTCGATGGGACTGCTCTACAATCACACGTTCAGCAGCACGATGCTGAATGAAGCTCGCGCGGACATGGCAGGGTGGAAATGGAACGAGCTGAAAGACAATCCGCAGGCGCCGCTTGGATTGCCATTCGCCAACGTTGAAGGACTCACCGCAAGTGGAGATAAGTTCAACACCTTCGCCAACGTGACCACGCAAGACCAAGGACCCGCGGGCTTTGGGCCGAGCATCGGAAGCGTTTTCGACCAGTGGACGCTGAACTTCAAGGATGTGCTCACGAAGGTGCATAAGAGCCATAACCTGAAGTTTGGCGGACAATACACGCGTTTGGCCCAACTCGATTCCGCTCCGTGGGCGGCCAGCGAGAACTTCTATTTCAACAACTACTGGGACTTCTTGAATGATGCGCCGCGGACGGAAGCTATCAGTGGCGCCAATCCCGCTACCGGTGTACCGACGGATTCGCGCAAGGATGACCGGCAGAATATCCCGTCGGTATTTGTCCAGGACGACTGGAAGATGAAGCCAAACCTGACTGTCAACCTCGGGCTACGTTGGGAATACTTCGGCGGCATGACGGAGAAGAAGGGGAACAATCCGCGAGTGGATTTAGGGGCGGCGGGAGCCGGGATATTCCAGAATCTGGCGATCGTGCTTAATCAACCGCAGGTAGATGCTCAGAAGTGGAACTTCGGGCCACAGGTCGGATTTGCGTGGATGCCGATGAAGCACCAAGGCAAGATTGTGCTCAGAGGCGGATTCGGCATGGCGTTTAACGGGCTTGAACAAGCCATCACGACAAATACGCGCTTTGACCCGCCGTTCCTGACAAACAGCAAAACGCTAACCGGAAACAAGATCGTTTACGGGATCAATGACGTCTTTACTTTCGGATCGCTCCCCGGTAATCCATCGCTGATCTCTACATTCAATTCCGCGAATCTGCCGACGAGCGGCGTAGCGGTGAGTGTAACGGGAATCGATCCTAAGCTGCCGACGTCGTATGTTTATCGCTACTCGCTCGAGGCTCAGTACGACTTGGGTAATCAGTGGGTCGCAACGCTGGGGTACAACGGTAGTTCGGGACGTCATCTGCCGCTGCAGTACAACCTGTACGACAAGTACGCGCCGCAGATTCTCTCGGCTGGATACGCGTTCAATCCGGCTGTGAATTACATCGACTGGTATGAGGACAGCGGCACGTCGAGCTATAACGCATTGAGGGCGGAACTCCGTCACCAGTTCGCGCACACTTTCGAGGCAGATGTGCAGTACCAGTGGGCACACTCGCTAGACAGTGGCTCCGGACCCTTCACCACATCGGACTACCAATGGCTGCCTGGTCACAATTGGGGGAACTCCGATTATGACGTGCGCAACACGATCAAGATCTTCGGGATGTGGTCGCCGGTGATCTTCCACGGACATGCGATGGCAGAGAAGCTCGTTGGTGGGTGGACATTCAGCCCTATCTTCGTTTATCACTCGGGTTTCCCATATAACCCCAAGTTCGGTGGAATTGCCTGCAACGCATTTTACCGAGGCAGCGGCAACTGCGATCTTCGGCCGTCCGCGTACAAGGGTGGCGCTTCGAGCGATCAATCTACGGATTCCTTCAAGACCGCAGCGGGGCACTATCCGGGCGGAGGTGCCGCGTTTTTCACGGATCCCGCTGTGATAGATAACTTTGGTCCCGGAGGTACGTCGGACGATCCAGTTTCATGGAGCGATACCTCGACTGTACCGACTGCGACAGCTCTTCCGCAGGCACCGGGGATCGGTCGAAACGCATTCTACGGACCTCGCTACTCGGATCTTGACTTCGCTGCTACCAAGGCGTTTGGGTTGCCATCGATGAAAGTGTTGGGAGAAAACGCCAGACTTGAGATTCGCGCGAATGTTTTCAACCTATTCAACAAAACCAACCTTGCTGAAGTTATCGGCAATATCACGGACACGAACTTTGGGCGTGCTAACAAGGCACTTGGTTCGCGGACGATTGAGGGTGAATTCCACTTCAAGTTCTAACCTGGTCTGACCTTTCTCCCTGCTCCTCGGAGCAGGGAGGCTGAACAAGAGGGAGCCGTCGGCGATGCGCCGCAGTGAAGACGCTCGGCGACGGCTTTCTTCTTTGCTGTTGAGATGAGAGTCTTCCTTTCAGAGAGATGTTGCTGCGGAACACAATGCGGGGCACGGTTTCAGCTTCAACTGAGCTGGCGCTGACACTTATGTTGTCGGCAGTTGTGGCAGGAATGTGTGCCCCGATATTCGGACAAACGCACGGTTCCACTTCGCGTCGCTCGGGTGCTGCATCGGAAAGCTTTGCTTCCCTGCAGAAGAAAGCCGATGAGGCGCGAGATGCAGGGCGGCTGGACGATGCTGCAAAGTTCTACCATCGCGCGCTATCGATCAATCCGAAATGGGCTGAGGGATGGTGGTCGTTAGGGACGCTGCAGTATGACAGCGACCGGTATGCAGAAGCGGAACTGGCATTTGAGAAGGTGTTGGCGATTGATCCGAAACACGGAACGGCACGGGCGATGCTGGGGCTGTGTGAGTTCGAGTTGGGGCAACCTGATCGCGCGCTGAAGGACATCCAGGAGAGCGAGAAGATGGGAGTCCTTGAAGACCAGCAGCTCAGGGATGTGGTGATGTATCACGAGGGCGTGCTGCTGCAGAGGGCAGGCCGGTATGAGGCAGCGAAGGGCGCTCTTTCATCGCTATGCCTGGGCGGATCAGGGAGCGCCGAGCTCGCCACGACCTTTGGGATGGTGGCGCTGCGGATGCCAGATGTGACGGCTCCCGATGCAAATACAGAGGCAGGCAAGGTAGTGCAGCATGTTGGCCGGGCCGCATGCCTGAGCGGAGCGAAAGAGTACGATGCCGCGAAAGCGGAATTTGAGCGCGTGGTCGCTGGTGCGCCACATTATCCCTTCTTGCATTATGCCTACGGGCGGATGCTACAGGATTCGCGCGATCACGACGGAGCGATCAAGGAGTTTGAGGCGGAGATAGCTGAGCAACCCCAGAGCGTTCTGCCACGCTTGCGAATCGCAGCTGCGGAGTACAAATGGAACCCCGAAGCTGGTCTTAAGTTTGCGGAAGAGGCGGTAAAGCTGCAGCCGCAGCTTCCGCTTGGACACTATCTCTTCGGGCTCTTGCTGCTGGAGACGGGGGCCTTTCAACGCGCCATTCCGGAGTTGGAGGAGGCGCGTAAGGCTTTCCCGCAGGAAACAAAGATCGACATCTCGCTGGCCAACGCTTATATGCAGGCGGGCAGGTCGCAGGATGCGGCGCGTGTTCGGGCGGAGTTTGCGCGGAAAAAGCAGGTGGAACAGGCAGCCGACTCAGAAGCGGTTGACATCACGGACGCGATGGACGCGAGATCGAAGCAATAGATGCAAGAGCAAGTGAGTATCGATCAGTTCGCGCACGGATGTGCATCAGGTCTTCGGTTCTTCGATTGTGATGATCTGGTCGGCCGGGATGCTGGTCAGTTGCTGAACGATGCGGCTGGGCCAGGTGACGCGGATTTCCATGCCGACGTTGTTCGACCCGAGGCCAAAGTGAACACGAGGATCACTGGAGCAGGCGTAGCCCACGGCGGTGGTTGCTTCGTTCCACTGCATGCGACCGTCGGGGCGCCGATTGGCGAGGGACAGAAGGCTCGTACAACGTCAGTCCTTCACTACCGCTATAGACCGGCGAATCGGAAAAGGGCGTGGCAAATGACGAGTCGATTCTTGAGTGTATTCGGTGCTGTCTTGATCGCTGTGGCTTCTCCCATCGCTCAGGCTCAGGCACGGGAGATCGCAATCGACGCGAAGGCCAGCGGGCATGCGTTTCCGCATTTCTGGGAGGAAACTTTCGGATCTGGACGAGCGATCTTAGCGCTGCGAGACAACTACAGGCGGGACCTGAAAGACGTGCACGACAGCGTTGGCATGCGGTATGTGCGCTTCCATGCAATTCTGCACGACGAAGTTGGAGTGTATGACGAGGACGAGTCTGGTAGACCAATTTACAACTTCACATATGTCGATCAGATTTATGACGGGCTTCTCGACAGGGGAGTAAGACCTTTTGTTGAAATCAGCTTCATGCCTTACAAACTCGCGTCAGATCCAAAGGCTATTCATCCGTTCTGGTACAAGCAGAATGTCTCCCCGCCGAAGGATTACGCGAAATGGGATGGACTAATGCGCGCCTTCGCGCAACATCTTGTGGATCGGTATGGAATCGATGAAGTTGCGCAGTGGTATTTCGAGGTTTGGAACGAGCCGAACATCGATTTCTGGGCTGGCGAGCCAGAGCAGGCAACGTATTTCGAACTGTACGATCACACGGCGAGGGCGCTGAAGGCCGTGAATCCGCGCCTGCGCGTGGGCGGACCTGCCACATCATCTGCACACTGGGTTCCGGAATTTCTGAAGCACGTGAGTGAACAGCACGTACCGATCGATTTTGTATCGTCGCACGGATACGCGGATGACACAGTTGAGGATTTGTTCGAGACGCATGATCCCGTTCCGATGCGCGACAGGTTGTGCAAGGCGATCGGGAAAGTCCATCAGCAGATTGCGGTGTCGGCTCTCCCGGAGCTGCCGTTGATGTGGACGGAATGGAATGTCCCGTCGTATGGAGATCTGGGCGCCCGCGACAACTGGTATGTAGGGCCGGCACTTGCGAGGGATATCAGCCAGTGCGATGGACTGGTGAAGATGATGTCGTTCTGGACTTTCGACGATGTATTCGAAGAAGGCGGAGTGAAACAGAAGCCTTTCGACAACGGGTTCGGGTTGATTGCGCCGGGCATGATCAAGAAACCGAGCTTCTACGACTTTGCCCTGCTGCACCTGCTTGGCGAGGAGCGAATTCCGAACGATGCTGAGGACGTGCTGGTAACGCGTCGCAAAGACGGCACGCTTGTTGTGGCGGCGTGGAACCTGATCGATGTGGACAGGGTTGCGGAGGGAAAGCCAATCACGATTCGGCTGAAGTTTGCGGGTGTGTCGCCCACTGCAAAGATTGCGATCGAGCGCGTAGATGAGACGCATGGCAATCCGCTTCGGACTTATGCGGCCATGGGGAGCCCGAAGTATCCAACACGAGAGCAAGTGGCGGAGATGAATCAGGCGTCCGCATTGGCAGCGCCCGAAGAGAGCGCATTGAAGAATGGACAACTTGAGTTGACATTGCCGGTAAATGGACTGGCAGTGATCGAGGTATCGCGCGACTCGAAATAAAAGATCCGGCGGGGTCACTATGTGACTGAGCCATAAGGGAACTACCAGAGAGGTGGACGTTTGATGGATTCATTACGGGCTTTATGCAATATGCGGTCAGGAAACCGGAATCGATCCTTTTGCATTCTTATGTTCCTGGTTCTGGTGTGTTTGCCTGGGTTGTGTGACGCACAGGCTCAATCCCGCAGCATTACAGCGCCTTCAAACAAGCAGCTGGCCTCTCCAGAAATTGAGCGCAAGGTCGATGCGCTGGTAAAGAAAATGACGCTGGATGAGAAGCTTGGGCAACTGGTTCAGTACAGCGACGGTGGATATAGCGGCCAGGCGCAGACAGCGGAAGAGACTGCGAATCCTGGTAAGAACCCGACGGCTCCTCACCCGGTAGATGCGATGGAACTGGTGTCGACGGGCAGATTGGGATCGCTGCTGAACACGGTTGGACAGGAACGCACCAACGCATTGCAGCACGCGGCGGTGGAGAAGAGCCGGCTGCATATTCCTTTGATGTTTGGGGCGGATATCATTCACGGGTACAAGACGATTTACCCTATGCCGCTGGCGCTGGCGGCGACATTCGACACGGAGTTAGTGAGTTCTCTCGCGCACATCTCTGCCACCGAGGCGCGGACTGGGGGCGTGGACTGGTTCTATTCGCCGATGGTGGATATCTCAAGAGATCCGCGGTGGGGCCGGACACAAGAGGGTGCCGGCGAAGATCCGTACCTGGGTGCGGCAATGGCGCGCGCTTACATCCGCGGGTATCATCAGGGCGATTTGTCTTTGCCGACGAGCGTGGCTGCCTGCGTAAAACACTATGCGGCATATGGCGCGGCCGAAGCGGGGCGCGAGTACAACACCACGGACATGTCGATGAGCCGATTGCACCAGGTTTACCTGCCGCCCTACAAGGCAGCGGTGGAAGAAGGCGCGGCAACGATGATGAGCGCGTTCAATGCGCTCAACGGTGTGCCCGCGACGGCGAACCCGTATCTGCTGCAATCGGTTTTGCGGGACTCGTGGGGCTTCAACGGGTTTGTTGTGAGCGACTATACCGCGGTCATGGAGTTGCGGAACCACGGAATTGCCCTGGATGCCGCAACAGCGGCGAAGAAGGCGATCACTGCCGGCGTGGACATGGATATGATGTCGCACTACTACGATGCGGAGTTGCCGGGTCTGATCAAGTCGGGAAAGGTTCCGATGAGCGTCGTCGATGAGGCTGTTCGGCGGGTGCTGCGGGTGAAGTTCGCTTTGGGGCTGTTCGAACATCCTTACTCCGAGGGGAAAGAGGTTACGGCCGCGGTTCCAGAGCACAGGCCCCTTGTGCGAAAGGCAGCGGAAGAAGCCATTGTGCTGTTGCAGAATCTGGTCTCGGAAGGCGGCACGACTCTGTTGCCCTTGAATAAGGATGTGAAGAAGATCGCGCTGATTGGACCGCTTGCGGACGACACCGGAGAAATGATGGGCGCATGGGGCATGACGAAGAGAGAGCCCGACGTTGTAACAGTGAAGGATGCGCTGGAACAACGGATGAAGCAGGTTGGCGGATCGCTGCTTTATGCGAAGGGGACCGAGATCAGCGGAGCCTCCGAGTCAGGATTCGCGGAGGCTATCGACACCGCAAATCACGCGGACGTGGTGGTCATGGCGCTCGGCGAGTCATCTGAGATGAGCGGCGAAGCGGGATCGCGCGCCTATCTCGACCTGCCGGGAAACCAGGAAAGGCTGCTTGAGCAGGTGGCCGCGACTGGGAAGCCGGTCGTGCTTCTGGTGTTTTCTGGAAGGCCTCTGGTGCTCGACTGGGCGGCGAAGCATGTGCAGGCGATCATGGAGGCATGGTTTCCCGGAACAGAGGCGGGTAACGCAATCGCAGATCTGATGTTCGGCGATGCGGTGCCGAGCGGCAAGCTGCCGATGAGCTTTCCGCGCGCGGTGGGACAGGAGCCGCTCCATTACGACCAGTTCCCGACGGGAAGGCCTCCGGTGGGAATCGATCTGAATCAGCCGCCGGGCGGAGATTCGCGGTTCTTTTCGCGCTATGTCGACGTGCAGAACGATGCCTTGTTTCCGTTCGGCTTCGGGCTGAGCTATACGAAGTTTGCGTACGAGGGCGTTGCCGTGTCGCGGCATTCGGTCCCGTTGAAGGAAGCAAGTTCCGCCAGGACGAAGAACCTTGTCACGGTTACGGCGACGGTGAAGAACACCGGCGAACGCGAGGGAACGGAAATCGTGCAGTGCTATCTCCGGAATCTCGGAACGAGCCTGGAGCAGCCCGTACGCAGTCTGAAGGGCTTCCAGAGGGTGACGCTAAAGCCGGGTGAGTCGAAGCAGGTCACGTTCAATCTGGGATTCGCTGAACTTTCGTTCTTCAACAATGACGGTCATCCAGTGATCGAGCCGTCGGACTACACCGTGTGGGTGGGCGGAAGTTCGACGGCCGATCTGCACGATGACTTCAAAGTTGTGCAGTAGGCCCCTCAAAATTCAAACGGCGTCCACATTGTGCGGCGGTACGGGTATGCCTCTCGAACATTTGTGCCCGGCGGACAACGATCCGCTTGCGGAGGATCGCGGCCGCGTGGAGAAGTCTGCGAGCTGGATGCGCGAGGCCGAAGAATCCAGATACGATAAAGATCCAGATCGGAACGATGCCTGATTCTGAGATTTGGGAGCGTTTACAGAGCGGTGCCGGGCCAAACGGGCAGCATCGATTTAGATGAGAAGTTTTCGGATATCGCAAGATGTTTCAATCAGCTCGAAACATCGGACTTGCGAAATGCCGGCTAGAGGCCGCAAGATGTGTGCGGCGCCATCAGATACTGTAGTGAGGGCGGAAGGTATAGGGGAAGTTCAGGAAATGATCTGAAATTCCCTTGGAAGGCCCGAAGCAGGAGTTTCGGTAGAGATCGACAGCCGGAAGGGAGGGGGCCCTATGGCGTCACCAGCAGGAACCGAAGTTCATCAAGCGGACGATGACGGACATTCCAAAGCAGACCCGGAACAAGCAGAAATGCTGCTGCGGGAAGTAGCTGCTGCCTTCAGAAGACGGGAATTTGGAACAGAGGCTATGCAGGAACTCCCTCCCGAAGGTTTGGCGTCTAGTATCGAGGCGAAGTATCGCGCCCTGCTGGAGCAGATCCCGGCTGTTGTGTTTATGGCCTACATCGATCGCGGCACAAGCGAAGCCTACGTCAGTCCTGAGATTGAAGCGGCGCTGGGCTACTCGCGCGAGGAATGGCTTGAAGAACCGGCGCGCTGGTATGAGCGCATTCATCCAGATGACAAAACGCGCTGGAGCATGGAAACGGCAGAGATGTTTCTTTCAGGCAAGCCTCTGCGTTCTTCCTACCGCGTGATCGCGCAGAACGGGCGGGTGGTGTGGTTCCGGTGCGATGCACGCCTGGTTCGGCGGCCGGACGGACAGCCCTGGTTCATCCATGGGGTTGCATTTGATATCTCGGATCTGAAAGAGACGGAACGGGCTCTCCAGCAGGAGAGGAATTTCATCGCGGGGATTCTTGAGACGGTCGGTGCTTTGATTACCGTGCTGGATCAAGAGGGCCGGATCGTGCGCTTCAATCGAGCATGCGAATTGACGACCGGTTACAAATTGGATGAAGTGCGCGGGAAGCACATCTGGGACTTTTTTCTTCTGCCTGAGGAAGTCGAGCGCTCCAAGGCGGGACTCGTTCATCTCATCACGGATTGCTCGGGGCACGAGTGTCAGAGCCATTGGGTTACGCGTGACGGTGCGACGCGGTTGATTACGTGGTCCTGTCTGTCATTGTCGCAAGATGACGGACCTCCGCAGTACATCATTGCCACAGGAATCGACATCACCGAGCGCGAGCACCTTGAACGCGCACTGCTGGATGTGAGTGCAAGAGAGCAGCGCAGAATCGGGCAGGACTTGCACGACGGTCTTGGTCAGCATCTGACGGGGATCGCTTTCATGGCGAAGGTCCATGAAAAGAAATTGGCGGAGACAGATCCGGTTGCTGCCGCGGAGGCCGGAAAACTGGTTCGTCTCGTAAATGAGTCCGTTCATAAAACTCGCGAACTGGCACGCGGCCTGCTGCCAGTCATGTCGGATGCACAGGGGTTAATGTCAGCTCTGCAATTGTGGGCGGCCGAGGTTGAGGATATCTTCGGAATTTCGTGCAGATTCGAATGCGACACACCTGTGTTGATCCGCGACATCGCAGTTTCAACGCACCTGTATCACGTTGCGCAAGAAGGCGTGAATAACGCGATCAAACATGGAGGAGCGAGAAATATCGTACTTCGACTTTCAAGCGCGAATGGCCTGGGTGCATTGCAAATAGTGGATGACGGTTCCGGGATTCCGGAGGACCGGCAAACCTCAAGCGGTATGGGGCTGCACATCATGACGTACCGGTCGGCAATGATCGGCGGAAAGCTGGAAATCGCAGGGAGCTCGGGCCAAGGCACGACAGTCACTTGCACCTTTCCCGTGGGTCACTAAAGGATGCGGATTGCCGAGGAAATACAAATGATGAATTCTTTCGTTTCAGAGCAGGTTGCCTCTCTCGTAAAGAAGTCGGTATTAGTGGTGGACGACCATCCTTTGATGCGCCAAGGCCTGGCGATGCTGATCAATCAGCAGCAGGATATGCAGGTTTGTGGAGAAGCCGAGGACATGCGGGTCGCTCTGCAGTGTATTGTGCAGTTGAAGCCCGACATCGTCATTCTGGATATCTCACTGAAAGGTCCGGACGGGCTGGAACTGCTCAAGACTATTCGGGCCGCGAATCCTGACCTTCCAGTGCTGGTCCTATCGATGCACGATGAGGCCATCTATGCGGAGCGTGCACTGCGAGCCCGCGCCAACGGCTACATCATGAAGCAGGAGGCGACGGAAAAGGTGTTGGTTGCCGTGCGTCGCATTCTGGATGGGGAGGTCTATCTCAGCGAGTCGATGTCGAAGAAGCTGCTTCAGCAATATATCGATGGTGCGCCATCGATGCTCGAGTCGCGGATAGCACTGCTTTCTGACCGGGAGCTGGAAGTCTTCGGCCGAATCGGTGAGGGGCACGCAACCCGAGAGATTGCCGAGGCACTGGGCCTCAGTGTCAAAACCATTGAAACCTACCAGGCACATATCAAGGAGAAGCTTGGGCTGAAGAGCGGGCGTGAACTCATTCAACACGCCATTCAATGGAGTCTGAATGGAAAGTCGAAATGACGACGGACCTGTTTGGCCCGGGCCACTTCAGGCTCCCTGCAGAACGTGTAATGTGGGCTTACGCATTTCCCGATCGCGAATGGGTTGGTATCCCTTGGGAACGTAGGCGCAGCAGGGTTCTTCGCCGAGCGGATTGCCGGTGAGTGCGTAGGCTCGGGCTCTCGATCCTCCGCAGATCTGCTTGAACTCACAGGCGCCGCACTTGCCTGCGAGCTGCGAGACATCCCGCAAATTGCGAAAGAGCGGTGATTCACGGTAAATGGTTTCGAGAGGCTGCTCCCGAATGCTCCCGGCAGATAGGGGTAGGAAACCGCTGGGGAATACTTCACCTTTGTGCGAGATGAAGACGAACCCTTTGCCGTCGTTGAGCCCACGAGGAGCGCGGCCGATTTCGTCCTTTGAGACTCGCGTTTCGGAGGGCATGATACCGGATCGCTTTTCTGCAACCTTCTTCTGCAGGACGAAGCGACGATAGTGTTGTGCTTCGGTTGTTTTGATATCGAATGTCGCCGACCTGGAAAGTTGGTGGAGCTTCTCGAACACTCCTTCGAATTCCTCTGCGCTGAGCAGATCGTTCAGCTTGCCGCGTCCCGTGGGTACGAGGAAGAAGACGCTCCAAAGCGCGATGCGCAGCTCTTCCATGAGTGAGACGATCTGGTCGATCTCGCCAATGTTGCGGCGGCTGAAGGTGGTATTGATCTGAACGGGTAAATCAACTTCGTTGGCCCAGCGAACGGCATCGAGCGTGCGGGCGAACGATCCGGAGAGGCCCCGGAACGCATCGTGTGTTGCTGCGGAGGCTCCATCCATGCTGACGGCCAGACGCGCGAGGCCGGCTTCTTTCAGACGGACGACAACATCTCTTGTGAGGAGCGGCGTTGCGCTTGGTGTGAGGGAAACCCGGACTCCGACAGTTCGCGCGTAACGGATCAGCTCAAAGAGATCCGGTCGCTTGATGGGATCCCCGCCGGTGAGGACGAATACAGGGACCTTCCATGACGCGATTTGATCAATGAGCTCTTTGCCTTCGGCAGTGGTGAGCTCTTCAGGATGGCGTTCGGGCTGAGCCGAGGCGCGGCAGTGAACGCAGGCAAGATCGCACGCCTGGGTCACTTCCCAGATGGCAATGAAGGGGCGCTCGTTGAAGTCGACGGTCTGAATCTGCGGGTTCATATGCGTAATAGAAGCAGGCGGTTGTGAGACATGCAGTGACGAAAGTCGCTCGATTCGAAAGACAAAGGAGGTTTTCGAATCGAGTGACAAAAATCACTGTAGGCGCGGCAAAGTCACTCTAGGTTGAGATAGAGGTCAACCTATGGCTTTCCCCGCCAACCAACACGAGATATTGCTGCACCAGCGCAACAGAAGCTGGGTGTTGCGTGCGTGGATCCTGAGCGGGATCTTCTTCATGGCTCTCCCGGGCACTCTGCTTGGCTTTTCGAACTTGATGGCTATCAGTGCTCATCATGGGCTGGGCTCGATGCCGGCCGCGTGGATGGAAGGACATGGACATGCGCAGATGTTCGGATGGATCGGAAGCTTCATTCTGGGCATCGGATTCTATTCGCAGCCGTTGCGGCCGTCGGGTATTCGTGTTCCGCTTGCCTGTTTTGGATTCTGGACGACTGGGGTACTTCTACGCTGGATAGGCAATATCTACGAGTGGCATTGGCGGACGCTTCTGGTCGCGTCTTCTGCGCTCGAGCTAGTCGCGGTTATTTTGTTCCTGTTTGCAGCTTCGCATCATAAGAGAGCGGATGCAGAAAAGGGTGCGAAAAAGGGCATAGAAGTATGGATGGTCGCCGTACTATTGAGCACTGTTGGGCTGACCGCGGCAGTGATCTTCAATTTCGTCGAATGCCTTCATCTAGCCCTCCATGCGGCGACGCCTTCGTTCCCGCACGTGCTCGATCAGAAGTACCTTGTGCTGCTCGGATGGGGCTTCCTGGGCCCGGTGGTGTGGGGCTTTTCGGCGCGATGGCTGCCCTCTTTTCTGGCGATCAATGAGCCACGCGTTCGCGCGCTGCAGGCAGCGTTGATCATCGATGTTTTGGGAGTGTTCGCGGGAGTTGCCGGCTGGCTGCCGCTGGCCACTTCGCTGTTCGCTCTTGCCGCTGTGACGGTCGTGTTCGCGCTGCATTTGATCGAACGCCCGCTTGGTCAGGCCAAAGTATTGGGCATCCATCCGAGCTTTCCATACTTCATCCGGATTGCGTACGCCTGGCTGGTGATTGCAGGAATCATGAGTATCTGGGCGGCGCTTGCTGACAACCATGGAGGCGTCTGGGGGGCATCGCGCCACGCACTCACGGTGGGTTTCGCCGCGACAATGGTGTTCTCCATCGGTCCCAGGATTCTGCCGCACTTCTGCGGGGTCATGCGTCTGTTCAGCACGCGGTTGATGTTTGCGAGTCTGCTTCTGTTGCAGGTCGGCTGTACTTTGCGAGTGAGTTCTGAGCCGCTGGCATATGAGGGCTTCTCGTCGTCTGCGTGGCGAGTTCTGCCTGTCTCAGGGATGCTCGAGCTGACAGCGGTGTTGATCTTTGCGGTGAATATTGCCGTCACCATTCTCTCTGGTCGCTCAGCATTTCTGGCCGCGAATGAAGGGCAAGCAACCGCCGCATGAATATTTTCAGGTCCTTGTGACTTTAGTCCCTGAATGCCTTTTAAATACCCGATAACTTCAACGTTATTAATCCGAACTGCACTCATTGTGCGAATCGAGGCAATCCATGAATTACAAGCGTTATTGGCTGGCACTGGCCGTGGTCATCCTGGGATCGTTCGCCGTCCTGGGTACAGTCGGCAGAAAGATGATCAGCCAGGCTCCGCCAATCCCTGACGTGTACTCGGCTGACGGGCAACTTCTCTTCACTGGTTCCACAATCACGGATGGTCAGGGGGTCTGGCAGTCGATCGGCGGGCAGGAGATCGGCACTATCTGGGGACATGGCGCATATGTAGCCCCCGATTGGAGCGCCGACTGGCTGCACCGCGAGTCGAGCCTTTTGCTTGACTCATGGGCGCAGCGCGAAGGCGCCTCGAATTTCGCGAATCTGAGCCCCGAGCAGCAGGGCGCTCTGAAGGCGCGCCTGGTCACAGCCATCAGGACGAATACATACGACGCTGCGACGAATCGCGTGACGCTTTCGGCTGATCGGGTGGCGGCGTTCCAGCAACTCGCGGCTTACTACGCCGACGTGTTCGCTTCCGGTCGCAAAGAGTACGCGATTCCGCAAGGTGCCTTGACGAACACCGTAAAGCAGCAGCAAATGGCTGCTTTCTTCTGGTGGAGTGCATGGGCGACTAGCACAAACCGGCCGGCTGGGACGGTGAGCTACACAAACAACTGGCCGCATGAACCGCTGGTTGGGAATGTGCCATCCGCTGGATCGGTGCTTTGGAGCATCGTCAGCATTGTCTGCCTCATTGCCGGAATCGGCGGGCTGGCGTGGTGGAATTCAGCACGCGAGAAGGAAGTGGTGCATGGACCGTATCCCGCGCGCGATCCGTTTCTTGGATTGCAGCCGACACCTTCGCAGCGAGCGACCATCAAGTACTTTCTCGTGGTTGTCGTTCTCTGGGGCGTTCAGATCCTGATGGGGGCGATCACAGCTCACTACGGAGTCGAAGGCCAGGGATTCTATGGAATTCCTCTCGACAAGTTTCTCCCCTACGCAATCACGCGCACATGGCACCTGCAGATTGCGATCTTCTGGATTGCGACATCGTGGCTGGCAACTGGTCTCTATGTTGGCCCAGCGGTCAGTGGGCATGAACCGAAGTATCAGCGGCTCGGCGTCAACGTGCTGTTTGCCGCGCTGGTTCTCGTCGTCGGCGGATCGCTGGCCGGCGAGTGGTTCGGTATTCAACAAAAGCTCGGAAACCTATGGTTCTGGTTCGGCGCTCAGGGCTTTGAGTACGTCGATCTCGGACGGTTCTGGCAGATTCTCTTGTTTGTTGGCTTAGTGCTGTGGCTGTTCCTGATGGTTCGGTCGCTCAAGCCTGCGTTCAAGAAGAACAGTGAGGATAACTCGCTGCTTGCGCTCTTTCTGATTTCGAGCGTGGCAATTCCAATGTTCTACGCGGCGGGCCTGATGTATGGGCAGCGCAGTCACCTGGTCACTGCCGAGTACTGGCGCTGGTGGGTAGTTCACCTCTGGGTTGAAGGCTTCTTCGAAGTATTCGCCACGGTAGTGATTGCCTTCCTGTTCACCCGCTTGAAGCTGCTTGAGATTCGCAGCGCGACACGCGCAGTGCTCTTTTCCACGACGATCTTTTTGTCGGGCGGCATCATCGGAACGTTTCATCATCTGTACTTTGCTGGTTCAGGACCGGCGGTGATCGCGTTGGGCGCGGTGTTCAGCGCTCTGGAGGTTGTGCCGCTGACGCTGATCGGCTATGAAGCATGGGAGAACCTGCGGCTTGCTCGTCCGACTGAGAAGGCGCCCTGGATTGCGAACTACAAGTGGCCCATCTACTTCTTCGTCGCGGTTGCCTTCTGGAACCTGGTTGGCGCGGGCGTATTTGGATTCCTGATCAATCCGCCGATCGCACTCTACTACATGCAGGGCCTGAACCTCACGCCAGTGCACGGGCACACCGCTCTCTTTGGGGTGTACGGAATGCTCGGGCTCGGATTGACCCTCTTCTGCCTGCGTGCGTTGCATCCTGCGCGGCGCTGGAAGGAAGGCTCGCTGAAAGGCGCGTTCTGGTGCATCAATCTTGGCCTGACCTTTATGGTCGTGCTGAGCATGCTCCCGATCGGATTGATGCAGGCTATGGCCTCCATCGAGCAGGGCACGTGGTATGCGCGTTCGGCTGAATTTCTCCAGACCCCGACGATGCAGTTTCTGCGCTGGATGAGGGTCCCTGGCGATGTGCTGTTCGCGGTTGGGGCGGCCTTGCTTGGCTGGTTTGTCCTCGGGTTGCTCACTGGGCACTCGTTCGAGAAGGATTCCGCGCGCGTGGGCAAACCAATCGAAGTCGAAGAGAGGGAACTGGTCGCCCAATAACAAGCCTGATCAACGCACAGCGGGAAGTGGCCTATGCAGCGCTTCCCGCTTTCTATTTGAGAAGGAGCGGCACCAGTGACCAAAGTCGCTGAGGCCAAACCACGAAGCATCTACGCTGAGAATGAAGGAGGTCGTAATGACCGTAACCACACAGACTGTACGCGAAATCGCACTGGAGAACCCTGCATCGATTCGCGTATTTGAATCATTCGGAATTGACTACTGTTGCGGCGGACGGAAGCCGCTCGCCGAGGCATGCGAGGCGAAAAACATTCCGCTGGACGCAGTCATTGCCGCGCTGGAGAGCGGAAACGGGAGCACCGCGGAAGTCAATCAGGATTGGAGCAAAGAGTCGCTCAGTTCGCTTGCTGCACATATCGTCAATAGGCATCATGCCTACGTCAGAAGGGAACTGCCGCGGCTGGCGGAGTTGGCGGCCAAGGTCGTGAATCGGCATGGGGATACCAAGCCCGAGCTGCCGATCATACAGTCGAAGGTCGCGCAGATCAGCGAAGAGCTCATTGAACATCTTGCGAAGGAAGAGGTGGTGCTGTTCCCCTATGTAACCAAGCTCGAGCGCGCAAAAGAAGGGGGCGCGGCGAGACCGCATGGATGTTTCGGCACCGTTGCGAGTCCGATTGCGATGATGACGCAGGAGCATGAGGCGGCTGGAGCTCTTATGGCAGAGATTCGCGAACTCTCCAGCGACTTCACACCGCCCGTTGGCGCTTGCCCAACCTTTCATGCGTTCTATAGCGGTCTGCGCGAGTTCGAGCAGGATCTTCATCAGCACATACACCTGGAGAACAACATTCTGTTTCCGCGCGCGCTGGCACTGGAAGGAACTTTCGTCTGAGCCCGGCTAAGTTCGCGGTTTCGCCAAGTCAGCTGTGCGGAGAACCGGATGCGCCGGAACGGTGTTTGACGGCGGCTTGAACAGTCGTCGCCTGCATGTCACGATCGGTTACGAAAGCGTCGTGGCATGCCATGCCTGCGGAGCGCAGCTTCTGGAATTGCGAATTTGATCTCAGGCCGTCGAAGAAAGGGTCCTTGTCCACAGCGGGATAGGAACAGTAGTGGTGCTCGATCGCGATCTTCAACATTCTCAGAGCAGCGGCGGTCTGGCCACAATAGGCGAGGTGCCCGGCGAAAAGGTAATCCATCTCAGGGTCGTCATCGATCTCGACCGTCTCCGCCAATGATTTGATTTCTGCTGGCTGCGCATGGCCGGCGCATGCCTGCAGCATCTTGTAGCTGCCCCAATGAGGTATCTGCGGAGTGGGAACGCGCAGGGCTTCAGCCGTTTTGCCCTCGCGCAGGAGAAGTTCGATGGCTGCAGACTTCGACCATTCGGAGCTGAGGTCCTTGCGTACAAAAAATCTGGCCCGATCATAATTTCCCAATTCCCTGAAGGTGGTGGAGCACGAACCCCAAATCACCTTCGTTGCGAGCAGGACTGCGATCTCACATTGTCGTCCCGCCTCATTCAGCGATCCTCCATAGCGAAGCACGTAGCTAAGCACATGGTGCAGGTTGGGATCATCGGGTTTACGCCGCACCAGCTCAAGTGCGATCTGGTGCGCTTTGACAAGATCCCCCCGTTCCGTGCGATGGATGGTCATCTCTGCGATCGGATCGAGGGAGTCCGGATTGAGAGCGAGTTCCTTGTCCAAAGCAGCGTCGGAGAGCGCCATGATCTCGGGGCCGCCCCCGCCGAAACGCGCATAAGAGTAGTAGCGAAGAGCGAGCATCTCCCATGCAGGCGCATAATTCGGATCCAGCAGGACGGCACGACGCAGAAGGTCCGTGGCCTGCTTGTCCGTTTTGTTGTCCCAGTTGAGAGCGATGCTCTTCAGATAGAGTTCGTAGGCTTCTTCGTTTGTTGCGCGAGGCGGCGAGTTGGTCGTGAATTCCCGCACCCCCAGCGCCTCGGCAAGATGTCCATGTGCGATGGTGGCGATCCGCTCCTGCATGGCCAACAGATTGTTTGGAGCCAGGTCGAAGCTGTCGTGCCAGATGATGCGGTCTTCGACTGTGTCGACCGCTTCCATCGTTATATGCAGCCGGTCTCCCATGATGAGGTAGTGTCCCGTGATGGCTCTATTGGCATCGAGGTCGCGGCCTATCTTGCGAAAGTCAACGCCGGGGTCCGTGAATCGCGCGGATGCTGCCAAAGGCCGCACGGTGAGGGATCGGGCAGCCGCCAGGGAATTTGCGATCTCATCGGGAAGAGCGGATCGCAGATAGTCGAGCGAGGTTGATCCGGAAACGTTCTGAAAGGGAAGGATTGCGACATTCATGGCTTCCGGGGCAGTTGGACGGCTGCGGCGGCCAGCTGCGAGGCCAATGATCACCGCGAACAGGAGCAGAACCCCGAATCCGGCCCACACCAAACGCCAGCCGAATGGAAGCCACCCTTTTCTGACTTGAATGACTGCGCCGGGCTCCTTCGCCGCCGCGGCTACCTGTTCCGGTTCGATTGCAGACTTGTCCCGATCCACCTGAGCGACAGGCACAGCTATCCTGTACCCCACTCGCGGCACTGTCTGGATTACATCCTGGTCGCCGAGAGCCTTTCTGAGCTTCGACACTGCTGTGGCCAGGGATGCGTCCACGACAAGGACCCCGGGCCACACTGCTTCAAGCAGTTCTTCCTTTCGAACGACTTCGCCGGAGCGGGAGAGGAGATGCCGCAGCAGTTCGAGAGGCTTTCGCTCCAGCTCAACTGCCTGGCCGCGCACCCTGAGCTCGAAACGCAGATCGTCAAACTCGCAGTCTGCAAATCGCCACAGACGTCCTTGCGCGTTTTCAGAGTGCGTTTCGGGGAAAGCAGACATCGAAGCCGGTTCCTTTAGAAATCTTCAGGGTTTCGTTAGGACAAGTTCGGGGAGTGACCTTCAGGATAAGCCGAAGTTGAACCGCTTCAACCTTCTTTTTGATGGCACTGATTGCGCGTCCCCGGGAGGCCTGCGTCCGCGGAGACACCCACGTCCAGCAATTTCTTGCTCTGTTTGACATTGAATGTTTTATCTCCCCGGAGGCTCCTGATGCATGTCCGCAAACTTCTGGTCCCGCTCTTTGAATATGCCCTCCCCCTTCCCATCCTGTTTTTCGGACTTTCTCTTTCATGTTCTGCCCAGAGCGTCTGGCAGAAGATGAAGCAGAACGTCCTGCAGCAGCAGTGCCAGCAGGGGTTGCAGAAGGCCTGCCAGGCGCTGGAACAGATGAAGCAGAAGCAGGCGCAACAGCCTCAACAGGGTCCAGAGCGGCACGGAGATGAGGCCGGTGGGTCTCGGCAGCCGCTGACGGATCACGGCAGCCAACATCAAGTTGGGGGAAATCGGGACGAATCAGGCCCCATCCATCCGCCGCAGGGCACGAAGGTCAGCGAGACGCCCCTGGCGCCTCTGGCGCCGCAAGCAAAGTTTTTTATCAGCCCTCACGGGGTGCATGTGGCGACGCTGGAGAACAGCGGAAGTCGAGCAGTCATCTATTACGAGGGCGTGCCCGGCCCCAAATTCGACGACATTATCGGAGGTAGCAGCAATCTCGGTGGGGAAGTGAGCGTCGCCTTCAGTCCAGACGGAAAGCGTTACGCCTATTGCGGCCGTTCTGGCAGCGAACTGGTTGTCATGGTCGATGGTAAGGAACTGATGCGCAGTTCCGAGTCGCTGGAGGGCCAGTTCAATGGATCCAGTTGTGGTCTGGGATTCACCTCGAACAGCCGGCACGTATTCATGATGCAGAACGTGCGCACCTCGACGATGAGGGGCGGATCGTTCACGCGGTTCTTCTTCGACGGCAAACCATCGGCTCTCAATACGGGTAGCGGAACTCGGGCAGACGGCAACGTTGGAGGTGTCCATCTTTCCTTGAGCCCGGATGGCAATCATTACGCCTACGTTGCCACTGACCCAGCCGACGAACAGAAGTGGGCTCTCGTAATTGACGGCAAGGCAGCCCCTTATCGTGGTGGGAACCCCCAATGGACCGCGGACAGCCAGCACCTGTACACGACCCTTGTGACTTCGATTCCGGGAAAGGGGCAAGTCGCCGAAGCCATGCTCGATGGCAAACCGATTCTCCGCGCCGACCAGATACGGCTTCATCTTGCGCCTGCCGGAAGCATGCTCGTGGCGGAGATTAACGCAGCTTCCTATACGCCCCGTCCGATCAAGTTTCTCGTTGTAGACGGGAAGAAGGTCGCTGGGTCTGAAATTGTGAATCTGCGCGGTGTGGATTTCGACCAGGTGACGATCAGTCCCGACGGAAAGCACTATGCCGCCCGATACACAAATGCGCAAGGCCATCAGTATGTCCTCGTTGACGGCAAGGCAGGGCAGGAGTACCAGAATGTCGACCATCTGGTGTTCACTTCGGATTCAGGCAACATCACGTACACTGCCTTCTCGAACGGGAAGAACTACGCGATTATCGGCGATCAGGAGTCGAATACCTGTTTCACTGCGCCGAGCAGCCCGGTGATCGATACACATGGTGCCCTGATGATTTCTTCCGCGGGCGGCCGTGCAGGCACGATATGCGGTCTCACTGGTGGTGCACCGGCGATTTACCTGGATGGCAAGACATTGCCTCTTCCCAACGGAGCGCTGGGTGCCAGCGATCTGCGATTCTCTCCTGACGGGAAGCACTACGCATACGGCGTGCAGCTTCAGGGCGGCCTTCAACGGCTGGTGATCGACGGCGTCGTGCAGATGAATTCCAATCTCGGCACGCCGAGCATTCCACGCGCGCATTACGTGTTCAGCCCCGACAGCCAGCACATTGCCGTCGATTCCGCTCCGCCAACGCCCACCAGTGAGTTTGCATCCGGGATCTTCGTGGATGGCAAATACTCTCCGGTCGTTGCCAACCCAGGCATGAAGAAATTGGAGTTCACTGCCGACAGCAGACACATCGTGTGGGCGCAGGGAGTGCCTTCGCGAGACGCTTTACGCATCTTCGTGGATGGCAAAGCCGTGGCGGAAGGAGATACCGCCGTCTCTCCCAACTTGAATGAGGGCTGGTGGGATATGGCGCCCGACGGCAGCCTCTCGGTTCTGGTGCAGGACGAGAACAATTTGAAGCGAATCACCATCACTCCCTCAAACGAAACGAGCGTGGCCTCCTTGAGTGGGGGCGGAGCACTCGTTGCGAAGCGGGATTGAACGCGCACTCCATCTACGTGACCAGGAAAGGATGATCTTATGCGCTGCTGCACCACGCTTTTTGCCGTTGCCGGGTCTCTCGTGTTGCTGGTTTCAGGGTGTGACTCCGGTCCAAAAGGGACGTACACCGACGCCAATGGAGCCGTGATCCTCGAACTCAGGTCCGGGGGCAGCGCCAATTTCACTTTCATGGGTGATGTCCAGGACTGCACGTTCCAAAGCAGCGGAAAACAGCTAACCCTGAGCTGCAAGGGCGAGGCAGGGAAAACTGTTTTCAATATTCACGACGATGGATCGCTCACGGGACCTCCGGGCAGCTTTATGCCTCCCTTGCGGAAGCAGAAATCATAAGCGGGCGCAGACGGCGATGTGTGGTTCGCCATGGCGGATGACGGTCGTGGGAGGATTTACCGCCGGGAGGGCCGCCCCTGGATCAAAGGCGGGCTCACGCCACTCAAAAAACTAAGCACTTCTGTTGTCCAAGTTGGTTCCCAGCTTTGCCACCGCGACCGCTCAGGGTTCTTCGACTTCGGCGTCATAACCGATCGCCATACGCCGTTCACTTTCTTCTGTATAACTTAGGGGCGAGTGGCGATGGCTGCCCGATATTCAGCCGAACCTGAAGCGGACGAAAAGCATTAAAATACGGCTCATTTTCGGTAAAATTCCTCGCTAGTAAAACCCTTTACCAAAGCACCTAAGTTGAACAATTTGAACAAATTTAAGATTAGTTCAAAATTCAAACTTTATGTTGTTGACTTTGAACTGGAGAGAGGGTAAACAGGTGAGCGGAACAACAACTTAAACATAAAACTAGCTGTACAAATCTTCCCCTGGAGGGCTTGGTTGAAAAACCATAGGTTTGTTCTCTGTTCCGCAATCATGGTCATGCTGTGCCTCATCATGACCGCGAGTTCAGCACTTGGCCAGTCAGACAGTTCATCCTTGTCGGGCACCATCACAGATTCATCCGGAGCTGTGGTTCCGAATGCGAAGATCACTGTTCGGAATGAGGCGACACAGACCAGCAGAGATGCCATCAGCAAGGACGACGGCAACTTCACGATTCCCAATCTCGCCCCGGGCACCTACGCGGTTCGCGTGGAGGCGCAGGGCTTCCAGACGACGACCCTCAATGGCGTGCACGTCGACCCGAACATCGGCCGCCGAGTCGACGTTTCGATGAAGGTGGGCGACACCACGACGTCTGTAACCGTCGAGGCTTCTGCAAATACCGTTCAAACAGAAAGCGGATCCGTTGGCCAGCTGATTACTCAGGAACAGGTCAAGAACATTCAGCTCAACGGGCGCAACCCACTCTATCTGGCGCAGATGGAGCCGGGTGTGGTCCGCAGCAATTCGATGGCTGCCCTGGGCTTCGGACTGGATAACCCGCTCAACGTAAATGGCGCGCGTAGCCAGGAGAGCATGCAGACGTTCGACGGCGCGCCCATGGTGCGTACGCGCTCAAACGGCACCAGCGTGGGCGTGGCCAACGTCGATTCAACCTCAGAAGTGCAGGTGCTGGCCGTCAGCTATCCGGCTGAATACGGACGCACGTCGGGTGGTTTGATCCGGCTCGTTCCTAAGAGCGGCACCAGCAATTATCACGGAAGCGCCTTTGAATACTTCCGTAATAACGCGCTCAATGCGAATACATGGCAGCGCAACGGCGCGGGGCTTCCACGGCAGGCTTTCCGGTACAACCAGTTCGGCTGGAACTTCAATGGCCCTGTCTTCATTCCCGGCCACTTGAATCGCGACCGCAGAAAGCTGTTCTTCCTGGTTGGGCAGGAGTGGGTGAAGTACAACCACGATGACACGACATCGGCGACTCTTAAGGTGCCCACAGCGCTGATGCGCACTGGAGACTTCAGCGAACTGCTTGGGCCAAACATCTTCTACAAGACTCCCGTGCAGATCGTGAGTCCCACCACTGGACTTCCTTACCCGAACAACGTGATCCCTGCTGGTGAGCTCAGCCCGAATGGCATTGGCCTGCTGAATGCGTACCCGGCGCCGAATTTGACCGGCAATCCCACGAGCAACTGGATTGACTCGGCCCTGTATACCGAGAGCCAGCGCAAAGACAATATCGTTGTCGATTACGTTCCGACGGATGCCCATCACTTCCGCTTCAGTCTCTTGAATTACAAGTACAACGACTACGAGCCGCACTTCGGCAACTTCAACACCAACCCGCGTATCTTCGATCGCCCGAACCAGGTAGGCGTCTTCCACTACACATGGACAATCAGCCCAACAACGGTGAACGATGCGTTTGTATCCGGGGCTGCGGATCACGTCGACATCAACATCGATACATCATCGGGTTTGTTCGATCGGACGAAGTACGGCATCAACTACCCGTACCTCTTCGGATCCGACACCAAGGTCGTCCCGAATAAGATTCCAACCATTCAGATTGCTAATTTCGGCACCCTCGATGGCGGACCTTATCCCTCGCGTTCAGGCGGCATGGTGTACGACGTGGGCGACACGCTGACCAAGGTGATGGGGAACCACACGGTCAAGGTCGGCGGTGTGTGGGAGTATGCCGGCGAAAACAACTACGATCAGATCAGCGTAGACAACACGCGTCCGGGAACAACAAACAATCAGAACGGTCTCTTCAACTTCACGGATACGAGAGGCGGTTCAGCCTCCTCGCCCGTGCCGACCACGAAGGCTGCGGTCTCAAACGTCGCCCTCGGTCTCTTCGACACTTATGGCGAAATCGGACAGCGGTCGTACACGCCGTTCCGGGGCAACATGTTCGAGGGGTTCGCGCAGGATCAGTGGCGGATGAATCCGAAGTTCGTGCTCGAGTATGGCGTGCGATATAGCGTGATGATGCCGTACCACTCGCTGTGGGGTAACCAGGCATTCTTCAGCCCGAGAGACTACGATCCCAACATCGCTCCGACGGTCAATCCTGCTACTGGCTTCCTGACCGGCGGCGATCGCTACGACGGCGTGGTCATCCCTGGCAACGGTTTCCCCAGCGAAGCGAAGGGACACGTTCCGGATAGCATTCTCAACGGCGACTATCAGCGTCTCTTCCGCGGGTACGACAGCGACTACTCACCGACGGTCTACAGCGATATCCAGCCTCGCGTAGGTTTCGCTTTGCAGCTTAACCCTGTGACGGTGATTCGCGCTGGCGGCGGTCGTTACGTGCAGAGACTTGGTATCAGCGATACCGTGCACGTTGGCGGCAATGCGCCGTTCCAGCCGGCATCGACGGTGAGCCGCGGTGTTGTCGATAACCCGGGCGGCATCGGTGTGAATATCACCCCGCTGGCGTTCACCTCTCACGCGTATACCTACCCCAGCCCAGAGGCATGGGCGTGGAATCTGACGGCTGAGCATGAGTTCTCGGGCTTGGCGACATTCACACTGAGCTACGTGGGACGCCGCGGCTATCACCTGGAACAACTGGCAAACATCAACCAGCTGCAGCCTGGAACCACACAGAACCCGGCCAACAAGGGTGTGAACGCCGATGCGCTTCGGCCTTACAAGGGCTTCTCGACCATCATTGAGGCCGAGAACACCGGCGGGTCGTTCTACCACGCAATGGAAGCAAACCTGAAGCGGCGCCTCACAAAAGGATTCCTCTTCGGAGTCGCCTATACGTGGTCGAAGAGCCTCGATTACGGATCATCGAACGGCACGAACATCACGAACGCGTTCGACAACAGCATTATGTACGGGCCCAGCGACTTCGATACACGTCATGTGATGGTCGCCAACTACGTATGGGATCTTCCTTTTGCAACTCACTCCACACATAGGCTGACACGCGCCACGCTCGGCAACTGGCAGTTCTCCGGAACTCTCCAGGCGCAATCGGGACGGCCGCCGAGCGGAAACGTATCCCGTAATCTCGATCAAGCTGGCGTTGGACCCGGTTCGGGTAATCAGTACTATATTCATACCCGTGCACCAGGACTGCCGCATCGGTTCGGTTCGGCAGCCGGCGTTCAGTATTTCGAGCCGGGTGTCTTTCAACCTGCACCGCTCGGCACCTTCGCTCCGCGGGGATCTCGCAACGTTGTCAATGGACCGGGATTCCAGAGCTACAACGCCGCTTTGCAGAAGTCATTCCATCTTATCCCTGCTTTAGAAAGCCATGCCTTGATCTTCAAGGCAGAGGCTTTCAATTTTCCCAACCACCCGAACTGGGATAACCCGGATGTGAACCCAACAAGCGCTACGTTTGGAAAGGTGACAAGCAAGGGAACAACTTACTCCTCAGAACGTCAGTTCCAGTTCAGCCTTCGCTACGAGTTCTAGTAGCGGAGCGATTCTGAGTCGTAGATTCATCCATGAGGGATCTCGCGCAACGAGCGAGATCCCTCATTTCCATTTAGAGCAGAACCTTGGCAGAAATCAAAATCCGAACCCCGATGCAATAGGCAAATACGTGTCGGCGCCTCTCGGCCTGAGCGATCTCGTGCGTTGAGCTCAGAAATGCTTTGCGCACTAACCGTTCATTGCGCCAGGGAGATGTAGGATTATCACGACTATGTTGATCACGGAGGTCTGTCGATGGACCACAAGGAAAGCAGTCGCAGGGACTTTCTGAAAACAGGCTCAGCAGCCGTTGCCGCTACCACGGTCGCATGGAGCGCACGGAGTTATGGTGCGATTGCCGGCGCAAACGATCGCGTCAGAGTTGGTGTGGTCGGGTGTGGCGACCGCATGAAGGGCGCCTTGATCCCGTCGTTTCTGCAGCACAACAAAGAGCTGAACTTCGAATTCGTCGCGATTTCCGATCTCTGGAACAAACGTCGCGAAGAAGGAGTGGCATACATCGAGAAGCTGGGCGGCGGGCACGTTGACGCTGTCCGCAATAACGATGAGCTATATGCCCGTAAAGACGTCGACGCAGTCCTGATCGCGACTGCCGATTTCCAGCATGCCCTGCATGGGATTGAGGCGGTGAATGCCGGGCGCGACGCCTATGTTGAAAAGCCGACGGCTCACACGATGGAAGATGCTCGGAAGTTTCTGGCGGCAGTGAAGAAGACCGGCAAGATCGTGCAGATCGGCACCCAGCGTCGAAGCACGCCGAGCTACCAAAAAGCAGCCGAATACATCCAGTCTGGGAAGTTCGGCGAGATCGTCATGGTTGAGATGACCTGGAACGTTAACCAGCCAGGTCGATGGCGTCGGCCCCAGGTCGTTCCTCAACTCAAGGAGCAAGACACAGACTGGAAGCGCTTCCTTCTCGATCGTCCTTATGAGCCGTTCGATGCGCGGAAGTACCTCGAATTCCGGCTGTTCTGGCCGTATTCCTCCGGCATCCCCGATCAATGGCTCGTTCACCAGATTGATACCGTTCACTGGTTCACTGGCTTGCCGCACCCGCGCAGCGTAGTCGCCAACGGAGGCATTTACCTGTGGAAGGATGGCCGCAAGAACTGGGACACGATGACCGCTGTATTTGATTACGGTCCGCTTGACGACCCGAGCAAGGGTTTCCAAGTGCAATACACATCGCGATTCACGAACTCCGCTGGGGGCGTGAAGGAGTTGTATTACTCCAACGGCGGCATGATCGACATGGACAAGCAGACGGTAACGCCGACCGGCGGACTGACCGCTCGTTCCGCCGCGGAGATGGATATGAAGCCAAATCTCCTTCCAAGCTTCTCGCTCGTTGAACATGCGGAAGCGGCGTCCACTGCCGCAGACACCGGCGCCGATCCTCAAACATCCGCGAACATGCGGAATTGGATGGAGTGTGTGCGTTCGCGCAAAACGCCGAATGCTCCCATCGAAGCCGGATACAGCCATTCAATTGCACTCTGCATGAATGTCGCCGCGATCCAGACCGGCCAGAAAGTCACCTTCGACGATAAAACGCAGCAGGTGATTGCTGGGGGGAAGGTCTATGCGTAGGCTCGGACCTGCGCTGCTCATCGCGGGAATGACAATATTGGTCTCATCGGCGTTCGGGTCGGATTCGGCAAAGGGCGTCAAGGTGCTTGCGAACGAAGCGCAACGCCGAGTAGACATCACAATTGATGGCAAGCCATTCACATCGTTTGTCTGGCCGACAACGCTCAAGAAGCCCACTCTGTTTCCGCTGATTACGGCCGACGGGATTACGGTGACACGAGGATTTCCTCTTGAGCCAAAAGCCGGAGAACGAGTCGATCATCCTCATCATGCCGGGCTATGGTTCAACTACGGAAATGCAAATGGCTTCGATTTCTGGAACAACTCTGACGCCATCAAGCCGGAGAACCGCTCGAAGATGGGCGATGTGGTGTTCAACAAAATTCTGAATGCCCACAGCGGAGCGGATAGCGGCGAGCTGGATGTCGAGGCCACCTGGGTTACGGGGCAGAACCAGCCGATACTGGAGCAGACGACACACTATGTCTTCTCAGGCCGGAAGGGCGTGCGTGTGATCGATCAGATCATCACCCTTAAGGCGCTTGATCGCGTGGTCTTCCATGATGACAAGGAAGGCTTGCTGGGCATGCGGGTCGCCCATTTTCTCGAATCGCCAACGGAGAAGGGCGGTGTGTTTACCGATGCCAGCGGTAAGCCGACCCAAGTGGCCGCTGCAGATACAGCCGGCGCTACTGGAGTCTATCTGACGAGCGAAGGGATCAGGGGCGATGCAGCGTGGGGAACACGAGGCCGCTGGTGTGCTCTGACCGGGCACACAGAGGATCACACCGTGACGATCGGCATCTTCGATCATCCGCAGAATCCCGGTTTCCCGACATATTGGCATGCACGCGGGTACGGCTTGTTTGCAGCCAATCCGCTGGGACGAAGTATTTTCGATCCAAAGCAGCCTCCTCTGAATTTCACAATCGAAAAGGATCAGACGGCAACCTTCCGTTATCGGGTGGTGCTCTACTCAAGTGATGCAAAGCCGGATGAATTGAATCGTGAGGCGGATTCGTTTGCGGCCGCGTACAAGTAGGGAAGATCGTCCGGCAATCCAAAACGATCCGAACTTGATCCTCAAGGACGAATATCGATGAAGACTTTTGATGCAATGCGCCGAGAATTCCTGCGCGCAGGCGGTTTCGGGGCAGCTGCAGCTGCCGTTCCGTCGTTGTCCTTTGCTGCCGAAAGAGCGGGAGATCAAGAACCGCCATCATCTGCCCCAGGGATCTTCAATGTGCGGAAGTACGGCGCGACAGGTGACGGCAAAACGCTCGATACAGATGCGATCAACCGCGCAATCGAGGCGGCCGCGGGATCGGGAGGTGGATTGGTCTACTTTCCCCCGGGGAATTATCTCTCCTTCTCAATCCACCTCAGGAGCGACGTTCATGTTCATCTGGCGCAGGGCTGTACGATTACTGCGGCTGACTCTCCATTGCCGGGGCAGCAAACTGGTTACAACGGAGGCAAGTATGATGCGGCCGAGCCGAACGCACCATGGGAGGACTATCAGGACTACGGTCACAACCACTGGCACAATTCGCTGATCTGGGGCGAGAACATCCACGACTTCAGCATCACGGGGCCTGGTCTCATCTTCGGAAAAGGCCTCAGCTTCGGAGCGAACCGGACAGCACGCGGCGATTACCCAATTTACGTTGCAGAACAAGCCGGCGTGGGTAACAAGGCGATCGCGCTCAAGAACTGCCGGAATGTCATCCTGCGTGACTTCTCGATTCTTAAAGGCGGACACTTTGGCCTGCTGCTCACCGGCGTCGACAATCTGACCATCGACAACCTGAAGATCGATACCGATCGCGACGGCATCGACATCGATTGCTGCCAGAATGTTCGCGTATCCAATTGCACGGTCAATTCTCCTTGGGACGACGGCATCTGTCCCAAGTCGAGCTATGCTCTCGGTTATGCAAGGCCCACCAAAAATCTCACCATCTCAAATTGCCTGGTGACCGGCTCTTATGTGCTCGGGACGGTGCTGGATGGGACATTCAAAAAGTACGGAGAAGGAGAGCGAGTCGGCCGCACTGGACGCATCAAGTGCGGAACAGAGTCGAATGGTGGCTTCATCAACGTCACGATTTCGAGCTGCGTCTTCGAGGGTTGCCTCGGATACGCGCTGGAAAGCGTGGACGGCGCTCTGCTTGAAGATTTCACGATTACAAATACAACCATGCGCGATTTGTACAGCGGACCGATTTTCATGCGCCTTGGAAGGCGGCTCCGCGGGCCAAAAGAGAGCACCAAACCCGGAACGATGAAGCGTGTCTTGATCAGCAACTTGACTTGCTTCAATGCGCCGGTACCTGGTTCAATCCTGACCGGTATCCCGGGGAATGCGATTGAAGATGTGAAGCTCTCAAATATCTACATCGAAACTGCTGGCGGTGGAACCGCGGAGATGGCGAGGACCGTTCCGCCAGAACTCGAAGATGGATATCCCGATCCACACAGATTTGGACCGATAACTGCCTCAGGCTTCTTCATGCGGCACATGCGCAACGTTGAAATGAGCCACGTTGAGATTGCGAACGCCACGCAAGATGCGCGGCCGGCTTTTCATCTTCTCGATGTGAACCGGGTGGATTTCTTTGCGATCACCGCGCCCCGCAATGCCGAAGGCGCTTTCGCTCTCCACGATGTGAAGGACTTGAGGATCGGATGGAGCCGGGCAGCTGCGGATACGGTATTGAGCAGTGCCGATAACAAAACAGTGTGAACGCGTCAACACGGAGGACTGAATTGCTTACCAATCCGGGGATGAAGAGCTTGGCAGTTATAACGCTGCTGACGGCCGTCAGTATAGCCGCAGCGCAACAACAGGACTACTTCAGCAATTGGCCTCAAGGGGCCTCTCCGCAGGAAGTCGGCAAACGAGTCGCAGAGCACTTCATCACCAGTCCACATCAGGGTAATCATGTGTTCTACGGAGAGGTGGGCACCTGGTATGGAGCGCTCACCTTCGCACATTTGTCCTCAAACAAGGAGTTGCAGGACAAGCTGATCAAGCGATTCGATCCTCTGCTGCCCGGAGGAGCCGATGTCAATTTGATTGGGACGCGTCGTCACGTGGATGACGAAATTTTCGGCGTCATACCTTTGGAAATCTCGATACTCATAAAGGATCCAAAATACCTCTCGTACGGCAAGGAATACGCAGATCGCCAATGGGAGAACCCTCAGCCGGATGGGCTTTCCGTGGAGACTCGGTATTGGATCGACGACATGTACATGCTGACCATCCTCCAACTCGAGGCGTATCGAGCCACGAATGACAAGAAGTACCTGGATCGTGCCGCCCTTGAAATGGTGTCTTACCTCGACAAACTTCAGCAGCCGAACGGTCTGTTCTATCACGCTCCCGATGTCCCCTTCTTCTGGGGACGGGGCGATGGCTGGGTGGCTGCTGGAATGACGGAGATGCTGCGCGATCTGCCGGCCGATCATTCTCAGCGGGCGCGCATTCTCAAGGGGTATAAGTCGATGATGGCCGCGCTGCTTCAGTACCAGGGCAAAGACGGCATGTGGCGACAGCTCATCGATCACGAGGAAGCGTGGCCGGAGAGTTCGAGTTCAGGAATGTTTACTTTTGCGTTGATCTCCGGCGTAAAGAACGGCTGGCTCGACCCAGGCACTTATGGTCCTGCGGCTCGCAAAGCCTGGATAGCTGTTTCCGGCTACGTCGACCAGAACAGTGACGTGACCAGCGTCTGTGAGGGCACAAACAAAAAGAACGATCTGGAGTATTACCTCGAACGCAGACGGAAGACGGGCGACTATCATGGCCAGGCGCCAATCCTATGGTCTGCGTCGGCGCTGCTGCGCTAGCTGAACGACCTCCCATCTGGTCCTTACGTCTGGACGCCTCGTCGGCGTAGATGAGTGCCGGGGTTCCACGTTTTCTCAGGACCATCCTGTTTGAGCTAGGCTGATGTGATGAATCAAATCGATCTGCAGAATCGGATTGCGATCGTCACTGGAGCCGGCCAGGGGATCGGTCTCGCGATCGCGGAGCGAATAATCCAATCCGGTGGAAGAGTGTCGCTCTGGGATCGCGATGCACAGGTTCTCCAGAAAGCCGCAGCCCGGATGCCAAAGATAGCTGAGCACGACCTGCAAACCATCGACGTTGCAGAGGCCGCCTCCGTCGAGCGCGCGGCTAAGGCAGTCGTCGACAAGTTTGGACGGATCGACATCCTGGTCTCAAACGCTGGGATAGCCGGACCCAATCACACGTTGTGGGAATATCCACCTGAAGACTGGTATCGTGTCGTAGACATTAACCTGAACGGCACCTTTCATTGCTGCCGCGCGGTCGTTCCATTCATGCTCGAGACTGGTTATGGACGGATTGTGAATGTGGCGTCGGTTGCCGGAAAGGAAGGAAACCCCAACGCCTCCGCATATAGCGCGGCCAAGGCAGGAGTAATTGCGTTAACCAAGTCGCTCGGCAAAGAGACAGCTCAAAAAAATATCGCGGTCAATTGCATCACTCCTGCCGCTGCCCGGACGGCGATCTTCAATCAATTGTCGAAGGAACATATCGATTACATGCTCGGGAAAATACCGCGCGGACGTTTTGCGGAACTCAACGAGATTGCGGCGATGGTGGCCTGGCTCGTCTCAGAAGAGAATTCGTTCACCACTGGCGCTGTCTTCGATCTGAGCGGCGGCCGAGCCACCTACTGAATCAAGGCACATCAGATGCGGGACGCCCGCTCGCGCATTGGGAATGTCTCTGGGATACCTGAATGAAGTCTTGCTCAGCTCTTGATGGACTAGTACAGTGCCGAATAGGCGTCGATTCTTCTGGTCAGAAATGACCAGCGGTTAGGATAACGAGTCATTGAGCGACATACGAGCCAACCCGCCCGCTCACGCTCACTCGTTGGCGTCCACTCCGATCCAGAGACATGGAGATCTCCTGGAGCACGACGCTCCTTCAATCGCCGCGAGCGAGAAGCTGTCGCGGGCGGTTGCGCGCATTCGGGTGCGGCTCGTGCCATTTCTCATGCTGATGTACGTTATCTCTTTTCTCGATCGATCGAACATCGGCTTCGCAAAGCAGGCGCTCCAATCCTACGTTGGTATCTCGCCAGCGAGCTACGCGCTTGCAGCCGGCTTGTTTTTCATCAGCTACTCATTCTGCGGATTCCCCAGCAACCTCATGCTGCACAAGATCGGCGCCAAAGTGTGGATGACGGTAATCATGACGGCATGGGGCCTGGCATCCATGGCAACCATGTTCGTGACAGGCGATCTCTCGCTCTACATCGTGCGTCTGCTCCTCGGTGTCACGGAAGCAGGGTTCTTCCCCGGCGTGATTCTCTACCTCACTTATTGGTTTCCAAGCCGGGTGAGGGGGCAGGTCATGGGACTTTTCTACATCGGAGTGCCGGTTGCGATGATTTTTGGAAACCCGCTTTCAGGTTTCCTCCTGGAGATTCACACGTTCTTTGGGCTGCAGGGGTGGCAATGGATGTTCTTCATCGAGGGCCTTATCGCGGTCGTGGTCGGAATCGCGACATTCTGGTACCTGGATGACCGCCCTGCGCAGGCATCATGGATCCCACCCGATGAGGCGGCGGCTCTCTCCGAAGTTCTGCGCGCGGAGGAGAGTGAGCGTCGGTCAACCAGCCCTTCGAAGCTTCTCGTAATGATTCGCGATCCGCGCGTTCTCCTCTACCTTGCGATCTATTCCTTGATTCAGATCAGCGTGTACGGCGTCGTTTTTTACCTGCCAGCCGAAGTAGCTGCTCTCCTTCACAAGCCGGCCGGCATTGAAGTCGGATTCGTATCTGCCATTCCGTGGGTCGTTGCTCTTATCGCGGTTTTCTGTCTTCCGCGTGCTGCAGATCGATCCCGACATCACCGCATGTATGCAGCGGTGACGATGTTGGTTGGAGGATGTGCAAGTTTTGCGTTTCCCGCTGCGGGGCCGATCGTTGGCATCATCGCTCTATCGATCGCAGTATCCGCGTTTGTTGCTGTGCAACCCATCTTCTGGACTTTCCCAACAGGCTATCTTGCAGACCGTGCTGCTGCCGGTGGAATCGCTGTGATCACGCTGGGTAATCTCGGCGGCTTCATCGCTCCAAACCTGAAGGTCTGGGCAGACCGATTCTTCGGGTCAGACAACGCAGGTTTGTACCTCCTGGCCGCGCTTACCCTCCTCAACGCCGGGCTGATTCTGATGGTGGGCGAACCAGTGCGTAAAACGAGAGCCGCTTGAATGCGCCAGGAGCCTCATCATCTCGACGAGATGGTGCACATCTCCCATGACGATGTGGAATCAGCCATGATATAAATCGGCTTGCATAAACGGCTATAGCAGTCCGCTCCCAACTCACGATTTAAGCCGCAGCAGCAAAAGTCCAGCACGATCCGATCGCTTCGATGACACGCACAGCAATTCACAAAGTTCCGCGGAGCGAGAGTCGCTGGCTGCCTGTCGTGCTGGTCATGGTTGCGATCGCGATAAGTTATTTCGATCGCCAGACTCTGCCCGTCGCGATCGCCGCGATCCAGCACAATATTCCCATCTCAGATCAGCAGTTCTCGTATCTTCAATCAGCATTCCTGCTCTGCTATGCCGCTGCCTATGTCGGAGGCGGGCTTCTTCTCGACACGGTCGGCACACGGCTTGGCTTCATCCTGATTATGCTGTGGTGGTCCATCGCCTGTGCGCTTCATGGACTAGCCTCAGGCTTCGGTCTGCTCCTGCTTGCTCGATTCCTGCTTGGCCTCGGGGAGGGCGGAGGGTTTCCAGCTGCAATCCGAGTTGTGTCCGAATGGATCTCTCCCACGCATCGTTCCACTGCCGTGGGTATCATCAACGCCGGCACTGCTGTCGGGTCAGTACTGGCGCCGCCTCTTATCGGATTCGTACTGCTGCGCAGCGGCTGGCGGATGGTTTTCTTTCTGTCCGGCGCTGCAGGCATCGCATGGGTCGTGTGGTGGATGATCTCCTACACCATGAATGCCCCGTCTGCGTCTTCAGTTGCTACACCCACTCCGGTCCGCCGATCGAGTGTCGCCACGCTGTTATCGATTCGCAGTGTGCAGGCCCTGGTATTTGCAAAGTTCATGAGTGACTCGGCGTGGTACTTCCTGCTCTTCTGGCTGCCCAAGTATCTGTATGATGCCCGTCATTTCGATATCAAGCACGTCAGCTACTATGCCTGGATCCCTTATGCTGCCTCTGGAATCGGAAGTTTCCTTGGAGGCCATTTCTCCAGCACTCTTCTCGGTCGCGGCATGAGCATCGACACAGCTCGGAAAACGGCACTCGGGTTGAGCGCCGCACTCATGCCCGTTGTCATGTTCGTTCCGCAGGTGCCTGTTCACTATGCGCTGGCGCTGTTCAGTATCGCGTTTTTCTGCCAGCAATCCTGGTCGGGGCTCATCATGACGGTGCCCGCCGACATCCTGCCACTCTCTGCGGTTGGTACCGTTTCTGGCTTTGTCGGGTTTGGCGGAGCAATCGGCGGAGCGCTCTTCGGGATCGTAGCCGGCTACCTGCTCCAGCACGGCTTCGGCTATCAAACGCTCTTTATACTCGTTGGTAGCTTCCACCTGATTGGCTTCTTCGCCATCTATTTCATCGGCGGCAGAATTCAACCACTGGGCGCCAATGACCTCCGGGAAATCGAGGCTGAAATATGAAGATCACAGAAGTCCGGACACGCGTAGTTCAGTGGGAAGGCGAGACGGTGTCGCTTCCGCCTCATTTCTGTACCAATCCGATGGACCTCGTGAGCTATCGTCAGGCATCAATGGGGAATTTCTCCTTTCACGGATGGTTGCTGGTTGAGATTCTTACTGACACCGGGCTGGTGGGACTGGGCAATGCGGCGCTCTCACCCCTGGTGACGAAGACTCTGATTGACACCTACCTCAAGCCGATCCTGCTCGGCAGCGATCCGTGGGACACGGAGTTTCTATGGCAGCAGATGTATCGCCGCACCATGGCCTTCGGACGCAAGGGCGTCGCAATGACCGCCATCTCAGCCGTTGACATCGCTCTCTGGGACATTCTTGGAAAGGACGCCAGGCAGCCCGTCTATCGTCTGCTCGGCGGACGCACAAAAGAGCGAATCCCGGTTTACGCCAGCCGGCTTTACGCCATGCCGATCGATGAGCTTCGAGCGGAGGCCCAGCGCTACAAGGACGAGGGCTATACGGCGATGAAGCTTCGTTTTGGCTGGGGACCCATGGATGGCCGCGCAGGCATGATTAAAAACGTGGAACTCGTCCGCAATGTCAGGGAAGTGATCGGTGAGGGGATCGATCTGATGACCGATGCCTACATGGGCTGGACGCTCGACTACGCCAAGCGCATGCTTCCGCTGCTGGAACCGTTTGGCATTCGATGGCTTGAGGAGCCGGTCATTCCCGACGATACTCGCGGATATCGCGAGCTGAAGAAGTACGGTCGTGTTCCGATTGCAGGCGGGGAACACGAGCACACCATCTTCGGTTTCCGCTCGCTCCTTGAAGAAGATGCCCTCGACACGATTCAGTTCGACACCAACAGGGTCGGAGGTATCACGCAGGCTCGCAAAATTTCGGCGCTGGCTGAATCGTTTCAGATTCCCGTGGTGCCGCATGCAGGACAAATGCACAACTATCACGTGGTGATGGCCAGCCTGAATTCTCCCATCGCCGAGTTCTTTCCCAAGGTAGACGTGGAGGTCGGCAATGAACTCTTCTGGTATATCTTCGACGGCGAGCCTGTTCCGGAAAGTGGCCACATCGATCTCGATGACAGCGTCCCGGGGCTCGGCCTGACAGTCAATGAAGAATCACTGAAGCGATTCAAGATCATCGAGTAGGTAGAGGAGCCACGTGCACCTGGTTCAAATTCAAAATCAGACCGAACGACGCGTCGCTGTTGTCCGCGAGCCGGAACTTGTCGTGCTTCGCGAGGTTGACTCCACTCTTGCACTGGCAGAAAGAGCGCTCCGTGAAGGAGGGAAGCTTTCTGAACTGGCTGCCGACCTTGCGACGGGCCAATCGTTGAGCTATGACGCCCTCTATGAGGGCCGGTCAGATTGGAAACTGCTGTCTCCCATCGACTGCTGTGAGAACCCGCATCGCATCCATGTTTCCGGCACTGGTCTGACGCACCTCGGAAGCGCAAGGGATCGGCAGGCCATGCATGTTGCCGCTACGGCGAAAGAGCAGGCGCAGATGACCGACAGCATGCGCATGTTCGAATGGGGCCGCCAGAAGGGCCGACCGCCCGAAGGCGAAATCGGTGTCGCCCCGGAGTGGTTCTACAAGGGCGATGGTTCAATTGTTCAGCCTCCTTTCGGATCGCTTTCCATTCCCGGCCACGCCGAAGATGGTGGAGAGGAAGCCGAGATGGCCGCAATCTATTTGATCGCGGCCGATGGAACTCCATGGCGCATCGGGATGGTGGCAGGAAACGAATTCTCCGATCATGTTTTCGAGCGGCGCAATTACCTTAACCTCGCAGGTTCAAAGCTGAGAACCTGCAGCATCGGGCCCGAACTGGTTGTCGACGCAAAATTCGATGACGTGCCCGGAACTGTGCGTATTCTTCGCAATGGCGAATCGATCTGGCAGAAGCAGATTCGCACAGGGGAATCGAACATGTGCCATAGTCTCGCGAACCTCGAACACCATCATTTCAAATTCGCTGCCCATCGCCAACCCGGCATGGTGCACATACACTTCATGGGCGCGGACTGCTTGTCCTTTGGCGAAGGTGTTCGCCTTCAATCCGGAGACGTCACGGAAATTCAGTTCGAAAACTTTGGCCGGCCCTTGCGAAACACCATATCCGTGGATCAACCACTCACGAGTCCGCTACAGGTGCAGGTGATGCAATGAACGAAGGAACCGCAGAAATGAAAATGTCGGTGGCGTTGTTAGGCCTCGGCACGATGGGACACGGCATGGCGACGAACCTGCTGAAGGCAGGCCTTCCCCTCACCGTCTGGAATCGGACTCGTGCTAAAGCGGAGCCTTTGGCACAGATGGGCGCAATTGTCGCCGAAGATCCCGCGCAGGCTGCCCGGAATGCTGAGGTTGTCTTTGCGATGCTGGCGGACGACGCCGCTTCTCGTGCTGCATGGCTCGGCGAACATGGAGCTCTGGCAGCCATGCCAGAGGGAAGCATCGTCGTTGAATGCAGTACGCTCAGTCCCGACTGGATCCGAGAACTGCATCAGGCAGCGACGAAACGCGGCCTGAGCATGGCAGAGGCTCCTGTAACCGGCAGCCGTCTCCAGGCTGAAGCTGGACAACTCATTTTCCTGGTCGGCGCCGATGAAGATACGCTGGCGCGAATCTCGCCAGTGCTCCAATCGATGAGTAAAGAGATTCTGCACCTGGGCCCGGTGGGCAGCGGAGCACAGTTGAAGCTCATCAACAACTTCCTTTGCGCCGTGCAAGTTGCGTCTTTCGCAGAAGCGCTCGCCTGGGCCGAGAGGACGGAGCTTCGCCTCGATACCGCGCTCGACTTCCTGAAGCGAGGAGCACCGGGCAGCGGCATTCTGGCTTTGATGGCGGAAAGGATGACACATCCGGGCGGCGAATTGAATTTCCTGCTCCGCCTCATGGCTAAAGATCAGCGCTATGCCCATGCCGCCGCCGCGCAGTTGGGAATCGATGCTTCCATGGCAGCCTCGGCTCTGAGGCTTTTCCAGCAAGCCATCGATCAAGGACTCGGAGAGAAAGACTTGTCTGCTGTGGTCGAGGTCGTTCGCCGAGCGAGAGACGCTCGCCCCAGAAGCGGATGAATCGGCGATAGAGACTCCATCCAAAGTTTGAGTAACCTCCCCATCGACTGATGCAGGACAGAGCATCGTCGAGGTTAGTACTGTTCATCCGTGCAGCCCTCCCAGCGACTTCTCCTATCTGAACCTGAGCGGATGCCTGCGTCCCGCGTTCCCAGTGGGAGCCTCCAACTCACGGAGCCTTTGACTTCGCAGCACGTTCTTTAGTGCGCGTGTCACGGCTCTCCACACCAACGACAAGCGAAACATCACCGTTCACTGTCTGAATTGCAAGTTTTGGGAGGCTCGAAAACCGACATGAAGTTTGTTCGTAACGTAATTGCGTTTGCAGCACTTGCTTGCCTCAGTCTGACTGCTCAACAGATCACGGGCAATATTCGCGGAACCGTCACTGACCCAAGCGGCGCAGTCATTCGGAATGCTTCTGTCACAGCACGGCAAACGGAAACGGGTCTCTCGCGCAGTGCAGTTACCGATCGCGATGGTAATTACGTTCTTCTTGAACTTCCCGTCGGTCACTATCGCCTGCAGGTCGCCGCAACCGGCTTCCAGGAGTATGTGCAGGACGGCATCACCATCAACGTGAACCAGACTGCCTCCGTCTCGCCGCGTCTTGCAGTCGGATCGGAAAAGGAACAGGTGGAAGTGAGTGCCGATGCTCAGTTGATTGAGCCGACCGTAACGAGCATGGGCAAGGTAGTGCAACAGCGCGAACTGGAAGATCTGCCCTTGAACGGTCGAAATTTCTCCCAGCTTGGCCTTTTGCAACCTGGAGTCGTTCCGTTGACGCCGGGGGTAGCAGAAGCCGGAGGATCGCTGCGCAACGGACAAGCCTATGCAGTCAACGGCCAACGCCCTGAATCGAATAACTTCTTGATCGATGGCGCAAACAACTTCAACGGCGTCGATGGCGGATTCATTCTCAAGCCTCCTGTGGACGCGATCCGTGAATTCCGCATTATCACGCACAATGCGAATGCCGAGTTCGGCGGCGCGCTGGGATCGACAACCAACCTGGTCACGCGGTCCGGCACAAACCAGATTCACGGTACGCTATGGGAGTTCCTGCGCAACGACTCAGTCGATGCCAATAACTATTTCGCCCAGACGAAGGAGCCACTGAAGCAGAATCAGTTTGGAGCCGCTATAGGCGCACCGATCAGGAAAGATAAGACGTTCGTCTTCGGTTTCTACGAGGGCTTCCGCAATCGCCAGGGCGAAAGCGCGCTGACCACGGTTCCCTCTGTAAAGCAGCGTTCCGGTGATTTTTCTGAACTCTGCCCGGAAGGCTTTACAGCTGGATTCTGCAGCAATCCGCAGCACCAGCTTTTCAACGTCTTTGCAAATGCACCGTACCCGAACAACCAGGTCCCGCAGAACCAGATCAATTCGGTTTCAAAAAACCTGCTTAGCTTCTTCCCGCTTCCAAACGCTGGAACAAACCTGTTATCTACGACCCAGATTTTAAAGAATGATTCCGATCAGTTCGGCATCAAAGTCGATCATTATCTTGACTCGCATGACACGCTGAACTTCCGCTATGCATTCAACCAGCTCTCACAGCTCGACCCACTCTCGCCCAACGGCGCCAGCGTACCGGGGTTTCCGGTTGGAGAGGATCAGCGAGCGCAGAACTTTGTTGCAGAGGAGACGCATACCTTCTCTCCAACTCTCATCTCCGTAGCGCGATTCTCATTCCTGCGCAACAAGTTTCTCTTCGGCGAACGCGAAGACCATCAAGCACCCTCTACTCTGGGATTCCAATACACGCCGAGTCTAGAGGTTGCCGCGGGACCACCGTTCATTCAGGTGAATGGATACTCGACAGTTGGCGATCCCATCACGGGTCCTCGGAATACCTACGAGAACGTCTTCGACTTCTCCGGATCTCTCAGCTGGGTGCACGGCAAGCACGAGTTGAAATTTGGCGGCGGATACCAGCACCAGCAGATCAACGTGCAGCAGGGAATCGCAACCAACGGCTTCTTCGTCTTCGTGCCCTTCCCGGTAACAGACGCCTTCGCCAGCTTCCTGACTGGCCAGCCGATTGTCTTCCTCCAAGGCATTGGCGATTTTGCGCGCGGCATTCGCGGCAACAATGCGAACTGGTACGTGCAGGACACCTACAAGCTCACATCGCGATTCACAATTAACGCAGGAGTACGCTACGAACTCCCCCAGCCATACACCGAGATTCATAACCGGCAAACGCTGTTTGAGCCAGGCAAGAAGTCACAGGTGCTGCCAAATGCGCCCGCAGGACTGTTATATCCGGGAGATCCTGGTGTCCCCGAAGGCCTGATCCAAACCAACAAGAAAGCATTTGCGCCGCGCCTCGGCATCGCGTGGGACCCGAACGGCCATGGAGATTTGCTGATAACTGCTGCGTACGGAATCTTCTATGAGCCTTATTACACGGGGCAGGGCGGTCCTTTGCAGTCTCCGATCAGCGCGCCGCCATACCTGGGCACGCCGCAGGTCAGCCTGCCAAACTTCGCCGATCCGTTTAATGGCCACCCTCCTGCTGTGGGAACGTTCTCCACGCCCCTTACGAATCTGACGTTGTCGCCCACGTTGACGCTCCCCTATTCCCAGGATTGGGATCTGAATCTGCAGCGCTCGTTCGGCTCCGATTGGCTCTTCGAGATCGGATACGTGGGCACCAAGGGAACCCACCTGCCTCGCTTCATCGAAGCAAACCCGGCTGTATTCGTTCCGGGAACTGCGAACGGCCAGCCGATATCGAATTCCAGCAATGCCGACCAACGGCGGCTCTACTCCGGCTGCACGCTCGCCGATTCGCCAGGCAGCTGCCAGTTCTCGTCGACGGGCGAGATTGCTGGAATTACCAACTCCTCATACAACGCATTGGAATCGTCGCTGCGCAAGCGATTCAGCCATGGGCTTTCCTTCCTGCTCTCATACACATGGTCCAAGGCAATCGACGACGTTTCGTCGTTCAACATCACCGGATCCGCAGCCAAGCCTGTCGCGGGCGAAAACGACCTCGCGCAGAATCCGTTCGATCTCGGAGCGGAGCGCGGACTTTCGCTCTTCGATGCACGCAACCGTTTTGTGGCGAGCTATGAATGGGAGCTTCCGTTCTGGAGTCATCCACAGAGCTGGTATCAGCAGGCGTTCGGTGGTTGGCAGCTCGGTGGCATCGCAACTCTGATGAGCGGCTCGCCTTTCACCGTCTTCGACTCGAACGACGTTGCGGCCGAAGGTAGCGCACCGGAGATAACCGGATTCTCTTCTCAACGGCCCAATCTCGTCGGCAATCCCAATAGCGGGCCGCGCAAGGTCGGCGGATGGCTTAACCCCGGCGCCTTTCAACGGCTTGATCCCATAGCAAACGCTGGTCAGTTTGGGACGGAAGGCCGCAACGTGAACATCGGCCCAGGTTACGCTGAATGGGACTTTGCCACGCTGAAGAATTTCAAAGTGACAGAGTCGAAGCAGTTCCAGTTCCGCGCCGAACTGTTTAATGTCCTGAACCGCACCAACTTCCGCTTGCCCGATAGCGACATCAGCTCACCAACCTTCAACCACATTCTTGCGGCGCAGGCGCCGCGCCAGGTGCAGTTTGCGCTGAAGTTCATGTATTAGCGATCAGGCCGATGGTGAATGGGAACTGAAGATCGAACCACGTGCTCATGCTGTGATGGGCATAACGAATGCAGCTCTCGGTTTCCAATCACCGCCAGATCCTATGGAGACACCGGAATGGATGCTCAAAACACCGGCAGAAACCGCTTAAGTCATTGATTGTGTGAGAAAGAAAAGAATGGTCGGGGAGAGAGGATTTGAACCTCCGACCCCCTGGTCCCGAACCAGGTGCTCTACCAGGCTGAGCCACTCCCCGAACTCTGTGTGGATGTGCGCAACATCGGGCGCGGCCTGGTGCGTTTTCCCGCTTGTTACGCTTCGTTAAGTGTAGCAGAATCCTTCCGGTTGAGTGAGTGCGTCGGGCTCCTTCCCCTCTAAGCTGCTGAGGCAAGAAAACGCCCGCCGAATCGGTTCGGCGGGCCTGGACCATTCGAATTATCACCCACTTACTGCTTCTGCGGTGCCCCCTCGGGAGCAGCGTTGGGGAAGATGCCCTCAAGTGGAGCCCGCTTCTTTTCTTCGCCTGCGGGATCGGGAAGCGGCTTGCGCGGCATCATCTGATCACGCATTGCGGCGTTGTAAACAAAGATGGCCTCGACCGTGGCGATCTGCTTCAGGTCTCCAGCCTGGAGGCGTTCAACAACGTCCTGGTTCGAGTGATGCGTGCGGCTTTCGTAATCCAGATCATCCTGGATGAACTGGAAGCCAGGAATGCCGACCGCGTCAAAGCTGAGGTGATCTGTACCGCCCGTGTTGCGCATCGTCAGCGTGCTTACACCGAGGTCCTTGAGTGGAGCGATCCACTGCGCGAAGATCGGAGCGACGGCTGCATTCCCCTGTGTATAAATGCCGCGGATCTTGCCCGAGCCATTGTCCACGTTGAAGTATGCCGAGATGAGCTTCTGTTCCGGCTTCACTTCGAGTGGCCCTGTTGCTCGGCGCATAAACTCCGGCAGTGCCTGCTGGTCTGGAGCGGTGGAGAGCGCCGCAGAACCGAAGTGTTCCTTGCAGTAGCCCTTCGATCCGAACAATCCCTGCTCCTCGCCTGTCCAAAGAGCGATGCGGATCGTCCGGCGCGGTTTTATGCCAAGCGCTTTGAGGATGCGGACGGCCTCCATGGCGACGACCGTGCCAGCGCCGTTATCCGTTGCACCGGTTCCCGCGATCCAGCTATCAAGGTGGCCGCCGAGCATGACGACCTGTTCTTTGAGCTTGGGGTCCGTACCGGGAATCTCTGCAACCGTGTTGTAGGCGTGCTCGTGATCGCCTGTGAACTTCGTATCGATGTTGATTTCGACGCTGACAGGCACGTGTGCCTGAACGAGACGGTATAAGCGGCCGTAGCTCTCAATGGCGGCAACGGCGACAGGGATATTCACTTTCTTGTCGGCAAGATAAGGAGTGCGTCCCAGGGTTGCGCCGTTGTCATCGAAGAACGTGCCGCCGGAGCCGCCGCTGTTCTTGCCGTCGCGGCTCGGTTCGATCACGGCCGCGACTTTCTCATCAGCAAAGAACTGCGCAATTTTGTCGACCATTCGCATGCGTTCCATGTAGGTCCGCAGGCGCGCCTGCAGGTCCGGTGATCGCCCTCCTGCCCCAGCGGTTACGGGGAACTCCGCAATATCCTGCAGGTCCTTTTCTGTGTTGCGTTCAAAGAGGGCCTTTTCAACGGGCGGCACTTCTCGCATCGCGCCGTAGAGCACGATCTTTCCGGAAAGCTTGCCTTTGTATTTGTCGAAGTCCTTGTCGTCGTGGATGTCCACCCACACCACGTCCCCCGTTACAGGGCCAGCAGTCGCGGTCGACCACGGCGTGGCCTGCAGAATGAGCACGGCTGTATCCGGCGAAACCATGCGAGCCCAGGTATTCATCTGCTGCCAGCCCATGCCGAACTCGCCCCAATCTTCAAGGTGCGCATTCTCAAGCCCGATCTTCGTGAGGGTGTCGCGCGTCCATTCGTTTGCCTTCTTCGCATTCGGCGAAGCCGTGAGGCGCGGCCCAATCCCATCCATCAGGGCCGATGCGAACTCCATCACGTGCGAGTGGTTCAGGCCTTCATCGCGAATTCGCTGGTACATCCCGATGTCGAGCGATTCGGTCGCGGGCTGAACTTCGGCATATGGATCAACTACTGAGGGAGGCGGCGTGGCCTTCGGTTTCTCGGCACCATACAGAAACACGGCAGCGGAAAACGTCACCGCCGAAAGGAGGCGAACAGCTCTGTTTGGCATTTGATTTTAGGCTCCGGTGAGATGGGGTGAATGCCCGTGGCGGAATTCTATGACATTCGACCCCAACTACCGAATCTTCAGCCCCCGAAGGTCGCTGTTAGTCACTCTTGCCGTGCTCGACGCCTGCCGGCAAATCAAGCGCAACCAGGGCGAAGCGAGTCTTTCCATCCGCCTTGTCCTCGAAGCCAAGGATATGCTGATGGCGTTTCGAACCAGCCTTCAACTGGAGGCCGTGGTGGCCGTTGATGTCCTTGTCGTTGATCTGAATATGGCCGTGCCCGCCGTCTTCTGCGCAAGTCAGCCCTTCTGAGGTGCTTGTGGGAGTACCGACGGGCGTGTTGCCCTGGCATGTGATGACATCGCCGTAACGGCCCAAGGCCTTCTTGTAAAACTCAACAACTTTGTCCTGCGGATCGGTGGTGGAGTAGTTTACGGCGCGAACGCGAAGGGTCCACTCCCCAAAGCCCATGTGCACGTCGGCGGACTTGTCGTGCTCCTTGTCTCTTACAATCTCAGATCCGGGGTAGACGGGCAGACCCAGATCAGCGGCAGTGATTTGATCTGTGTTCACGTGCACACCGCCAAACGGCGTATCCACCTGAACATTCTTCTCTTTCCCATTGGAATCCTTGTCGACATGGATCCGGCAACCGGCAACTCCGGCCGTGAGTACCAGTCCCGCCAACATGCATACTGCCCTGCGCGTCATAGGCTTGCTCCCTTTAAGCTCATTACGACCAATTCGGGCGGACGGTTCCCACCAGAGTCACCCCTTGCATCTACATCTTTGTACTACTTTTACCCGCACCCAGGGTTAGTATTCCCATAGTTCGGATCCCGGGCGGCCAGCAGCGTTGTACGGGATCTGTAAGTCATTCAGGCTCAGGAACGTACAGCTGCCGTGTTGTTTAGAAGGCGTTGGCATGAACCGGCGCAATTACAGAAAGGACCTTTGATTATGTTTGCTCTCAGCTCCTCCAAACGCATGCTGGTCGCCGCCGTGGTCGCGGCAGTACTGGGTGCGGTTCCCTGTTTCGTCAATGCGCAGGATTCAGACAGCGACGATCCTCCTCCCGAGGCAGGGCGCATCTCGTACATCTCCGGAAATGTATCCATCCAGCCGGTCTCTTCTGATCAATGGGGACAGGCTTACCCAAATCTGCCCGTCGGGCCAGGCGATCGCATATATACGGACAATGATGGCCGAGCCGAGGTCCAGATCGGGCAAACGTATGTTCGAATCGGCCCGAACTCCGACGTAACGCTCGTCGACGATTCCCAGTTCAACATCAACTTTGGCGTGGCTCAGGGATCCATTCGCCTCCACAGTTTCGGATTGTGGCCGCGGCAACTGGTCGACATCAGCACACCAAATGGCAATGCAGAATTCGGCGAACAGGGAGATCTGCGCGTTGACGTGATGCCGCAGGACGGAGCGACCGTCTTCACGAATCTCGGGCAGTTCGCAGACATCACGGGCGCGGGCAATTTCCGGCAGCAGCTGGATTACGGCCAATCGCTCGAAGTCTCCGGCACAAACCCGGTTTATCCGCAGTGGCTTCAGCCCGCAGCTCCCGACCAGCTGGATGCATGGAGCCAGCAACGCGACCAGCAGTTGTCGAACGTGGCTTCGTACAACTACGTAAGTCCGGATATAGCAGGCGCCGCGGATCTGGATACGAGCGGCGATTGGCAGGCCGACACAGACTATGGTCCAATGTGGTTTCCTCGCGGTGTCTCCTCAGATTGGCAGCCGTATCACAATGGGCACTGGATTAATCGCGAGCCATGGGGCTGGGTGTGGGTAGAAGACGAGCCCTGGGGGTATGCGCCATTCCATTACGGCAGATGGGTTGTCTATCGCGATCGTTGGGGATGGGTCCCAGGTCCCGTGCATGTGCGGCCTGTGTGGTCGCCCGCTCTTGTGGTCTTTGCAGGCGGTGGCAGCGGCTTCAGCCTGTCGGCATGGTTCCCTCTTGGCCCCGGGGAAGCGTACAGACCCTGGTATCGCTGCAGCCCGCGTTACATCGATCAGGTGAACATCACGAACATCCGCGAATCTCGGCGGGTCCACGTTGAGAGAACCTACGTGAACGTGGTGAATGTCACCAACGTGACAAACATCAATTACGTAAACAGGACGCACGTGACAGCAGTGCGGCGGGATGACTTCGGCTCAGGGCGCAGAGTGCGCGACGTCGCTGTCAGAGTCGATCCAAGAGAGATGCAGCAGATCAGGCCTGTGGCTCAACCGCCGGTCGCTGCTCCGTCGCGGCCCATCATCACTCGTCCGGTGGCGCACGTTCCAGTCAAGGTGCAGAGGCCGATGCTGATCAATCAGCGTGGGCAGGAGATCGCAGCCAAGCCGAGGGCTGTCCCCGTTGCTCCTCCCGTTCGCCAGGCGCCTCCTGCGAGGCCATTGCCCGGACGCACCGTCGTGGCGGCGCCAACTCACCAGGCACCGAACGGCCGCGGCCCGCAAGATCGGAATCAATCTCCCGCAGCGCAGGGCAATCGCGATCAGCGTCCCGACAACAGGCAGAATCAGCCCAATCAAGCCAATCAGCCGCCAGCCGGAGTACCGCGGGCCAATCCCGCCGGACCAGTACCCGGTTATCAGCGCAGTATCGAACAGCGGCCGGGAACTCCCGTCAACGGCAATCAACCGCCGGTGAACCCGAATGACCGTAATAACCGCAACGATCGTCAAGACCGTCAGCAGCCGATTCAACCCACGGGTCGCCCCGTGCCGCCCACCAATCAGCAGCAAGAGAACCGGCCCAACCCGCCCCAGATGAACCAGCCGGACCATGGCCGCCCCAACGACCAGCGGCAAGGCCGGCCAGACAATCCGCAGCAGGATCGGCCTAACCAGCCCGCGCCGCCCAACTATCAGCAGCCCCAGAGGCCAACTCCACCGAACAATCCGCAACAGGATAGGCCTATCCCGCCAACGTATCAGCAGCCCAATCCGCAGCAGGGGCGGCCAGGTTATCCGCAGCCCGATCGGGGCAATCAGCCGAACGAGCAGCCTCCGCGGCCAAACCAACCGCAGAACCAGCCGCCGTCAGATCGCAACAACCGGCCAGACTTCGGCCCGCCGCAACCGGACAGGCACCGCGATGCAGCCCCTCCGCAAGAGCGCCAGGCGCCTCCTCCACACCAGGAGAGGCAGGTTACGCCTCCTCCACAGCAGCGGCCGCCTCAGCGCGAAGAGCGCCAGGCACCACCGCCTCAACAGGAGCGGCAGGTCGCCCCTCCGCCGCAACGGCCGCAGCCACAGCACGAGGAACGCCAGGCTCCGCCGCCGCGTTCATCCGAGCCGCCGCGGCAAAATCGCGAACAGCAACAGGCGAGGCCGCAGCAGAATGATCGCCAGAACAATCGTGATCAGAAAAGAGACAACAAGAAGGAAGACAAGAAGCACGATTAGCACGCGAAAAGCAGAAGGCCGTCGCACATTTGCACTGTGCGACGGCCTTTTTGCGTCCGAGCTGGAGTGTTCCGGCGGAAGCCTGGGAAATCAAGCGTGGTGGTTCGGCACGTGTCCCGCGCTGCTCTCGGTGGGCTGATGGCTGTCGGGATTGCCACTGGTTGCCCACAAAATGCACGCGAAAAAGACAGCTACGATGACCGGCACTACGACGAATGGGGAAGCGATATCCATGTCCAATCCCTCGATATTCAGATTATCAGAAGGCCGATGCGCCCCTGGAGGTTGCAGGTTCAGCACATCTGGCCGCCTCTGAAGCATGCGGGTTTATCATGATCCCGCCTGCATTTTGAACTTCAGGAGTGACTTATGAGCGAAAAGAATCCAGCATCACCGCGCAACCAGGGGCGTCGCGACTTTTTAAAGATCGGCGGAGCGGCGACCGCCGCGCTGCTCACCCCTTCTGCATTCGCTGTGACCCCGAACAAGTCGCTCCCTGGACTGCCTCAGAATCCGCGCACCCACGGTGCGATGCCGACGCGCAACCTCGGCAAAACTGGCTATAAGGTTGGAGTCTTTTCACTCGGCGGACAAGCCGCGCTCGAAAAAGCGAACAACTTCGAAGTTGCCGTGCCGATCATCGAACGCGCCCTCGATCTTGGCGTGAATTACATCGACACCTCCTCGATCTACGGCGGACCCGATCGCTGGAGTGAGCAGTACGTCGGCAAAGTCATGGCTAAACGGCGCAACGAGGCATTTCTCGCCACCAAGACAAAAGAGCGCACGCGCGACGGATCCATGCGCATGATTGAGAAATCCCTGCAACTGCTCCAGACTGATCACGTCGACCTCTGGCAGTTGCATGACGTCGGCACACAATACGATGTCGACCAGATCTTCGCAAAGGGTGGCGCCATGGACGCGCTGCTCGAGATGCAGCAGCAGAAAGTAGTTCGGCATCTCGGTATCACGGGGCACTACCGGCCTGAGGCCCTGGTCGAGTGCATCCACCGCCACGACTTCGACTGCATTCTGATGGCAATGAATGCGGCAGACCCGCATCACTACAGCTTCAACGAAGCGCTTCTGCCTTTGGCCGTTGAGAAGCAGATGGGCATCATCGGCATGAAGATTCCGGGCCGCGGACGAATCCTCTCCACCTGGACGCCTCCACCCATCGAGCAGCAGAAACACTCGTGGGAAGGCATGACCTTTCAGACGGACAAGCCCGGCACACTGACCATGCGCGAAGCCATGTACTACACGCTCTCGCGGCCCGTGAGTACCGTGATCATCGGATGCGACAGCATTGCGCAATTAGAAGAGAACGTGCACCTCGCCCATAACTTCACACCGATTACAGAAAAGCAGCAGACAGAGTTGGTGGCGAAAGCAGAACCCTGTGCAAAGCCGTCGCTCTTCTTCCGCTTCTACGACCGGCCCTGAGCCGGGGCCGGACACGTCTGTCTTCGCGATAGTTGACCATCATTTCGTCAGATCATCCGAGTGCCCGGCCTCGATGCGAGACCATTGCGAGAGCGGACGTCCATCGATGGTCAGCTCACCCGCTTCGTAAGCCTGCGGCCAGCCGCCCGGCGAATCCTCGTGTCTCTCCTGCCGCCCGTAGACCGTGAGATCAAGCAGCGGGTAGCCGTTGTCCATCACCTCAACACCGCGCGAGGTTGTCCAATACGTCTCGAATACCTGTGAGTCCTTTCGCAGATAGCACACCAGGTGCATCCTCCCGATCCGTCGACCCGAAAGCAGCGTGTCCAGCGAACCCAGCGCGGAATACCAGGGCATCTGCCATCCCATGAAGTCGCGATAACGGACGCTCTCCTCGTACGGACCCTGGGCGAAAACAGCAAAAGTCACATCGCGGGCGTGAAAGTACGAGAGTTCGCTGACATGCGATGTCACCCACGTGCACCCCTGGCACTGCTCCGCCGCCGGACGCCCTTTGTTCCACATGAAGTAGTAGGCAATCAACTGCTGCCGGCCCTGGAAGGTGTCGAGTAGTGTCACAGGCCCGTTGGCTCCGATCAGCGGCGTCTTCGGGTCGATCTCCACCATTGGCAATCGACGCCTTTCAGCGGCGATTGCATCTCCCTGGTGTGTATGCTCCTTCTCGCGAGTTCGCAGCCTGCTGAGTTGTGCTTCAAATTCACTCCGGCTTGCAACAGCCGGATGTGCCGCGCCCTGCAGAGCGCGTGAAGCAGCTTCTCTCACTCTCTTTGACTCCATGTGTCTCCGCACCTCCCGGGAACGTGATCTGTTGGAATACAGACAACCTTGGATGCGGAAAGTGAAGCCAGAAGAGGCTTCTAGATGGTTCGCCACACCGATACGTTAAAAATGCGCTATGGAGCCCGATCTAAACCACCTGTTCAGCCCTATGACTCAACTTCCAGGTACAGCCGGTAGTGCTCATCTTCGATTGCCGTGAAAGGCCGCATCTTGACGACGCCTGAACTCGTCTTTGCCTGCCAGTCAGTGGAACCAGAGCTCACCTGTGCCACAGACGCGAGCTCAGCGGCACGCACTTTCGCGGGTATCTCGCCCACTGCGAAGAGAGCCACTGGCCCGCACAACGCGGCCATCAACTTCGGATGCTGCGGATCCACAGCTTCGAGACGAGTAGGTATGTCGAACTCAACCTCGATGCGATCACCTTTCTTCCACGTGCGATGAATCCGCGCAAACTGCCCCGGATAAGGCGTTCCTTCACCCTTCTTGCCGTTGACGAGAATCGAGGTCTTCGGTCCCGCCCACTCCGGGATCCGCACGAAGACGTTGAACGATTCAGACTTGTCGGGGCTGACGTCAATCTGTGTTGTCGGTCTGAGTGGGTACTCCGTCTTCTGCGACAGCACAATGCGATGGCTGCCGCGATTCCATGTTGCCTGTGAAGGCACGAACAGGTTCACGTAGACCCCCTGGCCGTCATGAAAATACGAACTGATGCCGTAGTCCGCAGTCACTTGCGAGAACGTGCCCGTGCAGCAGTGCCACTTGTAGGGGTGATAAAACTTTGATCCGTCGTTGTTGTAGTCCGAGTAGTAGAAGCCGTGGCCGTCTTCCTTGATCGGTTTCGCGCCAAGTATGCAGTTGTAGAAGACGCGCTCCATGCTGTCACCGTAGCGGCTGTCTTTGGTGGCGCGAAGCAGGTATCGCGTGATCTTGAAATGCGCGTAAGAGCCGCACGGAGTCTCGAAACTCGAGTGCGTGTTTGTGAGGCTTGCGCCGAGATCGCCGCTTCCCGGCTTACGGAACTCCTCGCCAGGTCCCCAGCCGCCTGTCGCAAAGCTCTGCGCACGAACGAAATCGAACCCATTGCGTGCGGCGCGCAGATACTTTTCGTTGCCGAGAACAAAGTAAGCCTGCATCGCGCTGCTCATTGCGTTCACGTGGCTGTAAGCGTGTTTTCCCGGAAGTACATTCTCGCCCTCGGCAAGCGGATCCCAGTACCAGCTATCGGCAAGGAAGCGGACTCCGAGATCTCGGTACCGGCTGCCTGCTCCGCGCTGCCACGCTAGGAATTGATTCTCGGGCAGGGTGTAAGGCTCGTCCCAGCAGAAAGACTCGTTGATGTGAGGAAGCTTGTATTGATCCGCTCGCGAGATGCCACCTGGAGGAAGCCGCTTCTCTACCGATGCGAGCGTGGCATCGAAAACCTTGAAGGCCCGCTGGTCGTCTGCAAACTCATGAGCATCGATCATGCCGATCGAGATCTTGTCGTAGGTGTATGCCGGAAACCGATTCTCATTCCAGAAGTGTGGCGAGATGGCTTCGCCAAGTCCGCGAACTAGCCGATGAACTTTCTCCTGAGTCGCTGTATCGCCGGTCGCGGCGTAGTAGCGCGCCAGAGCAGACAGATACTGGCCGAAGCTGTGGCCGGGTGCAAAGCCGTTCGTTCCCGGCTTGTCGATGTCCTCGATCGGAGCCCAGCTATACCACCCTCCCATTTCTTCTCCGGGAGCAGGCAAGCCGGCGCGCTGCCGAAAAGGCTTGAGCAACGAGTCTTCGTTCAATCCGCGATAGAACGCGTGATTGCGATCGAACTGTTCACGTGCCAACCCCTCCAGCAGCTTCACATCCGCGTAGCCAAACTCGCTCAGTGGCGGAGTGACGCTCAGCGCCTGAGAATGTGTGGTTCGACGCCCAACCATTGCTGCACTTGCAAAAGCGGCAGTGTTCTTGAGGAATGTGCGGCGAGAAGATCTGCGGTTCAGCATCGGACGCTCTCCCGCGAGGATTCTACCGCGCCGGTACCGATGTGTGTGCAAGCGGGATCTGTGACGCGCCGACGGGCGACCAGGCAGTCGGACGCCCGTCATCATGCGTCCTGGCTCATCTCTCAGCTTTTGTCAGCTTTTCGGCACGGCGAAGGACAGATTGAGCCTCTGCCGCATTCGGCCCATTGGGCGCGAGAGCTAGATAGCGCTTATAGGCTTCCGTGCAGTCGTCGGGCAAGTCATAGTGCTTGCTCGCTGGATCGATTCCGGCTCTTTTGAAGAGCCCGTTCGCCTTGATGTACCAGGGAAGCGGATCTTTCGGATCCACGGCGATGGCCTTGTCAGCGGCAGCAATCTGCGCTTCGGCATTGCCTTCCTGCAGGAAGATCGAAGCCTCAGTGCGGAGCAGATATTCAGCGTGAGCACTATCGAGCTGGACTGCAGTGTCAAAGGCGGTGATTGCCTCTGCGGTCTTGCCCGTTCGTGCATAGATCTCGCCCAGATGCGCGTGTGCATTCGCCTGAATCGCAGAGTTGGGTGCTGCGCTCGCCGACTGAACCTCGAGAATCCGCATGAAGCTGCGCTCAGCGTCATCGTACTTCTTGAGGCCAAGCTGCGCACGGCCAAGGTTTTCGAGCAGGGGAGTCTCGTCTCCCGCGAGCCCGGAGTCTTTGAGTGCTTGCAGATTCTTCTGCATGAGGGACTCAATCGCGGAGTATTTGCCGTTGCGGATCGACGTGGCTTTTGCATCGATCTGTGCCGTGTCAGCGGATTTGCTGAGTTCTTTCCTGGCAGTGGCGCGCGCATCCTCTACATCTTTGAAGTACTGGAAAGCCTGCCCGAGATCGCTGTTGATTGACTTGATCAGCGCGTCACGATTCTGGGCCGACGCATGATGCGCTTTCAGCTCCTCAATCTGCTTCTTCGTTTCCTCGGGGAGCTCGGCAATGAACTCATCGCGGGCCATGTCATCGTTCTGCAAGAGATCTGAGCCGGCGGTGATCACGACGTTATGAATCTGGTCGATCCACTGTCCGAGAGGTGTATCGGGCATGCGGTAAAGCAAGGTGTAAGTTCCAGCAGGAGCCTCTCCCGCGTAGTTACCTTTTGAGTCCACGGGAAAAGAGTAAGACGGCGTAACCCCATCGGTGGCGAGGCTGATGATGCCAGTCGTCAGCGGCTCACCCGTGTAGTTGATTACATGCCCATGAATCTTGCCGGGCGTGCCGGACTGTTGAGCAAACACTGACGAGATGGAAAATGCAAGGACAGTATAAAAGGACAGTTTGAGTATTTTCATAATTTCTTCTTTCGAACGCGGGCTGAGCGCTTGTTGCTTCTTCATGCGGCTAATGAACCTCGCTCGCTTTGACACGCAGCTTTTCAAACTCCAAGGTTCCTAATCCGCGATTCGCGGCAAGCTGAAGATAAGGTAGGTGCTGCGGATCGAGGTTCCAGTACGCCTTGGCTACGTATGCATCCAGAGCAACTGGATCCGTGCCCGCAATGATCGTCTTCTTCAAAGCGACATCCTCAAGGTTGCCGCCGGTCGGGCCATTGCGGAGGAGAATTCGGTAGCAGTCCATAATGGTGAGCGTCGGCAGCATAAATCCGGCGAGGTCCGCCAGGCTCTGATGAATCTGCTGGTGGAGACGGCTCCGCTGGCCGCCGAGAATTCCGTACCAGTTCTTCATTCCCAGCGTGACGCCGCAAAGTCCATGGTGCTTCGCAATCGGCAGATTGAGAATCTTGTCGGCTTCCAGAAATGGGGTGAAGATCGGCCACGTCTTGAGCATTACTCCGCCAAGATCGACATCGCGAAAGAGATCTGGATCGGGAAGGATGACTTCGGCTCCCGCGGCTCTTGCAGCATCTTCAATCCCAGACCGATGGAAACAGCGCCGAGCTTCGTTGCAGCTCACGTCGGTGACGACTACGCGCTTCGCACCCGCATCGCGGCATTGACGGACGACTTCGGCAACAACTTCTGGATTCGTATTGGCCGCCTGTTCCGGCGTGCGGTCCCAGGCGATATTTGGTTTGATCACGACGACGTCCTGCGGACGTACGAAGCGGGAGATGCCACCGAGGTCCTCAAGCACTTTCTGCACAAGGGCGCGAGGTTCACCTGGCCGGGCCTCGCCGTTGCTAGCGGGGTACTGAGCTATAGCCAGGGCGGGAACTTCAGGGCCGGCTGAAACACGGTGGTCTTTGCGGGACTGTTCGGCTGCCGCCGCTATCGGACGCCTGCTTCGATCATTGAGCCAGAATCCAGTGCCCGTGGCAGCAGCGGCGATGCCGCCCGCTCGGAGGATCTGGAGGAGTGCCTCGCGGCGCGTGAGCGGCGTGGGCTCGCTGGGACCAGCTGCTTTGGCTGCAGGCGGCGCGATGATCGGTTGGTTCTCGTCGGGCATAACTTGTCTTTGCTCAAATCTCGATCAGTTTTATGCGCTGCTGATCGTTTACGCCGAGCACGTGTGCCGAGTCGGCAGCGGTGGCGATGTACCGGGGCGGCCGGCCGGCGGCTTCGAGAGTCTTGAGCCCCATTTCAGCGCGCTTCTTGTCCAGAATTCCCCATGCGACTTGATCGATGGCGACGCGATCTTCGCCGACGATGAGTGCGTTCGGCTGCCACAGATGCTCAGGCCGGAAGCCCGGGCCGCCGTCATAGACCGAGGTCATCGCGTCACCGATTGTGAGCTTGATCTTCTGCCGGATCGTCGGGAACGCGTTCAAGTCGGCAACGCCGGGATTGCACCCGTTCGCGTGGAGATCCTGAGGCCGCTCGACCACGCCGTACATATTCTTCATGGCGAACGTGACGCCCGACATGCTGTGGTCCTTGAGAATGGGGAGATTGATCACCATGGCGCACTCGCGCGTGAGAATCTTCGAGAAACGCACGCGCGATGATCCCCAGCTCTCGACTGCATCTTCAAATCCTGAGACGTCGGATCCGAAGCAGCGAACCTGATTGGGATCCGTGTTGATGGTTAGCCCGCAGGCTTGCAGATCGCGGGCGTTGCGATCCCAGATGAGAATGTTGCCAGGCTTCACCCCAGCCTGCTGGAGCCGCTCCGCGATTGCGAGAACGAGAACCGCGTGCGTGGAGATTCCTTTACCACCGAGCCCATTCGTTTTCAGGCCGATGACCTTGTCTTTCGCGCCGCCATCGAGAATGATCCGCTTCCATGCATCAACCGGTCGACGGTGGCCGGTGTAAGTGGAAATCGCCCGGTCGAGAAGGGAACCGACACGCGCTGAATCGAGCTTGCCATCGGCGCCGTGAAGAGCGGGATCGCGCGCGATTACGACCTTCGCTTTCGATTCTGAGCGGGCCTCGAGAGCCCGCGCGAGCGCGTAACCCTTTTGCGCTCCGAGAACGAGCGCTCCCGTTGCTGCCTCCTTCATGAATTCACGTCGGCTGGTCATGGCTATTCCTTTCTTGAGCTTTGGCTTTGTCACAGGTTTGCTTCGACCTCGTGTGCCAGAGCTGCGAGCGACTGCATAGAGTCGGCATTCGATTGGTAGGCGACGATGCGGACCAGATGTGCACCTTTGCGGAATGTCACGCTTTGGGCATATTGCAGTCCCTGATCGCCGATGTTGATGGCTTTGGCGTCTTTGGTTTGGCCTCGTTCAAGGATCGTCTGCGCGCCGTCCGGTCCGCTCATCGTGTAGACGTCGACTACTGCTTCCAGTTGGCCCTTGTACTTGTAGTCCGAGGTCGAAGTGGAGACCACGCCGGCCTGGATGTACTGCTCGGAATCTCCGTCGATGTATTGCCAGAGATCCTTGGGCTCAAAGGTTCGTGTCTCACTTGATTTATCCCAACCTGCGACGACGCCCGATGCGGGAAACGGTGTAGGGGCCTTCTTTTTGCAACCTGCGAGAGCCCCCAATGCAATTAAGCTGATCAGCGATACCGCCAACATGAGTTTGAATCGCTTCATGGACGTCGTTCTACCCTTTCTCTAACCTCTTTTCAGCAGGATCTGATTGCTGGGGGAACGGCTCTCGCCGATGCTCGTTACATACACAGCTGGTTTGTCCTGGAGCGGACAGGCATACTCGCAGGCGCCGCAGCCCACGCAGCGACTTGGATCGACGCGAGGTTGCTTGAGTGTTTTGGTCTTTCCAGCACAGTGGGATCCGAAGCTTGGAATTCACGTGACTTGAAGTCGCGGC